>Ga0080064_1006078_pt1 | contig 13402 bp, 15 predicted proteins | sample Subgrocontami54m_FD_69260 | JGI IMG/M metagenome (GOLD analysis project Ga0080064, IMG submission 69260) | Subsurface groundwater microbial communities from S. Glens Falls, New York, USA - GMW46 contaminated, 5.4 m (SPADES assembly) (version 2) ...
GGGGGCCCCGCGCCCCGGGGGCCGACCCCCCCCTTCGGCCTCGCCCTCCCCCCCTACCCGATCGGCCCCCGCCCCGCTCCGGGCGGGGCTGGCCGAGCCAGTGCGCCTGGCGCTCGGCAAGCAAGTACCCTTCCCCAACCGGCTGGGGCGCCCGGCCGAGTACGGGGCGCTCGCCGCCCACATCGTCGAGAACGCCATGCTCAACGGCGAGACCATACGGCTCGATGGCGCCATCAGGATGCAACCGCGGTAGTGCAGCCACCGCCGTCACGTCGGGACGCTGACCTCGAGGTGAATGCGCTCGGCAGCGGCCGCGAGCCGCCGATCATAGGTGACGACCGCCTCGAGGTCCTCACGAACGGCGATCGCCGTGGCGAGGTGGATGGCGTCGAGCGTCCGGAGCCCGGGCGGCTCCAGAGCTGCTGCGGCCGCCAGGATCCGTCGGTCCACCTCCACCAAGGCGATCCGCGTCATCACCTGGCGCGATCGGCGGTGCTCGCTCGCGCCGAACCCGGCTCGTCGCAGCGCGCGTGGGACCTCCGCGAGCGCCACGGCGCTCGACACGCGCTCGGGCCGTCCCCGGAGGTACTCGACCAGGGCCGAGGACTCCGGCTCGGCCACGACAAGCTTGACCAGGGCCGATGAGTCCAGGTAGACGACGGTCACCGGGATTCGTCGCGGAGCTTGGCGAGGGCGCGGCTGGCCCGTCGCGATGACCGCCGGCCGAGGGGCGCGCCGAGGTCCAGGACGTCACCGGCAGCCGGCGTCGCCCGCCCGGCGGCGATGAGCCGATCGAGTGCCGACGCCTTCGCGCCTGCCGGGGCAAGCACTGCGACGCGATGCCCTCGCTCCCTGACCTCCAGGGTCTCGCCAGCCTTGACGCGCCGGAGGTAGACGCTCAGGTTTTGCCTCAGCTCGCGGACACCGATCTCTCCCGCGCGGTATCGCATGTAGCACATGGTAGCACATCGAGACCCGGCGACAAGGGAGCCTCCGTCTCACTCGGCAACTTCGAGAAGCGCCGCACCACCCTCAACCTCGTGCGCCGCCTGGAGCCCCTCGGCTACGAAGTCACCCTCGGGCCAAAGGCCGCGTGGACGACCTGGCTTTCATAGCAGGGGTCGTGGCGCTGCAAGGCAGACAGGGCGCCTCAAGGCGTGACCCGCATTCCTGGCAGAAGGCCGCGTCAGCGGGATTCTGGTGCTGGCACCGGGGACACGCGATCATGCGCGGCTCAGCCCAAGTTCCGAACGCGACGACACGGCACGCCTTACAGTGCCCTCCGCAATCGCCTGAGCAGGCCCTCGCCGAACTGAAGGGCGTGCCCGACGCGCTGGACCCAGTCCCGCGCCTGGGCCTCGGTGACGAGGGTCTCCTGGTAGAAGGCTGGGCTCCTGACCTTGGCAAGCTCCTGCGAGAGGGCTGTCAGGGAGTCCAGAACACCGGCGTCGACATCGATGCCTCGGGTCCGGACCGCGTGGGCGAAGACTGGAGCGGGATCGTGGGTCTTCGGCTGGTCCACGCCCATCTCGTTGAGCAACGCCTTGGTCGCCAGCTCCAACACTTCCTGAGCACGACGAGTGGCCAGGTTCCACGCCTCGTCGTCGAGGGCTCTTCTCATCTCACCGGCGATCTGTCGGGCCTCACCGACAAGACGATCGGCCCGCTCGCCGTTGGTCACAGGTCGACGACCTCGCCGGGACGCCAGTCGGGCTTGAGGTCCCAGTACCAGCTCCCGTCCGGCAGCTCGACGCGCGTGGAGCCCAGCTCGGCCATGCGTCGGCGCACCGCGTCCAGCTCGCGCTCGAGGACGGCCTCGGGATCATACAGGATCACGCCGTGGTGAGCGATGTCGAGCAGGATCCATGGATGTCGAACCAGATCGTCCACCGAGTGCGGGACAGGTGACGGTGTGGGCTGGTACCCCGCGCGGACAAGCGCCTGGTACTCCGGGCTCGCGTCGATGCGGTCCCACATCCCGCGCAGGCGGGAATCCCCGAGGCTCGGCCTCCGCGTCACCACGTAGAGGTCGAGGTCGCTGTCAGGCCGGGCCTGGCCACGTGCCACCGATCCGAACAGCGCGATGGCCACGAGGTCGTCGCCGATGGCGGCGCGATACTCCGCGACGACCCGGCCGGCCAGGGCGCTCCACTCGGGCGAGAGCGGCGGAGAGGTCATCGCCCGATCTTATCCCAGCACTGCCCACCAGGAGCCGCGCATTAAATCACCGATCTCAGCTCTGCCTCTGCCTGCTCCAGCCAGAAACGCATGTCCATCTCGCGGTACATCGTCGTCGCGGTAGCAAGGTGGCCCTGGGCCTTCTGCTGGCTGCCGGTGCGGCGGTAGAGCTTGCCGAGGCCGAGGTGACAGTGGGCGACGAGGGGGCGCATGCCGCGCGGCTCGGCGAGCGCCAGCGCCTGGCGGTAGTGGGCCTCGCCGCGCTCGGCATCGAACCGGTCGGGATGGGTCGCGATGTCGCCGAGCAGGTGCAGGGCGTGGGCCATGAACCCCTGATGACCCGGCGAGGATTCGACTGCGCGGTCGGCCAGGCGCCGCGCTTCGTCGAGCCGGCCGAGCAGGAGACAGGCGCGCCCCAGCGCGTGGTAGTTCCAGCCGAGATACGCGATGATTCCCCTCGCCGCCTGACGCTCGAGGAGCTGCTCGCCTTCGCGGAGCCGGTTCAGTGCCTCGGTCGCCTCGCCGAGCTGCGCCAGCACCCAGGCGGAGGGGGCGACCGCATAGGGAAGCAGGACGACGACGTTTCCCGTCCGGACCACCGCGATCCAGTGCTCGATCAGTGAGCGCGCCTTCGCCCAGTCGCCCTTGATGAGGTGAAGCGTGCCCGCGGCCCAGTGAGCCTGACCGACGGTGAGCGCATAATGCGTCGACTCGGCCAGCCGGATCGCCTCGGCTTCGTGCTCGGCCGCCTCGGCGAATCTGCCTAGCTGGGCGAGGCTCATGACCAGCCAGAGGCGCTCGAACACCGCTGCGCGCGCGACGGTTCCGGAGTCGTACCCCAAGTTGGCGATCAATGCCCCGAGGTTGTCGGTGGCCAGGCCGACCACGCGCTCGTAGTCGCCCCGGGAGTGATGCGCCTGCTCGAGGAAGCTCGTGGCGAGGACGTGGAGTCTCAAGTCCCCGAGGCGCCCGGCGATCTCCAGCGCACGGGTGCCGGTCACGAGCGCCTCGTCTAGCTCGCCAAGATTTGTGCGGCTGTTCGTCATGAATGCGTAAACCCGGCCCCGCCGGAGGTCGTCGTTCAACCGCTCGGCAAGGGTCTCGGCCTCGCGCAGGCGCTCCAGCACCCGGCGGACTTCACCGAGCTGGTTCAGCACCCCCCGCAGCTCGAGGCGGATCTCGAAGGCCTGCTCCAGCGTGGACGGGCTCTCAGGCAGCACCTCCAGGACGCCGAGCGCCTGCTCGAACCACACCCGGGCGTCCGGGAGCGCCGACCGCGCCGCCGCCTTGAGCCCGGCCTGCCGGAGATAGTGCACCGCCTTCTCCCGCAACTCGCCCCGGACGGCGTGATGGGCGAGCCGCTCGATCTCTCCGCCGAGGCGATCCCGGTGGAGCGTCTCGATCGCGTCCACGATCCGCGCGTGCAACTCGCGGCGCCTGTCCTGCAGCAGGCCGCCGTACGTGACCTCATGCGTGAGCGCGTGCTTGAAGGAGTACTCGAGATCCGGATAGAGTCCGGTCTCGTAGAGGAACTCGGCGGATTGTAGATATTCGAGTCCGCGACGGAGCGCCTCGTCCGGCAGCTCGGCGATCGCTTGGAGCAGCGCGAACGGCACGTCCTTACCGACGACCGAGGCCACCTGCAAGAGACGTTTCTCCTCCGGCGGAAGCCGGTCGATGCGCGCGGCCAGCATCACCTGGACCGTGGCAGGGACCTGGATCGCCTGGACCGGTTGCGTCAGCCGATACCGTCCGCGCTCCCCTGCCAGTGCCTTCGTCTCCACCAGGGTCCGGACGGTCTCCTCCAGGAAGAAGGGGTTCCCACGCCTGACGAGGAGCTGCTTCAGCGGCGCGAGCCCGGGGTCGTCGCCGAGGAGCGCGTCCAGCAGCTCCCCGGCGCTCTCGGCCGGGAGCGCGTCGAGCCGCATCTGGCTGTAGTGCGTCTTGCTCCCCCAGGCGTGCTGGTACTCCGGCCGGTAGTTCACGAGCAGCAGCAGGCGCGCCGAGCCGAGGCTCTCGACGAGGCCGTCGAGCAGCGCCTGGGTCTCACCGTCGATCCAGTGGAGGTCCTCGAAGATCAGGAGGAGGGGTTGCTCGCGCGCTTCCCGCAGCAGCAACCGCTTCACTCCGTCGAGCGTCTGCTGGCGGCGCTGCCCCGGGTCGAGAGAGCCCCACGCGGCGTCGTCCACGGGCACGTCGAGCAGGGCCAGCAACGCCGGCAGCGTCGGCTCAAGTGCGCGGTCGAGCGTGAGCAGCTTGCCCGTCACCTTCTCGCGGATCTCGCGCAGGTCGTCGCGGTCCTGGATCTTGAAGTAGCCCTGGAGGAGGTCGATCACCGGCAGGTAGCTCGTCGCCTTGCCGTACGAGACCGAGGCACTCTCGAGAATCAGCCACCCCTGCAGGCGATGCGAGTGGGTGAACTCGTAGACGAGGCGTGACTTGCCCACTCCCGCCTCGCCCACGATCGCCGCCACCTGCCCGTGCCCGTCGCCGGCGAGCTGCTGAGCGCGGCGGAGCTGCTCCAGCTCGGCGTCGCGGCCGACGAACCGCGTGAGCCCGCGCCGGGCGGCCGCCTGGAGCCTGGTCCGCGCCGGGCCCGCCCCCGTCACCTCGTAGACCTCCACGGCGTCGGCGAGCCCCTTCACCGGCACCGGGCCCAGCGACTTCACCTCGACGTAGCCCTCGGCCAGCGCCAGCGTATCGGGCGTGATCACGATGGCGCCGGGATCGGCGAGCTGCTCCATCCGCGCGGCCAGGTGCGTCGTCTGGCCGACGGCCGTGTAGTCCATGCGCAGATCGCTGCCGATGGCGCGCACGACGACCTCCCCGGAGTTCAGCCCGACGCGGATCTTGACCACGGCCGCGTGTGAGCGTCGCACCTCTTCCGCGTACGTCTTCACGCTCTCCTGCATCCGGAGCGCCGCATAGCAGGCCCGCACCGCGTGATCCTCGTGAGCGAGCGGCGCGCCGAACAGCGCCATGATCCCGTCGCCCATGACCTGGTTCACGGTGCCCTCGTAGCGGTGCACGGCCTCCATCATCCGCTCGAGGACCGGGTCGAGGAGCTTGCGCGCCTCCTCGGGGCCCCGGTCGGCGAGCAGCTCCATCGAACCCTTCAGGTCGGCGAAGAGCACGGTCACTTGCTTGCGCTCGCCCTCCAGGGCGGCTTTGGAGGTCAGGATCTTCTCGGCGAGGTGCTTGGGCGTGTAGCTCTCGGGCGTGCGCGCCGGTACCGCCGCACCGTCAAGCGGCTGACCGCAACCGTTACAGAAGCGGCTTGCTGGTGGATTTGCCCGCCCGCACCCGGTGCAGACCGTCTCCAGCCGACCGCCACACCCGTTACAGAATCGCGCGCCGGCGGCGTTCTCGTGAGAGCACTGGGGACAGAGCATCAGCTCAGCGTTAGCCTCATGGCGCGCTACTCTGCCACACCCGGGGTGGGGGGGCAATCTGCTCAGTAGGCTAGAAGCGGGCGAAGCGAAGGTCGGAGAGGTCGAGGCTGGTCGTGCCGGTCGTCAGGAGCTCGGCGACCATCTCGCCTGCCGCCGGGGAATGCTGGAAGCCGTGGCCGCAGAAGCCGATGGCGAGATAGAGGCCCCCGATCCCCGGCGCCCAGTCGAGGATGCCGCGCCCGTCGGGCGTGAGCGGCCGCAGGCCCGCCCAGGCGTGGCGGATCTGGGCGTGCTCGAGCGCCGGCATGCGGCGCACCGCCTTCTCCACCGTCTGCTCCAGCACGCCCCAGTCCACGCTCGCCGTGTACTCCGTCTGCGCCCCGATGTCGCCCGGGCTCATCAGGATGGCGCCCTGCTCACTCCGGCAGTAGAAGCCGGATGCGATGTCGGTCACGAGAGGGATCGGGTGCCTGATCTCGCTGAAGCTGTCGGTGACGAAGATGTGGCGCCGCCGAGGGTCGACCGGCAGCTCCAGCCCCACCATTTTCCCGACCAGGGGCGCCTGCGGCCCGGCGGCGTTGATCACGAGCCGCGTCTCGATCCGCCCCGCCGGCGTCACGACGGCGCTCACCTTCCCACCGTCGTCGAGCTCGATCCCCGTCACCGGCGTGTCCTCGAAGAACCTGACCCCGCCCGCCCGGGCCCGAGCCGCGTAGGCCTGAACCACGTCGTTAGGTGAGGCGTAGCCGTCCGTCGGCCCCCAGACGGCCGCGATCGCGTCGTCCACGCGCAGGCCCGGCACGATGGCCTTCGCGTCATCGGGAGCGATCATCCTCACGTCGGCGCCCATGCTCTGCTGGAGCGCCACGTTCTTCTTGAAGCGCTCGACGTCCTTGTCGCTCGACAGGATGAAGAGGTAGCCCTCCTGGCGGAAGTCGCACGGCACGCCCATCTCGTCCCCGAAGCGCTTGAAGAAGGCGATGCCACGCAGGGAGAACTCGATCTCGACCCGCGTGGCGAACTGCACCCGGATCCCGCCCGCGGCCTTGCTCGTCGAGCCCGAGCCGATCGCCTCGCGCTCGAGCACCACGACGTCGCGGGCCCCGCGCTTCGAGAGGTGGTAGGCGATGCTCGAGCCGATGGCGCCCGCGCCGATGATGACGATGTCGGCCGTCCTTGGCAGCGCGCTCATGCCTCGATCGCCCGCGTCACGGGATGGGCCCCGATCTCACCGCCCATCCAGCCCGGGACAACCGCCGAGAATCGCCCCGCAGTACCGCCTGCCACGACCACCATGATCTCCTCCACTGACGGAAATTTTGGTATGAGGGCGTCGGGGTCCGAGGCGCCGACATTTTTCAGCCGCCCGCTCTCGGCGCCGTCCGGCCCCGGCTGGAGCTCTCGGGCGCGGCGGCGCACCGTCTCGAACAGATGGCGCTTGACGTCCAGTTTGCTCCAGCCTGCGCCGCCGATGGTCTTCGCGTGCTCGGGACCGATGACCCAGAGCGTGTGACCGTACAGGGGGAAAGTCTTGTGGTTCCACACGCCGGCGGCAGACCAGCCGAGGGAGGCCACGAGCTGCGCCGGCTCTTGGCTCAGGTGGTCGTTGATGATGAAGGGGCCCTCTCCCGGGAAAACCGTCACCGTGCTCTCGCCGGCCGCGTGCTCGCGCTCGACGTGGAGCGGCTCCCACGGAGAGGCCTCCTCGTGCTCGCCGATGCAGTACGTGTAGCGGCCCGGGTGGCCGAGCGTGGACATCGAGATCTCTCCCGCCTTCGTCCCGCCCAGGTTGATCATGACGAGCCTGAGCGCGCGGCCGATCGTGGCGTTGGCGCGGTAGCCGGGGCCGAACACGCCGGCAGCGCAGTTGACGCCGAGGCGGGCGCGGATCGGGCCGTTGACGATGATGAGGGGCGACGTCGCGTTGGTCGTGCCCGACTGGCCGTGGAGGTTGAAGGCCGGGTCGCAGGCCGCCTCGACGACGGCCAGGACCACGGCGAAATACGCCGGGCGGCACCCCGCCATGACGGCGTTGATCGCGAGCTTCTCCACCGTGGCGCGGCCGTAGTTGGGCGGCACCTCCGCCACGAGCGCCTCGCGCGCGCGCGACGCGCCGCCCAGCATGCGCTCCACGCGCTCGCGCGTCGGCGGGACGACGGGCAGGCCGTCGGTGACGCCGCGCTCGAACCAGCTCTCCATCTCGTCCGTCATCGCGGCGCCTAGTATACGGATGCCGCCCGGCGAGCTTGCGTGCTATTATCCCGCCCGCCGAGGCCGCCGCTCTCGGCCAGGGGGACAGCGACCATGCGCATCCTCGGCATTGATCACATCGGCATCGCGTCGGGGGATCTCGGGAAGCACATCGAGATCTTCGGCGACAAGCTCGGCCTCGATGTCCACGACATCGAGGAGAAGGACCCCTACGGCGGCCTGCGCTCGGCCTTCGCCCGCGTGGGCGACACCGACTTCGAGATCCTCGAGGACCGCGTGCCCGACGGCGACCAGAAGGTGATCGACCAGCGCGACATCGCAAAGTTCGTCGCACGGCGCGGCCAGGGCCTCCACCACATCGCGCTCCGCGTGGCCGACGTCGAAGGGGCGATCCGCGACGCCAAGGCCGCGGGTCTCACTGTCATCGACGAGACGCCGCGTCCCGGCGCGCGGGGCTCGAAGATCGCCTTCCTCCATCCCAAGAGCACGGGCGGCGTGCTCATCCACTTCGTGGAGCGCCCCGACGGTGGCTAACGCAGGCCGTCGCGGGGGCATCCTCGTCCCCGGCGCCACGCTCACCGTCCCTCTCGAACCCGTCTAGGAGACCCCATGGCGACATCTCGATGGAAGCACCGTCCGGAAGGATCCACTTGGGGAGACTTCGGCCCCGACGACCAGATCGGGCGCCTGAATCTGATCACGCCCGAGAAGGTCAAGCAGGGCGTGGCCGAGGTGAGCGAAGGCCGCACGTTCTGCCTCAGCCTGCCTCTCGACTATCCGGGCGGCGCGGTGCTCAACCCGCGGCGCACGCCGCCCGTCCTCTCGGCGACGGGCACCGACGAGAGACCGCGCTACAACATGCCGTTCTCCGCCGACAACCCGCTGCACACCGACGTGGTCTGCGACGACCGCGTGCTGCTGACCCTCCAGTATTCCACGCAGTGGGACAGCCTCTGCCACGTCGGCGCCCACTTCGACGCCGACGGCGACGGCAAGGCAGAGCCGCTGTTCTACAACGGCCACCGCGCCAACGTGGACGTGGTCGGGCCCATCGACTACCGCACGGGCGAGAAGACCACGGAGCCTATCGGCGCGCGCCGTCTGGGCGTCGAGAACATGGCGGCCCACGGCGTCCAGGGGCGCGGCGTCCTGGTGGACCTTCACGCCCACTTCGGGCAAGCGCGGAAGATGGTGAGCCGCGACGACCTGCTGCGCGTCATGGACCAGGACCAGGTGGTCGTCGAGAAGGGTGACATGTTGCTGCTGCACACCGGGTTCAGCCAGGCCATCCTCGACATGAAGCGGAGTCCCGACGGCGAGAAGCTCGGCTCGTCCTACGCGGTCCTCGACGGCCGCGACGATGCGCTCCTCCGGTGGATCACCGACAGTGGCATCGCGTCGCTCATCGCCGACAACTACGGCGTCGAGGCCGTGCCCTCGCGCCCCGGCGGCCCCGCGCCGCACGCGGGACTGCCGCTCCACCAGCACTGCCTCTTCAAGCTCGGGGTCAACCTCGGCGAGATGTGGTACCTGACGGAATTGGCGGCCTGGCTTCGTCAGCACAAGCGCAGCCGCTTCCTCCTGACCGCGCCGCCGCTCCGGCTTCCCGGCGCCGTCGGCTCACCGGCGACCCCGATCGCAACCGTCTGAGAAGGAGCGCTCAGCCCCAGCTGCTAACTCAGGTCGGGCTCGATGCGGAGGCCGCTGTTGAAGCGGTTGGTGAAGTTGGCCATGCAGATGACCAGGGCCAGCTCGACGATCTGATCTTCGCTGAAGTGCCGCTTGAGCTCGCCGACCGCCATGTCGCGCAGGCCCGCCCCCGCAGCCCGGGTGATCCGCTCCGTGTAGAGGAGCACCGCCTTCTCCTTCTCGTCGAACAGGGGGCTCCGCTCGTAGAAAGTAAGGGCCGCGATCTGCTGGTCCGTGATGCCGATCCGCTTCGACGAAGCGGTATGGGCGCGGGCTCAATACTCGCAGCCGTTCAGCAGCGAGGTCTTCAGATACGCCAGCTCCTTGTGCTTCGGCTCGACCGTCCCCCCGCTCATCACCGCCGCGTAGAGCGGCAGAAACGCTTTGAGCGCGCCCGGGCGGTGGGCCATGACGGCGAAGATGTTCGGGACCCGCCCGAATGTCTTCGTCAGGTCGTCGTACATGGTCTTCAGGTCGTCGGGGGCCTTGTCCTTCGGGATCGTGTCTATGATGGCCATGCGGCGCCTCCTCTCTCAGTACAGTCCGTCGCGGACCCCTTTGTCCAGGGCGCGCGCGTAATCGGTGACCGACGCCGCGTTGCGCGCGGTCGGCACCTGGTCCCAGAGCATCTGGGCGAAGGACGGGAGCTTCTGCGGGTCGGTCCAGGTCGACGGGTCCCAGAGGCTCGAGCGGAGGAAGGCCTTGGGACAGTGGAGATACGCCTCCTCGACCTCGACGCCGAGCGCGACCTTGGGGAGCTTGCCATGCATCGCCAGGCGCGCCAGGATCTCCTCGTCGCGGATGATGGAGGCGCGGCCGTTGACGCGCAGCGTGTCCCCGCGTCCGGGCACGAGGAAGATCATCCCCACGTGCGGGTTCTCGAGGACGTTGGTCATTCCATCGGTGCGGTTGTTGCCCGGGCGGTCGGGCACGACGAGATGCGTGGGGTCCAGCACCAGCACGAAGCCCGGCGCGTCGCCCTTGGGGGAGACGTCACACTGCCCCGCGGCGTTGGAGGTCGCCAGCAGCACGAAGGGCGAGGCCGCGATAAAGGCGCGGGAGTGCTCGTCGAGAGACGAGTGGCACTTGAGGACGGCCCGCTCGCTCGGCTCGTCGAAGATGGCGCGCAGCTCCTGCTTCGACGTCACGACGTCCTTGAACATGTCCCCACCTCCTGTCGCGATGCTAGCACGGCCGGTCGGGCGGGGTCAGTAGAGCTCCCACCAGGAGTCCTGCGCGGCCAAGAGCTCGGCGGCCGGCTTCTCGAGCACGATGCGCCCCGATTTCATCACGTAGGCGCGGCTGGCCATGCCGAGCGCGGTCTTGATGTTCTGCTCCACCAGCACGATGGCCGTGCCGAAGCGCCGGTTGATCTGGACCGCCGTCTCCAGCACGCGCCGGACGAGCACGGGCGCGAGCCCGATGGACGGCTCGTCCATCATCATGAGGCGGGGTCGCTGCATGAGAGCCGTGCCCACGGCGACCATCTGCTGCTGGCCGCCCGACATGGTGCCCACGCGCTGGCCGCGGCGCTCGGCGAGCATCGGGAAGAGATCGAGGACCTCGTCCATTCGCTGGAGTGCGCCGGTCCGGTCGCCCTGGGTGTAGGCGCCCAGCATGAGGTTCTCGACCACGCTCAGGTCGGGGAAGACGCCGCGCCCCTGCGGCACGAGCGCCAGCCCGCGCTTCACGTTGGCGGCGGGGTCACCGTTGCCCCACTCCTCGCCGGCGAAGCGCACGCTGCCCGCCCGCGCGGGCAGGAGGCCCAGCAGCGTCTTGAGGGTCGTGGACTTGCCTGCGCCGTTGTGGCCGAGGAGTGCGACGATCTCGCCCTCGCCCACGCGGAAGGACACGCCGTGCAGCACGGTCTTCTTCCCGTAGCCGGCTTCGAGGTCGCGGACGTCGAGCAGCGTCTCGGCCACGGTCATGCCCCGAAGTAGATCTCGGTCAGCGCCGGGTCGCGGGTGATCTGCTCGGCCCGGCCGCGCGCCATGACGCGCCCCTGGTGGAGGAACACGACCTCGTCCGACAGCTGCGAGATCAGCTCCATGTTGTGCTCGATCAAGAGCACGGTCTTGCCGTGCTCGACAAGGCGGCGGACCATCGGCACGATCTTCTGGAGGGAGTCGGTGTCGAGCCCTGACGTGGGCTCGTCGAGCAGGAGGATCTCGGCGTCCGTGGCGAAGATGCGCGCCATGGAGAGGAGCTTCTGCTCCGGGTAGGCCAGGTCCTCGGCCAGCTCGTGCGCGCGGTCGGTCAGGCCGAAGAAGCGCAGCACCTCCATGGCGCGCTCACGCGCCGCAGCCTCCTCGGCCCGCACGCGCCCCGGGCGCAGGAAGAGCGTCAGCACGTTCTCGCCGAGCGGCGTCCGGCAGCCCAGCATCACGTTCTCGAGCACGGTCATCTTGCCCCAGAGTCGCAGGTGCTGGAAGGTACGCACCACGCCGCGCGCCTCGACCTGGTGGGGGGCGAGCCCCAGGAGCTCCTCACCCTTGTAGCGGATCGAGCCGCCGTCGGCGCGCAGGAAGCCGGTGATGAGGTTGAACACCGTGGTCTTCCCCGCCCCGTTCGGACCGATGAGGCCGGTGATGAGCCCGGGCGACACCGCGAAGCTGCACTCCTCCACGGCCTGGATGCCGCCGAAGGCCTTGGACACCTTCTCGATCGTCATGATGGGCGCGGCCACGGGCGTTGCTCAGGCGCTCTTCGCCCGCGCGCGGCCCAGGATGCCCTCGGGGCGCACGAACATGAAGAGGATGAGGAGCCCGCCGTAGAGGATCTGCCGCATGGGCGCCGCCACCGTGTCGGGGATCGCGAGGAACTTCAGCGCCTCGGGCACGGCCAGCAGGATGAAGGCGCCCACGACCGGCCCGGCCAGACGCTCCGTGCCGCCCAGAATGACGAGGGACGTGATGAAGATGGACTCCTCGAGGGTGAACGAGCTCGGGTTGATGTAGGTGATGTAGTGCGCGTAGAGGCTGCCGCCCAGCGCCCCCAGCGCCGAGGAGATGGCCGTGATGACGATCTTGACCAGCACCACGTTCTTGCCGGTCGCCTGCGCGGCGATCTCGTCCTCGCGCACGGCGCGCAGCGTCCGGCCGAAGGCCGAGTTGGTGAGCCGGTGGCAGACGGCATACGTGAGCCCCGCCAGGACCAGGGCCAGTGCCACGTACTTGAACGGGTTGTCGATCACGAGCCCGAAGACGCGCGGCCGCGGGATCCCGGCCAGCCCCGCGTGCCCGTTGGTCAGATCGGTCCAGTTCATGAAGACGGTCAGGATCACGACCTGGAGGCCGAACGAGGCGACGATGTAGTAGTCGCCCGCGACGCGGAGCGACGGGATGCCCACGAGCGCGGCGGCGCACGCCCCCGCCACGGCCGCCACGATGAGCCCGCCCCAGAAGCCCATTCCCAGCTTGAGGGCCACCAACGCCGAGGCGTAGGCCCCGATGCCGTAGACGGCCGCGTGCGCCAGCGAGAAAATGCCCGCGTAGCCCACCAGCAGGTTGAGCGAGACGGCAAGGATCGTGTAGATGCCCACCATCACGAGATAGTGCGCGACGTAGGCCGCCACGTCAGATCTCGGCGGAGTGGATCGTGCGGCCGAAGAAGCCGCGCGGCCTGAGGAGGATGAAGACGAGGAAGACGCCGAAGCTGATGGCCGACTGCCACTCCGACGGCAGCTTCCAGATGCCGAGGTTCTCCAGCAGTCCCAGGAAGAGGCCGCCGAGCATGGCCCCCGGGATCGAGCCGATGCCGCCCATGATGACGCCCACCGAGGCCAGCAGCACGAAGCGCGTGCCGCGGAACGGCTCCCCCCCCCCCCCCCCCGCCACCACGAAAACGGCGGGGGGGGGGATGGGCGGGGCGCGCGGGGGGGGGGGGGGGGGGGGGGGCGGCCCGGGGGGGCCCCCCCGGCGCGCCGCACCCCG
>Ga0080064_1006079_pt1 | contig 13401 bp, 14 predicted proteins | sample Subgrocontami54m_FD_69260 | JGI IMG/M metagenome (GOLD analysis project Ga0080064, IMG submission 69260) | Subsurface groundwater microbial communities from S. Glens Falls, New York, USA - GMW46 contaminated, 5.4 m (SPADES assembly) (version 2) ...
ACTGCTGGCTCTGTGGATCACCTCGGAGAAGCTTGCGGTGGTGGACCGGCAGCTGGAGAAGGTGGAAGTAATAGTACAAGGCGTGGTGGGAGAGAGGACTAGACAATGATCAAGATCGTCGTATTGATGTCAACCTTGGGGCTGGCCGCGGTTCCGGCGCAGGAGTTGAGCTCGCTGATCGAATGGGACAAACTTGCGGCAAAGGCGAGCGAGACTGTCAATGTGAATTTGGACGGCGGCATGCTGGAGATGGCCGGCCGGTTTCTTTCCTCGGGCAAGGGCGGGGATGAGAAGACAAAAAAGCTGCTGAGCGATCTAAAGGGGATTCGCGTGAAGAGCCTGAAGTTTGACAAGGACGGCGAATATTCCCTGGCTGACGTGGAGAAATTGAGGAGCCAACTGAAGGGACCGGCCTGGTCTCCCATAGTGGACGTGCGATCGAATAAGGGCGGAGAAAACGCGGGGGTCTACATCAAAACGGACGGGAAGAACATTTTAGGAATAGTGATACTGGAGGCGAAACCGAAGGAATTGACGCTGGTGGAGATCAGCGGTTCCATTGATCCGGAACAGTTGCACGATCTGGGCGGCAAGTTCGGAATTCCGGATCTTGAGAAGGGCAAGAAAAAGAACGACGAGGAGTAGGCCGGGGTCGGCGGCTAGGCTTCCAATTCCGGTTTAGAAGAAGGGGGCATAGCTGATTCGTCCTGGAGCTGATCATCTCCCTCTTTGTCACTGTAATAGTAAGACTGGTAATAGGTGTACTTACTGTACAGTTCGGTGCGGCTTGCTCCGTTGGCTACCACACCGATGACGTTGTTGTGGCTCATGCCCTGAATGGCGCGGGTCACGGCATCAATGGTGCTCTGACCGAGGCGAACCACCAGGAGCGTAGCGTCGGTCATGGTGGCCAGGAGGTTTGCGTCGGCGGCAAACAACAACGGCGGGGTATCCAGAATGACCCAATTGAAGATGCTGGGGAGCTTTTCCAAGAGCTCATGCACTTCGTTCAAATTGAGAAGTTCGAGGGGGTTGATCACGGCGGAACCGGCGGGGACCACGTAGAGGTTTGTTCCGCTCACGTGCTTGATAATTTCCTGCAGGCTGGCCTTGCCCTGGAGGTAGTCTGTGAGGCCTGGGCCGCGTTCAATGCGGAAGAGGTTGTGAAGGGTGGGGCGGCGGAAATCGAAATCGCAAAGCAGGGTGCGGTTCTGATGGAGATGGGATTGAACGACGGCGAGGTTGGCGGCTGAGAAGGACTTGCCTTCGGCCGGCGAGGCGCTGGTAACGATGAGGGTATGGAGCGGCTGAATCCCTTGCAAATGGTTCAGGCGGGTGCGCAGGCTGCGGAACTCCTCGGAAGGCGCTTGATGGGGCTTGCTGGCGTCGATGAGGTGGCCTTCCTCGGAAGGATTCCAGGCAATCTCGGCGATGTTGTCAAGGAGGCCGTGAAAGGAATCCTCGTCCGAAGTGGCGGTCTGGGTGGGAGCAACGGCGGCGCCTGGGGAGACTGGGAGATTGAGGCCCGGAAGTCCGGTGGGTTCGGCTTTTCGCAGTGCGTCATGAACTCTACTCATAATGTCTCCGATCGCTCAGAAGGCGGCGCAAGGGGGGGAAGGTGTGAGGTGTCATAGCTTGGTGTTGTAGTAGTACCAAATGGAGCCTGAGGACACGATCACACTGAGAATGACGGCCGTAGCCCAAGCGAGCGTGGACATACGTCTCCTGCGCCGCACGACGAGGTCATTCTCGAGCAAAGGGACGCTGCCCAAAACGTTGAATTGTGTATAGGAGCGGACGTCCTTTAGAGTCTTCAAGGAAGTGTCCTTGAGTTCGCGGGCGGCGACCAGGCTCAATCCCAAAACAAGACCAATGCCAAGGCCGGCCAAAATGATGAGGGGGCGCTTGGGATCGGTGGGACTTTCCGGGAGCGAGGGCAGGTCGAGCACTTCCAGAGTCTCGCCCTGTTTCCGGTTTTCCAGATCTGTGGCGACTTCGGATCTGGCGACTTTCACCTGCAACTCATCGTAGCGGCGTTTGGCCAGTTCATGATTGCGGGTCAGCTGTTCGAGTTGATGAGCGCCAATGGGCCCGACCTCGATTTTCTGTTGGACCGATTTCAGCTTACGGTCTGATTCGGCAATATCCTGTATGTATCGCTCGACTTCCAAATCCTTGGCGCGAATGGAGGTCTGAATGCGGTTGATCTGTGATTCCAACTCGACGATCTCGCGTGCCGCGGTGGGGTTAACGCGTTGGGGCGGAGCCGGGGCATCGGGGGAGGCGGATTTTTTCACAGCCAGGGTTTGATTCAAGAGGGCTTCCCGTTCTTTTTTCAAGGCCTTGAGCCTGGCCTGCATCCTTTGCACATCGGGATAGGTGGGTTTGTACTGCTCGAGCATCCGTTCCAGGACGCGCTCCAACTGGGCCACTTCGCGTTCAGTCCGGGTGAGGTCATCTTCTCCATTGGCCGAAGCGAGGGCGCCGGTGACGGGGTCGGGAGCGGCCGATTTTTTCGCGACGGACAATTTTTCGCGCAATCCGCGAAGTTCGGACTCGAGCATGAGCTTGTCCTGGTTGGAGCGGCTGATATTGGCATTGAGCGAGGAGACGCGGCTTTCCAGACCAGTCATCTGCTGGACATTGTTGCCCATCTGTTCGGGGAGGCGGCCAATGTTGGCCATGCGGAACTCGGTGAGGCTTTGTTCGATGGCATCGAGGGCCGCCTTGGCCTGCCCGTATTGTTCGCGGAGAAACTGGGTAGTCATCTGCGATTGGCTGGAGCGCTCGCGGATGTTTTCATCGATGAAGCGCGTCATCAGATCGCGCGTGACTTTTTGAGCGACGTAGCGGTTTTCATAGGAAAACCCGATCTGAAAGGCCGAGGTGCCCAATTGATTCGCAACGGCGACGCGCAGGAGGCCGGAGATCTTGATGTCCTTGCGCATGACCTCGATGATGTCCTCAAAGGGAATGCGATTACGGTCCTTGCGGTAAAGGTCGTAGGTTTGGATGATATTGGTGAGGGTGTTGCGGCTGAGGATGGTCTGCTGCATCGCATTGACGCGATCCGCCATTTGGACGGTAACGTTGGTCTGGACGAAGCTTTCCGGCACCTGGGGCGGGACGACGCGGATGGAGGCGATGGACAGATAGGTATCGGGCCATAGGAACGCGGTAATGATCGAGATGACGAGTCCGGCCAGGACAGGGCCGAGGAGCCAGCCCATGTTGCGGCGCATGATATTGAGGTAATCCTCAACATCCAGGGGCCGGCGCTCAAATGTGGCCGGCGTCAACGAAGATTGCATTGTGACCTCCCTTCACCAATCGGCTTTTCACCAATCGAACCTTACCCTTATGCCCTTCAAAGCCTACCAAAGGGCGGATCAATTCACGATGATGAAATCACCGCTTTCCAAATAGATATTCTGTTCCAGCTTCTTCCCTTTGACCACTTCGTTGTAGTTGAAATAAAAGCGCTTGTCACCGCGCAGGATGACGACTTTCTTTTTGTTGGCGAACTCGGTGAAGCCGCCGGAGATGCTGATGGCCTCCATGACGGTGGTGGGCACAACCAAGGGAACCTCACCATTGTGGACCAAGCCGCCGCTCAAGTAATACTTCTTGCTGCGGACCTGCTGGACCGACACGATCACGATGGGGTTGTTGATCAGCTTGGCGTATTCGTCCTTCAGTTTTTGAGTCAACTGCTCCGGAGTCAGGCCGCTGGCGTGGATCTCGCCGAGCAGATCGACTGTAATGACCCCGTCCGGGCGAACCGACATCACGCCGCCTAATTCCGGCTCCTTCCAAACCTGGATCCGGAGCACGTCCTCGGAACCGATTTTGAAGGTTTTGGGGTCAACCGGAGCAGAGGTGGTGGTGGGGGTTAAGGCCGGGTCGGCGGCAGATTTTTTCGCTTCTTGCGATGTTTTGGTGTCGGCGGGTTTCTTGGAGGGGGGAGGGGTCTGGCCCGAAGCGGGCAGAAGGAGCGTCACGGCCAGGACGGCAGCCAGTCCCGCTCGTAGGGCAGAGCCCAGAGTGTGGACAACGAATTCATTCAACCGATACTGCAATGGGATCATCTCCGGGACGTCATTCTCAAACTCGCGGCGTAATTCATATTCTAACGCAAATGTTTCCGTGATTCCATGTACCAGCCGGCCTAGTCCGAACGATGGGTGGATGGGGACCGGCATGGATCCAATGAACTATTCCCAAGTGCCAGGAGGGTGGTCCGGCTGTGGAAACCAACGGTTTGCCGCTTCGTTATACTGAATCTTCTACCTCCAACAACTTGGTGCAAACATGAATTACTTCCTCGCAAAATCAGAACCGCAAACTTATTCGATCGGCGATCTGGAGAAGGACCGCAATACCGTCTGGGACGGGGTGAAGAATGCCCAGGCGTTGAAGGCGATCCGGATGATGAAAAAAGGCGACCGGGTGTTTATCTACCATTCGGGCGGGGAGTCGCGGGTGGTGGGGTTGGCCGAGGTGAGGCTGGATGCGCGGCCGGATCCGAAAGACAGCAAGCTGACGGTGGTGGACCTGAGTTTTCTGAGGCGGCTGGAACCGGGTGTAGGCCTGGCCGAGGTGAAGCAAAGCGGTCTGTTTGCGGATTTTGCGCTGGTTCGGCAAGGCCGGCTGTCGACGATGGCGGTTCCCGCCTCCTTTGTCGAGTTTGTGCGGCAACGGCACCCTGGCGTAAAGATCTAACCAAGGGCTCAGCCCTTGAAATCCGTGCGCTACGACCCCCGCCCTGACGCACCGATAGCCCCGCCCCGTGAGGGCGGGGACCGGGGTTTGTTGGAGTAAAGGAATCTTCAAGCAAGCATCTAGCGAGGCTCGAACCGCCCGCGGAAGGGGAAGCTGCTCGCAGGTTTGCCATCCAGCAAGCGGTTTCCGGTGGGGAGAACCAGGGTGAAGCCGCGGATGGAAACGGACACGGTTCTGGGGACTCCGGCCGCCAGCGAAACCTGGACCGCCACATGCTCGGGCCGCAGGGTTGGGATGAGGGGCTTGCCGGTGTCCTCCGGTTTCCCATACAGCGCCATGTTTTGGACGGCAATGAGAAAGCCGGAGTCCGGAGTTTCGGTGGAGGATAGGTAGGGAAGCTGTGACCCGTACAGCGCGGCGGCGCGGACCGCGGCCTCCAGCCGGAGAGCCTGCAGGAAGCCGATGCTGTACTGGAAAGCGCCCGCCACCAATGGAATGAGAATCACAAAGGCGAGGGCAAACTCCACCAGGGCGGCGCCTTTTTTCCTCTGTTTCATCGCAGCAGCACCGCCGTCAGGTAGCCGGACTCGCCCGCGCCCTTCCAGCGGCTGCCCTGTAGGTAGGCGCCGATGGGCTCAGTGGAAGGGATGGCCGCGGGTGCCGAAGCTGGAAGGATAAACCGGGCGCCCTCGGGGGAAGGAACGATTCTCCGTCCGTTGCCGCGGCCACGGGCGGCGTATTCGGCATAGCTGCGGGCGGTAAAATCGGTATCCTCGGACAAGCGCCGGGACAGTGATTTCTGGTCTGGAATGACATCGGGTGGAAGGGGGGATTGGGGCTGTTGGGCGCCGGTGGCTACCGCTCTAAACTCAGTGGCCTCTTTCTGCACAATGGTCCGGAGCATGGTCAGGCGGACGCGGATGAAAGCGCTGACGCGGGCAAACCGGAATAGCGCCGGGGAGCGGGGGGTTTCCTCCCAGGCGGAGCCGGGCTCGGCGGCAAACTCGACTTTCAGGTTGTCGAGCAAGCCGCCGGCGGCAAGCGCGGCCGCCTGGCGGGCCCGATCGATACCTTGCCTGGTGCCGTCCAACTCGAGCACGGCGGCTAGAGCGGCAGCATCCAGACGGCCTTGCGCGATGCCTCGGGTGACCAGGATGCGGCTGCAATCGATCGCCAGTCCGGTCACGGCCAGCAACAACATCAAGGCGACGGCGACAAGGATGAGGACCATGCCTTTCCGGGGCGTGTGGTTTCTGCGCATGCTACATAGGCAAGTGTAGGGCGAACCACCTGAGAGAGGAATCCCGTGATGGCCGCAATTGCGGCCGGGAAATAATCCGAGAAGGTACTAGGGTGAACACCTGAGCTTAGGGCGCCAATGTGCACTGAGACAACCCAAATATTGTTCTCGTGAGTGCATGTCCATCTCCGGCCTTTCGGCCTTTTTTGCACTTCACGTGGCTTGTACGGTCAGGTTCTTATTTGACCCAACCGTATGCTCTACGGTCACATTTTAGGTGACCCAATTCGAGGCCCAGACGCACCATTTGATATTGAGGTACAATGCCTAACACCCGAAGTCCAACAGGAAATTCCGGAAGGAGATTGTTATGACTTTCAAACACTTGGCGCGGCTTGCCTGGTTGTTAGCCGCCTCTGCCGTCACAATGCCCGCGCAAACCGCGACCGGCAGCATCATTGGCCGCATCACGGACGCATCGGGAGCTGTCGCTCCAGGGGTGGAGGTTACCGTGGTGAATCCCGCCACTGGTATTTCCCGGAAGGTGGTCGCTGACGAGCAGGGAATCTACCGCGCGTTCTATGTAACGCCGGGAAGCTACAACCTGAGCTTCCAGAAGCCCGGCTTCAGCACCTTGCAGCGAACCGAAGTGGCATTGCGCTCCAACGATACGCTGACGATTGACGTGCAGCTCCAACTGGGCAATGTAGTGGAGAGAATCCAGGTGACAGGGGCAACGCCGCTGCTCGAGACGGCCACCTCCACCACCGGCACGGTACTGGCCGGGAGCCAGATGAATGCCATACCGATCATGCAGCGCTACACGTGGATGGCCATGTACCTGATGCCGGGGGTGACCAGCGTGAATGGGTTCCATATCGCAGGCGCGCGCGACCGCGGCATCGGTTACCAGTCCGACGGAATACCGGCCACCGAACCCATCCGCAGCGGCGTTGCCACCAACCGGATCATGTCCACGACAAACAACGCCATTGAAGAGGTCAAGATGGTGACTACCGTGCTGCCCGCCGACAGCGGGCACTCGGCAGGCGGGATGCTCAGCATCACCTTCAAGTCCGGCGCCAATGAACTGCACATGGAGGCGGAGGACCGCTACATGAACAATCCCCTGCTGCATAGGGCCTACTTTAATCTTCTGCGTCCGACGGCCCCGTTCAGCTACCACGAACTCTCCGGATTGTTGAGCGGGCCGGTTTATATTCCCAAGCTCTACAACGGCAAGAATAAGACGTTCTTCCTGTTCGGATGGTCGCGGCACCACGAGAAGTACAATCAGCAGGTATTCGCGGATGTGCCGAACGACGCTATGTTGGGTGGCGATTTCAATTTCGGCGGGCAAGGGTTCCCGATTTTCGATCCGGCCTCCACAAGGCAGAGCGCCGTCGGCACATGGATTCGGGACGCTTTTCCGGGCAACGTGATTCCAAGGAACCGGTTCGACCCCGTCGCGGTGAATTTTCTGGGCAATCAACCCTGGAACAAACCCAACGACCTGGGCGGCGCCGGATTCATCGATCGCACCGGACCGCACCAGAACTTCGGCGCCGAATCGAAGTACCGCTCCTACCGCACCCGCTGGGACACCAAAATCGATCACGTTTTCAACGAGAAGAACCGCATGTTCGGACGCTACTCGCACGCCCGCAATCGCGCCTGGGGAAACGCGATCGCGCTCAACTGGGAGCTGCTTGATGGCAATCGCGTCATGACGCCGAGCGACCAGATCAACTCCGTTATCTCGGATACTCACATTTTCGGGCCCACCCTGATTCTTGAAACGCGGTTCGGCATGAACCATCGCAAGGAGTCCCGCACGCCTCTCGGAGTGGGAGAGAACTGGGGGCAGAAACTGGGCATCCCCGGCATCAGCGGCGATACGTTCCCGTCGTTCTACAATTCCGGCGGCGGAGCTTTCTATTCCGCCAGCATGCCGCGCGGATCCTACTATCAAGTGACGGAAAATTTTACCTGGCAGGAAAACCTCACCGTGATTCGCGGCCGTCATGCCATGAAGGCTGGCTACGAGTTTGTCCGGACTCGCGCCAACACCAAGGCGGAATCCCTGCCAGCCGGCGTCTACCGGTTCGGCGGCACGGAAAATCCTTTTACCCCGAATACGGGTAACGATTTCGCGGCCCTCCTGCTCGGTTCGGTCGTGCGCGCCGATTTCAATGTTGCGCTGGCCAACTGGCTGCCGCGATGGCGGAGCCAGGCCCTCTATTTCCAGGATGACTGGAGCTTCTCGCCCAATCTGACCTTCAATCTCGGTCTCCGGTGGTCCTATGAGTCTCCCTTTACCACCAAGTACGGGCAGCACAGCCAATTTGACCCCAGCGCCACCGATCCGCTCACCGGAATGCGAGGCGCAATCACCCACCCGGGCAACGCGCTCGCCAAACGGGATCTTAATAACTTCCAGCCGCGCGTGGGCATGGCCTACAAGCTGAATAACAAGATGGTCCTGCGCGGCGGCTTCGGCCTCACCACCGTCGATCTTTATACCGTCGGGCTCGATCAGAACTTCGAGGAGTACTTCACCGGCGTGACGCGCCAGGCGCCGTCCGGTGATCCGCGCGCCATCTTCAACATCAGCCAGGGGCCCGGAGCGGTCCAGTATCCGATTCTCCCCAACGGCACTTCCCCGTTTGTCGGCGCCAACCTCGGATCGCGGGGCGCCACCCAGTACGATCCCAACATGCGCAGTCCCTACACCATGAACTGGAATGGCACCTATCAGTATCAGTTCGCGAGCACGTGGCTGATGGAGTTGAGCTACCAGGGCTCATCCGGCGTCGGACTGCTCAACGCCTGGAACACCAACGTGATTCCGCTTGATGTCTCCAGCGACCGCGCCACCCTCGATCGGATTTTTGTCAATCAGCAACCGTACCGGCCGAACCCCAACTTTGGAACCGTGAACCTGTGGAGCAACTTTGGCCACTCCAGCTTCCATTCCGGAACCCTCAAGTTCGAGAAGCGTTTCTCCAGGGGGTTGATGCTCACCTCCTTCTATACCTTCGGCAAGGCGATCGATGAATCCGACAATGATGGCGGCGCCTCCGGCGTCACCTATTACAACCGGCGTCTGGAAAAAGCCCGCGCCGGTTTCGATCTTCGCCACCGCCAGGTGACCTACCTCACCTACGACTTGCCCGTGGGCAAGAGCAGGAAGTGGATGAACAGCGGCGGAGTCAAGGACTACCTGCTAGGTGGCTGGAAAATCGGCTGGATCCAAACCTTCCAGAGCGGCACGCCGGTCGATTTCGTGATTGCCGGCAGCCCCAACCGCAACCTGCCAGGCACCGTGCGGCCGAATATCCAGGGAAGTTATGACTCAATCAACGTTCCCGGCTGGCAGATCGGCGACCGCTTCAACAACAGCCTGAAGAACTCCATGTGGAACATCGGCGCGTTCTCGAACCCTGGCGCTTACACCACGGGCGCCATGGGGAGAAATGTCATTGCCGGTCCTGGCATCAACTGGTCGCAAGCCAGCCTTGCCAAGACCATCACGGTCAAGGAGAAGTACAACCTCGACATCCGCTTCGACATCAACAACGTGTTCAAGATGCCGAACTTCAGCAATCCATCCTCCTCGGTCAACATCGTCAACCCCGGCCTGTTCGGAAAACCGACCGGCACGGTGGGCGGCTGGTGCTGCCTCGGAGGCCAGTTCGCCGGCCTGTTTGTTGTCAAGGCGTGGTTCTAAGCTTCCGCGGTGAACTCCAGCGCGCCCGTCATTCCTGCGTCCTCCTGATCCAGGATGTGGCAATGGTAAACGGTCTTGCCGGTGAAGCCGCCGAAGCGGGTGCGGAATCGCCGTCGCTGACGGGCCGGCACAAGTACTACGTCCTTCCAGGCGCGTTCCGGCGTTCCCGTTTCGTCGCGAACCTGAAAAGGATTTGTATGCGCGCGAAAGGGATGATCCATGTCTGCCAGGTTCACGATCTCCCAGTCCTCCACCGTCCCTAACCGGACCTGTGTATCCACCCGGTGATGATCAAACACCTGGCCGTTGATCAGAAAGCTCATCCCTCGCCCGGGAACTCCGGACTCGCTCTCGCTCAGGACAAATCGGAGAACCGGCAGACTCGGCGCCGGAAGCGGTTCAAGCCAGCATCGTTTGTTGAGCCGCACCCCCGCCGTTCTTGCCCATCCCCATGCCTCCGCGATTGTAAGGCAGCTTCCAAGGCCGGAAATCTCCGCCGGGATGCTCGCCTTTCCCCATCACATCCACTAACATCCACTCTTTCAACAGGAGTAAGGAGGAACTGATCGGTGAGGCGCGGCGCCGTTGGCCCGATCCGTGCTCCGCTCGTACACCTCCGCTCCGGCTTTAGCCGCTACCCCGGCCTCCATTACAAAGTCCATCAGCGGCTCCGCCATCGCCCGCAACGGGTCCTCGTCGCTCCATGCCGTGCTGGCCAACTCTTCTCCCTCTACCCTGTCTTTAGCCATGCCATTGTTTGCTCACTTCGTGAAATATTCGATAACTTCCATTGGGGCACAGCAACGGCTGGCCTTTGTCAAGACTCTAATTTACACCCTCGATTTTTCGCGGCGATTTTACCGCGGATTTTACCCCGGCCAAGGAGCACTATTGATAAAACATCCTTGCTATGTTATGTTTGCTCTTCCTATGCCCCTTTATCGTATACACCGCCTCAAGGATGGGCCAAAGCAGAGTTTCCGCTGGGCCGCTCACACCGCCGGCACGGCATCGGTGAAGCCGCGGGATTACGAGGCGGCTGGAGAAGTGGATACGGCCTCGGCCTACGCGGCCTGGGCGGCGCTGAAAGATTCCGGTGACCCGCTGGGTGTGGGAGACCTGCTGGAGGACCCGTCGGGCCAGCTCCGCATCTTCAAATATGTCGGTTTCGAAGAGGCGCGGTGGGTGGTGGCTGAACCGCGTCCGGAGGCGGCTGACCCGGCCGCACCGAACAGCGGCCCGTCGCCAGAGGGCGAGGTGGCTTCGGCATAGCCCGGAAAAACGTGTATGATGGAGTTGCAATGACGCCCCACTGTAACGGGGCCGCGCGGTTGAACAGCTTTGCGTTGGTCTCATACCTTCCTGATCCGCTCGGCTCCTTCCTGGATAGGCTCAGAGGAAGACTGGAGCCAAACTCACTCAAGCCCAGGGCTCATGTGACACTGCTGCCACCGCGGCAACTGTGCGCTCCGGAACGTGTCGAACCGGCCTGGGATCAACTGATTTCGCAGCTTACGCAGGAACCGCCACTGCATATCTCGCTCGGGCCGATCCGGATTTTTCCCGGGACCCATGTGATTTACGTGGCTGTCACCAAGGGCTTTGAAGAGCTGGTGCGGCTGCACGCCCGGCTGAACGCGGCCGATCTGGAATTCTGTGAGCGGTTCCCCTACCATCCGCACATCACGCTGGTACAGAACCTGTCTCAGGCGGAAGCGGAAGAGGTGGCCCAGCAAGCGGCCGAGCAATGGGCAACTTTCAGGGGAGCCCGCGACTTCCACACCGACAAGCTCACCTTTGTTCAGGAAACCCACGATAAGCGCTGGGTGGATCTGAAACAGGTTACGTTGACTCCCGTTCCGGCTTAAGTCCTCCCAACAGCAACTGCTGTTGCGCGGACGTATTGATGGACGGGCCGGCCCTTTGCTTGCAGTGAACCGTTGCGCTGAGCGGTGGATAATGGTTACCTCTCCGAAAACATGCCGGACAAACTGAGCACCCTCTACAGCGATCTTCTCGAAGGCAGTTATGATTGCGTCGATTCGGGATCTGATTCCAGCGAAAGGCTAAGGAAGGATTGCTTCCTCGGCCCGGCAGGTATATTAATGCTGTAGGAGCATCCCAGGCAATGTCTATCAAACTGTTGTATTGTGCGGCGTTGCTGTTGAATGCGATTCGCGCGCAGACAACAGCGGAGGCAACCGTGCTGTTGCCCAGCCCGATTAGTCTCTCCGGCATTGTGACGGACATCAACGGCAATCCCCTGCCTAACGCATGGGTAAACCACACCGGCCTTGGGTCAGACGGTGAAAACGAATACTGAAGGCCATTTCGTGATTCACATGCGTGCGCCAGCGATCGTCTTTCGCAAGGACGGTTTCAAAGGCAAGTATTACCGCGTTGAGGGGGACGCGGTTGTGGAGATCAAACTTGAACCCGTTTCCCATTCGTTCGGCTCGGCCCCCCAATGCGCAACTCGCGGAGATTAATGGCAACCGCATTGTCTACAAAAAAACGCTCGCCGGATCAGATGTGGTCACCTGTCCGGTCGAGGGTTTCGGCTCAACCCCATCCGATCACCAGATTCGCATCGAGAACAGCGCGCTCAAGGCCGGCATGAGCATTCACGGGGACCGCCCCTTGCGGAGCATCAACCTTTGGTCCATCCGGAGCAACATCTCTATGGAGCCCTTCATCGGAGTCTCGGTCGCGCCAGGCAGCGAGTTCATTTGGACGAGTACGTAGCGCTACTACTCTCTACCCTGACTCCGTATTACGCGCACGCGATCCGCCCGTGGTATAACCGGGTTGCTCGATAGGCTCCGCTATGGGAAGCTTCATCCCGCCGGCAGTCAATCAGAAAGGGGTCTCATGCGATCTAAACTGCATCTCTATGCCGTTTCCTTACTTCTCTCCACCGTGCCCGCGCTCCGCGCGCAATCCGCCGGTGGCCAGATCGATATTCTCGTCAGCGATCCGAGCGGCGCTAATGTGCCGGACGTGAAGGTTTCCATCACCGGTACGGAAACCGGCACCTTGGCCCGCACCGTCAAAACCGGAGCCACCGGCCTCGCCGCGGTCCCGCTCCTCAACCCCGGCACCTACGACGTCAAAATCGAAAAGGAAGGCTTCAAGACAACCACCCAGCGCGGAGTTGTCCTGCGCGTTACTGAAACCGTCTCCCTCCGCATCACCCTTGAACTCGGCGCAACCACCCAGTCCGTCAATATCGAAGGCCAGACACCGCTCGTCAACACCTCTACCAACGCTCTCGGCCAGGTGATTGACGATCACACCACTCAGCAGCTGCCGCTCAACGGCCGCAACTACATGCAGCTTTCGCTGCTGACGCCCGGCGTCGTTCCCTCTGCAAACAAGGACCAGTCCTTCTCGGCGTACGGAAATCGCGGCATGCAGAACCAATACCTGCTGGACGGTGGCAGCAACCAGTCCCAGATCCGCGGCATCGACAATCATCAGCGTGATGCGCTCCGCCCTTCCCTCGAAGCCATCCAGGAGTTTAAGGTCCAGACCGGTAACTTCTCCGCCGAATACGGCAGCTCCGCCGGCGGCGTCGTCAGTGTCGTCACCAAGAGCGGGACCAATGAAATCCACGGTTCTGCCTTCAATTTCCTCCGCAACAGCGCCATCGGCGCGCGCGACTTCTTCGCCCCTCCCGGCCCGGTGCCTCACCTTTCCTATAACCAGT
>Ga0080064_1006080_pt1 | contig 13398 bp, 12 predicted proteins | sample Subgrocontami54m_FD_69260 | JGI IMG/M metagenome (GOLD analysis project Ga0080064, IMG submission 69260) | Subsurface groundwater microbial communities from S. Glens Falls, New York, USA - GMW46 contaminated, 5.4 m (SPADES assembly) (version 2) ...
GGCTTGCGGCTGTTTCGCCGCATCGTGTTTCCGCTGGCGATGCCAGGCTACGTGGCCGGCGCGGCATTGGTATTCCTCAAGGTATTCGACGATGTCGCAACGCCGCTGGTGCTCAACGTCACCAACATACTCGCCGCGCAGGCCTACCTGCGTATCACCTCGATCGGGATCGACGATCCAATTGGCTACGTCGCAAGCGTGATCATGGTCGTGGCGTCAATGGTTGCGCTGTGGGGATCGACCTGGGTGATGCGCGGCAAGGACTACGCGACGCTGCAGCGCGGCGGCAGCTCGCTTGCCACCCGCAAGCTCAAGCCCTGGCAGGCCGTGTTTGCCTACGGCTGGATCATTATGGTGCTGCTGCTGGTGCTCTCGCCGCACCTCGGTATACTGCTGCTCTCGTTTTCCAAGGTATGGAGCTATTCGGTGCTGCCGGATACCTACACCCTGGCGAATTACGTCACCGTGTTCCGCGACTCGCCGTTCATGCTGTGGAACACCGCGCTCTACTGCGGCATCGCGGGCGGGCTCGACGTGTTGATCGGCGTCGCAATCGCGTATCTGATACTGCGCACCCGCCTGCCCGGCCGCCACGCGCTCGATTTTATCGCCACCGGCGCGGTGGCGATTCCCGGCGTGGTCCTCGGCATCGGCTACCTGCGGACCTTCCGCGACTTCAACGTGCCGTTCGCCGACGTGCCGTTTACTTCGTTCTGGCTGCTCATCGCGTTTGCCTACACCGTGCGGCGCCTGCCCTATGCGCTGCGCTCGTGCGTGGCGGCCTTGCAACAGCTGCATGTCTCGATGGAAGAAGCCGCGGAGAACCTCGGCGCGAGCAACCGTCGCACCATCCTGCGCATCGTCGTGCCGCTGATGGCGGGCGGCATACTCGCGGGCTTCGTCACGAGCTTCCTGACCGCGGCAGTGGAACTGTCCGCGACCATTATGCTGGTGTCCGCAACCTCGGATGCGCCGGCATCGTACGGCATCTACCTCTACATGCAGTCGATCGCCGGGCGCGGACCAGGTGCGGCACTCGGGGTGATCGCGGTGGCGCTGGTCGGCGTCGGCACCTATGCCTCGCACCGCATCATGCGCGCGCGCAACCTGCGGTTTGAAGCACTCCAGGCGCTCAAATAGACACTTATGGCCAAAGTCAAAGTCGAATTCCAGAATATCGCGCTCGCGTTCGGCAAGACGCAGGTGCTGCGCGACATCGACCTCGCGGTCGAGCCGGGCGAGTTTTTTGCATTGCTCGGGCCGTCGGGTTCAGGCAAGTCCACGCTGTTACGCGTGCTCGCCGGCTTCGCCCGGCCGCAGGCGGGCCGCGTACTGGTCGATGGCAAGGATATCTCCGCCGTGCCGCCGTGGCAGCGCGACATCGGCATGGTGTTCCAGAACTACGCGCTGTGGCCGCATATGACGGTCGCGCAGAACGTCGCGTTCGGCCTCGAAGAGCGGCGCCTGCCCAAAACCGTCATTGCGCAGAAAGTCGCGGCCGTGCTCGAACTGGTGGGACTGGCAGAGCTGGGTGCGCGCCGGCCGAGCCAGCTCTCCGGCGGCCAGCAGCAACGGGTCGCGCTCGCGCGTACCATCGCGATCGAGCCCAAGGTGCTGCTGCTCGATGAGCCGCTGTCCAACCTCGATGCCAAGCTCAGGGTGCACATGCGCATGGAATTGCTCGCGCTGCAGCGCAAGCTCGGCGTGACCACCATTTTCGTTACCCACGACCAGGAGGAGGCGCTGTCGATCTCCGACCGCGTCGCAGTGCTGGAGGCGGGCGTGATTCAGCAGGTCGGCACGCCAGTGGAATTGTTCGACCATCCGCTGAACCGCTTCATCGCCAACTTCGTCGGCACCGCCAATATGTTCGCGGGCACGCTCAGGCCGGGTGCTGACGGAATGGTATTCGAGTCGGCGGCGCTCGGCACGCTGTCGCTGCCCGGCGCGCCGGCCGCGCTCGCTGGCGCAGTCGAAATCGCTTTCCGGCCGCATGTGGTGACGCTCGTCGAAGCGGGAACGGCGCCCGGCGGCGGCATCATCCGGCTCAAAGGCACGGTCGCCGCGCGCGAATTCCTCGGCGAGTTCATCCGCTACGTCATTACAGTCGGCGCCAATGAAATCGTCGCCGATCAGGCGCATTACACCGACGCGCGCAAATTCGAGCCCGGCGACGCAGTTGATCTCGGGATCCAGCCGGAGCAAATTCGCGTGCTGCGGGCGTAAGCCTCAAGGCGGTAAATCGCCGGAGGATTTTGTAGGGCGCAGATTCATCGCGCCATCCGGAACGTGTAGGGCGCAGATTCATCGCGCCGAGCCGTGAGTGGCGCGCTAAAGCCGCGCGCTACATTTGCCGCCCGGTGCCGCGCGCGACGAGCATGACCGGAATTCCCGCGCACAGCATGGCGATGCCGACGATTGCGCCGATGCTGCCGGGGTCGAGGCTCATCGCGTAGTTGAAGCTCGAATACAGCATATAGGCGCACATCGCGCAGAACAGAATGGGCGTCACCGGATACAGCGGTACGCGGAACGGATCCGCGTTGACCGGCGGCTGGCGGCGCAGCACGAACAACGAAATTCCGGTCAGCAGGAAAAACAGCCAGAACGCGGGCGCGGTGTACGCAACCATGGTCTGGAACCCGTCGGGCGTGAACGACGCGAGCAGCACCAGCAGCAATGCGATCGCGCCCTGCAGCAGCAGCGCATTGACCGGCGCGCCGCGCTCGTGCCATTTGCCGAGAAATCCGAACAGCGCGAAATCGCGGCCCAGCGCGTAGTTGGTGCGCGCGCCGGTGAATACCGTCGCGTTCAACGTCGACAGCGCGGCCGCCACCACCGCCACGCCGAGCACCAGCGCACCGGCTGCACCCCATGTCACCTTCATCAGGTCGGTTGCCACCGCTTTCGATTCGCGCATTCCGGCGAGACCCAGCGCGTTAAGATAGGCGTAATTGAGCAGCAGGTAGAGCACGGTGATGATCAGGATGCCGATGATGAGCGCGCGCACGATGCCGCGCCTGCTATCGCGCATTTCGGCAGTCAGGTAAGCGGCCTCGTTCCAGCCGCCGTAAGTCAGCAGGATGAAAATCAGCGCCAGTCCCGAAAACAGCGGCGCGGCCTTGTCAGCCACCGCCGGGGCCGCCACCGCCACCGGCGGAGTTGCCGAGAGCCCGGCGACCACCACGCCGAGCACGGAGAGCGCCAGCACCAGGGTCAGGACGTTCTGCAGCCATTTGCCCTGGGTCGTGCCAATGATGTTGAGCCACGTGATCACCACCACCGCAAGCGCCGCGTAAAGCGCCGGGCTTTTCGTACCCAGCGAAAATATCTGCGTCGCGTAGTCGCCGACCACGAACGCAATCGCGGCAATCGCGCCGGTCTGGATCACGGTCATGCGCGCCCAGGCAAACAGAAAACCCAGCCAGTCGCCATAAGCGCGGCGCAGGAAGAAATACTCGCCGCCGGCATTCGGATAGGCGCTGCCGAGTTCGGCGTAGCACAGCGCGCCGACGAGCGAAATCGCGCCGCCGGCAAGCCACAACGCGAGAAATACACCTTCACTGGCGACGCTGCCGGCGACTATCGATGGCGCCCGGAAGATGCCGACACCGATCACGATGCCGACGATCATCGCGACCGCGTCGGCCTGCGTCAGGCTCGGCCGCGGCTGCGCGCCCTGCCCCGCCGCCGGCGCCGTCATTCCGGACTCGCCGCGCGCTTCACGAGTTTCGCGCTCCACGGCACCCGCTTCTGTTTGGCACCGGCGCCCAGGCTGAGCGTGCCGTCAATGAGGTCGCCTTTGACCGTGCCTTTGAATTCGTGGCGAGTCGCATTGTCGCCGGGCTTGGTGAAAAACTGGAAGCTCAGCTGGTCGCCTTCGAGGTTCGGGACGCGCAGCTTGATGGTCTGGCTGCCGTTTTTGGCGACCCCGTCGAACATCTGGAAGCGCTGCTCGAATTCGAAATCCCAGTTGGCGGGCTGCGCGCCGGCCGCGATTTGCGACTGCCAGTGCCCGGCGATTTTCGCCGGCACGATATAGCCATAGACATAGCTCTTGCCGGGGTTGCCGACTTTCTTCTCGGGAACTTCCAGCGTACGCAGTTGGTCGGCGTGCCATTCACCCATGTGGTAGTCGTGCGTGACCACGCGCGTGCCGGGCTTGAGGCTGAGTATTTTCGGCCGCAGCTTCTCGTTCATCTCGGGAAGCAGGTAGCTCGTGATCACGGTCGCCTGGGTCAGGTCGGTCCGGAACAGATTTTCTTCGACGAACCGCGCGCGGTCGGACACCCCTTCGCGCTGCGCGTTTTCGTTGCTCAGCTTGAGCAGCACCGGATCGAGGTCGACGCCGAAGCCGCGCGCGCCGAACTTCTTCGCCGCGGTAATCACCATGCGGCCATCGCCCGAGCCCAGATCGATGACGAAATCATTGGGGCCGACTTTCGCCATCCGCAGCATTTCATCCACCACGATCTGCGGCGTGGGCACGTAAACGACGTCGCCGACGCCTTCCTGCGCCGGCAATTGCAGCGGGGCCATCAGCGCCAACGCCAGCCCGGCACTCACCATCCATTTTGTTTGCTTCATCAGGTTCTCCACAGTAATGAATCGTTATGCGCCCTGTCGCGCGCTAAACGCTTTGCCTTGGGGTCAGGATGCCGGCGCGACTCGTGCAGCACGCCACTTGAACTCCTGCTGGTCGCTGCCAATGCCGCGCTTGATCGTACCTTCGATCGTATCACCACCGACCCGGCCGTCGAAATACAGGTTGGTCTCGACCGGACCCGAATCGTCAACGACCACGAAGCTGATGTGCTCGCCCGACAATCTGGCGTTCCACAGGCCCGTCATCTTCCTGTCAAAACGCACCACGCCGTCGATTTCCTGGAACTTCTGCCGGAGCTCGATTTCGTAGCTGCGCCCGCCGGCCGGAAGCGCGAGCGTGACGCCCCAGCGCCCGGCGACCTGCGCCGGCACGATCCACAGAAACACGTTCTTGCGCACCGTGGATTTCTGGTCCGGCTGCCAGTCCTGCAGGTCGAAATCGTGCGACACGATGCGGGTGCCGGGCTTGAGCTCCTTCAGGAGCCGCGGCCGCAGCTTGAGGTTGACCGACGGCAGCAGGTACATCGTCACTACGGACGCCCGGCTGATATCGAATTTGAACAGATCCTGCCGCTCAAACGCGACGCGGTCGGACACGCCGGCAAGCTGCGCGCCGTAGACGCTTTCCTCGATGCGCTCGGGATCGAGGTCCACGCCGATGCCGCGCGCGCCGAATTTTTTGGCTGCGGCGATCAGGATGCGGCCATCGCCGGAGCCGAGATCGATCACGAAATCAGCGGGTCCGACCCTGGCAAGCCGCAGCATCTCTTCAACCACCACCGGCGGGGTGGGCACGTACGGCACATCGTAGGGGAACTGCGCCGCCGCCGGCGCAGAGTGTGCGAGTACGGCCAGCAGCACCGGCAGAACTGCGGCAAGGCGCAATTGCCCAAGGCGCCGCCTCACGGGCGCAGGGTTCATTTTCCCGGCAGCATCAATTCGTGCAATTCCGGTTTCTTCAGCGCCGCGTGCGCGGGCGCACCCAGCTCGGTGCGCGTGCCATTCCAGGGCAGCTCGCCGCCGCCGGTCAGCCGCACGGTGCCGCTGACCCCGTGACCGGTAATACGTCCGGCGAAACGATAGCCCGCCGTGCCGCCGGCATCGACCGCCTCGAACGCAATTTCCTCGCCGGTCAGCCTGGCGTCGCGCAGCGCGAAACGCTGCTTGCCTACCATGAGGCTGCCCTGCAGCATCTGGAAATTCTGCGTGATGCTCAGCACGTGCTCTTCGCTCACGCCGTTGCGTACCAGCTGCCAGCGCCATTTACCGGCTGCATTACCCGGCACTACCCAGAAGAACACCTTGCTCGTCTTATCGCGTCCGACCGGTTTGTCGGGCGCATCGAGCACCATCCGCTGGTCGGGGGGCCAGTCCCCCATGTCGTAATCGTGCGACACGACGCGTGTGCCGGGCTTGAGCGTTGCGAGCAGCTTGGGCCGTACCATCAGGTTGACTTCCGGCAGCAGGTAGATGGTGACTACGCTGGCCGGGCTGAGATCGGTCTGGTAAAGATCCCGCTCGTAAAACACGGCACGGTCGGCAACCCCGGCGCGTGCCGCGAGGCGGTTGGCAAGCTGCACCAGCCGCCGGTCAAGATCGACGCCGAAACCGCGCGCGCCATGCTTTTTCGCCGCGGTGATGACCATGCGCCCGTCGCCGGAGCCGAGGTCGATCACGTAATCCCCAGCGCCGACTTTGGCGACCTCCAGCATCCGGTCGACGACATTCTGCGGCGTCTGCACGTACGGCGTGTCGCCGAAATCCTGCGCACCGGCAAGACCGGGCAGCAGCAGCGCAGCGCCAAACAGCAGCGCGCCCGCCGTGATCACCGCGCGCCGCGCGTGGCTGACCATTCGAGCTGCCCCTGGGTGCGGCTGCCCGCAAGACTTGCGGTGCCGCCGATGCCGCTGCCCGCAACGCGCCCCGAGAATTCATGCCTGAAGCGGCTGCCGCCGATATTAGCGTCGACGCTGAAACTGATCTGGTCGCCGCTCAGTCTGGCATTCTCGAGTTTGACGCTTTGGCCGCCGACGCGCACCGTGCCCGAGATCATCTGGAATTTCTGCTCGAGCATGAGCTCGTAGGCCTGCGGCTTGCCGCCCACCGTGAGCTGCCACTGCCACGCGCCGGAAACCTGCGCCGGCACGATCCAGAAATAAATCGAGCTGGTGCCGGGAGCGCTGCCGTATTTCTCCTTGACGTCCATATCGACGTAGGCGTCCGGCTTCCAGTCGTCCATCGAGAAATCGTGCGACACCAGCCGCGTGCCCGGCTTCAGCTGGAGCAGTTTGGGCCGCAGGTCGAGATTCACGCGCGGCAGCAGATACATGGTGATAACGGTGGCGTCGCCCAGGTCGGTGTCGAACAGATCGCGCTGATGAAATGCCACGCGGTCGCTCACGCCTGCCTTGGCCGCGTTTTCGATGCTCTCCTTGATGCGCACGGGATTGAGATCGACGCCAAAACCGCGCGCGCCGCGCTTCTTCGCCGCAGTCACCACGATACGGCCGTCGCCCGAGCCGAGATCGATCAGGTAATCGTGCGGGCCGACCTTGGCCATCTCGAGCATGCGCTCGACCACTTCCTGCGGTGTCGGCACGTACGGCACACTCGATTCCGCGGCGTTCGCGCCCAGCGCCGTGCCCAACACCACCGCGGCGCCGAGCGCGATGCGGCCCCAGTACCGGTGCGGCAATCTGAATCCGAACATAAAAACTCCCTTGGTCCCCGGCGCAACGCGCGCTTGCGTGCCTTGCAGCAAGCCCGCGCTCGCCTCGCAGTCTGATCTCTGGTACATTTGCGCGCTGACCGACCGGCACAAACGCGCGTCATTATACCCGACTGCCCCCACCGCATGCTGCTGCAGGCCATCATTTTCATCACCGGCGCCGCGATCCTCGCGCTGGAGCTGCTTGCTTCGCGCATCATGACGCCCTACTTCGGCGTGAGCCTCTACATCTGGAGCGGCATCCTCTCGATCACGCTGATATCGCTCGCCCTCGGCTACTGGGCGGGGGGCAGGCTCGCCAGCGGCAGGAAAGGCCGCGCACCGCAACCCGAGAAGCTTGCTTTCCTGTTTACGCTGATGCCGGCGCTCGCCGCGCTCGCCATTGTCGCCGCGTGCCTCGCTTATCCCTACCTGTTCTACCGGCTGGCGCGGCTCGATCTCGTTCTCGGGGCTTTCGGCGCCTGCCTGATTCTGCTGTGCGTGCCGCTGTTCGCGACTTCAGCGATGAATCCGCTGCTGGTTGCGATCCGGTTGCGGCAGACCGCGCGCGGCGAGCTTGCCGACGCCGGCGCGGGCCGGGTATTTTTCGTGAGCACCATCGGCTCGGTCGCCGGCGTGCTGGTGACCGCGTTCGGCCTGATCCCGTACGTAAGCAATTTTGTCTCGACCCTGCTGGTCGCGGCGAGCCTCGCCGCGCTGCCGCTCATCCTGCTGTTCGGCACCGCCATCAAGATCTCCGGCCGCAAGCCGCTTGCCGCGACCGCTGCCGTTGCGCTGGCGGCAGCCCTCGGGTTACTCGCCGGCGCCGACGCTTATACCGGCCGTATGTGGCCCGCAAGCTACAACGGGGTGAACTGGCAGCGCGAGGTGAGCTACCGCTCGCTGTTCGGCACCATCAAGGTATTGAAAAGCGAGCCGCTCGAAAACGGGCAATTCCTGCGCATCTATTTTCAGGACGGCCTGATTCAGAACATGGTCGACGGGGAGAACCGGTCGACGTCTCTTTATACCTACGCGCTCGAAGCACTGTCCTTTGCCTACCGGCCCGCGCTGCGCTCGGCGCTGGTGCTCGGCCTGGGCGCCGGCATGGTGCCGATGCGGCTTGCCGGCCGCGGCATCGAGGTCACCGCCGTCGATATCGACCCGGCTTCGCTCGCCGCGGCAACCGAGGTGTTCGGTTTCGACCGCCGCAGGATACGCACGCATCAGACCGACGCGCGCACGTTCCTGCGCTCATGCAATGCCGGCTACCCGGTGGTGATCGTCGACCTGTTCCACGGCGACGGCGTGCCGGAATATCTGGTTACGCGGGATTTCTTTCACGACCTGAAACGCTGCCTCGGGCCCGACGGCATCGCGGTGTTCAATACCTTCGCCGATCTCGATTCACCGCGCGTCTACGCGCATTTCCTGACGACGCTGCGCGCCGAATTTCCGTTTATCGTGATTTATCGCCCCGATTATGGCCCGGCGGCCCGGCACCTCAACAGCTTTGTCGTCGCCGGCGCGAAGCCGCTGCCAACGCCCACCGGCGTCGAAATGCAGCACGTTCCGTCACGCCATTCTGACACGCTGCAGGCCATGCTGCGGGCCCCGCGTCCGCTCGACCAACAGCTGCTCGAATCCGGACGCGTGATCACCGATTCCCGCAATACAGTGACTGACGATGTGGCGGAGAGCCAGTTGATTCATCGCCGCAGCGTGCTGCAGGCGCTGCCGGCGGCATTCCTGGTCAACTAACGCGTGATGCAAAACGGTTCGTCACTCCGGAGAAAGCCGGAGTCCAGGATTCTTGAGCCAGAAAGAACAAACAGTTCTGGATTCCGGCCTGCGCCGGAATGACGAAAAATCAGGCGTTGCCGGGAGGCTCGGTACCCGGACTAACGGTTTCGCCCCCGACCCCGGGCTGAGCCGGGTGCTCACCGGACTCAAGCTGCTTCTTTTCCAGTTTGCGCAGCCGTTTTTCTTCCTGCTTTTTCTTCTTTGCTATGTCTTTCTGGCGTTTTTCATATTGATAGTTGGGTTTTGCCAATTTGTCGTCCTTTGGGAGAGTATTCCGGATCAGTTGATATTCACCGCACCCGCCGCGGTGCGCACCGCCGTCCAGCGCGCGGGCGCCCTGGCGCCGGGTTTTTCGACCACACCTTCCATCGCGCCGTCCCGGACGCGGCCGGAAAAGCGCGCCACACCCTTGCCGTCCGGCAGTGCAAAGCTGAACTCGCTGCCGCGCAACTTGAGCTGCTGCGCACGCAACGGCTTGCCGCCCGCGGCAACGCTGCCCTCGACGACCTGAAAGCGCTGCCTCAGATTGAGTTCGTAGGTTTCACCGCCGGCGACTCTGACCTCCCATTTTCCAGCGACCCTCGCCGGCACGCGCCACAGGTAAATCGTCGCCTGCGGCACGCCATTGACGCTCTCCTTCTCCGGCACGTCGAAGCTGATCTGGTCATCCGGCTCCCATTCACCGAGATGATAATCGTGCGATACCACGCGCACGCCGGGTTTGAGCTCATTGAAGATCTTGGGGCGCAGGCTGAGCATCATGGGCGGCAGCAGGTAGAGCGTGAGCACCGAAGCCCGGCTCAGATCGGCCTTGAATACGTCCTGCTGCAGGAAGCGCGCGCGGTCAGCAACGCCCAGCACGCGGGCCGTGTCGTTGCTCAGCTTGACGAGCTCTGGATCGATGTCGACCCCCATGCCGGCCGCCTTGAACTGTTTCGCCGCGGTGAGCACGATGACGCCGTCGCCCGAGCCGAGGTCGATGACGAAATCGCCTTCCCCGACGCCGGCCATGCGCAGCATCTGATCGACCACCACCTGCGGCGTCGGCACGTACGGGCCGCCGGTCTTGAAGTCATCGGCGGCGTGCGCGGCGCATGTGAGAGCAAGCGCTGCCAGCAGGCACGTCAGCGCCCGCCCGGGATACTCACTACGCGTCGTGACCCGCATCAGAACAGCCCCACCACGTTATGCCATACGGATTGCATCGTTTACTCCCTTCTTGCCTGCCATTACGGTTTCACGAATTTGAGCACGAATTCGTCGTTCGGCTGTTTAGGCTTGAATACCGGCGCGTCACGCGGGTCCTGCGGGTTGCGCAGGAAACCGCCTTCCGCGACGAAGCGAAAGCCCGCCGCTTCGACTTCGCGCCGCACTGCTGTCTCCTCGATGCGGTGCAGCGTTTTGGTTTCGGACGCGCCGGTGCCCGGCCGCCCCGAGTGATCGGCGATGATGTAGGTTCCACCCGGCTTCAGCGCGTCGAACACTGCGCGGTTCAATCGCACGCGATCGACACCCATGTGCACCATATCGTGATAGTTGAAGTTGAACGTCACCAGATCGAGATTATGCGCCTCCGGCGGCACCGGATCGTCGAATCCGCGCGTGACCGGGACGACGATCTTCATCACCGGCTTCTGCATGCGCGCGTCCAGGCGTCCCGCCGCCGGGTTTTGCGCGTACACCCGGCCCGACGGCCAGACGGCACGCGCCAGCAGTTCAGTGTTATGACCGCCACCCGCGGATATGTCCAGCACCTGCATCCCCGCCCGCACGCCGTAAAAGGCGAGCAGTTGCACCGACTTGCGGCGCGCGTCGGTCGCGCGGTCCGCGTCGCTGCGGTCGGGACTCGCCACCAGCGCCTGGAAATCGGGCGCCGGGGGCCGGGTCGCGCACCCGGCAGACAGCAGGGCAAGCAATACCGCGATCGGCCAGCCTTGGGTCCGTACCTTCATAAGCTTTCCTGATTCACGATACGTGATTATGCCTGAGTACCGTGGCTGCACTAGCCCTGTTCGTCGAGCCCGACCTCGGCGCGCCAGTCCTTGCTCTTGAACACGAGCGGCTTCAACGCGAACAGGATCAGCATGCCCGCGACGACGAACATGGTGACCGCGATCGGACGCTCGAAAAATATCCCGAAGCTGCCTCCGGACATCGCGAGCGACTGACGCACCGACAGCTCGAGCATCGGCGCCAGCACCAGGCCGAGCGCGATCGGCGCCAGATCGTAGCCGAATTTGCGCAGAACGTAACCGAGTCCGCCCATGCCGAGCATGATCCAGACGTCGACCACGCTGCTTGCCACCGAATACACGCCCAGGATGCAAAAACACAGGATCGCGGGATACAGATACGAATACGGGATCCGCAACAGGTTGACGAACACGCCGACCAGCGGCAGGTTCAGGATCAGCAATACCACGTTGCCGACGTACATGCTGGCGACAAAGCCCCAGAACAGCTCGGGCTGCTCGACGATCAGCATCGGCCCCGGCAGGATGCCATGCACCATGATCGCGGCCAGCATCACCGCGGTGACCGGACCGGTCGGAATACCGAGCGCGAGCATCGGCACAAAAGCGCCGGTCGCCGCCGCATTATTGGCCGATTCGGGACCTGCCACGCCCTCGATCGCGCCGTTGCCGAAACGCTCGGGATGCGCGGACATTCTGCGTTCGATGCCGTACGACACGAACGACGAGATGATGTGCGCCGAACCGGGGATGATGCCGATCAGAAAACCGAGCACGCTGCCGCGCACGATCGGCCCGACCGACATCCGCAGCTCGTCGCGCGAAGGCACCAGCTGGCGCAAGGCCGGTTTCTGCACGGGCGGAGGCGTCGGCTGCCCGGCCGTCAGCAGGATCTCCGACAACCCGAACAGCCCAACGGCAACAGGCACGATGCCGATGCCGTCGCTCAGTTCGATCACGCCGTAGCTGAACCGCGTATAACCGCTCATCGCGTCGATGCCGATCATGCCGAACAGCAGGCCGGCCACCGCCATCGTCAGCGTCTTCACCATCGAGCCGCCGCTCATGTATGACAGCACCAGCAGCCCCATCACCAGCAAGGCCGTGTATTCGGGCGGTCCGAAACGCAGCGCGAATGACGCCAGCGTCGGTGCGAGGAACATCAGCGCGATCACCGACAGCGTGCCGGCGGCGAACGAGCCGATGGCCGCAATCGCGAGCGCCGGCCCCCCCCGCCCGCGCTGCGTCATCGCGTAGCCGTCGATGCAGGTCATGACGGAAGCCGCCTCGCCCGGGATGCGCATCAGGATTGACGTCGTCGACCCGCCGTACATCGCGCCGTAGTAAACGCCGGCGAGCAGCACGATCGCGATGATCGGATTCAGGCCGAACGTCGCGGGCAGCAGCAGGCTGATGCCGGCGAGCGGCCCCAACCCCGGCAGCATGCCGACCAGCGTGCCGATCACGCAGCCGACGAACGCGTAAGCGAGGATCGACGGCGTGAGCGCAACCGAGAAACCGAGCAGCAGATTGCCGAGGACGCCTTCCATCACAGGCCCCACGGTCCGCGCGGCAACTGGACGTTGAGCAGCGTGGCGAAAACGAAATAGGAAATGAACGCGAAGCCGAACGCCACCAGCAAAGTGACCAGCGGCCGCTTGCGCTCGACCACGCCGAGCATGAATACGAGCAGCGCGATCATGGTGAGGCGGTAGCCAGCAGGCTCGAGCGCGAAGGCGGCCACGCCGCACCCGATCAGCACCACGACGGCGCGCCTGCTCTCGGTCCAGCTGATCGTATCAAACAGCGGGGAGGCGTTGCCTCGCAGCGCAACGATCAGGCCGAATACACCCAGCGCAACCGCGAGCCCGAGCGGCATATAGCCCGGTCCCGGCTCTGACAGCGTGCCGAGCGGGTAGGCACGGTTCTCCCATGCCACCAACAGCGCAATCGCAACGAATACTGCACCCGATATGCGATCGATGCGCAGGCTGCGTGGCGCGCCGGCGGCGCTGGATTCACTCATCGTTATTTCTTGGCCTCGACTTTGCCGACGACCTTCACCAGCGCGGCCAGCCGCTTGCCGTCGGCTTCCCAGTACTTGGTGAATTCAGGCGCATCCATGTACTGGATCGGCGAGCTGAGGTTGGCCATGGTCTTTTTGAAATCCGGGTCCTCGACCGTCTTGCGCGCCGCGTCGCGCAGCGCCTTCATCACCGGCTCGGGCGTGCCCTTCGGCGCAAACATGCCGGCCCAGATGTAGTACTCGATGTCGTAGCCGAGCTCCTTGAAGGTGGGTATTTCGGGATA
>Ga0080064_1006081_pt1 | contig 13397 bp, 15 predicted proteins | sample Subgrocontami54m_FD_69260 | JGI IMG/M metagenome (GOLD analysis project Ga0080064, IMG submission 69260) | Subsurface groundwater microbial communities from S. Glens Falls, New York, USA - GMW46 contaminated, 5.4 m (SPADES assembly) (version 2) ...
GCTTTCTGAAAGTACTCGGAAATCAGAGATTTCCGACAATCCAAGAATACTATCACCGAATAAAGTCTGTGGTTTTCAATTCTGACGTAAGAAATTTTAGAAAGAGAGTATGCTCCTGCCGAAAGCAGGACATTTTGTCCAGAATAATGAGACGGTTTTTTATTTTGTACCGTTTCTATTATATGCAATATTCACTTCTTTATATATTTTTCTGTTCTCGATGAGAAAAAGAATTTTGTCGAGCATATTTTTTATTTTCAAAATATCAGAATCCCCTTTTAATTTACTTCTACAATAATTACTTATTGTAATTCCTTCTTCTCTTGCTTGCTTTTCTATAAGCTGCTTAGTCTCTGTTTCTATCCAAAAGTGGATTTTGGAAGTTTTTCTCATTTTGATATTCAATGATTTTATTTAATTTTGCAACTAGTTCATTAAGCCTAGAAATTATTTCTTCTCCAATATCACAAAATATCTGAGCTTCTATCATTTTATTTCAAAACTTATAAGCGGTTTTTATTTAAATAAAATAGGTAGAATTTCCCTCATGTTTTTCCTCATGTTTCTCCATGTGTTTTTCCTCATGTTTTTTTCTTCAGACTTGATTTATACTATAACTCTCTAAAGGAATTATGGAATCAAAATGTGTCATCTGCAAAAAAGAATTTCTGGGAAATGGAGATGTATGCGAAGAGTGTATCCGATTCTATCGATTGAAATACAAAAAGAACTGGAAAAAGATGCTAAAATGGACTCTGACGGAAATTGACAGGGAGACTCTTGAAGATGATAATAATAATCTAAATTCTCAAGGAGGTAAAAAATGAGGATGCAATTCGTTGCCTTAGCACTTGCATTGGTATTGGCTGTTGTTCCTGTTTTGGCAGCTGTTGATTTTAACAAGCCCATAAGCGATCAAGACCAAGCTACATTTGATAAGATACTAGAGCCTGTAATGAAAATCTACAACCTTGTCAAATACATTGCTACTGCAATTGCTGGTGTAATTTTGCTGATTGCAGGGATTAACTACATGTTTAGTGGTTCTGACCCAAAGAAACGAGAGAATGCAAAGAGCATGGCCATGTATGTCATTATTGGCCTTATTATCATCTGGGCGACCCCATTTGTAGTTAAATTCCTTATAGGTTAAAATGCAAAAGAAAATATGGCTAAGGATTTGGGTAGTTGTAACTCTTATAAGAATAGTATTCGCGCTTCCATTAGTAGCAGGAGAGCATGAGCTAGAGGAATTAAGTTGTGATAATATCATAGAAGAAAAGCTCAATGATTGTAAATATATCTTAGATAGCGATTTTAGTGAAGAGGAAAAACGAGAATTGCTTGACTTTCTAAATACTCAATCATATAATTATGAGTATAATTGGCAATCTGTAGAAGAAATACCCCAATCTGAAATAGAAATACACGAGATAGATAATGACACTCTTCTTTTAGCTTGGAATGTTATTGTTCTCATTTTTTTCAATTATTTTGTCTTTTCAATATTAACTAAATCGTCTTTCTTTGCAAAATGGCTGAATGCGGTTTACTAAATTTAGCAACATGCCTCCCAGAAAAATTCTTTCAGTATCTTGTGAGCATTATTAATGCTCCAATAAAACCTCTTTTGTCTTTAGTAAAAAATTTACTCTCAGAACCGATTAATCTCTCCTTATTCGTAAGTTTATGGGCAATTATTATTTACATGATCTCTATGTTCTACGGTCTGCTCTTGTTATATTCTGGCTTTAACTTTATGATTTCTGGCTATGATGTCCAGAAAAGAGAACAGGCAAAAGCATGGCTAAGAAATATTGTTATCATGGTTGTTCTTATTCAATCCTCTTTTCTTATTTATGAACTTGCTATAGAGATTTCTTCTATTCTTACGACAACAATCTTAAGCCTTTTGGATAAGAATTTTTTTCTCTTAACATTTGATAATATCATTAACATTGGATTGCAACTTATCTTTTTCTTTGTCTATCTCCTTGCATTGCTCTTGACTGCAATTATTCTTATTATCAGATATGTTATCGTTGCAGTTGGAGTTGTTTTCTTTCCTATTGCTATTTTCTTTTATTTCATACCGCCTTTGAGGCAATATGGCTCTTTAATCTTAAATTTCTTGGGAATAGCTATATTTATCACATTTTTTGATTCAATTATCCTTATCGGTTTTTCAAAATTACTTGAAATTCAGCTTTTCAGCACTATGAAGATTCTTGTCATGATTTCTGCTTTCCTTTTTATTGACGCATTAATGTTCTTTCTTATGTTTTTCTCAATTATCAAATCTGGGATGAATATTGCTACTAAAGTAGGGGGAGTTATTGCGAGGTTCACATGAGCTATGAAATTCCTCAACAGCTTGAGTATAAAGAGAAAATAATCTTTGGCCTGACTTTCAAGCAGTTAGCATATCTTTTCCTCTTTGCTCCTCAAATATTGATTATCTTCTTTAAGACTTCATTTTCTCTTTACACAAAAGTCGCTATTTCGCTTCTTCCTTCAAGTCTTGCAGTAGGATTCATGTTTCTCAACCTCGATTATCATATTGTAAGCTGGATGATTTGGCTGAAATTCAGGAAAACAAAGAACCAAAAGAAAATCACTCAATTTATAGGGGTTAAGGAAATCAAAGACAATCTCATTATAATGAAAGATAAAAGAAAAATTGCTGTTCTCAAGGTTCAACCTATTAACTTCTCTATTAAGCCCCAAGGTGCTCAAGAATCTATAACTTCTTTATTCCAAAGACTCCTAAATGCGATTGACTTCCCTGTTCAGATTATTATGAATACAGAAACCCTTGATCTTGCAGAATATTTACAAGAAACGCAGAAAAAAGTAGAATCGCAAGGAAATAAACTTTTTATTCATTTATTCAAGAAATATAAAGAACACTTAGAATCTATTATTGCTCAAAATAAAGTCATGAATCGCAGTTTCTATATCATTATTCCAGAAACAAGTGTGATAGATATTCAGCTTAGTATCTGCGAGAAAAAACTTGATGCCCTTAACTTGAAAAGTTCAAGATTAAATAATGAGGCTTTAAGAAAATTAATTGATAAATTCTTTGACATTCCAACAAGCATTGAAAATCACCCTACCCATATTAAGATTAATGACACTTTCAACAGAATTATCTTTGCTCATGGCTATCCGAGAAACGTAGAAATAGGATTTCTTGATAAGATTGTTAGCACTTTAGGGAACTTTGATCTTTCACTCCATATAGAACCTTATCCTATTGAGACAATGATGATTACTCTTAATAGAGAACTGCAAAAGCAAAGGGCAGACCTTTACGCTGCACAAAAAAGAGAGATTATTAATCCAAGCTTAGAAATTAAATATGCAGATACCAAAAATGTTTTAGAGAATCTTCAGAAAGGAAAAGAGAAACTCTTCAATGTAAGCCTTTATATCAATTGCAGAGCACAAAATCTCGAGGAGTTGAACCTTTTAACCAAGAGAATTGAAGCTGAATTGAATTCTTTGATGATTATTCCTAAAATACCTCAATTTCGCATGACTCAAGGCTTTCTTTCTTGCGCCCCTATTGCGAAAAACAGCCTTGCTATGAATCGAAATATTACTACAGAAGCCTTATCAGCATTCTTTCCTTTTACATCTTCCTTTTTGCAAGCAGATGCAACAGGAGTTTGGCTAGGATTAAACAAGAATAATATTCCCATTATTAAAGATATTTTCAAATTAAGCAACCCTAATGGTCTTTGTTTGGCAAGCTCTGGCTCTGGGAAAAGTTACATGGCGAAACTGCTCATTTCTCGCTATCTTCTTAATGGCGTTAAGGTTATGGTGATTGACCCTCAAGGCGAATACCGAAATCTTGTTGAAAGGTTTAATGGACAGAGAATTGACTTAAGCAGAACTTCTGAAACCATGATTAATCCCCTTGATTTAATGGGACATGAGTATTCTGAGAAAAGGCTTGCTTTAATGGATTTAATGCCTATCATGTTAGGAGAACTTACAGAACCGCAGAAAGCATTTGTTGATAGAGCATTAACAAAAGCTTATGAAAAATATAGCATTAATGAAGACTCAGAAACATGGGGAAATCAGCCCCCAATTCTTAAAGATGTTGTGCAAGTGTTGGAAGATATGGAAAAAAGAGCCATAACTCTTGAAAAAACAACAATTCGCAGTCTCATAAACAGACTCAGAATGTATACTGATGGCGTTTTTTCTTTCTTGAATAAGCATACTAAAATAGACTTCAATAACAACTTTGTGTGTTTTGATATAGGAAGCATGCCTAAACAAGTAAAGCCTGTAGTTATGTTCCTTGTTCTTGATTATATCTATATGAAGATGAGAGAAGATATCCAGAGAAAACTCCTTGTAATAGATGAGGCATGGTCTCTTTTAGGAAGAACAGAAGACGCTTCTTATATTTTTGAGATTGTAAAAACATGCAGAAAATTCAACCTTGCGTTATTCTTAATTAATCAGGAAGTAGAGAGTATGCTTTCATCAGAAGCAGGAAAATCAGTGCTTGCGAATACTTCCTACACCTTACTTATGAGACAAAAGCCAGCAGTAATGAAGACAGTTCAAGATACTTTTTATTTGAGCAATTCGGAAAGAATTTCTCTCTTGACAGCAGAAGTTGGTGAGGGTATTTTATTGATGGATGATGAGCATTCTGAAATAAAGATTATTGCGTCAGAAGAAGAGCATAAATTGATAACGACAAAGCCTGATGAAATTTTAGAGCAAAATTCTAAAAAACAAAAGCAAGAGAAATCGAAAATTAAAATTAACAATGTAAAGCAAAATACTAACAAACAAGAACAAACTAAATCGAATGCAAAGGTTTCGGAGCGTAAACCTTTAGGTGCGGAGAAACCTTTGGTCAAGGTTAGCGTTGATGAGAATAAAGGTTTTTACAAGCATAAGGATTTGAAACTTCCTGATATAAAATATTTGATTGGAAAGAAGTATAAAGAAGTAAAATTCCAGAATATTTATGGCAAAGCAGAAAGGTATTTAATTAAAGTAAGAAGAGGAGAATCTGCTCATCACTGCTTTTTAACTTATGATATTGCTGAATATTTGAGAAAATTTACAGATAAAATAGACTTATTTGAAACGACTAAACCAGATATTGTTTTTGAAATTAATGGAAAAAAATATGCTGTTGAAGTTGAAACAGGGAAAGTTTACAAAGATAAGAAAAAACTTGCGAATAAAGTTGCCAATCTGAAAAAAGAGTATGGAAGCAATTGGTTTTTTGCTTTAACTAACCGAAAACATTACAGCAAATACGTAAAATTTGGCAAGACCTACACCAAAAAGAGCCTTCTTAATCAATTAAATAAACTAGTGAAAAACAATGGAAAAAGATAATTATCAGACACCTGAATTTAAGGCATTTTTAATAGATTATGATAATTTTATCGAGGATAAAAATATTATTGTGAAGTGCGTCGGACACTTCACTAAAGGGCTCTCCGCACTTTTCGTGCAAATGCGTTATGGTGCTCCGAGCCCAATCACAATCTAAATTATGGGAGGTATACAAATGAAAAACCAAACACAAAACAAGCAAGCTGAAAAGCAAGAAATAGCAAGGCTAAGCAACATCAAAATAGAGCAGTTGAGCAGACAGCCTATCCTTGAAAGTAGCATCAGCAAGAGTGAAGATGGCAAGTGGATCATCCATAAAACCATCATTACGGACATCAAGCCTGTCAGCTATTTTGAGAAAGTTTTAGGTTAAAGGAGGTTAAGCTCGGGGCTCCGAAAGGAGCCCTTGAGTTTTTAAGAATTTAGAATATCGCTATGGGCGAAAAGAATTAAAAGCTTATATTCTTAGGTTTTAAGAGTATAAATAAAAATGGAAATACACCCACACCCAAAAATGCTCTTAAAATTGCATAGAAGAAGAGCAGAAATAGAGTTAAGCCCAGAGGAATACCAACGAGGGAAAGTTTGGTCTAAAGATAGACAGCAACTTCTTATGGATACAATTCTTAAAAAGATGCACATTCCCCCGATTTATTTTAGAGTTTTAGAAAATAGCTATTATGAGTGTGTGGATGGGCAACAAAGATGTACGGCCGTATTTGACTTCTTTGATAATAAATTCCCCCTCTCAAAAAAATATTCTCCAGAATTTGCAGGAAAATTTTTTAAAGAATTACCTATAGACATACAAGACAGATTTTATGATTACGAGATAATGGTCTTTGAAATAACTAATGCTTCGGATGATGAAATAAAAGAAATGTTCAAGAGATTACAAAAAGGAATGCCTTTAACTGCTGGAGAAAAACTTAAAGCAGAAACTGGAAATATTAGAAAATTTATTTTAGAATTAACAAAAACAAAGTTCTTTTCTGATATAATTAATGTTAGAGATTATAGGGGGGCATATTATCAGATGTGTTCTCAAATTTTGGCTTTAGAACTTTTTGGGATTAAAGATGTTAAGTTTAAAATATTGGAAGATATGCACACTGAAAATAAAGATTTAGATTTAAATACAAAGGCACCAACACAAGTTAAGAAAGTCTTAAATTTCTTATCTCGTGCTTTTGATACGGAAACTCCAGAACTACATACAAGAGCAGGAATAGTATCATTATATCTTTTAGTTTCTACTATAACAAAAGAGTATTCATTAAAAGATAGAGAAAATCTGATTAAAGATTTTGTTATTTATTTTCAAGATAAGTTAAAAGAAACAGGAGAGAAAGAAAATAATCCTGATTTATTAAAATTCTTAAATGCAATAAGCCACTCTTCTGATGGGGCAAACTCAATAAGAACAAGATACGAAATTTTAATGAATTATTTTTTACTTTTTGCTAAGGATTTAGAGCCATTAGACACAAGCAGAGATTTTACAGAAATTGAGAGAATAGCTATTTATAGGAAAAATGAGAGCATTTGTCAGAAATGCAAACAAAAAGTAGAATATGATAATTTTCACGCAGACCATATAAAGCCACATACGAGAGGTGGAAAAACTACTATTGAAAATGGTCAGGTTTTATGTAGTAAATGTAATTTATCTAAAGGAGCGAAGTAATTTGTAAACATTCGCGCCTCACTTTGTCAATCTTTTTCGTTCATAAACTCACTGCAAAAATCTTGTCAAAGTGCTTTCCATGGAGCCTCCTTCTAAATTCCTCCATCGAAAGACGGCGCTCTTAAAATCCTTGCAAATTCACTTCCTCTTTCGCTCCATTCTTCCGCTTAGATTCGTGAAATTGCTTTGGATTTAGATTGGGCTCTTTGAGCCATAAGAAAATATCGCTCACAAAAAAATAAAAAAATCTTACTTCTTCATCCCATAAAAATTAATCCTCGCTTTCAAAATCTCTCGTATCATCTGAACTCAAAAGCTTCTTCTTTAAAATGCGTTTTGCTGATTCCATCCTTTTCTTAATTTAGCCAATTCTTATCTGGCTTATTTCAAAACTCATCCATTATAACTATTGCCCACTGCTCCAATTTAAGCTCAGTCTCATAAACAGCTTTCACTTATTTCTAGGCATTTTCTTCCTGTTTTTTCCTCGATTTTTATTCCCCCCTTCAACGCTTTTCTCATTTTTTATCCTTCAATACCACAGAGTTAGCCATTTAGATTTTTCTATCAAGATACCGCTCACAGAGGTTCCGCTCGTTCGCTGAAAAATGTAAAAGGCACTCTTCTCCGCAGGCTCGGGTATGATAAAAAAATTTATCAAAAAGCTGAAAGGAGGCAGCATCTAAAAATGGAAAACAACAACAGTGAAAATGCCAAACAGATTGAAGTGATTCAAGCTGTCAGGAACTTCAAACCTGAGCTTATCAGAGCCTGCTACGCAGTAGGTCTATGGATTTGGGCTGAGTTTAGACAGAAACTAAGCCAAGAGGAATTATCATTCCTCAAAGAAATTGGCTTTCGATGGAATCGAAATCGAAAAGTTTGGCAAAACGCCTGCGGTGTGAAAAGAAGAAGCTCCGCAGTCGATCCTCGAACGAGATATACCGTTATCTCGCTGAGCGAGGATTAATCAAAGGGGGCGAAAGCCCTCTTTTTTTGATTTTTCTATTTTTTTAACCACTAAAATTGAACCTTTTTTAGTCTATCATCCATAAAATCGTTAATTTCTTCGATTTGATTATCTCTTGAGAATTTTAGCATACTAAATATGTCTTCATCTGTTAAAAAGATAATCGTATGATCTGGGAGATAGGTTTTGCAGATACTAACTGCTCTGCTTTCGTCTTTTATTTCTCTGCAAAGAAGTATGCCAAATTTACTTCTGTATGTATTTAATCTTCCATTTAATTGATCAAATTCAGGATTGCTCGGATCTTCAGATATGTTTTTCACTTCTACGACAAGGTGAATACAGTTAATTTGAGTCCTCAAATTTTGAAAAAACCCCTCCTTTGCAGAATTGGTGAATAGCGTATCAATTATTTTTATTCCCCCATTTATACTAACTTTCATATCCATATTTCTAAGAGAAGTTCTAAAAATACGGGCTAGTGCATGGGAGATCGTCCTATGATATTCTTCAGGCTCTTCACCTTTCTTTATTTTTTTTATCTTTTCTATATAAATATCTTCAATAGAAAGTTGCTTTGGATTAGGTGATATGATTTTATTTTTAGAAGATTTCTTCACAATTGTTAATTTTTTTCTATCTGTCGAATCCTTTATGGTTAAGTCTGATGGTATATTATCCTTTATTCTTTTAGGTGTTATCAATCCATGAAAGAGATTATAATTATTTTTTACATATAATCTAGCATCATCACCAACATCAAATCTTTTAACAAATGTGAAACCGTACAAAGCCATTACTTCATCCAACTCGTCAACAGCATAATAACGATAAAATGTCTTTGTGTATCTTCCTTTTCCCATCCATATTCCATCTCCACAAGAATTCTTTCCATCCTCTCTTATTTTTTTGTAAGAACCTTCTTTTTGTGCAACCCAAAGTAAATATTTGTTGTCTTTTACTTTCTCATAGAGAAGGTCTAGCAGATATAACCTTTCAGAAGGTATTGGCATCACCGGCATCATATTTATTAATAAAGCCAAGTCAAATTTTCTCTTATCTGTAAGAAATGGACTTGGGAATATTAGTTCTTGGAACTTCTGCTTAAATTTCTCACATTTCTTTAAATTTTTCTTTGTAAATTTATTATCTGCTAACTCTTTAAACTCTACAGCGCAGACAGTCTTACCCTGCTTAAGGATAAATGGGATGTTTTTTAACTTTGCAGCGCCAAATTCCAAAACAGTTTCTATGTTATAATCTTTAAACACGGTTTTCAATATTTCCTTTAAAGCATCACTCGGTTCAGTAAATGGCGGAGCAGAGCCAGTAACATCTATAACAACCTCCTTTAGTTTTGCAGCTTGTCCGTCTTCCTCATTTTCTGGAATTCTAAATCTATATACTGGACTTTTCCACATGCTCCTAGTAATAAAACGAACTTTAAAGAATTATCTATTATAGCTCTTTAACTTTACTTAAAACTTCCTCAATATTACCATTGTGAACCAAAAAGAAATGTAATTTTCCTTTTCCCAATTTTTCCCATACTTTTGCTATTTCTTCTTTATACTGAGTATCTTCTCCAGTTAAGAGATGCTCTCCTTTCCATTCCAAAGCAAGAATATTTCCTTTATTTGTAACAGCGATAAAATCAGGATAAAATTTACCTCTCCTCCATCCTTGTAAATAAAATGGATCCTTTTTCTCCCTATTTCTAATCCAGAATTTAATATTTGGTAAATGCTCCAAATCCAATCTTTCTACAAACCTGTTCTCTTCCTTGTTGAGCTTATCTACTTTTTTATAATAGCTTTTATTGAACTCTTGGGGTAACTCTTCAGAGAGGGTTATTACTTCTGGGAACCTCTCAAATTCCTTAACCGTGATAACACTGTTATTCGTAAATTTATCAAATCTTTTCCTTGCGTAATCCACAAGTATTTTATTTATTATTTCATCTAGCTGGGAAAGCAATACGTAACGATTTACAGATAAATCTTGGATAGTATAACCTTTAATCTTGTCAATTGCCTTATCAAGAAATTTTACTTTATCCTCTTTATCAAGCATAGTAAATCTAAGTTTTTTATCTAGCCACTGGACTAATTCATTTTTAGAACAATTTTTATCTTTATAATTTAAATGAAGAATGCTCTGAGTAGGCCCCCGGGTCCAATTATCGTTTTTAGTAACATCAATTATTATTTTACCTTCTCCATCATAATGGGCTTTAAAATTAAATTCTACATTTTGTTTGGCTAATTCAAAATCGTCTCCAATTAACTCTTCAAATGATAATTCATCGTTCTCGTAGGCCATTAAAGGAACAGCAAAATCTTCTTTGAACCTTCTTTCAACGTCAAATTCATATTTCTGCTTTGAATCAGCAGCATTAATAACGTCGTACTTACTGTATCCATTACTTTCTAACCCTGAGATAATTTGACTTACTGCTTCATTAAAGTTTCTTGCTGATGCAAAAACATAACTTCGGTTTAAGTCCTCAATTTCTTTTCTTTTTGCAAAAGGCATTCTCATTATTCTCCCGATTATCTGTTCAACTGCGACTTTAGAACCGATATTAGCTACGGACATCAAAACATAAGCAAATGAACAGTCCCAACCCTCTGCTAATGCATTAACTGTAATGATATATCTTATTTTACAATTTTTGCTAAATAAATCAATTCCTTCCAAATCATTAGTTTTTGAAGTCTTAATCGCGATTTCTTCTTCTGGAATTTTTCTATCTTTTAATAGAAACTCCTTGATTTTGCCTACTGTGATTTTATTCTCGTCTTCTTTTTCTTGTACTGCCTGCAATAAAGCAATAGGCCTTATCGGTTCTTTTTCTTTTTTAGCGATTTTTTCCAATTCTTCTCTTCTTAAAACTCCTTGAAGAATTGCTGCTTGCCATTGGGTATGACTTTCTAAAACCAAAGGAAGCTTAACCATGTGTTCATCTTTAAGTTCGGAAGAATGAATCTCTACCAAGATATTGCTTTCAGCTCTCGGTGTTGCAGTATACTCAATTACAAAACTCGGATTTAATTCTTTTAAGAAATTTATTGAAAGCTCTGTTTTTGTTTTATGGCCTTCATCAATAACGATTAAAGAGTTGCTTAATCTAATAACATTAGCCAGTGATTTTATTATTCCCGATTCATCTTTCTCCAAAGATTCATTTTCTCCAATGTTCTCAAAATGTCCAATCAGAGCGCCATTTTCTTGATAAACCTTGTATTTTGCTTGCAAAGTCTTTTCTTTTCTGAATGCATCCAAACTTGAGATAATGATACATAAATTATTATCAATGTCCTCTTTTCTTATCTTTAATGATTCTTCATTTGAGAAGATTTTTACATTATTATCAAAAAACTCGTCTAAGATTTTTCTATGAATGTCTTTTCTATCCTTAAACTTCCTTAAAGTTTGGCTTTTAATCGCTTCAGAAGGCACAAACCACATTACTATGCCTTTATCCATCTTCTCTTGAAGAAATAAGTCCATGATGTTAGTAACTGAATGACATCCTACAAGTGTTTTACCTCCACCAGTTGGTATCTTAATACAAATAAAAGGTACTCTTGCACCAAAAAATTCCTCTTTGTAAGGTTTCTCTGTTATAGATATAAAAGAATGCTTAGGACCATACTTTTCTACTTCAGTTAGGTATCTACTTATCTTATCTATTGCCTTTTGTTGATATTTCTTTAGTTCCATTATATAATTGAATTTTCTGTAAAGTCAATCATCTCCTTTAATATGACTTTTATCTTATGTGGATTTTCTTCTTTAAATTTATCAGAAGAAAGATATCTTGCAGAATCTCTTAAATCACTTAAACTAGATAAAGTTGTACTAAATTCTATTTTTACATTACCTAATTTCGCCCAATTCTCAAATTTATTTATTCTATCTTTATGATTTTTACCTTCTAGTATTTTTTTGTCAGGTAGTGTTAGTAAGATACCTTTAGCAGATAATTCTGCAGAAGCAAAAGCATTTTCATAAAAAGGTCTTAACCTATCATTATCCAGACTATTTATTGCACTTTCATAAAATTCTTTTGACGCTTCAATATGAGCTTTTACTCTTTCCTTATTATACCTAAAATCAAAAGAGATTATCCAATTATTCTTGAAAAGTAATAATGTAATATGAGCACAATTTAAATCTTCATCCGTTAATTTTATATTTTCAATAGCATTAACCTCTACTTCATAAATTACATCACCTTTCTCAATTTTCTTAGGTTTGTTTAATTTAGCTTCAGCAATTGCTTTAACTTCTTCGTTCAATCTTATCACATTAGTGCCTTTATCTAAAGAAAAGACTATCTGCATCTTTGAAATAATAGTTCCATCTTTAATTTTCCCTTCTTTTCTTCTTCTTTCCATCTCTGGAATTACAAAAATGTCCATTACTTGTTGAAAGACTCTCTGTTTCATGGTTTCATCAATTATTTGTTCCATTTAGTAAACCTTTACCTCATAGGGTATCTGTTTAAACTGAATATTGTGCCTTTCTAATACTTTGCTATCTAGCATACACTTATCAGCATAAACTACCTTTTTCCTATCATTCTTATGTAATTTTTTTAAGAAATTCTTGTTTAAGATATTTTTACCTTTTTCCTTAAAAAGTAAATAGTATTCAATATAATTATATTCTCCGATTGAGTTATCAGAAATAACTTTCTTGTCTATATTTGTGTTAGTTTCTGTAAAATAAATATAAGTTGCAAGTTGTTTAAATGTACACTCTTCTTCAATTTGTCCTTCTTCATTAAATAATGGTTTGTCAAGTTCACAATATTCAAAACCTTCTTTATATTCATACTTATCTATTGCTCTATTAATTCTTTCTGTTGTAACATCTATTACTTCTTTAAGAATTGTATTATCTTTTAGTTTGATACTTTCTTCCATCTTTTCTTCCATTTGTATCATTATAAATTTTCTATTTCCCTTATCTTCCTTATTTAAATCTAGAACTGCATGAGGCTTTGCGTGAATATTCACCCTACTTCGCTCGAGCGAAGTAGGATAGTCTCCAGAAATTGTGAAGAATAATCCTGGTTGTAATCTGCGTGAACCTGCAAGCATATCTCACTTTGGTTACGACGCCAAACACTCTTTTGAAAGAAGAATGAAAGCTCTCGCAATGAGACCGTTGATGATACTCCTTAAGCCAAGCGTATACATCCCAGAAGAATTCCAGGTACATGAATTTCCACGCAAGACTGCCGTTCATATCATTAATCTTTTTAGGATAAACGTAAGGAGTCATCAAAAGCTCCTCGATCTCAGCTACTAAATCTCGATCATTAAATCCTGCATCTAATCTTAG
>Ga0080064_1006082_pt1 | contig 13397 bp, 10 predicted proteins | sample Subgrocontami54m_FD_69260 | JGI IMG/M metagenome (GOLD analysis project Ga0080064, IMG submission 69260) | Subsurface groundwater microbial communities from S. Glens Falls, New York, USA - GMW46 contaminated, 5.4 m (SPADES assembly) (version 2) ...
AGCCCATAAGGATGCCGGGAATCGCCCAGGGAAGCCAGGAGAAAAAATCGAGAAGCGCGCGTCCTTTAAAGCGCGTCCTCACGACCACATACGCGATCAGCCCATAGAAAACGACGCCCACGAGCGCCGTTCCAAGACCTATGATCAGCGTGTTTTGAAACGACTGGACGAGGACGGGATCAGCGACCACCCGCTCCCAGTTCTCAAGCGTCCATGGCCTTGGGATATTGAAATAACCGAACGCGCGCATGAAGGTCCCCATGGCCAACACGATCACCGGCACGACAGTGCACGTGATCGCGATCGTCAGGACCACCCCGAAGATCGGCCAGCGCCAGCGGCCCAAGGCGGTCGGATTGGTGCTGAATCCGCGGCCGGTCACTGTCCGGTAGAGCCGTTGACCGAGATACCAGCGCTGGATCGCCACCATCAGCAGGAGGACGGCTAAAAAGATGCTTCCGAGGGCGGTGGCCGGGGCATAGGCCGGCGGCTCATAAGCCACCAGGTCCCGGATCTTGGTCGAGTATACGAAAAGCCCTATGGGGACTCCGAGCAGCAGCTCGATCTCGAAGGCTTCGAAAGAGCGAATGAGTCCCAGCACCGTCGCTACCAGGATGGCCGGCATCATGAGGGGGACAACGACACGGAGCAACGTGCCGATGGGGCTCGCCCCACAACTCCTCGATGTCTCCTCGAGCGAGGCATCGAGATTACGAAACGCCGGAGCGAGCAGGAGCACCTTGACACCCAGGGAGGTCGTCAAATGGACCCACACGATCCCCCAGTAGGAATAGACATTGAAAATAGGCCCGCCCACGAACGGCAACGCCTCTAGCCACTGATTCACCAAGCCGAATTTGCCGTCGAGCAGCAGGATCCACCCCAGCGCGACCGGCAGCGAGGGGAGAAAGAACGATATCCAAAACATGAACTCGAGCCCGCCCTTCCAAGGCAAGTCTGTCCGCGCTATGACCCAGGCCAGAAAAACGCCGACAACCGTGGCGATCGCCTGGCGGACCACGGCCAGAGAGAGCGAGTTCCACAGCGCGGAGAGGATGGAGGGATCGCTGAAGGCTCGGATCCAACCCTCGAACCCGTATACGGGGGGTTGTCCGGGCCGGCCGAGCTGAAAGCTATTCACAAGGGTCAGCAAGAGAGGCGTGAGGACAAGAAATCCCACCACCCCGAGCAGCAGAAACATCAGGAGCGTCGATGGCGCGATGGAAATGGCGTAGGGTCGAGGGGCTCCGACTGCTGCCGGGTTTCGGGCCATCGGTTAGGGCTCTCCTCCCAATCCTGAGCGGGTCGAGGCCGGAGCCGCTCGCTGGGCCTCCACGTCCATTTCTGCTTCAGCGGGCGTCCTGGCCGCTGCCCAAACGCGCAGCTGCTCCGCCGGAAGATAGAGCCCCACTGACTTGCCGATTTTTTCCACCATGGCGCGCGGCACAATGAGCGGGTAGACACGGTTGCCGAACCGTAGGACGAGCTCACAGTCCCTGCCCAGGTAGAGGACATTCTCGACGACGCAACGGATCTTGTTTTGTCCTTGTCCTCCGTCGCCCGGCTCGAGATGCAAGGCCTCGGGGCGAATCGCCACCAGAACGCGTTCACCGACGGCCAGGGTTTCGTCGCTTCCCTCGATGCGCAAGCGGGTTCCCTCCACTCCGTCCAAGTCCACCAGGAGCGAGCTCCGATCTTTTTCGGTAACCGTTCCCTGAAATCGCAGGATGCGTCCTAAAAAGTCTTCCACAAACGGAGTCTTGGGGCGCTCGTAAATCTCTTGGGGAGAATCCATCTGCTCGATCTTCCCCTGATTCATCACCGCCAGACGGGTGGAAAGCGACATCGCTTCGATTTGATCGTGCGTGACGAACAGCACGGTTACCGACAACTGCTCTTGCAATCGTTTGAGCTCGATCCGCATCTGCTCGCGCAGCTTTGCATCCAGATTGCTCAGCGGTTCGTCCAGGAGGAGGAGGTCCGGCGAATAGACCAGGGCGCGCGCCAGCGATACGCGCTGTTGCTGTCCGCCGCTCAGCAGGATAGCCGGCCGGCTGGAGAAGCCGCCCAGGCCTACGAGTTCGAGCGTTTCCTCCACGCGGCGCTTGACTTCCTGACGGTTCGTTCCTCTTACGGACAGCGGGTAGGCGACGTTCTCAAAAACAGTCATGTGGGGCCAGATCGCATAGGATTGAAACACCATGCCGATCCCCCGCTTTTCGGGCGGGACGTGGAGCCGTCGACTGGTCGAAACCACCAACTGATTTCGGATCTCTACATCGCCGAAATCGGGCCTTTCAAAACCGGCGACCATTCTGAGCGTCGTGGTCTTGCCGCAGCCGCTCGGTCCGAGCAGGGTAACCACCTCACCTTGTTCTACCTTGAAGGAGACATCGTCCACGGCGGTGACGGAGCCGAACCGCTTCACTAAATTTCGGACTTCGAGAGCAGTCTTCTTCACCTTCCGCCCCGTAATCTTTAGCGGCCAAACACTTCCTGGAGTAAGGGTGTAAGCTTCTCCCTCACGTCGATGGCTTCCTGAGTGTAGGTCTTGATCGCCCCCGGCTGAGGAATGCGCCAGGGCAGCGCATGATCCGTGGGCACATCCAATCGGCTGCTGACATAGCCCATGGCCCGGGCAAACACGGTCTGGCCTTCCTTGGAGAGGAGCCAATTGATGTATACTTTTGCCGCGTTGGGATGAGGCATCCTATTGAACAGCGCAACGCACCCATTGGCGGGGCTCACGTCCGATCCTTCCTTCAATTGCCGGGGATCCACTATGGCGACGGGCACCCCTTGTCTCATCCTTTCCTCGGCGTTGGCATCCGCCGTTCCAATAAGAATGGGATATTTGCCCCGGCCTACCTCGTCAACCTCCTGGGCGAAGTCCCTGAGGATAAGAAGCTCCTGGCGGCCCAGGGCCCGGATGAAGTTAGGGCCTAGCTCAGGGTGCATATAAAAAAACGTGAAAGTCGCCTGTCCGGGCCCGGCCCTCCTGGGATCGTCCATGACCATCTTTCCCTTCCACTTCGGGTCCAGGAGATCTTTGTAAGACTTGAACGTTTCGGGCTTCACGAGATTGGGGTTGACAAAGAGGGTGCCCCGCTGGAACGGAGTCATCACCAGCATCCGCCGGCCGGGATCGGCGAATTCGAATGCGCCTCCCCGCCACAGCTTGGGGTCCTTTACGTCGGGCAGGACGAGCGCGGGTTCCAGAGGATCCAAGGCCCCCATCGGGATCAGGGCCGCGAGCCCTGTCGTGGTGCCGGTCACGACGACATCCCACATGTATTTGCTTGCCCCGCGCTCGGCCGAAACGCGGGGTGCGATGCCTGCGCCCCGGTCCGCCCAGAATTCGACCTGAATTCCGTATCGCTTCTGGAAAGGCTCGGTCAGGGCATCCTGCGCCTCCCTCCCTACGGGAATGATCACGGTTACCTTGCCCTCTTTCTTGGCCGCCGCCAAGATCTGGTCCCAATCATCCTGCCCCGCCGGCTTTGCGGCGGCCCACGCCGACGATCCAACGAGCAGGATCAGGAAAAAAACCGCGCTTTTCATGATCAACATGTTAGAACCTCTCTTATTTGTCAGGTTTTCTAAAAACACCCTGGCGCATTCATCTCTATACCGCTGGGAAAGCTCGCGCCCCTATATATCTGCTTGCCTATATCCTGTCAACTCAGATACCGCGCTTGACAAGGCAAGGCTCATATGGATAAAAGTGGGCAATCAAAAAATCCGACTCAGGCAGCGACAAAGAAATTCCATGAAGATCGAGGGGCGTTATCTCTTTCAAGGAACCGTGCAGCAAGTGTGGGACCTGTTGACCGACCCGCGAGCGCTTCAGCACTGCACCCCCGGTTGTAAAAAATTAGAAGCGGTCGGGAACGACGAGTACCGGGCCACCCTGGAAATAGGCGTCGGTCCGATCCGGGGAAGCTATGAGGGAAAAATTTGCATGACGGAGAAAGAGGCCCCTCGCCGCTATAAGTTGCTGGTCGAGGGATCGGCCGCGGTCGGCTTCGTCCGCGGCGAGGGAATTTTGACGTTTCAGGAACAAGAGGGCGGTGAGACCGTTATCATCGTCAATGGGGATGCTACGGTTGGGGGACTGGTTGCCGGGGTGGGGCAGCGCCTGGTGGAAGGAGTGGCCAAGCAGACCATGGGCCAATTCTTCAAGTGCATGCAAGGTCAACTCGCGGCGCACAAGTCCGGCGGAAAAACAGAGATATAAATGAAGCCAGCGCGTTTTGATTACTACGACCCGCGATCTCTCGAGGAGGCACTGGAACTGCTCCAAAAGCACCAGGCCGACAGCAAGATCCTGGCAGGGGGACAGAGTTTGATGCCGCTCCTCAACATGCGGCTCGCGCGGCCCAAGGTTATCGTGGATATCAACCGCATCGACGGGCTCAACTCCGTCAAGAGTTGGAACGGCGGAATCTCCATCGGCGCCAGGGTCAACCAACGCGCGCTCGAGCGGGAAAAACAAGTAGCGGAGCGTTTGCCGATCCTACGCGAGGCGGCGCAACACATCGGCCATCCGCAGATCCGCAGCCGCGGCACCGTTTGCGGCAGCCTCGCTCATGCCGACCCCGCAGCGGAGTTGCCTGCACTGGCGTTGGCTCTGGACGCCGAGTTCGTGGCAACCGGACCGAAAGGCGCGCGAACTATTCCGAGCGATTCATTTTTCGTGAGCTACTTCACCACGTCCCTGGAACCCAACGAGATCCTCACGGAAGTCCGCTTTCCCGGTTCCCCCAAGGGGATGGCATGGTCGTTCCTCGAGATCAGCAGGCGCCACGGCGATTTTGCGCTGGCGGGAGTCGTCGCAGGCCTGGCGGTGGATCCAGGGCGGCGCTCGATCACGGGAGCGAGGCTGGTCTGCTTCGGGGTCGGTCCGACGCCGGTCCGGGTGAAAGAGGCGGAGGAGGCCCTGATCGGCCAACCGGCCGGGGAGAAGTCCTTCCACGCTGCCGCTGAGATCGTGAGCCGCGGGGTCGACCCGGACAACGATGTGCACGCGAGCGCGGACTACAGGCGCTCGGTGGCCGGCACCCTCGTCCGGCGCGCCCTTCTCCAGGTCTGGCAAAAGTTGGGAGGAAAATAATGGCGACGACTCGGGCAATCAAGCTCCGCGTGAACGGCGCGGATTACGAAGGAACGGCCGAAGCGCGCAAGACGCTCGTCGACTTTCTCCGCGAGGATCTCGGCCTCTGCGGCACCAACATCGGGTGCGAGCACGGCGTGTGCGGCGCCTGCACGATCCTCATGAATGGGGAGACCGTACGCTCCTGTCTGATGCTCGCCGTGCAGGCCGAAGGCGCGGAGCTGATGACCGTCGAGGGGCTGGCCAAGGCCACCGGGGAATTGCACCCTATTCAGGAGGCCTACCGCGAGAAGCATGGACTCCAGTGCGGCTTCTGCACGCCCGGTTTTTTGATGACGACCTACGAACTCCTCCAGAAGAATCCAGACGCCACGGTCGATGAGATGAAAGAGTGGCTTTCGGGCCATCTCTGCAGATGCACGGGATATCAGGACATCCTGGAGTCCGTCAAATTAGCTGCCTCCCGGCTGCGGGGTGAATAGCTCATAGGTAAACCGTGGCCAGCCCCGAGCCTAAACTTCCCAGCGAACTGCCCGTCACACAACCCCGTTATGTGGGGAAAGATACCCCCCGGGTCGAAGACCCTCTGCTCCTTACCGGACGCGTAGAGTACGGAGGCGATATCCGCATCCCCGGGATGTTGCACGCGGCTATCTTGAGAAGCCCGCACCCTCACGCCCGCATCAAGCGCATCGACACGTCTCGCGCGGAAAAACTCGCGGGCGTCGCCGCGGTGCTGACCGGCGAGGACGTGAAGAAGTGGTCGCGGCCCGTCTTCGGCGTGCCCGAAGGTTGGACCGGGTATGCGCTGGCGGTCGAAAAGAGCCATTGGGCGGGAGAGCCCGTGGCCGTGGTCGCCGCCAGCGACCGCTACATCGCTGAAGATGCCTTGGAACTTATTGAAGTTGACTACGAGCCGTTGGAGCCCGTGGTCGACGCGGTCCGGGCGGCGGCGGGCGCGGGACCTTTCGTCCTTGAGGGAAAAGAATCGAACCTCGCCTTTGACCGGAAATTCGTTTTCGGCGACGTGGAGGGCGCCTTTGCCCAGGCGGACCGCGTCGTGCGCGAGAAATTTCGCTGGTACCGCAGCAGCGGCAACTCGATCGAGACTTGCGTCTGCATCGCGGAGTGGAACCCGGTCAATAATATGCTGACCCTTCGCGGCAGCCACCGCTCGCCCCATCTCATCCTGCCCGCCCTCGTGATTTCGCTGGGCATCCCCTCGACCCAGGTCCGCATCATCCAGTCTCCGCTGGGAGGCAGCTTCGGCGTCAAGACCTTCGCCCGCTATGTCATCCTGCTATCCCTCATGGCCAAAAAGCTCGGGGGGCGCCCGGTGAAGTGGGTCGAGGACCGCATCGAGCACCTGATCGGCAGCAGCACGCACGCCTGGGACCGCCACTACGACTGCGAGTTGGCCTTAAAAAAGGACGGCACGATCGTGGGATTGAAGGTCAAACTCATCGACGACCTTGGCGCCTTCGCTGAATGGCTTGCGATTGGGATGCTGCTCAAGCCCCTACTGGCCCTTGGCAGTTGCTACCACATCCCCAACGTCGAGTACGTGTGCAAGGGAATCCTGACCAATAAGACGCCCCAGGGACCCCTTCGAGCCTTCGGACTCCCGCCGCACTATTGGGTGCTCGAGCAATTGATCGACATGGCCGCGAAAGAGCTCGGTCTCGACCGGATTGAGATTCGCCGGCGCAACTTTATCAAGAAGGAAAGTTTTCCTTATGTCTCGCCTTCGGGCAACATCTACGACAGCGGCAATTATGAAGGCAGCCTGGATCTCCTTCTCGAAAAAGCGGGATATCCCAAGCTCCTCCGCGAACAAGAAGAAGCCCGCTCCAAGGGGCGTCTCGTAGGCCTGAGTGTCGTGAGCAGCATCGAGCCCGGGCTGACGGGCCCGCCCATGCTGGCGCTCGCCTCCCCCAAGATCTTCACCCGGACGGCCTCTCCGGAGGGAGTGTTGGTTCGGATGGATGCATTCGGAAAAATGATCGCGGAGGTCGGCTTTCCCCCGGGCGGCCAGAGCCAGCATAGCTTCGTGCGCCAGATCCTGGCCGATTACTTCGGCGTAACCGTCGAAGATGTTCAGGTCATCACCGTGGATAGTCTGACTATGCAGCCCGGGACCGGGCCTATTTCGAGTTCGATGGCGATCGCGCTGAGCGGAGCTATACTCGGCGCGGCGGCCCGCCTCGCGGATAAACTCAAGCGGACTGCGGGAGTCATGCTGGAGGCCAGCCCTGACGACGTCGAACTCATGGACGGTCAACTCCGCGTTCGCGGCGTTCCCGGAAAGGCACTGCCCGTTCCGCGCGTTGCCGGCTTCATGCTCATGCGCCCGGATTTACTTCCAGAGGGGGTCGACGGCAATCCTGAAGCGACTTACGTCTGGAATCCCCCGGACCGGACGATCCCTGACGAACGCGGCTTCGGGCGCTACAGCGTCACGGCGGCCGGGGCCCAGCACCTCTGTATGGTCGAGGTCGACCGCGACACCGGGCTCGTAAAAATCCTCAAATACGTGATGGTGGATGACTGCGGTATCCGGTTGAACCCGAGCGTGGTGAGAGGGATGCTCATGGGCGGCCTGGCCCACGGCGTAGGAGCGGCCCTCCTGGAAGAGTATGTTTACGACGACAAAGGGCAGATCCTGACCTCTACTTATATGGACTACCTGATGCCGACGATCATGGAAGTCCCGGCGGCAGAGGAGCACGAGATGTGCACGCCGTCGCCGATAGCGCCCCTTGGCGTCAAAGGTGTCGGGGAGGCGGCTTTGCATACGACGCCGGCGGCGGTCTTGTGCGCGGTGAACGACGCCCTTCAGCCCCTGGGGATCAGAATCACCGAGGCCCCGTTCTCGCCGCTCCGCATATGGAAAGCGATTCAAGGCGGCCAGACTGCATGAGGAGTGAATAGTGGCTCAAAAAATGCCTCGTAATCTGAGCGAGCTTCCCGTAATGCAGCCGAAGTACGTGGGAAAAGACGTTCCGCGTATCGAAGATGCGACTTTGCTCACCGGGCGCGCCGAGTTTACCGACAATTTGTCCTTTCCCGGCATGCTCTACGCCGCGGTCCTGCACAGCCCCCACCCTCATGCGCGCATCAAGCGGATCGACACCTCGAAGGCGGTAGAACTCAAGGGAGTCGCAGCCGTCATTACCGGAGAATATGCCAAAGAGTGGTCGGATCCGGTCCCGGGCATGCCGGGCGGTTGGTCCGATCACTGTATCGCCGTGGACAAGGTGCGTTTCGTGGGCGATCCGGTCGCGGCCGTGGCCGCGACGAGCCGCTATATCGCCGAGGATGCGCGCGATCTCATCGACGTCGAGTATGAGATCCTGCCCGCCATCGTGGATCCCGCGAAGGCCCTCGAGCCCGGCGGTCCCTTCGTGTGGGAGCACCATAAGACCAACGTCATTTACCATCGGGTTTTTACTTTTGGAGAAGTCGACGGCGCCTTTGCCAAGGCGGATCTGGTCGTCTCGGACAACTTCCGTTGGCATCGGGCAAGCGGAAATCCCATCGAGACCTGCGGCTGCATCGTCCAGTGGAGCCCGCACGACGGTTCGGTCACCGCGTGGGGCGGATTTCAGGGAACCGGTTTTTACGTGCCCTCAGTAACCCGCTCGCTCAGGATTCCGGCCAACAAAGTCCGGCTGGTCCCGCTGCCTCACGGCGGATCTTTCGGCACGAAGATTTTTCCCCACGCGGTCATCCGCACGGCTCTCCTCTCGCGCAAGGCCGGAGGGAGGCCGGTCAAGTGGATCGAGGATCGGATGGAGCATCTCCGGGGGAGCTACACGCACGGCCCGGACCGCCATTACTCGGCGGAAATGGCGCTCACCCGCGACGGAGAGATCACCGGCTTCAAGGTGAAGGTCCTCGACGACATGGGAGCGCAGGCCGTATCGGTCGCCGTGGGCAAGACGCTCAAACCGTTATCCGCGTTCACCGGCCCCTATCGCATGCGCAACGTCCAATACGACCTCACCGTGGTCGCGACCAACAAGTGTCCGCAGGGTTCGTACCGGGGATGGGGCGTTCCGCCGCATAATCTCGCCATGGAGCATTTGATCGACCTGGCGGCGCAGAAACTGAACCTCGACTCTCCGGAGATCCGCCGCCGCAATCTGCTCAGGCCCGAGCAGTTTCCCTACGAGGCGCCGAATGGCGCGAAATACGATAGCGGAAACTATGAGCGCACGCTCGACCTGGCCCTGGATCTGGCCGCCTATAAAACTCTTCGTCAAAAGCAGGCGGAGGCCCGTTCCGAGGGGCGATTGGTGGGAGTCGGCGTCTCTACGGGGGTCGAGGTGAGTGCGGTGGCCATGAGCATATTCACACTCTTAGGGCCGGACTCGCCGTTCGGAACTTCCATGCCCGAGAGCGCCCGGGTTCGGATCGACGCCGGCGGCAAGATTATCGCCGAGGTCAGCTTCCCATGGGAAGGGCAGGGACAGCACAGCTTCGCCGCGAATATCCTGGCCGACTACTTCGGCGTCAAACGGGAGGATGTCGTGGTCATGGCGGTGGACAGTCTCGCGGCCGGCCCGGGGACGGGCCCCATCGGCAGCCGCCAGGCGGTCGTGCTCTCTGGCGCCATACTGGGAGCGGCCGAGCGGGTCGCGGAGAAGCTGCGCAAGGTAGCGGGCGTGATGATGGAGGCCGACGTCGAAGATATCGAGCTGATGAACGGGCAGCTTCGCGTCAAGGGGTCGCCGGAGAAGGCCGTGGCGCTGCAAAAAGTCGTGACGACCATGCTGACGCGCTCAGATATTTTGCCCGAGGGAGTGGACGGCAATCCCGAGGCCAGCTACACCTACAACCCGCCGGATCGAAAGCTTCCGGACGCCGAAGGCCGCGGGAGCTTCGACCTTACCGCCGCCAACTCGGCCCATGTCGTGATGGTGGAGATCGACCGGGAGACCGGACAGGTCGCCATCCTCAAGTATGTGATTGCCGACGATTGCGGGGTGAGGCTCAATCCGCCGGTCGTGGAAGGCATGATCCAGGGCGCCCTCGCTCAAGGGGTTGGACAGACCCTCCTGGAAGAACACGTCTACGATGAAAATGGCCAGTATCTCACCTCGACGTTCATGGATTATCTGCTTCCGACCCTCTGGGAAGTCCCGATAAGCGAGCGAACCTTTACCGAGACGCCCTCGCCGTTTTCCCCGTTGGGGATCAAGGGCGCGGGTGAAAATGCCGTCCTGGCCACGCCCGCGGTGCTGCTGAACGCGATCAACGACGCGCTCAGGCCGCTCGGGGTTAAGTGCACGACCATTCCGGCCACGCCGCTCCGGTTATGGAATTTGATCCGCGCAGCTGAGCCCGAAAAAAAGAAAGGATGAGTGGATGAAAATCTTTACGTTCGACTTTGTTCCTTACATAAAAGACCTGAAGGGCAAACTGGGCTACCCCGTGGGTAGGCAACACTTCGAGCGCGAGGTGGCGGCCCAGACCTACGAAAATCACGTGGAGCAATTCCAGCTCATGGAAGAGGTCGGTTTTGACGGGGTCTGCCTGAACGAGCACCACGGCAGCCCGTACAGCCTGGACAACTCGCCCAACGTCTTCATCGCCTACATTGCCGCCAAGACCAAGCGGTTGAAACTCGCCATGACGGGCAATCTCCTTCCGATCCACGGCCATCCTCTAAGGGTGGCCGAAGAGCTGGCGATGCTCGATTGCATCACCCGGGGACGCATCATCGCCGGCTTTGTGCGCGGGATTCCCCGAGAGTACCTTTGCTTCCCTGTCCCCCTCAAAGAGTCGAGGGCCCGCTTCGAAGAGGCCCTGGACGTGATCCTGGGCGCGTGGACCACCGATCTCTTCAGCCATGACGGCCAATTTTTCCATCACAAGGACGTCGACATGTGGCCCCGGCCTTACCAGCAGCCGCACCCGCCGGTGTGGGTAGGCGCCATCGGTCCAGAACCCACGCGCAATGTGGCGCGGCGGAAGGGCGTCACTTTGTGCTGCACCTTCCAACCGACCGCCGCGATCAAGAAGCAGATGCAACTCTTTCGCGAGGCAGGTGCCGAGTTCGGCCGCCCCATCACCGAAGACGATCTCCTCCTGGCGCGCCATGTCTACGTCGCCGAGACTCAAAAAGAGGCGGAAGCGCTCTGCAAGCCGAACTTCGAGTACTATTTTCAGAATCTCCTGGGAGAGGTCAACAACGCGGCCGTCAAAAAGATCCTGGAGATGAATCCGGAGATGACACTCGACCAGGTTAAACCGCCTTATCCCTTCGAGACCACGCCGATGGAAAAAATGCGCGACGACGGCTTCGTCCTCGTGGGGACCCCGGACAGGGTGTTTCAGGATCTCAAGGCGCAATACGAAGAACTCGGAGGCTTCGGCACCTTCATGGCGATCGTGCGCATGGGCGCCATGCCTCAGGAAGTGGTCCTTCGCAATGTTCGCTTGTTCGGCAAAGAGGTGATTCCGCGACTCCACGCCATGGGTAAGAAATAAACCGGATTTGAAAAATGAGGAGGTAAACGATTATGGCCACTGCCGTTGAAAAATTTGTGCAGGCAGGAGAATACCGCACGCATTACTGGGAAGCGGGACAGGGAGACACCGTGCTCATGCTCCACTCGGCCGATCCCGGCTCGGGAGGAGGATTGGAGTTTCGCAACACCCTGGAGCCTTTGAGCAAGCATTTCAGGGTGCTGGCGCCCGATATCATCGGCTTCGGCAAGACCGACTCTCCCACGCGCATGCTCAAACACCCGGCCTACGTGGAGCACATGGTCAAGTTCCTGGACGCCGTCGGGATCAAAAAGACCCACCTCATCGGCAACTGCCGGGGCGGCCTCATTTCGATCTCCGTCGCAGGCGAGCATCCTGAGCGCGTGGGACGATTGATTCTCATCGGCAATGCCGGGGGAGGCATCCCCCCGGAACTGGAGCAGAAGGCCCTGGCCCCTTACGCCAACTACACGGCCACACCGGAAAATCTCACGAACATGCTGGTGAGAAGCTATTCCTCGCTGGAGAAGTATGTCCCGCCCGCGATCTTCGAGCAGTATCTCGACTCGAGCCGCCGCCAATACGAAGCCTACGGCAAATTGGGCGGCTATCCGATGGACGTTCCCAATCTGAGACCGATGCTGTTTGAGCTGAAGGTCCCGGTGCTTTTTGTTCTCGGCAAAGAGAACAAGGTGCTCCCGATCGAGCAAGGAATGATCGCCTTTCAGGGGACGCCGGGGGCGCGCATGTACGCGATGTCCAATTGCGGGCTTCATCCCCAGACGGAATATCCGGAGGAATTCAACCGCGTGGCCGTCGAATTCCTCAAAGGAGAGCTCTGCTAGGGGAAAGCTTTGAAGCCGGCGCCCTTCACTTACTTCGCCCCGCAATCGGTGTCGGAAGCGCTGGCTTTACTTCGCGAGCATGGCGAAGGGGCCAAGATCCTGGCCGGCGGCCAGAGCCTGGTCCCGTTGATGAACTTCCGGCTCGTTCGCCCCCACGTCTTGATCGACATCAATGGTCTGAGCGAGCTGGCCTCGCTGGCCGTGAGCGACGGCGGGGTCACGGCGGGAGCGCTCGTGCGCCAGTGGGAGCTTGAGCGCTCTTCGGAGGTCGCCCGTCGATTGCCGATCCTTTCGGAGGCGATCCGCTTTGTCGGTCATCCCGCGATTCGAAACCGCGGCACTGTCGGCGGGAGTCTGGTCCACGCGGACCCGGCCGCCGAGCTCCCTGTCGTCGCTATGGCCCTCGACGCGGAATTCCAGCTTCAGAGCGCGCAGGGGAGCCGCTCGCTCGCGGCGCGAGAATTTTACACCGGCTATCTCTCTACGGCGATCGCCTCCGACGAGCTCCTGGTGAAGATTCATCTGCCGTTCTCACCGCCGAACACCGGTTGGTGCTTTACCGAGATTGCCCGGCGCCAGGGGGACTTTGCCCTGGTGGCGGTTGCCCTCCTCCTCGGTTTCAACGGCGACGGAAGCGTATCTTTCGCGCGCATCGCCTTGGGAGGCATCGGAGGCGTTCCGGTCCGGGCCGGGACGGCAGAGGAATCTCTGTTGGGCAAGCGGCCCTCCGAGACGCTCTTTCGCGAAGCCGCACGGGTCGCCGCTCAAGGGTTGGAGCCTGAGAACGACATTCACGCCTCCGCCGCCTATCGCCGCCATATCGCGGAGGTGCTGGTCCGCCGCGCCCTGGAGACAGCACGGACACGATCTGGATCGCTTTCGGGATTCGGGTTTGAAGCGAGCATGAGGAAAGATAGAGAGGCCTGATTCGATCTCGATCGCCC
>Ga0080064_1006083_pt1 | contig 13394 bp, 11 predicted proteins | sample Subgrocontami54m_FD_69260 | JGI IMG/M metagenome (GOLD analysis project Ga0080064, IMG submission 69260) | Subsurface groundwater microbial communities from S. Glens Falls, New York, USA - GMW46 contaminated, 5.4 m (SPADES assembly) (version 2) ...
TATTGCTGCTGCAATTCGGCATGGCCAAGCTGCTCGGCTTTCCGGCCGTGCCGGCGTTTGCGGGAGTCAAACTCTTCTCGCTCTATGGCATAGCCGGATTACTTGAACTGGTTGGCGGCGGCTTGTTGCTGATCGGGCTTTTCACCCGGCCGGTTGCCTTCATCCTCTCCGGCGAAATGGCCGTGGCGTATTTCATCGGCCACTTTCCGAAAGGCTTTATTCCGTTGCTCAACGGCGGCAACGAGGCGGTGATCTACTGCTTCGTGTTTCTCTATCTCTCCTGCGCCGGCGGCGGGCCCTGGAGCGTGGATGCGGCGCGGCGGCCGGCGCTGACTCACGGGTAAATTTCACGTCATTCCGGGGCGCGCCAAAGGCGCGAACCCGGAATCCAGATGCGAAACGAACCTAAGCTATCTTGCTCGGTAGCCACTACGTTAGAATCTCAGGATAGAGATCGCGCCACTCCGGATTTTCCTTTTTAATTAGATCGACCTTCCAGGTACGGCGCCACTTTTTGATTTCTTTTTCGCGCGCGATTGCTTCTGTCGGCCCATCGTAGCACTCGAACCATACTAGACGCCGTACATCGTATCTGCTCGTAAAGCCTGGCAACATCTTTTGCTTGTGTTGGCCGACGCGACGAATGAGATCGTTCGTCACACCCAAGTAAAGAGTGCCCTGCTTTCTGCTCGCAAGAAGGTAGACGTACATCGCCATGGCAGTTTGCATCTGGATTCCGGGTTCACGCGCTTCGCGCGTGCCCCGGAATGACGGACTATCTTATCTCGCAAATCCCTGATCGGGATGGCGGGAAACTACTTGACTTCCATCGGCACCATCGCCGCATCCTTGGAATTATGCAGCGTCAGCGAGGTCTTCACGTTGCGCACATGCGGCGCGGCGGTGAGCTCGGCGACAAAAGCCTGAAAGGTTTTCAGGTCCGGCGCCACGCATTTGAGGATGAAATCGATCTCGCCCGACAGCATCCAGCATTCGCGCACCAGCGGCTGCGCGCGCACGAATTTCTCAAAGGCGGCGAGATCGGCCTCGGCCTGGCTCGACAGATGCACCATGGCGAAGACGGCGACCTCGAAGCCGAGCAGCTTCTCGTCGAGCAGCGCGCGGTAGCCCTTGATGTAACCGGCCTCTTCCAGCGCACGCACGCGGCGCAGGCAGGGCGGCGCGGAAATGCCGACCCGGCGCGCGAGTTCCACATTGGTGATGCGGCCGTCGGCCTGAAGCTCAGCCAGGATCTTGTGGTCGATAGCATCGAGACGGCGGCTCACCTGAAACTCCCCTAAACCCTCACCCCGGGCGCGGCCATCCATAGCCTGAAACCCGTAAGCGCGAAATATTATTGCGCGGGATGAACCGGCTTTGGCGGGGGTTGCGTATCTTGCATAGCTTCCTGGAAGGCTTAAATTGCTGCCCATAGCGGAGAGGAATCGTCCGGGCGCCTAGGGGCAGAGCCCGCGTCAGCCCCCCAGGAACCTGCCTTTCATGACCACTACCCACGCCAAGGTCGTCATTATCGGGTCCGGCCCAGCGGGCTATACGGCTGCGATCTATGCCGCCCGCGCCATGCTGGAGCCGATCCTGATCCAGGGCATCCAGCCCGGCGGCCAGCTCACCATCACCACCGACGTGGAGAATTATCCGGGCTTCGCCGACGTCATCCAGGGACCCTGGCTGATGGAGCAGATGCAGAAGCAGGCCGCCCATGTCGGCACCCGGCTTGTCACCGATCATGTGACCAAAGCCGATCTGTCGCGCCGGCCGTTCCGGCTGGAATGCGATTCCGGCGACGTCTATCTCGCCGACGCGCTGATCCTAGCGACCGGCGCGCAGGCGCGCTGGCTCAATCTGCCGTCGGAACAAAAATTCAAAGGCTACGGCGTCTCCGCCTGCGCCACCTGCGACGGCTTCTTCTACCGCGACAAGGAAGTGATGGTAATCGGCGGCGGCAATACCGCCGTGGAAGAAGCGCTGTTCCTGACCAACTTTGCTGCCAAGGTCACGGTCGTGCACCGGCGCGACAGCTTCCGCGCGGAAAAGATTTTGCAGGAACGCCTGAATAAGAATCCGAAGATCAACGTCATCTGGAACACCGTGCTTGAGGATGTGCTCGGCCACAACGATCCGCCCAAGGTGAAAGGGGTTTCGCTGCGCAACCTCAAGACCGGCAACGTGACCGAGAAGGCGATCGATGGCGTATTTATCGCTATCGGGCATACGCCGGCGACCGAGCTGGTGGCCGGGCAGCTTAAATTGAAGCCGTCGGGATACATCGCCACCGCACCGCATTCCACTGCGACGTCGGTGCCGGGGGTTTTCGCGGCCGGCGATGTTACCGACGACATCTACCGCCAGGCGGTCACCGCAGCCGGCCAAGGCTGCATGGCGGCGCTGGAAGCGGAAAAATTTCTCGCCGCTCATGGCGAAGCCAAGCCGGCTGTGGCGGCGGAATGAATGTGCTCCCCTCCCCCTTGTGGGGAGGGGCTGGGGGTGGGGTTTCAAATCCAACGTGCATCGAACCTAACCGTACGATGCGCCCCCTCCCCGACCCTCCCCCACAAGGGGGGAGGGAGAAGAGTCGCAGGCGACAAAGTTTCACCGATCGGATCCACATGGACTGGGACAAGCTGAAAGTATTCCACGCCGCGGCCGAGGCTGGCAGCTTCACCCACGCAGGTGAGCATCTGGGCCTGTCGCAATCGGCGGTATCGCGCCAGGTGAGCGCGCTGGAGCAGGAATTGGGCGTGTCGCTGTTTCACCGCCACGCGCGCGGGCTCATCCTCACCGAGCAAGGCGACCTGCTCTACCGCACCGCGCACGAAGTCTTCATGAAGCTGGAAGCGGCGCGCGCAAAACTTACCGACAGCCGCGAGCGGCCGAACGGCGACCTGAAAGTGACCACGACCGCGGGCATCGGCGTGAACTGGCTGACGCCGCGGCTTGGCGAATTCGTCGACCTTTACCCCGACATTCATCTCACGCTGATCGTGACCGATGAGGAACTCGACCTCGCCATGCGCGAGGCCGACGTGGCGATCCGCCTGCGCCAGCCGCAGCAGCCGGATCTTATTCAGCGCAAGCTGTTCTCCGTGCATTATCACGCTTATGCGTCACCGGAATATCTCAAGCGCAAGGGCACGCCGCGCTCGCCCGACGACATCGACAAACACAATGTCGTGCTGCTCGGCGGCAACCTCCCGGTGCATCTGCAAAACCGCAACTGGCTCCTCACCGTGGGCCGCGACGGCAAGCCGCCGCGCAACCCGGTATTGACCATCAATAACGTGCTCGGCGTGCAGCGCGCCTGCCAGCAGGGCATCGGCATTGCCATGCTGCCGGACTACCTGGTCGAAGACAGCGGGCTGGTGCAGCTCTTCGCCGACTCCGAATCCATCGCACTCGACGCTTATTTCGTCTATCCGGAAGAGTTGAAAACGGTGGCGCGGGTGCAGGTCTTCCGCGATTTCCTGGTGGCGAACGCGCAGCGCTGGCGTTTCTGATAGCGCGGTTCTACGACAGCAGCGCCTTCATTTTCTCCTGATTGATCGTTTTGACGAGTTGATCGACAAGCCCGCCGAGCGGCATCGGCGTTTTCGCGTTCTGCGCCATGTCGAGCGCGACATCCATGTCCTTCTCGGCCCATTTGCCGGTGCCCTTGCCCCAGCGCGAGAGCGACCAATTGGCGCCGCTGCCTTCCATCAGCGCTGCGATCAGGCGCGGAATATCGGCGCCGAGATTCTTTGCGAGCGTCAGGGACTCATAGTTCGCCGCCATGCAGGCCCACAGCAGCATATTGTTGATGGTCTTGGCGATCTGGCCGGTGCCGACGCCGCCGAGATGAAGAACGCGGCCGAAGGATTCCAGCGCGGGTTTGGCGCGCTCGACCCATTTCTCCTCACCGCCGGTGTAGATGACGAGCGTGCCGTGGTCGGCCGCTTCCTGGCCGAGTACGACCGGCGTGTCGAGCACGCCGATGCCTTTTGCCTCGGCGAGCTTCGCCATGCGCTGGCAAAGCTCGGGCGCAACCGAACTGGCGATGCAGATCACCGAGCCCGGCGCGAGCGTATTGAGCAGACCGCCCGCGATCACGTCCTCAACCTGTTGTCCGGTGGCGACCATGACGACCACCACCTCGGCGCGCGCGCCGACCTCGGCAACGGAATTGCAAATGGCGATGCCGTCGCTCTTGGCGCGGGCCGTGGCCGCCGCATCGACGTCGTAGCCCGCGACGGCGAAGCCCTTGCGGCCCATATGCCGGGCCATCTGCGCGCCCATGGCGCCCAGCCCGATCATGCCCGTGCGTTTCACCGGAGTCGTCATTGTGTCCATCTCTGTGTGGGAGCTTTTTGAATGGTACAGCTGGGTGGACTTGAACCACCGACCTCTGGTTCCACAGACCAGCGCTCTAACCAACTGAGCTACAGCTGCACAGGAAGCGCGGGATCGGCCAGCAGGCCGTGTCCCAGCGGCTCTTTATGGCAAATGGCGGCCCCTACTCGCAAGGGATGCCTCAAGGCGAGCCAGGGCGGGGCCTAAAGCAAAAGCCCGGGCGAATGGCCCGGGCTTCGGTTTTGAATTTCTGTCCGGGCCAGGCCCGAAGGCGATCAGGCAACCTTGCTGAAAGCCTTGGTCACGCCGCTCTTGAGCGGCTCGGCAGCCTCGTTGGCGGCCTTCTGAGCGATCGAGGCCAATTCACGGCCCTGCTCCGAAACCTGCTCGAACTGCTTGCGCGCATGGGCGGTGGAGAGCTCGACGGCTTCCGAGAGCGACTTCACGGTAATGAACTCGCTGAAGAAGTCGAAGGCGGCGTTGGTATTGGCGCGGGCGGCGTCGATGAACTTGAGACCGTAATCGGTGCTGCCCTTGGTGGCGGTGGCGTAGGTCTCTTCGAGAACGTTCGTTGCCTCTTCGGCAGCGGTCTTCAGCTTCTCGTAGTTTTCCTTGGCCTGGGAGAGGCCCTTCTCCGCGATTTCGCGGAATGCGGCGGGGACTTCCATCTTGGGAAGGTCGAATTTCGGCATTTCGAAACGCGCCTCGGCTTTCGTGCCTTCGAAGGCGCCAGGGGCGGGCTTTGTCTTGGTCTTGGCGTTGAGGTTTACGTTGGCTTCCATGGCGTCCATCCTTGCTAGAGGGTTTCTGGGTGCGGCCTACCGGTACCCAGGGCGCTGATGAATCCCATATAACATGGGTTATGGTGCATTGCAACATACATATTGCGATGCATCATTTTTGCTGGTTTTTCAGCCTGTTACAAGGGCTTTTCGCTCATTCGGCAGGCAGCCCGCCTTGCGAAGGTTCTGTGCGAGAGGCCAAGAGAACGCCACGCGCAAGGACAAAAATCCCTGTAGTGGATTAAGGTTATCCAGCGTTTGGGCCGATTTAACCGCACTGCGGCATGGACGCCTGGGGGCGTGGGGACTATTAAGAAATCATTAAGTCTCGGCGGACGGCCAAGCGCGCGACGGTGCGAAAAAACATGAACGAGTCCGCGTCCCAACTTGCCTATCTTCGCGATCCCCGCCTGTCGGCGCATGCGCTCGACACGGTGCCCGTATGGCTGTGGGCGGCGGATGCCTCGCACATCATTTGGGCCAACGCGGTCGGCGCCGCCATCTTCGGCGCTGCCGGGCCAGCGGTGCTCGCCGGCCGCAGCTTCGACGTCAAAGATCCGGCCGCTGCGCAGATCGCACGTATTGCCGAAACGCTGCCGCGAAACGGCGCGCCACGGCTCGAACGCCTGCGCGGATTCGGCGCAGAGGTCGAGCGGATGCTGACCTGCGGCTGCTCGCGCATTTTACTTTCCGACAAGAGCGAAGCCATCCTGGTCGTGGCCGCGGAAGCCGCGGGGCCAGCGCTGACGCTTGAGGACCGCGTGCAGCGCCTCGTCGTCGGCATCGATGCTATCGGCGTATTTTCCGCGGATGGCACGCTGTTTCATGCGGCCGCATCGCAACAACCCGCTGCCGCAAGCACGCTCGCCCTTCTGGATGCAGACGCCTTGGCGGCGCATGCCCTGCGCGCGGGCTACGCTTCCGGCCCGACCAAGGTCGGCGCGCTTTCGATCGATCGCATCGGCCAGGATGCCGCCACCTTTCTCGTCGCCACACTCGCTGAACCACAGCACATCGACCATTCGCGCGCGCCGCAGACCTCGCCCATCGCGCCGACACAAGCCAAGCCTGAGCTACAGCGGCCGAGCGTCGCGGAGCAAATGGAAGCGGAAGCCGACGTGTTCGCGGGCGACGCCAAGACCGTGGGAGCAAAAGATGCACCGCCCACGGAAACAGGCGAGATGCCCGAGCGGCGTCATCCGCTGCGCTTTGTCTGGCAGATGGATACGGCTGGCAACTTCGACATTGAGTCCGGCGACTTTGTCCGCCTCGCCGGCCCGCGCACGGCGCAGGCGCTTGGCCGCCCGTGGAGCGAATTCGCGCGCCTGCTCGGCCTCGATCCGCAAGGACAAGTGGCGCAGGCTGTCGCCAGCCAAGACACTTGGAGCGGCATCACGATTGATTGGCCGGTCGATGGTACGGACGAGAAACTGATGGTCGAGCTGTCCGGCCTGCCGGTGTTCGATCACAACCGCGTCTTCGGCGGCTATCGCGGTTTCGGCGTTTGCCGTAATGCACGCAAGATTTCGCTGGCCGCAGCCCTGCGTCATCCGCCCGGTGCGAGCCAAGCCCATATCTCCGTCCCGGTGGACGAGACTGAGAACCGTCAGGCGGCCGGAGAGCGCCCCGCGCTCACGGTGGTGCCGCCGGCAAAGAATGTCGTGCCCTTCCGCACCTCCGCGCCCGCGGAGAAAACCCCAAGCCTTAGCCCGGTCGAGCGCAGCGCCTTTCGCGAATTGGCGAAAGAACTGACGAGCCGCCTGCTGAACAACGCGCAGGCACCTGCGGCGCTGCCGGAATCGGAAGACTCCGACGCGGCCTCAAAATCCGAGGGAGCTTACGGCCGGGCGGGAGGCGAGAGCGCGCCCATAGGCTTCATTCCGCCACGGGAAGAGATGCCCGCCGCCGACTCCGAGGAAACGTATGCATCGCGGAATCTGTCCGCGCAGGACGACCGGGCTATCGTCGATCGTTTGCCGCTCGGCGTTCTGATCTACCGCCTGGATATGCCTCTTTATGCCAATGCGGCGTTCCTCTCGTGGAGCGGGTATCCGAGCGTCGCCGAACTGGCCGCCGCCGGCGGGCTCGACGTGCTCTTTGTGACACCGAACGGAAAAGATAAAGCGGGCCAATCGCTCACCATCACGAGCACCCGCGGCACGCAGCGTCCCGCCGAAGCGCAGCTCACCACCGTACCGTGGGAAGGCGATACCGCTCATATGCTGATGCTCACGCCCGCGGTTTCCGACGAAAGCTCGACGGCCGCCGCCTTGCGCGAGGCGGAGGCGCAGGCGCGTGAACTGAAATCCATCCTCGACACGGCGACGAGCGGCGTGCTGGTGCTCGACCGCGAAGGGCGCGTCCTTAACTCCAATCGCAGCGCCGAGAGGCTTTTCGGCTACGGCTCCGACGAACTTAAAAATTTGCTGTTCGCCGGCCTGTTCGCGCCCGAGAGCCAAGGCACGGCACTGGACTATCTCGCGGGGCTCGCCCACGGCACCGCCGGCATGCCCAACGGCGGCGAGGTGCTCGGCCGCATGCGGCACGGCGGCGCGATCCCGTTGCATCTGAGCATCGACCGCATCGCCGACGGTTCGGAAAGATTCTGCGCGGTATTCCACAATCTCACGCAGTGGAAGAAATCCGAGGAAGATCTGATCAACGCCAAGCGTCAGGCTGAACGGGCGTCATCGGCAAAATCTGAATTCCTCGCCAAGATCAGTCATGAAATCCGTACGCCGCTCAATTCCATCATCGGCTTTTCCGAAGTGATGATGGCGGAACGCTTTGGACCGATCGCAAATGAACGCTATCTCGCTTATCTGAAAGACATCCACGAATCCGGCGGACATCTTGTTTCGCTGCTCAACGACCTGCTCGATCTGTCGAAGATCGAAGCGGGAAAGCTCGAGCTCAATTTCGCCGGCGTCAATCTCAACGAGTTGACGCAGCAATGCGTCGCACTAATGCAGCCGCAGGCGAACCAGGAGAAGATCATCATTCGCACATCGCTGCCGCCGAACCTGCCGCCGGTGATGGCCGATGCGCGGTCGGTGCGGCAAATCGTGCTCAACTTGCTATCGAATTCAATTAAATTCACCGGCGCGGGTGGGCAGGTCATCATCTCCACCGCGCTCACGGATAACGGCGATATCGTGCTGCGCGTGCGCGATACCGGCGCCGGCATGAGCGAGAAGGAAATCCAGATGGCGCTCGAGCCCTTCCGCCAGCTTGCAACATCGTCGCGCTGGGGCTCGGGCGGAACCGGCCTCGGCCTGCCGCTGACCAAAGCGCTGGCCGAAGCCAATCGTGCGAATTTCGTCATCAAGAGCGCGGTCAATGCCGGCACGCTGGTGGAAGTCGCGTTTCCGCCGAACAGCGTGTTGGCGGCCTAACCGTAGCCGCGTTTGCACAGCCATAGTGACGCAGCGAGAAACGACGGAGAAGAAGAGCGCCAATGCGAGGCGCACGGCCACGAAAGGGTCACAGAAGGCCGCCATGTTGCGCCCTCAAGACCCTCGAAGTTATAGTCGCAGGGGGTTCAGCAATAACATGCCGGAAAGCATTTCGTGACCGCAGCCAGTGGCCTTAAGCGCCTTGGAGTTGCCTTTACTGCCGTGCTCGCCGGAGCTATCGGCTTGCTTGCGGCGATGTCCTTGCTCATTTCCGCCGACACAGCACGCGAGGCCGTGAAATCAGAAATCCGCGCCGTGACCGGTCTCGACCCGGTCATGCGAGGGCTGGCATCGGTATCGTTGTTCCCATTCGGAAGCGTCAGTTTTGACGACGTCATCCTGGGCGATGATCGCAGCGGCAGTAATGCGTTTGCCGCGGAACGGCTGACGGCGCGGCTGCGATTCCTCCCGCTGCTGGTCGGCAAGGTTCAGGTTTCTGACGTCACCGTGGTACGTCCGACGATCAACTTGATTTTCCAATCCGATGGAAAAACGAATTGGACGCCGCTCGCGGCGGCGTTGCGGCCGACCGCGGACCGCCCGACATCCTTCTCTGAAATTCGCATCCAAGACGGCACCATCGTCATCCGCGATGACTCGCGCGGCCTACTGGAAAGATTGAGCGGGGCCGAGATGTCGTTGGCGTGGCCTTCGATGTTCCGCGGCCTCGCGGCCACTGGCCGCTTCGTGTGGCGGGGTGAGCCCGTGGATGCAAGCCTTAACATCGCGAATCTGGTGGCGGCGCTTGACGGCAACTCTTCCGGTGCAAAGCTGCGGCTTACTGGCGCGCCCTTAAATCTTCTTTTCGAAGGTCAATTCAGCACCCGGCCCACGCTCAAGATCGAAGGCACGGTTGCCGCCGACTCAACTTCGCTGCGCGAAGCCCTGCGCTGGACCGCGCAAAAGCAATTGCCGAGCGGTGGCTTTGGCCGTTTCGCCCTGAAAGCAAAAACAAAACTGGGCGGCGGCATGCTCGAGTTGTCCGGCGTCAACGTCGAACTTGACGGCAATGCCGCCGAAGGCGTGCTGACCTACGCTTCCGATGGCCGCCAGACTTTGCAAGGAACGCTGGCGGCGGAAGAGATCGACATCAGCCCCTATGTGTCGGCTATTCGCCTGCTGGCGGGTAGCGAGCGCGAATGGAGCCGGACGCCGATTACGCTCGACGGTTTCACCGGATTCGATCTCGACTTCAGACTGTCGGCGGCGCAGGTCAAAACGCCCGCGGCCAAGCTGGGACGCACGGCGATCGCGGCCAATCTGCGCGGCGGCAAGCTGACGCTGACGGTTGGAGAGTCGCAAGCCTTCGGTGGAATCCTGCAAGGGTCCTTCGACCTCTCGAAGTCGGACGCCGGCGCGGGGATCGAGACTCAGCTGCAATTCACCGACGTGGACCTGGATAAATGTTTCGGCGCGCTGTTCGGGATGCCACACCTCGAAGGCAAAGGTACCTTTGCCTTCAACATGAAAGGTTCCGGCGCCAGCGTGATGGCCCTGACCAAGACGCTTGACGGTTCCGCCACCTTGACCGGACGGCAGGGCGCGATCACAGGCGTGAATGTCGAACAACTATTGCGGCGGCTTGAGCGGCGGCCATTGTCCGGCACAGGCGATTTCCGGTCTGGCCGCACGGCTTATGAGAAGCTGACGGTCAAGCTCAGCATTACCCAGGGCACGGTGAAAGCGGACGAGGTGCGTGTCGATGGTCAGGCGGTACGGCTGGCTTTGGCCGGGACGGCATCCATTCCCACGCGCGACCTGGAATTGAGCGGGACCGCGAGTCTCGTGCCTCCGAGCAGCACGGAGGGTAATGGGGGCTTCGAACTTCCTTTCCTGGTGCGCGGCTCCTGGGAAGACCCACTTATGCTGCTGGATACCCAGAGCCTCCTTCGCCGCGCCCCCGCTGCAGCGCCCTTGCTCGACGCGGTACGCGACCGCCGCGCGCGCGATACGGTGCGCTCGACGATCGACCAGATCGCCGGCGGCCAACCGTCCGCGGTTCCGGCAACCGCCAAGCCGGACGACCAGCCATAAGCGCGAATGCCGACATGGCGGCACGCGGCTAATCGACTATGCTTTCGGGGTGAACGAATCAGTCGCCGGAATGGCCCGGCGGCGGGGCCTTATATGCTTCATCCGTTCCTTCGCACCCTGGTCAAGATAGCAATCGCTTCGCTGGCGGCAGGGTGGCTCCTCAATCGTCTAGGCATCACGCCCGACGAGTTGATGCGGCAATTGGGCGTGTCGCGCGAAAGGGTGGAGGAACTGGCCCGGCAGGCGCTAGCCTGGGCGCTGCCGAATGTGGCGCTGGGCGCGATGGTGATCGTTCCGGTCTGGTTCCTGGTCTACCTCTTCCGGCCGCCCGGCCGCAGCAGCGAATAATTCAAATCGGACCGGGCACCGGGACAGGCTTGACCTCGCGGAGCTTGGACAGCAGCGAGGCGGCCACGACCCCGAGCGCGACGACCGCGATCATGATCGTGCAGACGGCGTTGATCTCCGGTTTCACGCCGAGCCGCACTTCCGAATAAATGCGGATCGGCAGCGTGGTGGCGCCCGGGCCGGTGGCGAAGCTCGCAATCACCAGATCGTCGAGCGAGAGCGTGAAGGCGAGCATCCAGCCGGCCGCCACCGCAGGCGCAATCAGCGGCAAGGTGACGGTGAGGAAAGTCCGCAACGGCGGACAACCGAGATCCATCGCGGCTTCCTCCACGCTGCGGTCGAAGCCGATCAGCCGCGCCTGCACGATGACGGCGACAAAGCCCAGGGTCAGCGTCGTGTGCGCGATCACGACCGTCCAGAAGCCGCGATCCACGTCCACCGCGACAAACAACAGCAGTAGCGCGAGGCCGATGATGACCTCAGGCAGGATCAGCGGGGCATAGATCATGGCGGAGAACAGGAGCCTGCCGCGGAAGCGGCCCATGCGCACAAGCGTCAGTCCCGCGAGCGTGCCAAGCACCGTCGCCGCGCTGGCCGAGAGCAGCGCGACGCGCAGGCTGATCCAGGCGGCATCCAGCATCGCGTCGTCGTTGAGCAGCTCGGCGTACCAACGGGTGGACCACCCGCCCCAAAGCGTGACGAGGCGCGATGCATTGAACGAATAGATCACAAGAATGGCGATGGGGATGTAGAGAAAGGCAAGCCCCAGGCCGATGGAGGCGATGTTCAACCAGCTTGGTCCCTTACGCATCAGCGTGCGCCCTCCAGCTCGCGGGTCTGCATGTGCTGATAGATCACGGCCGGCACGATCAGAAGACAGAGCAGCACCACCGCCACCGCCGACGCCGCCGGCCAGTCGCGATTGGCGAAGAATTCCGTCCATAAGGTCTGGCCTATCATCATGGACTCCGAGCCGCCAAGCAGATCGGGAATGACGAATTCACCGACAATGGGGATGAAGCAAAGCAGCGCACCGGCGACGGTGCCGGGCAGCGACAGCGGTACCGTCACCAGCCAGAAGGCCTTCCAGCGCGGGCAGCCGAGATCGGCGGCAGCCTCCAGCAGGCTTTCGTCCATTTTCTCCAGCGTAGCGTAGATCGGCAGCACCATGAACGGCAGATAGGAATAGACGATGCCGATATAGATCGCCGTGTCGGTGGCGAGCCAGGTTGTCGGCTCGCGAATGATGCCGAGCGCCATCAGCGCGTCGTTGAGCAGGCCGTCGCGCTGCAAGATGTTCATCCAGGCATAAACGCGGATCAGGAACGACGTCCAGAACGGCAGAATGACCAGAACGACCAGCAAGGCTTGCAGCCGCCGTGGCGCGCGCGCAATGCCGTAGGCAATGGGAAAGCCCATCAGCAACAGCAGCAGCGTGGATATCGCCGCGATCTGCAAGCTGCGCAGGTAGGAAGTGACATACAGGCTATCGGAAAACAAAAGCGCATAGTTGTCGAGCGAGAGGCCGGCAACGAAATCCTGCAAGCCCGCCCAACCGGCGGAGAGATCGAAGACCGGGAGATAGGGCGGCTGCGCCATCGCGGTCTGCGACAGGCTGATCTTCACGACGATCAGGAAAGGCGCGAGGAAAAAAGCGATCAGCCAGGCATAAGGCATGAGCACGACAAGGCGGGCGGCCCAGGCGCGCTTTGTGCCGGCTGAGATTTTCCCGTTCATTGGGTCAACACCACGCCGGCTTCCGGCGTCCAGGAGAGCCTTACGCGGTCGTCTGAGGCGAGCGGCTTTTCAATAACGCGTGTATTGGCCACTGATGCCTTGATGACGAGACCGCTATCGAGGCGAATTTTATAAACGGAGATGTCGCCGAGATAGCCGATGTCCCACACCTTTCCGCTGACGCAATTTTCACCGCTCGCTGCGGGCGGATCGCGCGAGATGCTCAATTTTTCCGGCCGGAGCGCCGCCCAGACCGTGTCGCCGGGCTTGGCCTGCGTTTTCTGCTTCATGCGGATGCGGCCCGCGCCGGCGCTTTCGATTACCGTCGTATCCGCGTCGGCCGACGTAACTTTTCCCTCGATCAGATTGATGTCGCCGACAAAATGCGCCACCCAGCGCGAATTCGGCTGCTCGTAGATTTCCGGCGGCGGCGCCACCTGCACAAGGCGGCCGTGGTCCATCACGCCGATGCGGCCGGCAAGGCTCATCGCCTCTTCCTGATCGTGGGTGACGATGACGAAGGTGAGCCCAAGCTTCGACTGCAAATCCATCAATTCGAAGCGGGTATCTTCGCGCAGCCGCCGGTCGAGCGCCGCCAGCGGCTCGTCGAGCAGCAGCACGCGCGGACGCTTGACCAGGCAACGGGCGAGCGCGACCCGCCGGCGCGGGCCCCCCGGAAGCTGATGCGGCGTTG
>Ga0080064_1006086_pt1 | contig 13391 bp, 9 predicted proteins | sample Subgrocontami54m_FD_69260 | JGI IMG/M metagenome (GOLD analysis project Ga0080064, IMG submission 69260) | Subsurface groundwater microbial communities from S. Glens Falls, New York, USA - GMW46 contaminated, 5.4 m (SPADES assembly) (version 2) ...
CAGCCGGGGGACATGATTCTGGCGATCGACGGCGACCCCATCAAAAACTTCTCCGATATGCAGCGGATCGTCAGCGTCAGCGCGGGGCGCGCGCTGACGGTCAAAGTGAGCCGGGGCGGCGAGATCAAAACGCTAACGGCGACCCCCGAATTGGGGGACATCAAGGACGGATTGGGTAACACGCATCGCGGTGGTTTGCTGGGCATCAGCCGTTCGACGTCCTCGGAAGACCTCAAGTTGGAAAAGGTCGGGCCGCTGGAGGCCGTGGGCCTCGGGGTGGAGAAGACATGGTTCGTTATCAGGAGCACGCTGTCGTATGTCGGCAGGGTGGTTGCGGGTAAGGAATCCGCGGATCAGCTTGGCGGTCCCATCCGGATCGCGCAGGTTTCGGGGCAGGTGGCAGCCCTGGGATTCGTTCCTATCCTCGACCTGGCGGGGGTCCTCTCGGTTTCTATCGGGCTGCTGAACTTGTTCCCGATCCCGCTGCTCGACGGCGGTCACCTTTTGTTCTATGGTATCGAGGTGTTGCGGGGCAGGCCTTTGTCCGAACGCGCCCAGGAGTTGGGATTCCGCATTGGGCTGGCAATCGTGTTGATGTTGATGATCTTTACAACTTTTAATGACAGCCTGCATTTGTGGCGTTTGTGGACGTCATAAAGCGTTGCGCTTGGGCCACTTTTTGGGGCCAAAGGCGGGATTGAAAGTGAAAGTTGGTTGCACCGCGGGGGAAAGCCTGTACAAGCTAGGATTCTCATAGCCTGTCTGTATTCCCGGGGGCGGTAGCAAAAAAACTAAAGGGCGCGTTGCGCATGAGACGGTGGGTACGGTTTTTCCGGGGCCTCAGCGTGGTGGGGTGTTGCCTCGGGGCGGTTGTTTTTGGTGTGAGTACGGCGTTGCTGACGGCGGCGCCGTCGCTTGCGCAGACGGCAAGCTCCATCGTCGTTGAAGGCAATCGCCGGGTCGAGGCCGATACGATCCGCAGCTATTTCAAAACCGGTGCAGGCGAGCGCCTTGACGCCGCCAAGATCGACGCCGGCTTGAAAGCCCTCTACGCGACCAATCTTTTTCAGGATGTGCGCATCAATCAGTCGAGTGGACGGCTGGTGGTGACCGTCGTCGAAAATCCGGTGATCAATCGCGTGGCCTTCGAGGGCAATCGCAAGGTCAAGGACGAGCAGCTCAATGGCGAGGTGCAGTCCAAGGCGCGCGGAACTTTCTCGCGCTCCCTTGTTCAAGCTGACGTCCAACGCATCGTCGAAATCTATCGGCGGAGCGGCCGTTTCGATATTCGTGTCGTGCCAAAGATCATCGATCAGCCGAACAACCGCGTTGACCTCGTGTTTGAGATCAATGAAGGGGCAAAAACCGGCGTCAAACAAATCAATTTCGTCGGCAACAACGCTTATTCAGGATACCGGCTCAAAGACGTCATCAAGACAAGCACGAGCCACTGGCTCAGCTTCTTGCAGACTACGGACGTTTACGATCCCGACCGGATTGAAGCGGATCGCGATCTTCTGCGCCGGTTTTATCTCAAGCACGGCTATGCCGATGTTCGCATCGTTTCGGCATTGGCGGAATACGACGCGAACAAAAAGGGCTTCATTGTTACCTTCACCATCGACGAAGGCGCGCAGTACCGCATTGGCACGGTGGACGTGCAGTCCAACGTGGCGGTCATCGATTCGAGCTCCCTGAAGTCGAAGCTGCGAACGAGGGCCGGCGACGTTTATAACGCCGAAGCGGTGGAAAAAACCGTCGAGAACATGGCCATCGAAGTATCCAAGCGCGGTTATGCTTTTGCCGCCGTGCGTCCGCGCGGCGATCGCGACTACCAAGCGCGCAAGATCAATCTCGTCTATATGGTTGAGGAAGGCCCGCGCGCCTACATCGAGCGCATCAATATTCGCGGCAACAACCGTACCCGCGATTACGTCATCCGTCGTGAGTTCGATATCGCCGAAGGCGATGCCTATAACCGCGCGCTGATCGACCGCGCGGAGCGCCGGCTGAAGAATTTGAATTACTTCAAAACGGTCAAGATCACGAATGAGCCAGGATCGGCGCCGGATCGCGTGGTGCTCAACGTAGAACTTGAGGAAGACGCTACCGGCGAATTGTCGCTTGCAGGCGGCTATTCAACAGCGGACGGTTTTGTGGCCGAGCTCAGTATCGCCGAGCGCAATCTGCTCGGCCAAGGTAAATACGCGAGAGCTGCCATTCGCTACGGCCAACGCACAAAGAGCTTCGAAGTCTCGTATGCAGAACCGTATTTGCTCGGCTATCGCATGACCGGTGCCGTTGACCTTTTTGCCAAGCAAAACAGCGCTTCCCGTTACGTGTCTTACGACACCCAGACTGTCGGAACGAATTTGCGGCTGGGCTTTGGTCTTACCGAGGAAATCGGGTTACAGCTGCGTTATTCGATCTATCAGCAGGAAATCACTCTGCCAGCTGCCTTGAATGACTGTACGTCCGTTAACCTGGCTACCTGTTATACTAACGGCGAGGCGCCACTTCCCGTCCGCGCGGAATTGGCAGGCGGCCCCGTCCTTACGTCGCTGGTTGGCTACGGGTTGAATTACAATACCTTGGACGACAACAAGAACCCGACACAGGGCGTGATCGTCGGATTTGACCAGGATATTGCCGGCGTGGGCGGTGACGTGAATTTCATCCGGTCCGGGATTGATTTCCGCAACTACTACGAAGTGCTATCCGATGTCGTGAGCGTCCTGCACCTGCAGACCGGCACGATCACCGGTTGGGGCGGTAAGCCGCTGCGGATGCTCGACCACTATCAGCTGGGGCCGAGTTTGGTTCGCGGCTTCGCGCCGAATGGTATTGGCCCCCGCGACATGGTTTCAAACGATGCTCTCGGCGGAACGTATTACTGGGGTGCCAGCGTCGAGCTGCAAACGCCGCTGTTCTTCCTGCCAAAGGAAATCGGCGTGAAGGCCTCGGTTTATGCCGACGCTGGATCGCTCTGGAATTATGACGGCCCGACGACATTCCCGAAAACAGGGGAAACCTTGGTTGTCAGGGACGACAAGTCGATCCGATCGTCTGTTGGCGCTGGCCTGGTTTGGGCCTCGCCGTTTGGGCCGCTGCGCGTTGACTACGCCGTGGCGCTGAAAAAGGCGAGCTTCGATAGGGTGCAGCAATTCACCTTCGGCGGCGGGACGAGATTCTGATCGCGGCCTCGCGCCGGGCACCGGTATCGTCGGGATGACCGAGCCCCTATTTTTCAAACCGGCACGCAGTCTCACCGTCAGGGAGATTGTTCAACTCACCGGCGTTGAGCCGAGGGACAGCTCTTCGCTTGACCGCCGTATCCATAATGTCGCCGCGCTGGATAGCGCGGGACCGAACGATCTCGCTTTTTTCGACAATGCCAGATACCTGGACCAGCTTGCGGCGACCCGCGCCGGTGCGTGTCTGACGACGGAACGTTTTGCGAAGCACGTCCCAAGCCGGACTGCGGTTTTGCTTTCACCTGAGCCCTATCCTGCCTTCGTTGCCGTCAGCCGCGAGCTATTTGCTGAAGCGCTGCGCCCATCGTCTCTGTTCGATGCCAAGGGCGTGACCCCGGGCAGCTTTATCCATGCTTCGGCGAGATTGGAAAATGGAGTTACCGTGGATCCCGGCGCGGTTATCGGCCCGCGCGCGGAGATCGGCGCGGGAACGACCATCGGGCCGAACGCCGTGATCGGACCGCAGGTGCGCATTGGCCGTGATTGTTCCATCGGTGCGGGGTCGACGCTTATCCACGCCCTGGTAGGCGACCGGGTTATCATCCATCCCGGCTGCCGCATCGGGCAGGACGGCTTTGGGTACCTCATGCAAAACGGCGCGCATGGGAAAGTGCCGCAAGTGGGCCGGGTCATCATTCAGGACGACGTAGAAATTGGCGCCGGCACCACCGTCGATCGCGGGGCGATCCGCGACACGATCATCGGCGAAGGCACCAAGATCGACAATCTGGTGCAAATCGGCCACAATGTGTCGATCGGCCGTCATTGTGTGCTTGTGGCGCAAACCGGCATTGCCGGAAGTGTGACGCTGGAGGATTATGTCGTGATCGGCGCTCGCGTCGGCATCAACAACCACGTCCGGATCGGCGAAGCGGCGCAAATCGCCGCCACCAGTAACGTCAACGGCGACGTACCGCCGGGCGAGCGTTGGGGTGGGACCCCGGCCAAGCCAATAAAACAATGGATGCGCGAGATGTTTCTTTTGGAACGGTTGGCTCGGCAGGATAAATCCGGCACGACACCGAACGATCCGGCAGGAAACGGTGCATGAAAAACGTTGGAACCACGCTCGAGTCGGCTGACATCGCTAAGATTCTTGAATTACTGCCGCACCGTTACCCATTCCTGATGATCGATCGCGTCATTGACATGGTTGGCGACGAGCGCGCGATTGGGATCAAGAATGTCACGATCAATGAGCCGCAGTTTGTTGGCCATTTTCCGCACCAGCCGGTATTCCCGGGCGTGCTGATGATCGAGGGCATGGCGCAGACCGGCGGCGTGCTGTGCATCAACGCGTCGGGTGGGAAGGGCAAATCGCTCTATTTCCTCACCATCGACAAGGCCAAATTCCGCAAGCCCGTGCTGCCCGGCGACACCATCGAATATCACATTCATAAACTCGCGCGGCGCAAGAACATGTGGTGGTTCCGCGGCGAGGCGAAGGTGGCAGGCGAGATCGTCGCCGAGGCGGAAGTCGGCGCCATGATCGCGGACCGGTGAGGCCAACTATGGCGATTGACCCAACGGCGCGGGTCGAGGCTGGCGCCACGATCGGCCGGGATGTTTTCATCGGTCCCTACTGCGTCATCGGACCAAACGTTTCGATCGGCGACCGATGCCGGCTGGTTGCGCATGTCCATGTCGCCGGTCACACCATCATCGGCGCCGGCACGGTGGTCTATCCCTTTGCATCGCTCGGCACGCCGCCGCAATCGGTCAGATATCGCGGCGGCCCGACGCGCCTGGTCATTGGTGCCGATTGCGATATCCGCGAAAGCGTCACCATGAATATCGGCAGCGAGGACGGTGGCGGCCTGACCGAAGTCGGCTCGAAGTGTTTCTTTATGGTCGGATCGCATGTGGCGCACGATTGCCGCGTGGGGAATAACGTGACCTTCGCGAATAATGCGACGCTCGGCGGGCATGTGACGATAGGCGATTACGTATTCCTGGGCGGTCTTTCGGCGGTTCATCAGTTCGTCCGCGTCGGCGAGGGCGTCATGATCGGCGGCGTGAGCGGCGTGCGCGGCGACATTATCCCCTTTGCTATGGCGGTTGGTGGTCATGCCTATCTTAACGGGATCAATATCGTTGGCATGAAACGCCGCGGCTTTAAGCGGGAGGAGATGCACGGCGTGCGGCGCGCTTATCGTGCGTTGTTTTCCGAAGCCGGAACGTTCCGCGACCGGCTTGAGGCTGTGAAGCGGGAATTCTCCGGCGATCCCGCCGTCGGCAAGATTATCTCCTTCATCGGCGAGGAAAGTTCCCGGACGCTCGCGCGGCCGCATCCGCGGCACGGAGTTGCCGCATCGGACTCCGAAGCCACGCCATGAACGGCCCCGCCGGTTCCGGATTTCCGGACCAGGGTCCGCTGGCGATCATCTGCTGCGGAGGCAGCCTGCCTTTCGCGGTCGCGGACGCCGTGCGCCAGCGCGGCCGGCGCGTCGTCTTGTTTGCGGTGCGCGGCTGGGCGGATCCGGAGCGCGTCGCGGCTTATCCGCATCATTGGAACGCGCTTGGCCAATTCGGCCGTGTCTGCGCGAACATGCGCGCCGAAGGCTGCCGCGACGTGGTCTTCATCGGCACGCTCGCCCGTCCTCCGCTGTGGCGGCTGCGCTTCGATTTCGGCACGTTGCGCATTTTGCCGCGTCTGCTCGGAGCCTACCGGGGTGGCGACAACCGGCTGCTATCCGGCTTGGCGGCGGCTTTTGAGGACGAAGGCTTCCGCGTCACGGGCGCGCACGAGGTCGCGCCGGAGATCCTGGTTCCTGAGGGACTTCTCAGCCGCCGCCATCCGGGTGAGGCGGAGCGACGAGATATTTTGCTCGCATTCGGCCTGCTCGACGCCATCGGCAAGTTCGATATCGGGCAGGCTGCCGTGGTCGCCGGCAATCGCGTGCTGGCGGTGGAAGCCGCCGAGGGCACGGACGCCATGCTGGCGCGGGTGGCCGAATTGCGCGCCCGTCACGGAAAGGGCGAGACGGGCGGCGTTCTGGTCAAGGCGCCCAAGCCGGGCCAGGACTGGCGCTTCGATCTGCCTTCCATCGGCCCGCAAACGATCGAAGGCGCCGCCCGCGCGGGTCTTGCCGGGATCGCCGTGCTTGCAGGCGGTGCCATTATCGCGGAGCCGCAGCAGGTCGCCGTGCTGGCGGACAAGCACAACATCTTTGTGGCCGGCGTGCGCGCCGACGGAACATCGGGATGATCGCCCGGGATAGCACCCATCCGCTGCATGTCTTCCTCGTCGCCGGGGAAGAGTCGGGCGACCGTCTCGGAGCGCCGCTGATGCGCGCGCTGAAAGCGCGCCACGGCGGAGCGGTTACTTTCTCCGGCGTCGGCGGTCATGAAATGGAAAAGGAAGGGCTGCAAAGCCTCTTTCCCATCGGCGATCTCGCCGTCATGGCCTTTTTTGCCGTCGCGCGGCGCCTGCCGCTGATTTTCCGGCGCATCCGCGAAACCGCCACTGCCGCCATCGCCGCAAATCCCGATGTGCTGGTGATCATCGACAGTCCGGACTTCAGCCACCGGGTGGCGCGGCGGGTGCGGGCCGCCGCGCCGTCGATTCCGATCGTGGATTACGTCTCGCCGTCGGTCTGGGCTTGGCGCCCCTGGCGGGCCCGCGCGATGCGGGCTTATGTCGACCATATCTTGGGGCTGCTGCCGTTCGAGCCCGCGGTGCATGCGCGTCTCGGCGGCCCGCCCTGCAGCTATGTGGGACATCCTCTGGTCGAGCGCGCGCAAACGCTGCGGCCCAATGCGGCGGAGGCTGCGCGCCGGTTAGCGGACCCGCCCGTTGTCTTGGTACTGCCTGGCAGCCGCAGCGGGGAGATACGGCGGCTTCTCAAGATATTCGAACAAACCATTGATTCTATTAAAGATAGAGCAGGAGCGCTTGACGTCATAATTCCCACCGTGCCGCGTCTTTACGCCGGTGTGAAAGAGGCCACAGCCGGCTGGGCTACGCGCCCGCGCGTGATCGTCGACGAGCAGGAAAAACACGCCGCCTTCCGCTCGGCGCGCGCGGCGCTGGCGAAATCCGGCACGGTGACGCTCGAACTCGCGGTCGCCGGAGTGCCGATGGTCGCCGCCTACAAGGTGATGGCCGTGGAGGCCATGATCGCGCGGCGTCTGGTGCAGGCGCCGTCGGCGATCCTGGCCAATCTGGTGCTGGGAGAAAATGTCGTGCCCGAATTCATCCAGGAAAACTGCACGGTAGAGAATCTCACCGGAGCCCTGCTGCCGCTGTTGTCGGATACGCCCGCGCGGCGGCGGCAGGTCGAGGCCTTCGCCCGGCTCGATACCGTGATGGAAATCGGCTCCGTCCATCCGAGCTTGCGCGCCGCGGATATCGTGCTCAAAGCGGTGAAAAGCGGCCGCTTACTTCCGGCGTGACATCGCCACGTAGTCGCGGCGCTTGGCCCCGGTATAGAGCTGACGCGGACGGCCGATCTTCTGGCTCGGATCCTCAATCATTTCCTTCCATTGCCCGATCCAGCCGACGGTGCGCGCAAGCGCGAACAGCACGGTGAACATGGTGGTCGGGAAGCCCATCGCCTTCAGCGTGATGCCGGAATAGAAGTCGATATTGGGGTAGAGCTTCTTCTCGATGAAATACTCGTCGTGCAGCGCGATGCGCTCGAGTTCCATCGCGACGTCGAGCAGCGGATCGTCCTTGATGCCGAGTTCGGCCAGAACCTCGTGGCAGGTCTTCTGCATGATCTTGGCGCGCGGATCGTAGTTCTTATAGACGCGGTGGCCGAAGCCCATGAGCCGGAAGGAGTCGTTCTTGTCCTTCGCGCGCTTGACGTATTCGGGAATGCGCTCCGGCCTGCCGATCTCGGTCAGCATCTTCAGCGCCGCCTCGTTGGCGCCGCCATGAGCGGGGCCCCACAGGCAAGCGCAGCCGGCGGCGATGCAGGCGAAGGGATTGGCGCCGGATGAGCCGGCCAGCCGCACGGTGGAGGTGGAGGCGTTTTGCTCGTGGTCCGCGTGCAGGATGAAGATGCGGTCCATGGCGCGCGCCAGCACCGGGTTCACCTTGTAAGGTTCGCACGGCACCGCAAAGCACATGTTGAGGAAGTTCGAGGAATAATCGAGCGCGTTCTGCGGATAAACGAATGGTTGTCCCACGGAATACTTGAACGCCATGGCGGACAGCGTCGGCATCTTCGCGATCATCCGGATGGAGGCGATCATGCGTTGGTGCGGATCGGAGATGTCCGTCGAGTCATGATAGAAGGCCGATAGCGCCCCGACGCTGCCGACCAGCACCGCCATGGGATGCGCGTCGCGCCGGAATCCCTGGAAGAAGCGGTTCATCTGCTCGTGCACCATGGTGTGGTGCGTCACGCGGTTGTCGAAATCCGCTTTCTGCGCGGCGGTCGGCAATTCGCCGTAAAGCAGGAGGTAGCAGGTCTCGAGAAAATCGCCGTGCTCGGCCAATTGCTCGATCGGATAGCCGCGATAGAGCAGCACGCCCTCGTCGCCGTCGATATAGGTGATCTTGGACTCGCAGCTCGCCGTTGAGGTGAAGCCGGGGTCGTAGGTGAACATCCCGGACGTGGCATAGAGCTTGGAAATATCCACCACGGACGGCCCAATCGTGCCGTCGTAAATTGGGAAATCCCAATTCTTGTCGGCGACCGTCAGTTTGGCGTTCTTCGTATTCGCGGCCGTCTTCGCGTCCATGATGCGTCCTCAAAGATGCGAGGGGATATCTCGCGGCTGGCGTAGCCCATCCCTGTGTGCGCTGCAAGGTCGGGCGCCGGTTACGCCGGGTAATATAGGCATTGCCGGTGGTTGCGCCGTAAAAGAAAAAGCCTAGGGGCTGGGCTGTGCCTGGTCGCGCAGTCGCGCCAGGCTTTCGGATTTGCCCAGCACCGCCAGCACCTCGAAGATGCCGGGGGAGGTGACACGGCCGGTGAGCGCGGCGCGCAACGGCTGCGCGACGGCGCCGAGCTTGATCCCTGCGCGTTCGGCAAAGGCGCGCACGGCCTGCTCCGCCGCCTCGGCCGTCCAAGGCTCGACGGCATCAAGTTCCGGCAACAGGCCGGCCAGCAATCCCTGCGCTTCGGCCGTCATCACCGCTTTGGCTTTGTCGTCGAGGGTAAGCGGCCGCTCGGCGAACAGGAAACCCGCGCTGTCGATCAGCTCCACCAGCGTCTTCGCGCGCTCTTTCAAGCCGGGCATGGCCGCGAGCAGGCGCTTGCGCAGCTCCGGCGTCAGCTTGGCGGCCAGCGCCGCGCCGCCGGCGATATGCGGTATCAGCCGCTCGATCTCGGTCACGAGGTCTGCGTCCGCGCTCTGGCGGATGTAATGGCCGTTGAGGCTTTCCAGCTTGGCGAAATCGAAGCGCGCTGGCGAGCGCCCGATAGCGGCCAAGTCGAAGGCCGCGATCATTTCTTCGGTGGAAAAGATTTCCTGGTCGCCGTGGCTCCAGCCGAGCCGCACCAGGTAGTTGCGCATGGCGGCAGGCAGGTAGCCCATGGCGCGGTAGGCATCGACGCCGAGTGCGCCGTGGCGCTTGGAAAGTTTCGAGCCGTCGGGCCCGTGGATAAGCGGAATATGCGCCATCACCGGCACCGGCCATCCCAGGGCTTCGTAGATCTGTTTCTGCCGCGCGCCGTTGGTGAGATGATCGTCGCCGCGGATGATGTGGGTGATGTTCATGTCGTGGTCGTCCACCACAACCGCGAGCATATATGTAGGCGTGCCGTCCGAGCGCAGCAGCACGAGATCGTCGAGATTCTCGTTCTGCCAGACCACGCGGCCCTGCACCTGATCCTCGATGACGGTTTCGCCGGTCGCGGGAGCCTTCAGGCGGATGACCGGCTTTACGTTCGGCGGCGCCTCGGCGGGATCGCGGTCGCGCCAGCGCCCGTCATAAAGCCTGGCGCGGCCTTCGCGGCGCGCTGCCTCGCGCATTTCCGTGAGTTCCTCGGGCGAGGCATAGCAGCGATAGGCTTTGCCGTCGGCGAGCAATTGCTCGGCCACTTCCCGGTGCCGGGCGGCGCGGGAGAACTGATAGACGGTGTCGCCATCCCAGGTGATGCCGAGCCAGGACAGGCCATCGAGAATCGCATCGATCGCAGCCTGGGTGGAGCGCTCGCGGTCGGTGTCCTCGATCCGCAGCAGCATCTTGCCGCCATGCTTGCGTGCGTAGAGCCAGTTGAACAGCGCCGTGCGGGCTCCCCCGATATGCAGGAAGCCGGTAGGGGACGGCGCGAAGCGGGTGATGACGGGTTCGGTCATGTCCTGCGGGGCTGGGGGTGGTGTGGCGGGTGTATCAGCCGCGATGGGGATTGTCAGCGCATTTACGGATAGTCAACAGCGGGGTACATGGTGCGGGCGACGATCGGCAGCGAGGCTCCCCGGAATGGCTAGTGACACGACAACCACGGAAGCGGGGCGCGACTTCATCCGCGACATCATCCAGGCGGACCTGGAGGCCAAGCGGCATAGCACGATCGTCACGCGCTTCCCGCCCGAGCCGAACGGCTATCTGCATATCGGCCACGCCAAATCGATTTGCCTGAATTTCGGCGTGGCGCAGGAATTTGGCGGCCGCTGCCATCTGCGCTTCGACGACACCAACCCAACGAAGGAAGAGCAGGAATATATCGACGCCATCGAAAAGGACGTGCGCTGGCTCGGCTTCGACTGGGGCAAGAACCTCTTTCATGCTTCGGACTATTTCGAGCGGCTTTACGAATGGGCCGAGCACCTAATCCGCGCCGGCAAGGCCTATGTGGACGATCAAGCGCAGGAGGAAATGCGCGCCAATCGCGGCACGCTCACCGAGCCGGGCAAGAACAGCCCGTTCCGCGACCGCGCGGTGGAGGAAAGCCTCGATCTGTTCCGCCGCATGCGCGCGGGAGAATTTCCCAACGGCGCGCGGGTGCTGCGCGCCAAGATCGACATGACGTCAGGCAACATCAACCTGCGCGATCCGGTGCTCTACCGCATTCTGCATACGAGCCATCCGCGCACGGGCACCGCGTGGAAAATCTACCCGAGCTACGATTTCGCGCATGGCCAGTCGGACGCCATCGAAGGCATCACCCATTCGCTCTGCACGCTCGAATTCGAGGACCACCGGCCGCTCTACGAATGGTTTCTCGCCAATCTTCCGGTGCCGTCGCGCCCGCGGCAGATCGAATTCGCGCGCCTTAACCTCACTTACACGGTGTTGTCCAAGCGCGTGCTGACCGAACTGGTGCGCGGCGGCCATGTCACCGGCTGGGATGACCCGCGCATGCCGACGCTGGCGGGGTTCCGCCGTCGCGGCGTTCCTCCGGCGGCCATCCGCGACTTCATCGGCCGCATCGGCGTCGCCAAGGCCAATAGTGTCGTGGACGCCGGCATGCTGGAATATTCGATCCGCGAGGCGCTGAACAAGACGGCGCTGCGGCGCATGGCGGTGCTTCGGCCGTTGAAAGTGGTGATCGAGAACTATCCCGAAGGTAAAAGCGAAGAGCTGGAAGCGGTCAATCATCCCGACGATCCGGGCGCGGGCACGCGCAAGATCCGTTTTAGCCGCGAGCTTTATATCGAGCGCGACGACTTCATGGAGGATCCGCCGAAGAAATTCTTCCGGCTCGCGCCCGGCCGCGAGGTGCGGTTGCGCTACGCTTTTTTCCTCACCTGCCGCGAGGCGGCGAAGAATGCCGCGGGCGAGGTGATCGAGCTACGTTGCACCTACGATCCCGCCACACGCGGCGGCAATGCACCCGACGGGCGCAAGGTGAAGGCGACGATGCATTGGGTGTCGGCGGCGGATGCGGTCACGGCGGAGGTGCGGCTCTATAATCCGCTTTTCACCAAGCCCAATCCTGATGCCGGAAATTTTGCCGCCGATCTCAATCCAGAATCCCTGGAGGTGCTCAGCGGTGCAAAATTTGAACCCGCGCTCGCTGCCGATAATTCGCCCGCGCCCGTTCAATTTGAACGCCAAGGCTATTTTGCCCGCGATCCGGATTCAACGCCGGGCCGCCTCGTCTTCAACCGCACCGTCGGCTTGCGCGATACCTGGGCGAAAGTGAGCGGCGAGGGCGGCTGATCCGCCGTCTAACCCGCTGGCTCCCCGGTCCGCCTCGTGTAGCATGGCTCCGAAGGCCCAGCGCCGGAGGGGGAGCGCCGCGCCATGAGTGAGCAAGGCAAAGGGCAAGGGCGAGCCACGCTGTGGCCGCTTGGCGGCGCAGGGCGGCGGCTCGGCGTGGCATGGCCCGCGGTGTGGCAGGATTTCGCCCGCGCCGCGTGGGCTAGCGCCAAACAATGGGCGCTCGCCGATGTGGCGCCCGGCCGGCTGGTGCCTTGGCTGCCGGTGGCTTTCGGTTGCGGCATCGCGCTTTATTTCGCGGCAGAACGCGAACCCTCCGTCTGGGCCGCTGCTTTGGTAGCGGCACTTTGCGTCGCTGGCGCCATCGCGGCGCGCAAGCGGCCGGTGGCCTTCCCCCTTGCACTTGCCTTGGCCGCCGCTTCCGCGGGCTTCGCCACCGTGACCCTGCGCGCGGCCTCGATCGCGCATCCTGTGCTCGATCGATCGGTCTATGCCACTGTGGCTGGCTGGGTCGAAGTGCGGGAGGAGCGGGATCGCAGCGACCGCATCGTCTTGCGCGTGCACCACATGGAAGCGAGAGGGCTGAAGGAAACGCCTGAACGCGTCCGTGTCGCGGTGCGACGAGGCACCGCGCCGCCAGTGGGCAGTTTCGTCGAGCTCAACGCGCGGCTCGGCCCGCCCGTCCCGCCGCTGCGCCCCGGCGGCTATGATTTCGCCCGTGATCTCTATTTCCAGAAAATCGCCGGCTCAGGATTTGTCATGGGCCGCATCAAGCCGGCCGATCCGCCAGCGTCGCCGAATCTATGGTTACGTTCCGCCGCCGCCGTGGCCGCGATGCGCGACACCATCGATCAGCGCATCCGGGCCGTCGTTCCGGGCGATGAAGGCTCGATCGCCTCGGCGCTGATCACCGGCAAGCGCGACGCCATCTCCAAGCCGGTGAACGACGCCATGTATGTGTCGAGCCTGGCGCATGTGCTTTCCATCTCCGGCTATCACATGGCGGTGGTGGCGGGCGTGGGGTTCTTCGTGTTGCGCGCGGGATTGGCCTTGGTGCCGTTCTTCGCCAGCCGCTA
>Ga0080064_1006087_pt1 | contig 13382 bp, 13 predicted proteins | sample Subgrocontami54m_FD_69260 | JGI IMG/M metagenome (GOLD analysis project Ga0080064, IMG submission 69260) | Subsurface groundwater microbial communities from S. Glens Falls, New York, USA - GMW46 contaminated, 5.4 m (SPADES assembly) (version 2) ...
AGAGGCGGCGTATTAGGCTTTATGAAGCGAGCCATTTTTTTTTGTAATGCGTTCAAGTCAACAGATGGCTTCTCTATAGTGATACGTTTTTTAGCCTCATCATATTTATATATCAATTTATCACCTTTGGTGTTCACACCCATAGCTTTGCGTATATGGGCTGGCATAGTAAATGTTCCTTTGGTGGTCATGGTAATTGTCTTATTCATAAGTAGCAGTGTATCAAATGTAAGAAAATACTTCAAGTAAGAAGTTGCATAATTCTTACGATTTATTTAGCATTTAGGAAACCGATAGCAAAACTCATATTGACACAATCATACAAAAAACATACAATAAATGTATGACTAAAACAATTAATTTATCATTACCCGCAGAATTATTGAAGAAAATTGATGTAGCCGCTAAAGGAGAATACGCTAGCCGTAGTGACTATATCCGAGAAACATTAGTGCGCCGGCTTAAGGGCCAACGCATTGTGGATGAATGGGGTGATGACGGTGAATGGGAAACCGTCGTAGATTTTCGTGAATTACCTGGTGGCGGGATATCGGCTGAAAAATTACTAGAGCGACTGCAAAAACTTGATGGACAAAATAGATAAAACGCTTGCAAAAATACCACTGAAGCAGCGGCAACAAATTCTCCAAGCAACTGCCAAAATTATTGCAAATGAACAAACCAGCTTAGATACCAAAAAAATAAAAGGCTCAGCTAATATATTTAGATAGGACTTTCGCACTTTTGTGCAGCATCAGACCACAGCTGACTGGCTGCAAGCTACCATTCCTCTCTCGATGTAACTATGGTTACCTCTCGCTCGGTCTGAAAGCTTTCGCTCAGTCAGCTGCACCCTGTTATCCACACAAAAGTGCGAAAGTCCTATTAGAGTAAGAATTGGCGAATATCGAATAATTTTTGAAAGAATTGACTCAACACGAAATATTATTACTATGATTGGGAAACGAAACGATAAAACTTATAGGGATTTTTAGGTTTTGTGGTGCTGTAGCGTGCCTAATCGATAAAGATATGTGTACATTCTAACAGAGGTAGATTAGTTTACTGCAAAAAATAGGCAAAGCACCTCCCCATATAATCTAAACCACCCAACTGAGCAGTAGTAAACAACTGCACCCCCACTAATAATTACATATAATACACGATCGTCTAAAATATGTAATTATTAACAACTACTGCCGCATAATGCTTATTCTTTGTTATACTAGCTGGTAAGATGAGCGAACAAAAGGGATCAACGGTTATCCATCCCAATGCTTCCAGTGATCCGCCAATCCAAGAGGCTAAAGTCATCGATGCATCTGAGGGCAGCCAGCATCACACCAAGGAAAATAGATGGAAACCTCTATTCAGACAGCACAAGAAAATCGGTATTGTTGTAATTGTAGTTATGATTGGCATGACAGGTTACTTGGCTTACCATTATCTTACTAAGCCCAAGCCTCCCGCAGACAGTATTCTCACCGTGGATCCCAGCAACAAGCGGGACAACCAAAAACTTATCGCCAACAGCCTCAAAACCGATATAAGCGGTTTTAGTGATATGCAAAAAGTTATTTATTACCAAGACTTAGCGTCACATTATATGACTGCTAAAGATTACAATAATGCCCTGGCAACGCTTAAAAAGGCCGAAACCATTGATCCGCGTGAGCCCCAGACCCTAGCAACCATGGGGCGTGCCTATAGTAGTCTTGGCCAAAAAAGCCAAGCCGCCGAATATTATAATAAAGCCATAGCAGAATACCAAAAATCAGATCTGCAGGACCCTAGCATCCAAGAAAAGATAGATGAGCTACGTAAGTTGGCGGCCGTACCATGAGGCTACAGCACAAGCTGGCTTTACTATTTATCGCTACGGTAAGCGTATTGGCGCTACAGGCTATTAAGCCGCAGCAGGCTTTGGCCGTACAGGACTGCCGCCGTGAAGCCGATGTAAGAAAGACTTATGACATCGGTGACTACCATTACATTATTGTTAAGAGTGCTGTGTCTGCTGTTAATGTTAGTGAAACGAGCACGTTATCTCCATATAACGTCATAGATTCACGCTTTTGTGGTAAAGGTGATAGCGATCAGTATGATGGCAGCGGGGGTGGTAGCTATGGTGGCTCAATGACAGGCACTGCCGACCGGCTGGACTTTATCAATAAAAGCGGAGTATTTAACTGGGATAACGGCGCGTATGGATCCATCGCGCCCATTCACATGGAACTTGGCTTTGGTCCCGCGGCGCCAAACAGCAATGGGATTGGCACTAGAGGCTGCGTACCGCTCCCACCAGAACTTGGCATTCCTGTGGCCCGTTGCAGTAATTATCAGAATGAGGGAGGAGTATGCGACATAGTAACGGGAGCAAATTGTAAAAATACCAGCCGCAATGCCGCCAGTCTTGATGACGCCGGCCGGCTGGTGATTCGCGGTAAGGATGGTCTCTATACCATCTGGTGCAACAACATTCGAACCAATACTCCGCCTTACAAAGACTGCGGCCCTGACATACTGGAGCGGAAAAAATTCGACGGTCAGCTTTATGGCAACTCGGGCGCGTTGTTCCGCGCCGATCAAACATGCCCGGCCAATTTGGGCTACGGCTGTTTTGCCGCCGGTAGTGCGGAGTGGGCAAAGTGGTACCTAGGGCCTTGGAGCATGGTCAAAAGCGTTAACATGGATTCTATTCTTAGCAAAAACCCTGGCGGCTACATAACGGGCCTTGATCTTCATTATGAAGCTCATAACGTCCGGTCAGGCGGCTTTGGAGCCGGTAATAGTTGGACGCTGAAGTACCCCAAGAATAAGGCTAGCTGTAAAGTGACTCTGAGTAATGTAGGACCACTTCAAACAGCCACAGCCAAGGTTGAGTTTACCAATACTGGTACGCGGCCATGGTGGTCTGCTACTGGTCATGTTATTACAGGAGGTCCCAGCAGTAAAACTTGGGTCATTAGTGGGATAGTTAAGAAGAACGGTATCGTTACTATAACTGATACCTTTGATCTGCCTATGTCTGGTACCACGAACTTTACGTATCAACTCAAGCAACGTAGTGGAGTAATTACGACGCCGACGCCCTGTACTAGAGAGGCTCCGGTTAACGGTAATGTTGGCTGCAGTGGGTTGACGCAATCTACTTTTGAGCCCAATACTAGCTTTTTTATAACCCCTAAGATCACCTATAGCAGCGGCCCACCAACGAGCTCAGCATTTAAAATTACTCACGTATATCTCGAAGGCGATACAATTGAAACTACATTTACCGGTCTGGCCAAAAACCAACTTGCGGATCCCGGCAGCATACAAGTTGATCCTGGACCCACTGGCACTGCCAGTGCCACATTTACTTCTCTCGCCGGGGGAACGGCCGGGAAAGCCAAGGTGGTGTGGACATATGATTCAAGTCTTGGTCCCACAGTAACCTGTGAAGATACCATCACTATTGCCGCTAGGCCTTATCTCAAAGTTTACGGTGGTGATGTTATGGCTGGCAGCGGGTTTAGGTTTAACACTAGTGTAGGGAGTGAAAATTGTGCTACAAATGGAAATGCTGGCATATTGGGCGTCAACAAAAACGGTACACCAAACTTTGCTGGCGCTGGTACCCAACTGGCGGCATTCGCCATGGCAGCCATTGACCAGTTTGCCAGTGGCGATGGACAGGGGGCCAACGTGCCCAAGAACCTAACCTTTGCCAACTCCGACCCCAGTGATTCTAGCTTTCCAGCGTTTGGCGGCAACTTCGACTACGCCAGCTGTATACCGGACTATTATGGTGCGGCCGAATTCGCTACCGGAAAACTTGATTTTACTGCTTCGAAGCGCTGCTTTGGGCTCTTTTTTAACCCTTGTGTCTTTGATGTAGACCATATAGGTGGCAACTCTGCTATCTATGGTAACTTGAACGGCCGGGTCGTATATCGGGTAACTGATAGTAATGCCTACATCACAGGAAATGTAATGCTGGCTGGCGGCCCATGGGCCTCACCGTCCGATATCCCGTCGTTTTACCTAATAGTCAAAGGCGGCGATATTTATATTGATCTCAATGTCACTCGGCTTGATGGGGTGTACATAGCCGAACCAGTATTTGATGATGTCACCGGGGTAACCACTGGGGGCAACATTTATACTTGTACTAGTGGTTCAACCCGACTGCCTCCAGAAGCACTCTATGCTGTTCTTGCTGGCCCTGTTTGTCAACAACGACTAACTGTTAACGGTGCCTTTGCGGCCAACCAAGTGTACTTTCTGCGTGTATTCGGCAGCTTAAATCTATCGACCCCTGGAGAAACAAATACCACTACTCAAGCGGCCGAAGTCTTTAACTATTCGCCAGCCTTGTGGCTAAGTAGTCCATTCCAACCCCCCCCCACCGGTTCACTCAGAGCAGCAACAACCTTGCCCCCGATTTTATAAAACCTTTGAACCACCCCACACTTCCTGTCACCCTGAACTTGTTTCAGGGTCTATGTCTAGAGTATATGGCTACATGGATGCTGAAACGAGTTCAGCATGACAGAGGTGGATTGACAATTAATTACAAGGTGTGGGGTGGTTCAGATAAAACCTCTTGCGAGTCAGCATAGTTCTTATGTTATAATCCCAGTAACTATGAGTCCCGTTAAATCAAACACAAGGGAAAATTATTTAAAATTGGGGGTGGGTGAGCGCTATCTGAGAAATCGGTTAAAGCGTGCCCTAACTTTAACGGGATGAGCATACTGAGTGGGGTATCTGAATTTTTTGGACTGGATATCGGTACGACTGCCATACGTCTGGTGGAACTGCGGGGAAACGGACGTGTCAAGGCGCTAAATAAGTACGCTTTTATCCCGATTGATAGCAAAATTGCTATCAGCGATGCCAAAGCCGATCAACAAAAGCTGGTACAAGGTTTGCAAGATTTATTGAACCAAGCTCATATCACGACTCGCAACGTCGCCGTTGGTATAGCTTCTAGCCGGGTTTTTACGACCGTTGTTGACATAGAACGCTTGGCACCGGGCGAAATAGCTAAAACCATTATGTATCAAGCCGATTCTTTAATTCCCACTCCCGTTGCCGAGTCTAAGCTGGACTGGGCGGTACTTGGCGATTCACCCAAAGATAAGACTAAGGTCGAGGTACTACTGACCAGTGTCACCAATGATTTTATTGAGGCCAGACTTGATATGTTGGAATCAATTGGCCTTAACGTCATAGCTTTTGAGCCTGATGGCATGGCCCTCAGCCGGGCGGTCATCCCGGCCGACACTGCTACTCCCCAGATGGTGCTCGACATTGGTAATAAATCAACTGATCTGGTAGTTAGTATGAACGGCGCGCCCCGGCTGGTACGATCTATACCAACTGGCACCGAGGCCATTATTAAATCCGCCTCCCAAAATCTTAATATCGATGATAATCAAGCCCGCCAATTTGTATTTAAGTTTGGTCTCAGCCAAGGAAAACTGGAAGGCCAGATATACCATGCTATTATTGGCACTATTGATATACTTATGACCGAGATAGAAAAGTCTATCAAATTCTTCCAGGCGCGCTACCCAAATAGCCACATTGACCGCATTATAGTAAGTGGTGGGGCATCGGCCTTGCCGGAATTTCCCCTCTATATTGCTAATAAATTTGGCCTAAACATCGAAATTGGTAATGCCTGGCGCAACGTTTCGTTTCCGGCAAGTCGGCAGAACGAGCTGCTAACCGTATCTAGCCACTTCTGCGTGGCCGCAGGACTAGCAGAGAGGGAAGAGTGATGGTCCAATTCAACCTTTTACCAGACGTCAAATTGCACTATGTTCGTGCCAGGCACTTACAGCGTAGCATTATCGCCATTGCTGGCTTGGCGACTGCCGCCGCCCTGTTCGTACTTATCCTTATGGTCATGGTAGTCCATGTCTTCCAAAAGAAACACCTCAGTGATGTTAATAACGATATTAAAAAGTACACCACTCAACTAAAGAGTACGCCTGAACTAACCAAGATCCTCACCATTCAAAACCAGCTAAATAGTTTGTCTGCCCTTCATGGGCAAAAGCCGGTCACTTCACGGCTGTATGGCTACGTAGGTCAAATTACACCTGCCAAAGTGAGTATCACGAAACTCGATGTCGACTTTGACCAACATACTATAGAAATTGGTGGTACGGCTGACAGTCTAGCTACCGTCAATATCTTTGTCGACACCCTTAAATTCACTACGTTTAGTACTCCTGAAGGCGCGAATACGCTGAATAACGCGTTTTCCAGTGTCGTCCTAAACAGTTTTGCGAAATCAGAAAAAGACGCTACCTATACTATTAAGCTTAACTTTGATACAGCTATTTTTGATAGTAGTAAGACCGTTGTCTTGACGGTGCCCCCAGGCAAGATTACTACTCGCTCCGAAACCGAAAAACCGGCTGATTTATTTAAAACGCCCCCAACTCCATAAGGAACATACACTATGGCATCTCAATCACCTTTCTCAACCAAACGCCTCCAAATCGACAAAGCCAATGCCACTATGGTTGTAGCTACTGCTGTAAGTGTCTTTGTGGTCATATTCTCGTTGTTTGCAAGCCGGGCTTTGTGGAGCCAGAGTGCGTATCAGTCACGCGTTATTTCTAAGAAAGAAAAGGCTCGGGATCAGCTCAAGAAAAATATTGATGTTACCTCCTCCAAACTTGTAACTGCCTACAAAAGTTTTGTAGGCTCAACGCAGAACGTACTAGGTGGTAACCCGGGTGGGCAGGGTGATAATGATGGCGACAACGCCAAGATCATACTTGATGCCTTACCGAGTAAATATGACTTTCCAGCCCTGGCCACGAGCCTAGAGAAGCTGCTCGCGCAAAACGGCCTCAAGACTACCAGCATAACCGGCACCGACGACGAGCTTAATCAACAAAAACAGTCAGATAACCCTGATCCGCAAGCCGTTACCATACCCTTTGAGATCGCGGTGACTGGTTCGTATGCCAATGTTCAAACGCTTACTTCTGTCTTTGAGCGATCCATCCGGCCATTTCAAATCAGCACCTTGTCGTTCTCTGGTACGGACAGTGACTTAAATATGGCCGTCAAAGCCCAGACCTATTACCAGCCAGAAAAAAGCCTTACTATTAGGACTGAGGTAGTAAAATGATGATTCGCTGTGCTCATCACCAGTCTAAAAGTCTCCAGTCTCCAGTCTCCAGTCAGACAGCACTAAAGACTAGTGACAAGAAACTGCTCCGGGAGGTTGCACTATGAAACAAAAAGATATACTTCTGATTATTGTGGTAGCCTTTGTTAGCGGCGTTATTTCGATTGTTACCTCCAAAGTACTGATTGCCCCCGCAAAAAACCGCCAACAAAAAGTCGAGGTTGTGCAGCAGATCAAATCGGATTTTCCTCAGCCGGATAGCAAGTACTTCAATCAAAACTCGATTGACCCCACCAGACTTATTACCATCGGCAACGATTCTAACCCCCAGCCGTTTAATGGCCCCAATCGCTAAGGATCATAAGACCAATGACCGTCTTGTCGGCAGTTACCCAAAGACAGATTGAGGAAAGTCTTGTCAAGGACGGTTTACTGACTGCTAACACATTAGAAGAAGCCAAAGACAAAGCCGAAACTAGCCATACTCCCTTATTTAACCTACTAGTAAGCGATGGGACTATCTCTGACGAGGCACTAACTCACGCTATTGCCAAGGTCACCAAGCTTCCGTATGTCAATCTCATTAATGCCACGATTGATGCTGATGTGCTTGCGCTTTTGCCACAAGATATTGCCGAACGCTATATGGCGGTACCACTTGGCGAAATGCAGCACCACTTGGTTGTGGCCATGCTTGATGCTGACAATGTTCAGGCCGTTGACTTCCTGGCCAATAAAATCGGGCGGCCGCTCAAAGTTTATGCTGCCAGCGAAGCGGGCATCAAACACGTTGTGGCGCAGTACAAAGGCTCGCTTGGCTCTGACATAACCAGTGCACTGATTGGTCAAAAAGATCTCAAGGATATTGAGGATGTGGTAGTTGATAAAGACCAGGCAACCGATATCCAAACCATGGCTCAAGATTCGCCTATTAGTAAAATATTAACGGCAATTTTAGAATATGCAGTGGCTCATCGGGCCAGCGATGTCCACATTGAGCCCCAAGAACGCCAGCTCAGGGTTCGTTGTCGCATAGACGGTTTACTTCGTGAAATGATGAAGTTGCCAAAATCTGCCGAACCACCCATCATTTCACGTATAAAAATTTTATCCAACCTTAAAATTGATGAGCATCGTATCCCCCAAGATGGTCAGTTTAGCATCAAGGTTATGAATCGCAATGTTGATTTGCGTATTGCTGTTTCTCCAGTTGTGTGGGGCGAGCAAGTGGTTATCCGGCTACTAGACAAAACCAGTACAAGCTTTAGATTAGAAGATCTCGGCTATTATGGCCGCACCCTTCGCAGAATTCGTGAAGGGCTTAAACGACCGAATGGCATGATCCTGACCAGCGGGCCAACTGGATCTGGTAAATCGACGTCGATGTATGCCATGGTTCAAGAGATCAAAAACGAAACCATCAACATCGTCACATTGGAGGATCCGGTTGAGTATAAAATTGAAGGCGTTAACCAAATCCAGGTAAATGCTGACGTCGGGCTAACATTTGCCACGGGTCTGCGCTCCATCTTGCGCCAGGATCCTAACATTGTGATGGTAGGGGAAATCCGTGATAAAGAGACGGCCCAGCTGGCAGTCCAATCGGCGCTTACCGGACACCTCGTTTTATCCACTCTACACACCAATTCAGCTGCTGGCATCCTGCCGCGTCTCTTGGATATGGGTGTAGAGCCTTTCCTAATTGCCTCGACTGTCCATACGGTCATTGGGCAACGTCTGGTGCGCAGAATCCCTGATGAGGGCAGAGAATCTTACCAAAGTGATAAGGCCGAAACAGGGGCAATTAAACAAGTTCTGGGCAATCTTTTAGCCGAAAATGAGGATCAGAAAAAATCCATTGCCGAAGATCTTGGCTATGAAAACTTGCCACTTAAAGACCAAAGTGCTTATACTTTATTTAAGGGCAAAGATAGTCCCGAAAGCCCCGGAGGCTACAAAGGACGTATGGGCCTGTACGAAGTGTTTAGCATAACAGAGAAGATCCAGGAGCTTATTCTCAAACGGGCTACCAGTACCGAGATTCAGAAAGTTGCCCAAGCAGAAGGTATGATAAGCATGCGTCAGGACGGTTACTTAAAAGCGTTATCGGGTCTTACAACGTTAAACGAAATAAACCGCGTAGCGGCAGCTGATAGCGCATAAGGGGGAGGAGCAATTATGGCAACACAAGGTATGAGAATAGAGCTACTACTAGAGGAAGTCGTTAAAAAAAAGGCGTCTGACCTGCACTTGCAAGTTGGCCTACCGCCAATGTTGCGGGTAGACGGGGCTTTAATAGCCGTTAATGGCGCGGATCCATTAACCGAAGAGACAGTTGAACTACTCATTTTTGCCATACTGGACGAGGATCAGAAGCAAATCCTGCTCAAGGACAAAGAGTTCGACTTTAGCTTCGCTTTTGGTGACCTGGGGCGCTTCCGGGTAAACGCCTTCCATGAGCGGGGTAATCTGGCTGCCGCCCTCAGGCTTATCCCCAACGAGATTTTGAGTATTGAACAGCTTGGCCTGCCTCCCATTGTCAACAAGTTCGCCGATTACCCCAGGGGTCTTGTATTGGTTACAGGGCCTACCGGATCGGGCAAATCAACTACCTTGGCAGCCCTTACCCATAAGATTAATAACGAGCGGGCGGCCCATATAATTACCATTGAGGATCCGATTGAATACACCCACAAATCCAAAAAGTCCGTTATCGTCCAGCGGGAAGTCCACTACGATACTTACTCGTTCTCGGCGGCACTGCGCTCCAGTCTGCGCGAGGATCCGGATGTAGTACTCATCGGGGAGATGCGTGATCTAGAAACTATCTCCTCGGCTATTACTATTGCCGAGACAGGGCATTTGGTACTGGCCACGCTACACACCAATTCAGCCTCCCAGAGTATTGACCGCATGGTTGATGTCTTTCCGCCGCATCAACAGCCCCAGATTCGCTCCCAGCTAGCCAATATCCTGATGGCTATTTGTTCACAGCGGCTTATGCCAGCCATAGGCGGTGGCCGTATTGCCGCGGCTGAAATTTTGATAGCCACACCAGCCGTACGCAACATTATCCGCGAGGGCAAAAGCCACCAGCTAGAGGCCGTCATTCAGACTGGTGCCGAGCATGGTATGCAGTCCATGGATAAAACCCTCGTTAGCCTTATTCACAGTGGTACGATTACCTATGACGAAGCCCGCATGGTAGCAGTTGATCTAGAAGAACTTGACCGCATGATGAGAGGCTAAACATGCAAGCATGTAGTCACCAGTCACCAGTCACCAGCCTGCCTGCCGGTAGGCAAGGTCACCAGTCGGGAGTTAAAACGGAAGCCAGCGACTTATTTCTGGAGACTAGAGACAAGCGACTAGAGACTAATGTCAACACAGCGAGGTACTCGCTGTGTTGACATTTGAGTACACGGCGCGCAACGCCGCCACTGGCGAAAAAATAAAGGCAGAGATCCAGGCCAATAGCGAACAGGACGCTGCCAAACTTATTCACGAACAGGGACTTGCTCCGCTTACGGTTAGCCTAAAAGATGACGGTAATACTAAGGGCATCAGCCGCATATTAAACAGGGTTAATGCCAAAGACAGGGTTTTGTTCTCCCGCCAGCTTTCTACGCTTATTAACGCTGGGTTGCCACTCGTGCAAAGCTTGCGCAGCGTCATGAGCCAGACACAGAACAAAACGCTCAAAGCCACCATTAGCCGTATTATTTCGGATGTCGAGGGCGGTACCAGCTTCTCGGCGGCATTGACCAAGTACCCTAGCATATTTAACCGGGTATTTATAAGTCTGGTGGCCGCTGGCGAAGCCTCCGGTACTCTGGATGCGGCGCTGGAGCGCTTGGCCAATCAGCAAGAAAAGGATGCCGAAATACTCAGCAAGGTTCGCGGCGCTATGATTTATCCCGTCATCGTACTTATCGTCATGGGTGCCGTAGTTGGCTTTATGATTGTCAAGGTTTTACCCCAGGTTGAAATTTTATACAAAGGTATACCGGGGGCTAGTTTACCCTTGGTAACGCAGATTCTCCTGGCAATTTCTCACTTTGCTACCAAGTTTTGGTGGGTAGTGCTCGTGATATTTATAATTGGCGGCGTGTTTACCACGCGGTGGGCGAATACTCTTGGAGGCAAACACGTCGTGGACAAAGCTAAAATGCGTCTGTGGCCGCTCGGCTCCTTGTTTATGAAACTTTATATGGCTCGCTTTGCCCGCACTGGTCAAACCTTGGTCGCTAGCGGCGTACCCCTCATCCAAATGCTCGAAATTACCGGCGACGCTGTCAATAATGTGCACGTTGAAGCCTCTATTACCAAAGCTATTGATAAAGTCAAGGCTGGTAAGGCCTTGTCGGACTCACTTATGGGTGATCCCAATTTTCTGGAACTAGTACCAAATATGCTTCATATTGGCGAACAATCCGGTGCGATTGAGGCCATGATGGGCAAAGTTGCCGATTATTACGAAAAAGAAGTTGATACCGAGATTAAAAACATTTCTACCCTCATTGAACCCTTACTCATGGTTATACTAGGTGTCTTTGCCTTTATTATTGTCGCGGCGGTACTATTGCCCATTTACGGACTGGCTGGGCAGACAATTATTAAATAAGTCACTGCCTGTGTAAAACTTATTGCCCTGTAGTAGAACCCATCTCAAAATAAAGTTTTGGGTCATAAACTGGCCAATTTTGGCTGCAAACCATTCACCACTCGTCAACGTAACTTTGGTTATGCCTCCTCGTGTTTCACGGTTTTCGCTCAAAATTGTCTCACTTTCTGTCAACAAAATTATTCTGAGATGGGTTCTAGACTTTCGTTAGTCCGCATTGGGCGGACAGAACTGTTTCCCTGTGGAAAACATTAACCAAAGCTCACTACGGGGCTTGCATTTTTATATAAATCACCGTAGCATGCTAGCATAAGCGATTTAAATTAATTAATAGGGGGGCACCTAGATGCTTAAAAAATTAAAATCTAACCGAGGCTTCACCATCATAGAAGTCTTGATAGTACTGGCCATAGCCGGACTGATCTTGCTGATCGTCTTCTTGGCCGTACCGGCTTTGCAGCGCAACAGCCGCAACACGCAGCGTGGTAATGACGCGGCGCGTGCGCTCGGTGCCGCTCAAGAAGTCCTCAATAACAACAATGGGGATATGACATTACTAATAGATGCAAGCTTACGAACAGCAGTCGGCAAGCCGGCATTCTACGCTGTCACAAGTATAACCACAGTCGCTGCTCCGGCGTCAGCTACGAATGGTACCACTATAGACACTCTAATAATATATAAGGGCAGTAAGTGTTCTACGGGCGCAGATATAGGTAAGGCAGAAGCAGGTAATACGCGACAGCTGGCTGCGGTATGGACGGCCGAAGCTGCAACACTCAGGTGCCAAGATAGCTAGCGGTATATTATTCGACTCGCGTCAAGAATATACAAACGTGCTTGCGTGCCTGTCCGCCTATTGGGAGGCTAAGACTAGCAATGAAATATAAATCTAGCCAAGGCCTAAGCCCGTTGGGGATCGTACAGTCTCACGGGAAAGCTAGTAAATTACGCAAGTCTCTAACGGGGTTTACCATCATCGAAGTTCTGATAGTCCTGGCTATAGCCGGACTAATTCTGCTGATTGTATTCTTAGCCGTACCAGCCCTGCAACGTAACAGTCGTAATACGCAGCGGCGCAGCGAAATAGCCAGAATGGTTGGTGCCTTGCAAGAGGGTATTACTAACAATGGGGGTCAAATACCGCCTTATGACAGCTCGATGGGTCCTGGATGGGCTCCCAAAATTATAAGAGATATTGGTTGGAACACTTACGCTACCAACGGTGGTGACATCAATTATACTTATCCTCCGGTAGTATCTACTGCTCCCACTACGGCAGATACCCGAAACATTTACATATGGTTTGGCTTATCGTGTACAGGAACCTCAGCGGCTGATAGTACGCTAAGCGCGACAGCTAGCATTGCCGGTATGACTACTACAACGAACGCTTCCTCGCGAAAGGGGGCAGCTATTTATTGGCTTGAGCAAACCAATGGCTATTGGCATCCTGTTTGCCAAGAATTGTAATAGCCAAGCTTGCTTGGTATGGTTAGAACCCATCTCAGAATAATTTTGTTGACAGAAAGTGAGACAATTTTGCCCGTCCTCCGCAGTCGCGGTGCAACCGCTACGGAGGATGGAAGCGAAAACCGTGAAACACGAGGAGGTCCG
>Ga0080064_1006088_pt1 | contig 13380 bp, 12 predicted proteins | sample Subgrocontami54m_FD_69260 | JGI IMG/M metagenome (GOLD analysis project Ga0080064, IMG submission 69260) | Subsurface groundwater microbial communities from S. Glens Falls, New York, USA - GMW46 contaminated, 5.4 m (SPADES assembly) (version 2) ...
CGGCCGGGCATGCGCTCGACTTCGACGACCAGCATGATCCGGCGCGCGTGCATGCCAATTGCGTGGTGCTGCCAACGCTGCTCGCGACAGCCGAAGATATCGGCAACGTGTCAGGCAAGGATTTCCTGCTCGCGCACGCGATCGGCGCCGAGCTGCATGCGCGCCTCGGGCTTGCGTGCTACAACAGCCTCGGCAAAGGCTGGCATCCGACGATGATTTTCGGCACGCTTGCCGCCAGCCTCGCGGCCGGGCGGCTCCTCAAGCTCGACGCTGAAGGATTGCGCAACGTGCTCGGCATGGCGTTTCACCAGGCGAGCGGCTCGGCGCAGAGCATGCGCGACGGCGTGCTTTCCAAGCGCCTCGGCGCGGGATTTGCCGCACGTGCGGCGGTACTCGGCGCGTTTCTGGGCGCCGACGGATTGACCGGCACGCGCCGCCCGCTCGAAGGCAGCGCGGGATTGTTTGCGCTCTACGAGCGCGGCGAAGTGAAGCCCGAAATCCTGACCGGCGCGCTCGGCAGTCACTGGCGCATCCGCGAATACAGCTTCAAGCCCTATCCCTGCTGCCGCTGCAACCACACCGCAATCGGCCTCGGCATCAAGCTGCACGGCGAGGGCGTGAAGCCCTCCGACGTCAAAGCGGTCGAAATCGGCATGGGCAACGTCAACTGGCTCACCGTCGGCGCGCCGTATGACGCGAAGCGCGATTCGGTGGTGCACGCGCAATTCAACACCGCTTACGGCTTCGCGCGCGCGCTGACCGATGCCCGCGTCGATCTGCGCAGCTACCAGCAGGCCGCAATCAGCGATCCCGCTGTCGTCGCGCTCGCCGCGAAGACCCGCGTGATTGATGATCCGGCGATCGAGCCGACCGCGATCGAGCCGGCGCGCGTCAAGGTCACGTTGAACGATGGGCGCGTAATCGAAGTCGGAAGCGACACCATCAAAGGCAGCCCGCAGGAACCGATGAGCGAAGACGAGCTGCTCGCGAAATTTCGCGGCTGCCTCGAGTTCGGGCTCGGCGCAAAGCGCGCCGATGCCGACCGGCTGGCCGACGCAGTGATGAGCATCGACACCGCGGCGGACGCGGCCGCAGCGATTGTGAATGCATTTCCACGGCCAAATTATTGAGTATTACGTAAACTGACCAACGCCATGGCGGTAGGGCGCGGATTCATCGCGCCACTTGAAGCGTGTGTTGTTCGGCGCGCTAAAGCTGCGCCCTACGGCATAATCGGCGGCGCGTCAGTTCGTCGTCAGCACGACTTTCCCGATTACCTTGCCGTCCTGCACGGCCTTCAGCGCCAAAGCGGCGTCATCGAGTGCATAGGTCGCCATTACGCGCGGCTTGATTTTGCCGGCGCTGTAGAGATCAAGCAGCTGCTGGCGCAAGGCGCGGAACTTCTCCGGCTGGCGGTCGCGGTAGTCGGAAACCTGCAAACCGATCACCGCTATGTTTTTGACGAGGATGTAGCCGGCTTTGACCTCGGGGATGCGCCCGGAGGCAAAACCGATCACGACCAAACGGCCGCACCACGCGATCGCGCGCAGGCAGGCATCGAAGACGTCGCCGCCGACCTGGTCAAGGATTACATCGGCGCCGCGTTTTGCCGTGACCGCGAACACCTGCTCGCGCAGCGCGTTGCGCAAATCGGCGACCGTCGTGTCGATGACGTGCCCGGCGCCATTGGCGCGCGCCACCGCCGCTTTTTCCGGCGAGTCGACCGCCGCAATCACAATCGCGCCAAGCGCCTTCGCAATCTGCACGGCGGCGAGTCCCACGCCACCCGCCGCGCCGGTCACCAGCACCGTCTCGCCCGGCTTGAGCTGCGCGCGCTCGACCAGCGCGAAATACGCGGTCATGTAACTCAACCCCATCGCTGCCGCTTCCGTGAAACTCATCGCGTCAGGAATCGCATGGCAATTCATCTGCTTTGCAACCACCTGCTGGGCGAACGCGCCGTACTCGATCTGAACCATCACGCGGTCGCCCGGTTTGACCAGCGTGACGCATGGCCCGACGGCTGTGACAACGCCGGCGCATTCCTTGCCCGGAATGAAGGGCAGCGGGGGTAGATTTTGATAGGTGCCGGCGATCACCATCAGATCGGGAAAGTTGACGCCCGCGGCGTGTACATCGACCAGTACTTCGCCCGTGCCCGGAACCGGTGTCGGGCGTTCCTCGATTACGAGCGTTTCGGGCGCGCCGAACTGCTTCACCACCAGTGCCTTCATCGTTGTCCTCAAGAGTGCCTGAGTCGTTCGGTAGCGCAGCATATTAACAACCGCACCACGCGGTTACAACCGCGGCAGCGCCGGGGCGAAGCGCCTGCGGGTACAACAAAAAAGGCGGAAAAATTCCCGCCTTTCTTGTGGCACGATCGCGATTGCAACCGCGATCTGAAAAATTACTTCTTCGCAGGCGCAGCCGGGGTTGCCGGAGTCGCTTTGGCCGCATCGCCCTTGGCCGGGGTCGCCGGGGTCGCGGGAGTTGCTTTCGGCGCATCGGCTTTGGCCGCGGCTTTCGCTTTCGCTTTCTCTTCAGCTTTCGCTTTGGCTGCGGCTTTGGTTTCGGCTCTCGCCTTGGCTTTGGCTTCGGCCCTGGCTTTCGCGTCGGCTTTCGCTTTGGCTTTGGCATCGGCTTTCGCCTTGGCTTTGGCTTTGGCTTCCGCTTTGGCGTCGGCTTTGGCCGTGTCAGCTTTGGGAGCTTCGGCTTTCGCCGCGGCTGCTTTGGGCGCGTCGGTTTTCGCAGCCGGCGCTTGCGCAACGGCGGTCAGGGCTGTGCCGGCGAAAGCAGCGGCAATTAAAACGGTCATAAGCTTGTTCATCGTGTGGTCTCCAAAGAGTGGTTAAGGTCAATCACAAATCCGTCAATCCGGATGAGCGAATAACGCGCACCCCGCATCGCGCGTTGACTTGGGCCACGCCCGACCCCTACTGGGCCCTTGATAAACCTCACTTTTTCGCGGCCTCCATTTCAGCGAATGCTTCGCGCGCGAGCCGGAAGCCGTCGATGCCGGCCGGCACACCCGCGTAGCAGGCGACCTGCAACAGCGCCTCCTTGATCTCTTCCCTGGTGACGCCGTTGGTGAACGCGCTCTTGATATGAAGCTTGAGTTCGTGCGGGCGATTGAGCACGGTGATCATTGCGATGTTGAGCAGGCTGCGCGTCTTGCGCGGCAGTCCGGGCCGCGTCCAGATCGAACCCCAGCACGCTTCGGTCGCGTATTCCTGCATCGCCATCGCGAAGTCGTCCGCCCCCGCAATCGATTTCTCGACGTATTCCTTGCCGAGTACGGCCTTCCTTACTTCGAGTCCCTTGTTGAAAAGTTCGCTTGCCATGATTTCCTCCGTTCAGATTGACTATCAGGTCTTGCGCGTGTAACGCCGCAGCACGAGCCGCAACGGATCGCGATAATGCGGGCGCATCTTGGCCGTCCACGGCGTTCCGGCCGCCTTCTTCCACGCATCCGACGCCTGCACCTCGGGCGCGCTCAGGTGGAACATCGAGAGGTAGCGGTGCGTGCCGCCCACCATTTTGAAACGCCGCCCCATCAGACAGCCCGGCACCCCCACCAGAGCCGGCAGGTGCTCCTCGGTGTACCAGGCATTGAATTCAGCCTCGACTTCCGCCGGAATATTCATCGCGAACATCATCATCGCGCCCGCATCGGCTGGCGCCGCTTGCTGCCCCGGCAGGGTCTGCTCCGCCTCGAAACGGCAGATGCGCTGGCACTTGGCCGTCATGTGCTTCGACCAGGGCGACAGATTGGCGCCTCCGATCGCGCGGTACGCCGGGCTTTGCAGCACGTCGAGGCTTTCGAGATCGTAGGTCGCGATCGATATTTTCGGATCGTCGGCGCCGAGCCAGCGCTGCGCGTTGATGAATCCGGGGGTGCGCAATCGCTCCGGCACGTGCTCGGTATCGTACCAGGCGTTGAAATCGTCTTCCGCGGCGTTCGAATAATTGAATCCCGCGACCAGCAATCCATAGGGTCTTGCCATATCGGTCTCCCGTGAGTTGTTTTCCTAGTCCACCCTGACGCCGGCCGCTTTCACCACTGGCGCCCATTTCAGGATTTCGGAGTGAATCTTTGCGCCAAATTTCTCAGGGGGTCCGCCCATCGGTTCGTACCCGTTGTCGAGCATTTTCTGTTTCATCGCGGGGGTGGAGATGATCTTGTTGAACTCGGTGTTAAGCCGCGCGATGATGTCCGTGGGGGTAGCGGCCGGCGCGAGCATTCCGTTCCACGACGTCACCTCGTACCCGGGCACGCCGGCCTCCGCGACGGTCGGCAGCTCGGGCATGGCGAGCGCGCGGCGGCCGCTCGTGACCGCGATCGCGCGCAATTTTCCGGATTTCACGTGCTGCACGATGGTCGCGGGTTCGCCGAGGATCGTGGTGATCTCGCCCGACATCAGCGCAATCGCCGCCGGCCCGCCACCCTTGTACGGAACGTGCACCATCCGGATGTTTGCCATCGTCGCAAACAGCGCACCCGCGAGATGGTTGATCGCCCCGTTACCGCTCGAGCCGTAGGTCAGCTCACCGGGCTTAGCCTTGGCGAGCGCAATCATGTCCTTCACGGTTTTCACGGGAAGCGATGGGTGCACGATCAGCACCTGCGGCACTTCCGCCAGCCAGATGATGGGGGCGAAGTCGCTCTCCTTGAACGGCATCTTGCTGTAGATGCTCGGGTTGACCGCATGCGTGCCGGAATAGGCGAACACGATGGTGTAGCCGTCGGGCGGCGACTTCGCCGCGAGCTCGGCGCCGATGTTGCCGGCGGCGCCGCCGCGATTGTCTATCACGACCTGCTGGCCGAGGTTCTCCGCCAGGTACGGGCCCAGGATACGCGAGAGCACGTCGGCGCCCCCGCCCGGCGGCCACGGCACGATGAGACGGATCAGCTTGTTGGGATAGCTCTGGGCAAATGCGCCGGCGGCGCATGCGGCAAACACTATGGCTGTTACCGTCCTCAATATACGCATGACTATTCTCCTCTCGTGAAATGGTTTTTCGGTTCAGTGCGCGGTTCCCGCCATGCGCGGCGTCACCGGCCGGTAGACCGCGACCGTCGCGTCCGACAACGACCATCGCGCCGCGCCGGCCACCGCGAGGCCTCGATACGGCGTCGAACGGTCGATCCCGACGCACTTCAGCCAGGTGAATTCGATGCCGCCTATTGCGCCTTCGGGTTGCGCGCGATCCGCGACCAGCAGGCGCTCATCATCCGCCACCCGCGGTGCGTGCTCGAGCCCCTCGAACAGGTTGCGCCGGTAATACCGGCGATCGATCAGCGGCAGCCATTCGCCCATGCCGCGCACGCTCAGGTAATACGGATCGTCGAATACGGCGGCGGATGCGACGCTGTAGATCGCGAGCGACGGCGGGAATCCGGGCGTGGCGGTCTTGAAGCGCTGCGCCGACGAGACCCCCGGCACGCTGGCCATGATACGCAAATGTTCGACATACCACTGGTCCAGCTCCGCTTCGCGCGTGGTGTCGGTAACCCCCGTCTGGCTGATGAAAATCATGCCGGATTGCCGGATGCAGCGCGCGAACTATGCCGAGCGCAGTTTCTTGACCGCTTTTTTCTGCGCGCCGGGCTCGGAGAGCTTTCTGAGCAGACTGCCGCAGTCCGCGATTTTCGGGTCGATGTTCATCGCCTCATAGGCCTGCCACGCGGAAGCCTGCACCGCCGAGTAGACGGGCTTGCCGAGGTCGCGCTCGAGCATGTCGACGACTTCGAGCGCGCGCAGCTGGGTGCAGGCGACAAATACCGCTTCGGCTTTCGGCGACGTGATCTCTTTCACCTTGCGGTAAATCTCGCCCGGCTCGATCTTGGCGTGATCGAACATGTCGAGCATGTCGAACGTGCCGAGCTTGACCACCTCGATGCCGTGCGCCTTGAGGAAATGCCGGAGGCGTTCGTTGGTAACGTCGACGTAAGGCGTGACGATGTCGACTTTCTTGTGGCCGCCCGTCGCGAGGCACGCCGCCATCGCACCGGCGGTGGTTACCGTCGGCGCCTTGGTGATCGCGGTCAACTGCTCGCTGATTTTGCGGTTCCACGCCGGGCCCTCGAAAAAACTGCCGCTGGTGCAACCGTAGACGACCACGTCGGGCTCGACCATCGCAACTTCCTGGGCGGCCTGCTTGCTCGCGTTCTCCATGCCGCGCAGTTCCTCCGGCGTGCCGTGGCGTCCGCCGGCAATACGCGCGCTGTGCACCGACACGCCTTCCGGCGCGATGCGCCAGAACTCGGTTTCCATCGTGGTGTTGATCGAAGGCACCAGCAGCCCGATTCTTCCGCGCCATCCATACATGTTCTGTCTCCTTGGAGTTCTAAGCCACTTGGGTTTGCCGGCTCGGCGCGGTCAGGTCGCGCAGCAGCCGTCCGTAACCCGCCACGCCTTCGATGCGGCCGATGATTCTGAGCGCCGCCCACAGGCTCGCCTGGGTCGTTGAAATCACCGGCTTGCCGAGTTCGCGTTCAAGCCGCTCGATGGCGTCCATGGTTTTCCAGTTGGTGCAGGCGAGCACGATCGCCTCGGCGTCGGGGCGGTCGATCTTGCGCGCGAGCTCGTAGGCGCTGTCGCTGCCCAGGCGCCCGACCGCCAGGTTGTCGACCATGCCGAGTCCCCGCGCGGCGAGCACTTCGATGCCGTTTGCTTCGAGAAACGCCTGCGCAATCGCGTTGACGCGGTCGTCGTAGGCCGCACCGAGCACGATGCGCGACGCTCCCACGTGCCGCAGCGCCGCGACCAGCGCAGTCGAAGTCGTGGTCGCGCGCTTGCCCGTCGCCGCCTCGATTCTGGCGATCAGCTCGCGGTCGTAGCCGAGGCCTTTGAGAAAGCTCGGCGCGGTCGCACCGAGCACGATCACGTCCACGTCGGCGGAAGCGAGACCCCGGCTCTGGGTTTCGAGATCCTGCACGATGCCGAGAATCGCATCAGTCGAGATCTGCGTGAGGAACAGGCGCGCGACGTGCAGCGTGACTCCGGGCGGAAGCGCGCGATAGAACTCGGGCTCGACCGTGGTATTCGATGAAGGCACCAACAAGCCGATACGACTCACAAAAGTTCTCCACATTGATCACGCCGGAATGGCACGATTCAGGAATGTCCCTGCGTTGACCGGCGGCGCACTGTGCCGTCCGCGTCGAACGCAGGAAGTTCGGAAACCGAACCCATTTATAATCTAGCGGGTGGAGGGTGTCAAACCCGCGCTGCCGCCGCCGGGTGGCGCGATGTTCACGCCGCGCGAGGCCACGCATAAAAAAGGCCTTGCAGCATCGCCGCAAGGCCCCTGGAGAAGACGAAATCCGGCGCGCTTACTGGAACTTGTAAGTGCCGATCAAGTAGAAGATATTGGCGGTATACGGCTGGAGCGAATACTGTCCCGTGTAATAGGAAGTGGCGGTGGTCAAAGCGCCTGCCGTCGCGAGTCCGATGTACTGCATGCCGTCGTACCCGATATCGCTGTAGCGGTATTTCTCGAACGCATAGCCGCCGGTGAACTCCCATTGCTTGCTGTGGCGGTAGATGCCCTTGAGATTCAGCGAAGTGCGCTTGGTATTGTCGAAGTTGTTGATGGGCAGAAATCCCGGCGCAGCGATCACGGCACCGCCCAATGCCGCGAAGTCAACCGTCCCATTGGTCTCGGCGTAGATGAACGAGCTCTTGACGGTAAAGCGTTCCATCGGCAGCCAGTCCGCGCCTACGCCCACCTGCCAGCTCTTGTCCTTGTTCTTCGCATTCCAGGTGTAGATGGTGCTGGGTGGCCCCCCACTCGGCGCCGCGTTGGGATTGGCGTTGGCCAGCGTGGTTCCGCCGGCGCGGTGCGTCGAGTTGTATTCCAGGAACTCGATGTCGCCGAACACCATCACGCGGAACTTCTTCGGATCGCCGTAGGACAGGCTCACGTAATACTCCTGCCGGTCGTCGTTGGTGCGCCCCAGCGGCGTGTCCTTGTAGTCGTTCTTCTTGTAGATCGCCTCGATCCCGAGGTCGAGGAACGGCGCCGGCTGAAAATCGAGCACCGCCTTCACCAGGTCCTGGTTCATGTTCGCGAGATCGTAGCGCCGCACGTAGTTCTCGGTCGGATTGAAACCGATGACCGCGGGAGGTACCGCCCAATCGGAGCGCCGCTCCAGGTACTGGTACTTGAGCCGCGCGGTGAGCGTGTCGAGCGAACTGTTCTTCCATTCGCCATACAGCTTGCGGTCCTGGTTGCCGTGAAAGTCGATCCGGTCGCGCGAAATGTCGTAATAGTCAAACCCGCCCGTGAGCCGGTTCCCGCGGTTCAGCCGATAGCCGGCCTCGATCCCGTAGTTGTTCTTCTTGTAGCCGAAGAGCTCCGGCACGCACGCCGCCGGACCGGTGTTCGAGCAATTGGAACTCGCGCCCCCCAGCAGGCCGGTGCCCGCTGCCGGACGGAAGATCACCTGCGTCGAGTCGTTTTTCTCGTGCGCCCAGTTCCAGTACACCCGCGTGTCCAGATCGTGCAGCGGATGCGAACTCAACGACAGCGAGACGGTGGTGTATTTGATGTCGCCATTGAACACCGGACTGCTCGCAGCCGTGGCCGGGGTCGTGCCCCCCGTCGACAGCATCGTCGACTGCACCGCGACACTGTTGGTGAGCTTGCTGTACGTCACGCGTCCCGCCAGGGTCGAGTCGCCCGGCAGTTTGCGCAGATTGCCGTTGGCGCTGATCCGGGTGAGATCGTTGCTCGGCGCGAGAACGGTCGTGTCATACAACCCGGCCCCGCCAAAGAACCCGTTCGTCCAGCGCAGCAACGGGTTGTCGTTGGTAAACCGGCTCTGCATGTAGTTGACCGCAAAATGGCCCCGTTTGGACGCGTAGCCGCCTTCGGCCGAGTAATTCATGGTGGTGTAATCGATCGGCGCGGGCAGATCGACGAATCCGCCGCCCGGACTCGTGCTCTGCGCGCCCGCAATGACGTTGATGCCGCTTCTTTTCACCTCGTTCGCCTCGGCGCGGAAATACCACGGCGTGTTGGCGGAGACTTCGAACATGCCGCCCAGATCGCGGCGCGAATACGAATGATCGAAACTGTTCCACGCAGTGGGGGTGCCGTTGGGGAATACCGCGGTCAGGATCGTGCCGCCGATGCCGGAGTACGGCGAACGCGCCCCGAAGCCTGAGCCGAAATTATGCCGCAGCTCGTTGTCGTAGAGCTGATACTTGAAGGTCCCGTACTTGCCGCCCCTGAAGTCAAGAAACATGTCGTCGCGGCCGAGATTCTCGCCGAAGAGATTGAGGTAGTAATTGTCGCCGCGGCCTTTGGCGTCGAACGTCGTGAGCGGAGCGGTCGAGCCCAGGTCACGGTACTCGTTGAGCTTCGAGTCATCGAGCGCCGCGTCGTTCGTCTGGCGCAGGCCCAGACTCGCCTCGCCGGTCCACGTCATGCCACCGCCTTCCGCAGCAAGCGCAAGCGGGGATGCCACCAACAGGCTCGCAACCAGTATCGATATCAGTTTCGGTTTCATGTTCGCCTCTTACCGTAAGAAGAACTTGCCGCGCATTGCCGGAGCATTGCTGCCATGCATATTGTTATGGCAGTTGACGCAGCCGCGCGCGATGAGCCGGGTGTTGGGAACCGCTCTGATTGCCGGCGGGGTGGGTATGGCGGTCCAGCCGCCTTTCGCGTCGTAGACCGTGCCCGGATGCTTCGCGGCATCGTGGCAGTCCTGGCAGACGTTGGGCGCTTTCTCCGACAGCAGCCGCGCATGGTTGGAGCCGTGCGGATTGTGGCAGCCGAGGCAATTTTCCTCGACCGGCGGATGGCCCCAGATGTACGGCCCGCGCTTCTCCGCGTGGCAGCTGGTGCAAAGCTGCGGGATCGACTCGGCCTTCACCATGAACTTCGACAACGCGCCGTGCGGGTTGTGGCAATCGCCGCAACCGATGCGGCCTTCGATGATCGGGTGGTGCGAAGGCTTGAGCAGCTGCGAGCGGATCTGCTTGTGGCAGGAGATACAGGTCTCATACGCCAGATTGCGCGAGGTGGTCTGATACGGGGTGACCGAAGGATTGTCCTTGCGCAGCGCGAAGCTCGCGCCCGCGCCCGGCGTGCCATGCAGGGTGTGGCAGTTGTTGCACGAGACGTCGTTCTTCTTGTGCTTGCCGGCATCCCAGAACGCCAGGTGGCGGTTGCCCTCGTGGCAGGACTGGCACACCGCGGATTTCTTCTCGGCGAGAACTTTCTTGTCGCTGAAGCTGAAAACGCCACCGGCGCCCTTGCCCCCGCCGGCTTTGACGTGCTCTGCCGAGTTGGCGTGGCAGGCCTGGCAGTCCGGACCCCTCACGTTGCCCTTCTGGCCATGGCTCGAAGCCGCATAGGTTTCAACGTAAGCTGCGTGACATCCCTTGCAAACCTCCGCCGAAGCTAACGAGCCGCCGGCGGGTGCCGCCGCGTAAACGTTACTCAAACCCGCCAAGCCGAGAATCAGCCCGCCGATGCCTATGGCGCCTAAACGTCTAAACAAGTTATGCAACTTCACAGCAACCCCCTTCGAATGATGGGTCATCACCTTGCTTTGGGCGCCACTGCTGCGTCGGCGCCCGCCTCTTCAACCACTACTGCTTGAGTCTTAGCGTGCTGCAGTGCAAAACAATTGGCTCAAAAAACAATCTCTGGAAACGATTAACTAGGGGTTTACCCTTGGCATGTGTGAATTTTTACCATTAGGGTTTACCCTTAACAAGAGTTAAAAACGTTGCTTATCAGTTTGATTGGCTTCTGTTTGCGATAGATCAAAGAATGAGGGGATTGATGAGAAGAATTCTCAATGCGGCAATGCAAGGCTGTGCCTTTTCTGCAACACGGGGTTTTGGTCCAACGATTACAGGCCGCAGGACGCGGCTTGCGATGGCCCGGCGTCAGCGGCAACGCGCGTCGCCGGTTAACGCGTTTGGCTTTGCTACTTGCGGCGCGGCGCGTCCATGTTCTGGACGAGTTTCACCAGTGCGGCGATTGAATCCGCTCCCAGTTTCCGCATCACGCCGGAACGGTGCGCTTCAACGGTCTTGATGGTAATGGAGAGTTCGGCGGCAATGTCCTGATTGCGCTTGCCTGCGACGATGAGTTCCATGACTTCGCGTTCACGCGATGTCAGTCTTTCAAAACGCGCAGCGCGGCGGCGCGTTTCGGCGTCAATGGCAAGCGCGTTTTCGATCAGCACGAGCAACGCCTGCGCGTTGAATGGTTTTTCAATGAATTCGAACGCGCCCTTTTTTACCGCGTTCACCGCCATCGGCACATCCCCGTGTCCGGTGATGAAAATAACCGGGATCGCGAGGCCGCGGCGCTTGAGTTCGTCCTGCAATTCGAGCCCGCTCATCCCGGGCATGCGGATATCGAGCAACAGGCACCCGCCCTGGTCCGCGGCATAGGTTGCAAGAAACGCTTCGGCGCCCGCGCAGGCCGCAACCCGGTGTCCGGCGGACTCGAGCAGCCAGCGCAATGAATCGCGCAGCGCTGCGTCGTCATCCACCACATACACCAGCGGTGTGCCGGGACCGGTCACGCGTGCGTTACCGGCAGCGTCAGGTGAAAAGTACTGCCGCGCCCGGAATTGCGGGTCGCCCACAGTTGGCCGTGATGCAGTTCCATGATCGAGCGGCAGATGTTGAGTCCCATGCCCAGGCCGTCGGGTTTGGTGGTGAAGAACGGCTCGAACGATGCTCCGGCCATCGACGCGGGAATCCCGCAGCCGGTGTCCGCGATCTCGATTTCGATCGCGCCGCCCTGATTGAGGCGCGACTGTATCGTCAGCTCGCGTTCGTGCGGCGGCGTCTCGCGCATGGACTCGATTGCGTTGCGCGCTACATTGAGGATGACCTGCTCGATCATGACCCCGTCCGCGAGCGCCACCGGAAGTTCAACGGCGAGCTCGAGCTTGATCCGCACGTGGTTCTTCTCGGCGTTGATTTCAATCAGCCCCGCGGCGTTCATGATCACGCCGTTGATGTCGCAGTCAACCAGCCGCGGTTCGCGCTTGCGTACCAGTTCACGCACGCGCTGAATGATACGCCCCGCGCGCTCGGCCTGCGCGCTGGCCTTTTCCATCGCCGCCAGCAACTCCTGCGCGTCCCAATTGCCCGCGCGCAGACGCCGCGCGCATCCCGCCGCGTAGTTGGCAATCGCTGCCAGCGGCTGGTTCATTTCATGGGCAAGCGTGGACGCCATATGGCCAACAGTAATCAAATGTGAAGTCTGTTGCAACTTCTCCTGCTGCTGGCGGTTCAGTTCCTCCGCTTGCTTGCGATCGGTAATATCGGTGAAGGCAACGAGACGCACGTCACGGCCATCAACCCAGCGCAGCGAGCGGGTGTGGAACAGATACCAGCGCTCGCGAGCCGCAGCATACGCTTCGCCACTACGCTCTTCATCCTGCGATGGCGGCGGTTGCAGTTGTGCTTCGATTTGCCGCGAACGGGTCAGCGGCTCTGCCGCGCCGAATGTGTTTCGGCACTGGTCGTTCAGATACAGAAGTTCGCCGCTGTCCGGGTCAACCACATAGACTGCTTCCTGAAGTCCCTCGAGCACGGTCACGAAACGCTCGTCGGCATGCGCGAGAGCGACTTTCAGCTTGTCCAGCACGATGACAAAAATGATCCACGTCGCAAGCAGGATCAGCGCTTTCCACAGGCGGGGGAACGCGTACGGGTAAAGCAGGAACGAATGCGGCAGAAGTTGGCTGATGACCTGCTTATTCGTGAACCATGCCGCCAGCGCGAGCACGGAAAACACGATGCCGCTGGTTCTGCCGAGCATCCAGCCGACGAAGCATATCGGCACGAGATAAAGCACCGACAGGTCGAACGCGTAGAAGGTGAGATAATCGCTTACGGCGATGACGGCGAGCAGCGTCACGCCCAGCGCGAAATAGAAAATCCTGGACTGCCGGGTAAGATATTTGATGAAGCGGGTCACGAACGCAGGCGCTCCGGGTTGATCCCTGATATCTTATCTGAAACTTTGCTCCGGCAATCACCCGGGGCGGGCGGGCCACATCGGGTGGCTCTGCCAAGAAAAAGGCCTTGCGGAAGCACCGCAAGGCCTATTGGGCAGATCGATCCCTGAGCGCTTATTGGAACTTGTAGGTGCCGAGCATGTAAAAGATGTTGGCGGTATACGGCTGGAACGCGTACTGTCCTGTCGCGTAGGCGGTGGAGGTGGTCAAAGCGCCTGCCGTCGCGAGTCCGATGTACTGGAAGTTGTCGTAACCGATATCGCTGTAGCGGTATTTCTCGAACGCATAGCCGCCGGTGAACTCCCATTGCTTGCTGTGGCGGTAGATGCCCTTGAGATTCAGCGAAGTGCGCTTGGTATTGTCGAAGTTGTTGA
>Ga0080064_1006093_pt1 | contig 13365 bp, 13 predicted proteins | sample Subgrocontami54m_FD_69260 | JGI IMG/M metagenome (GOLD analysis project Ga0080064, IMG submission 69260) | Subsurface groundwater microbial communities from S. Glens Falls, New York, USA - GMW46 contaminated, 5.4 m (SPADES assembly) (version 2) ...
TTCTTCCAAAGAGTTTCATGAAAAAAAATTCTGAAAAAGTCTTGCTGAAAGTCCGTCACCTTCATCACCAAGTCTATTTCTCTTTTAACAATTAAATTTTGAAAGATTTAATGATTTGAAGAGAAAATGGGTCGGTGATGAAGGTGACGGACTTTCGGCAAGACTTCTTCCAAAGAGTTTCATGAAAAAAAATTCTGAAAAAGTCTTGCTGAAAGTCCGTCACCTTCATCACCAAGTCTATTTCTCTTTTAACAATTAAATTTTGAAAGATTTAATGATTTGAAGGCAAATGGGGTCGATGGTGACGGTTTAGGGACTTTTTGGGGAAGTTCGCCAGAATCGAAACCGATGATGATGATGATGATGATGATGATGATGATGACACAGACAGCAGCACGCTGTGACAGCCAGCCTCACGCTCATGTGACACAAATGTCGACAGCAGCGATTACGTTTGCAAACGTGGTTGAAACGGCGGCGGTGTCGACCGACAGTCGCATCAATGTGCAGTCAGAAGAGCCCATCATCGCGTCAGACAAGGCTCTGTCTGCCCTGTCTCCATTCACAGAGGTCACTGGCGCATCGAGAACCGCGAGCACACACAAGCAGAGCTCCGCGATGTGCTGATCGATCGGCGTTGCAGCAACAGCACGCAGATACGATGAAGATGTGGGTGGCTGAACACAGCCACCCGCTTGCGCGGTGACGACTCCTCGAAAAATGCTGGCGGCACGGCACAGCCGTATTATTGTTTGCGAAGATCATTGAATACACGCAAAATGGCTGCTACCACGCGATGTCAATGCCGGCGCGGCGAGGCAAAGGTGGATGCGCGGTGTTGAACGAAGTGCAATCAGGCACACGAGCTCCCAGGGTGCATGCAGAATCTCGCAACAATAATGATACCAACCGCCTGCATGTTCAACCACCACATTGTGCGGAAACTCAACATGCACAGATCTCGACGACTTCGAGCGAAGTAGAGTACAGCGCACACACACACACACATGCCGATAGGTGGCGCGGGTGTTAACAACAGTGAAGGCTCCAGAACGATCGGTGGTGGGCATGCCTGCCCTGTGAAATTCGCACAGAGTGATCGCGAACTCTGCTGCGTTACATACGTCGCGACCAGGCTGCACCAACCGTGTGGCTTGCCTTGGATTGTCCGCACACGGTAGCGCCTCGCGGCTGCGGCCTCGAGCGCCTCAATCCGACGCGAACGGTGCGCGCACACTGGTGACGATGCTTCGTCGAAGGCGCGGCGCCAGTCTGGTGGTTCCGCAATTTGCGCAGAAGTGCTCGCACCGTGTAGAGGGAGCTCAAACGCAGCCGGCGCCGGCACGACAATCGACATATTGCGAAACAAAATATTGGCTGAAAATGGGGCACAGTTCGAGATTGTACTCGAGATTGCACAAAGTTTTTTATTCGAACCAAGTGGGAACGCCGATGAGCCGGCGGGCATTTGTAGACGACCAAGCCAAAGACGGCAACAGCTGCGACGACGACGACAGCGGCGGCGGCGACGGCGACGACCAAGAAGAAGACGAAGAAGAAGAGCCACGTGACTCCGAGTTGCTGTCGGACGAAGACACCGACGACAGCGACGACAACGATGACGACAGCGACGACGACACCGACGACGGCGAAGCAGCAAACAACAACGACACGTCGCGTTACGCGCAGTACGATGCGGCCGCGGCTGCTCTGCGCGGTTTCAGGCGCCAGATTTCGAGTCTCGAAGACGTTCTCGCCGCCTGTCGTGCGGAGCGCTCCTCGTCGCCGCCGCTGATTCACTGGAGCGCCATCGACACGCTGCTACAACGCCTCGACGACGACCGCGACGATGCAGAGTTGCGCATTGAAATTCTGGCGCAATTCGTGCCGTTGCTGGGGCGTCTGAGCGCTGCGGGTGTGCTGCGTGTGACCATGCTCGCCGCCGACGGCCGCAGCAGCCGTTGCGTCGAGATCGCGGACGTTGACAAAAACGGTGACTGCATTCAACTGTCGTGTTACGACGAGGACGACGAGGAGGAGGAGGAGAAGGACGAGGACAACGCCGACGAGCGGCGGCGCAAACGCAGCCGAGCATGACCGTGCGCGCGCGCGCGCGCGGTAAGAAAAGGGATGGGCGCGTCGCGGAGTGCGCGCGCGCGCCCCTGTTCATACATCGTTCACACAATCAGAGCTGCTCGTTGTATCGAATCATTGGAACTCGCCACGCGCGCGCACGCATCGCGGCTGCGTGCGACATCTTGCAATGCCAAAAAAACGAAGCGGCGAACCGCGCAGGCGAAGAAAAAACAGTCTGTGACGCCCACATGCATGCATCGGCGGTACGCACACTTGGCAAGCAATGATAGTGCAAGTCGAGTGGCAGTAGCGCCGCTGCAAGCCCGCGAAAGTAGCACGAGAAAGATTGCTGCACCACTCGACTCCGAAGCCATCCTCGTTCACCAGACGCCCGCCGAGATCTTGCTGGCTACCGCGTGGACCGTTCTTCTGCCGCCGCACACGCAGGCCGTGCAGGAAGTTCTTGATGTAGTACTGTTTCTCGATCATCTTGGCGCGCACGAGCTGTGCCTGGAAGGCGTGCTTGAGCTGTCGACGGCCCTCGGCGTCTGGCACCAGCGCTACAAGCAGCCGCTGCGCGTAGTCACTGAATGTGCCGGAGTACGCGCCCCGTCGTCGCCAATCTCGTTGTTCCAGAGAGTGATTGATGTCAGCGTAGAGTTCCTCTCGAGCATCGCCGCCAGTACACGCGCCCCGTCGACGCCAATCTTGTTGCCGCTGAGGTGGATAGTTGTCACACATGGGTCATTCAGCTCCAACACTCGCAAAGAGTCCTCGAGATTCATGTGCTGCAGCTATCTGTGAATGTCAGCATCGCACCGCACCACACAGACGCACCCACCGCACCATCGCTCCGCACGTCCCGCCCCGCCACGCCTCCATGCCCGCCACCGCCCCGCCCTGCCCCGCATCGCCACCCGCACTCACCGCAAAGCGAGCGGGCACCCAGCCCAGCCAGCCAGGAGGCACGCAAGCACTCAAAGCAGGCAGGCGGGCGGGGCGGCGTCTGACACAACGCGAGACGGGCGGACCGCAGAAAAGGCAGGCAGATCGGATGAGATACCCACCGGCCGCTGTGGTGGTCGGTGGGTACGGGGGTAGGTAGTAGTACTATACACAGAAACTGAAGTCGAGTCTGGGAGAGCGTACTGCTGCTGCTGCTGCTCTGAATCGGGGAGGCGCCAGCGCGCTTGCTCGCCGGCTGCTCATACTCTTCGCCGCTGCTGATATCGCTGCTGCTGCCGTCGCTGTCATTTGCCGCTGATTCGCCGTCATCGTCATCATCGTTGCCGCTGCCATTGGCATCAGCAGTGCCAGCGACCTGAATAAACGTAGCAACGAGATTCCTGGCGCGTATGGCACGAGCTTCGCCTGTTGTTCTCACCTTTGCAGTCACCGACAGCAGCATGCGCCGCAGCGTGTCTTGCCCCGCTGACGCCACCCGCGTACGCATGCGCGTACAAAGCGCACCGAACTCGAGGTTGGCAAAGTCTGGGCCAGCCATTTCCCGCAGTGCCGTCTGTGCGACGGTGCGCTTGTCGACATCGGCGCCTAGGCCAAGCACCTCGCGCGCCTGCTGCACATCGGCAGCCACCTGCACAACAGGAATCGACCTTCGACGTCTTGTCAGTCTTTTTCCCGACATGACTGCAAATAAATTTCAGTCGGTTAGTGCTGTCCCGCTGCAATGTTTGAACGTGTCGACGAGTCGGTAGCAGTGTCGGATTGTGACGGCGGCGATGTCGTCGAGTATGTGACGACTTGGCTGGGCGCAATGAAGACGGCAAAGAACACTGCCAGTTGCTGCAGAATGAAGACGGCATCCAACGCAAAGAAGACGGCAACAAACTGTGCTTGTTGCTGCGCCAGGGCGTTGCTCTGATACGGTAGCAACGACGCATAATCAATCAAGACAATCTTGTCGAGACCGGGGATTGTTGCTGTCGTCGGCAGCGCCGCCACCGGCCCGGCCACCCACGCCACCTGCAAGGCCGTCAGCAGCACAATCGCCAACAGCTCAATGACGGTGGCTGCCATAATCATTCGCATGCGGTGAATGCCGCGACGGCTCTTTAGTTGGCGAAAGCGTCGATGCAGCAGTACGGTCACGGTGCAGAGCAGAACTGAAACGCCGGCAAAGATCGCCAGCGCAACGATTGCCAGGGCCCCGCCGGCCTGCCGCATCGCATCACTCTGAAACAAACCGAACAGAACATCGCCCGCGATGGTGAACGGAAACATGGCGCCAGTCAGAAGCCACAACCAGTGTCGCCGACGCTGTGAAAACAGCGACAGAAAACGACTTTGATCCATACCGACGTATTCGAGCGAGGCGGCGAAGCTCAGCAACATCAGAACCTCCAGAGTCAACGACAGCGGAAAGTACAGACCGCTCAGAACCATGTCTGCCACTGGCGGCATCACGTCCTGGAGCGTGTACGGGTCGATGGCGAGCCAGGCGATGCGCGACGCCGAGCCCAGCATCAGCAGCAACAGGACCGCCAGCCTGGCGCCGGCCAGCGCAATGCGCGCCCGGCACAGCAACGTCACCACATACGCCAGCACGCCGACAAAGAGCACACCCCAGAGCGCCAGCAAAGTCCATCGAAACGGCGCAATTGGAGCCAGCGTGCTGCAGTCGACGCCGAATCGACCCGGTCGGCACGCACACTGATCCATCCAGCCGCCGCCGCCGTCCTCGGCCTGGCGAAAGGTGCAGTAGGACCGCGACAGACGCGATGCGTTGGTGCATGGCAGCGGAAAGAGGCAGCCACCGCTGCTCGTAGTTGCCAACGAATCGGCAAAGCCGTTGAATTGTGTCAAATGCCAGACGAGAAAGTCAACGGTGCGATTGGCTGTGCTGGTCAAATTGATGCGTGGCGGGCATGGCGTCGGACACTGCGAAGCCGAATCGACCCACGAGCCGCTGGCGGGGTCGAGATAAAACAGGCGCAACAGACGTGGCTCCAACAGGCTCGACGGCACAGTCATGCGCGCAATCACTGGGACTTGGAATTGATGCACGGGCACGTTCTGCGACAGCAGCACCTGTACAACAAACTCAGAGCCAGTGACCACCTGTAGCGTTGTCTGGTTGTTGCTTCGAGAGCGCGGCAGTTGCGTCGAATTCACAGGAATAAAGAGCGACGTTGCTGTCCCATTTGCGACGACCACTGTGAAGTTCGCGACCGTCACAGTAGTGGGAACAACCAGCGATGGTGAGACGCCAACGGTGACAATCGACGAGATTTGCACCGTTTTCGCTGGCCGCGCAGACACGGCGTTGCTGTTGACGGCTGGAGAGGGAGCGGTCGTCACAGGCAATATCACCGAATGCGCGCCAGGACTTGAGACAGAGACAGCACAAGCCGCATCAATGAAGCCGCTCGAGCAGCTGCAGTAGGCGCCAGTATTATCGGGTGTAGCCAGGCAAACGCCATTGTTCGAGCAAATGCCATTGGGTGTATTACTGCCCGGACACGGTGCACACAATGTGCCTTTCGCAATGAAATTCAGACTCGCAATGGGGCATGCACATGCGTTATGTTGGCACTGGCCGGAGAGGCACGGCGAGTTGCAAGTGGTGGTGGGAGATCCAGAAGGCAGAGGTGTTGGTTGTGATGGCGACAGCGGAAGAGTCAGCGCGGTCGGAGGTGGAGACGGCGTCGGCGGTGGGGGCAGCGTCGGAGCTTTTGCCAGCGTCGGCGGTGTCGGTGGCGGTGACGGCGCAGGTGTTTTGGGCGGCGTCGGTGGTGGCGTAGGTGGCGCCACAGTGCAAAAACCACCAACACAGACACGGCTATTAGCGCAGATCGCATTCTGAATGGAAGTAAGGGATACGGCGCGTGCGATATCATGATGAACTTACGTTGCAAAATCCAGTTCCAATTAAGCATAAAGAACTGATCAAGTCGCACGCAAGTGTCGACTTCGAGGGCACAGTTGCGCTGATTAATGGCGTTTGTGAGCTGCCTCGAACACAACATAAATGACACAAGATGTTCAAGCACACAGCCGTACGAACCAGTATGTGTTGGAGCTACATGACCCCCCGTAACATGAGCCAGCGCTGGCGCAGAAAAGATTGTTATAGTTAGGATCGTGGCAACACTGTGCATTCAGAGGAGCCTGACAAGGGGAGGGAGGTCCATAAATACTTGTGCATGAAGCGACGGTGGCAGCAACGCCCACAACAGCCAGCTGCACCCCCAGCGCGGTTACCGCCACCGTCGCTACAAGAGCAGAGCAGAAGAAGCGAACAGAGCACATGGGTAGTTTCCCTTGAAAAAATTGGATCCGATGGTCAACCACAACTCAGTTTAGAACTCAGTGTACCGAACAATCAGAACGCATGGATTGATTTTGAACCATTCCAAAAACAATCATTATGTACATCGCGAGCGTACGAAAGAACTGAACATCATGCTCGAAAACAAATATCGAGTGAACAGACACCGTGGATGGCGCATGCAGCGCACTAGCAGGCATGACCGTTGAGAACTGTCTGCTACGACACGCATGATTGGCGCGCACGTGCATTCGCGAATGTGACTAGCCAGTGGCGCCGAGTAATGCTATTGAGACGCAAGGCCGCAGTGGTGTCGTCGGCGAGTACGTGGCGCAGTCTCCCAAGAACGTGCATCGAACGAAGACATTGATCGCGATGCATTGACAACCGGCAATGTGCTGCCGAGTACTGTGTCATATTGAATGCTGCATGATCCCAGAGAATGCAGTACAAAGCAACGTCTGTATGCTGCTGCTGCTCTCGATCTGTACATTCAATGCCATTCTCGGTGCGCACATTCAGTGCAAATTCTCCAGCAATGGAGATTCTCGACCTCGGCACACAATCGCGCGCTCGAGGAGTCAGGATCGAACACGGCAATGGACGAACGGCTTGCGATGAACACCCCTGCTGGCTGTTTCTACATGTGTTGCTCGCGATGATGTTGGACAACACAAGAGGCAGCAGTGAACTCTACAGTCTGATGCCGCGCAACACAGCCATGGTTGTTGCTTTGAACTTGACTGCAAGTGAGCGTGCGCACGTGAAAATGCGGAGTGTGTGAGCGACGCAAGTGCACAACACTCACAAATTTTGAATCCCGCGACCTGCGCTTTAGCAACAGATTACCTTGTGCATGTGGAGAGCGATGCTACCAGTGCTGGCCGGTCGTCGAGTTCACCCTCACCCTCAAGCTCAGATTCAAAATTGAAGCGGCCTGGCTCACTCGGCCGACTGGTTGTCAATGTGAGTTTATTCAACTGGTTGGCTCGACCAGCACTGACCGTGCCGTCCGCTCCCATTTGCGTCTCATGCTTCTACATTGACGTAATATGTGTTGGCACCGCGCAGCAGTTTGTATGGGCGGTTGCTCGCTTTTGATTTGCGAAATATTGTGATTCATTGTGCGACGACTACGTGCACCGGTTGCAGCTGTTGGATGGGGTCTCTGCAGGCTTCACGACCACGAGGTCAGAATGCTCGACTTTGTAGCCTGAGTGCTAGAAGCAATTCCTTACATGCGTCACTGCCACAGACCACCGGGTTGTTTTGAAGCATGTGGTTTATGTCATCAGACCACACACGAGCGCAGCAGGGTGCCGCCGCCGCTCCTTGCTCGCGCGCGTTTCGAATATCATCGATGGCGGGGTGTTTCTCAAAAGCATGGTGTGGGAATTGGGGTTGCGCCTGCGTACGAGTGAGCGGTCGTGCGTGGGTGGGAGCGAGTGGTGGAGTTGTGGGACACACGGGTGGGTTGCTGCAGCAAACACTGAGGTCGATTGATGAACACTAGTAAAGTCGACATGCCCATGTGGAAGCAACAGAGAGCCAGCTTACGAGCCGAGTGAGTTTTTGACGAGTTAAAAGAATTTCTTCCACACCACAGTACAAATTGCCGTCATCACATCTAGAGGAGGACATAGAGTGCCATTTCGTCGCCACTTGCTCGCAGCTGAATCCGGACGCCAGAAGCGTGGAGAACACTGGCAGCGAGCGCGTTCACATCCACAGCCAGCACTGCGAGCGCGCTCGGCATGACAATGCAAACAAACAGGTGCACGGTGCCATCAACGCTGGTCTCGTACGCACCGGCCTCGAGCAGGCCGGACATGGCGTCGAATTTGCTATCGAGTAGGTCAGCGACAACTGCCACTGCGCCGGCCATACGCCGCCGCTGCCAAAAAAGGTGCCGAGATCGCAGCAGCGTGCCGATGCGCGCAATGCGCGTCGCCGGCTTGAGGCGTCTTGCCCGTTGCGGCAGCACGAGCGGCGGCAGTTCGTCAACGTCGGTCACACGACGATCCTCGCGTTCAGCAGAATCGTTGCCATACGCATCCATTCGCGGTCTCGATCCCGAAAAAACTTGGCCAGCGCTACTGTAACAGGGCGCAATACTCTGGCATCAATTGACGTGAGCGCGCAAACGCGAGTGGCGTCAAGCCGGCGGCGTCAGCCCTCGTCAGCGAAGCGCCTCTGGACGTCAGCATGCGGACGAGTTGAGGGAAGGTGCCCATGTCCAGCCTGGCATGATGGCGCGTGCATGAAAAGACGAGCAAATGCAAAACAGATGTGCACCTGGCGTCCAACCACCACCAATCCGTCCGACGGCGGTCCACATGCTGCAACATCAGCTCGCACAATGGCACATTCATGCCGGCCACGGCCGTGAACAGTGGCGGCGCGGCCCGAGTACTCTTGGGTGTGGCCAAGGGCGACGCCCCTGCCCGCAATAGAAGACGGGCACAATCGAGGAGCAGGCCGCGGGCAAAGGCGTCAAAGACGTCGCATCGTTGAACATTACAAGCATAAACAGCGGTGTCATACCGCGGGTGCATCTAGAGTCCACATTGAGCGCTGCTGGTGACTTGGCGGTCAAGATGGCATCGACGGCCACAGGGCTGCAGCGCAGCGCTGCACAATGCAGCGCCGAAATGCCGCGGACATCGCACCGGGACAGGTCGCAGCAGCCGCCGGCGATAAGAGCACGTAAAGGCAGCACCGATTGCGCATGCAAGCAACATGCCATCGCTGGCGTCTCGCCAAGCAGCGTTGCAGCGTTCACATTGGCACCAGCACGAACGAGCGCTAGCACGATTGCCGTTTGCTCCCTAGCAGCAGATGTGCTGCCACGGACGGCCAAGTGCAGGGCCGTTGAGCCGTCGCTCGATTGAGCGTCAATTTGCACACTTGCGGAGAGCAGCAACTCGCCGACGAGATCGACGCTGCCCTGCTCGGCTGCAATGTGCAGCAGCGAGAGGCCGGTTTGGCGAGGCAAATGTGGAGTGGAGTTCGTCCGTCCAAAACAAGGCGTTGCGCACCGCACGATGAAATAAAATTTCATTACAGAATAAACGACAATTGATTTCAGGCATGCTTCTCAAATGCGTGGCTATCAAGCTGCGCCGCGCAGCATGGCACAATACTCGGGCCGCAAAGAGCACATGCGAGCAAACGCAAACGGAGTGCGGCCATTGGCGTCGGGCCTCGTCAACGATGCGCCACGAGCCACCAACATGCGTAAGAGCACAGGAAACGCCGTGTCGTCGGCCTCTGCATGCACGGCCGCCGCAGTCGCAAAGACGAGAACGTGCAGCACTGACTTACGCACATCGTTGAACCACCACCACGACTCGGCCGACGACGCATCCAAGTGCTCCAACATGAGTGCCGTCATCTGCACATGCAGGTCACTGACAGCCGCGACCAGAGGTGGCAGCGCGGGAGAGTCAATTGGCACTGAGTCAATTGGCACTGAGGCCAGCGGCGAGGCGCCAGCACGCAACAGCAGGCGTGCGCAGGCGACGATGCAATCACGCGACGCCGGCGGCGAACACGAATCCTCGAACGTGATCAGAGCACCGAGCGGAGTCATGCCGAGCTTGCATTTCGCGTCTACATCGAGTGATGGCGTCGTCGCGAGAAGTTCGCGCATGACGATCGGGTTCGCGCTCAGGGCGGCACAGTGTAGCGCAGTGAAACCGCGCGTGTTGCAGGCAGCAAGATTGCAACCGGCAGCTGCCAGCAGAGCGCGCAGCGGCAACACCGACTTGATATTCAGACAGCACAACATCATCGGCGTGTCGCCGCAAAGCGTTGTAGCATTGACGTCGGCGCCGGCACGCACGAGTGCACGCACAATCACAGCCTGCTCCTGTCCAGACACGGCGGTGCTGCGACAGGCCAGGTGCAGTGCAGTGGAGCCGTCCCGGGAGCGGGCATCAATTTGCACGCAACGTGGCGGCTGAAGTATCATCTGGACGACGTCGCAGCTGCCCTCGATGGCGGCAACTTGCAACAGAGAGAGCGAATCGCGGCTCATTCGGCTGCATTGGTGAATGTTAAAAAAAATCACATGCACCGACGTGATACTCACTTTCACTATGCTCTAGATGCCTCCGAGAAAATACCTATATAGAAGAAGATGCCTAATTAGCGTCTTCCTCGTCGTCGCAATTCAGCACGACCAGTAGCACCGTCTCGCCGGCGTCGGCGTCGCGGCGCACCTCGATTTCGCAGCCGCACAGCTCATAGATCTCGCTAGACAGCGACGCGACAAACTCGTCGCCACCGCCGCCGCCCAGCACAGCCTCCTCGGCCGGCGTCAACATCGAAATCAGCAAACGCATTTCGCCGTCCTCGACGCTGTAGTCGCCCGCGTCAATCTTGTTGGCGAGTTCGTTGCGCTCCGTCTCCAACAGATCGGCCACAATCGAAATGGCAGCATCCATACGTTGGCGATGCATGATGTGACGCCGACGGCGCAACAGCTGCGCCACGCGCTTCACTCGCTTCTGTGGAGATTCGTGGCGCGCACGCTTTGGTGGTGGTGGCGGCAGCGCTGCCGCCGCCGCCGCCGCAGCCAGTGGCTGGCCGTCACCAGAGTCGTGCGCGGCGTCATTGTCGCTGTCGCTGCCAGCGCTGCCGGCATTGTCGCTGCCGGCGCTGTCAGCATTGTCGCTTGCAAAGGCGACCCTGACGTCCGGCGAGCGACGACGACGGCGACGGCGCTCGCCGTCAACGCTGCTGTCGTCGCGCGCGGTCGCCGCCAGCGACGACGACGCGATACCGTCTGACATGGCTGCTTCTCTCGCGAACTGGAAAAGGATTGCCGTTGAGGTGATGGGCGAACGCACTTTGTGGTAACATGCGCACGTCAAGACGAAGACGTTGAGGAGCTGTTGCAGTTCGGGAAGACGCAGAGAGCCGCGGCAGCAGGAAGGTGGACGGCAGGAATATTGTGATGGCAGCAGCAAACGCGCATAACACCACCACAGTGCTTCACGGCAGTGGCAGCCAGCAGTGTCGCATGCAGCGCGCACAACACAAGAAGTAAAAACGCTCGAACTTTTCCGATCGACAAAGACGTCTCGCGCGACCGCCACAGTGACGCATCATGAATGCACTGATGTCGCCAGATACGTCTGCGGTGTCAGTGGCCGCCGCCGCACCGTATCTGTCGTCGCCGCTGATTGACGAACAACTGTTTGACGCCGCGCCCGACCCCGTCTCGGCCGACGACTACTCGCCACACGTATCACCGCATCGTGACCTCTTTCCGCTGCTGCCGCCGTCGCTGCTGCCGCTCGACGTTGATCTGGAGACAGACGCCGCCGTCGCCGCCGCCGCCCGCGCATCGGACGAGAAGGCCGAGTGGCGCGCACAGTTTGATCACGTCGCCCGATGGACACTCAATTGGATCAGGACCGATGAAGAGAGGGCGGCGGCGGTGGTGGTGGCGTCGGCAGCTGCAGTCGCTGGCAGCAAACTCCAAGTCGTCGAAGGCATGCTTGCACTGGTGCGACGAATCGTGATGGGCCTACCGGACGACAATGCATCGCGGCAGCAGTTGGCAGCATTGATTGGTGGGGAAGATGTGACGGCGGCAGCGGCAGCGGCGGCGGCTCGCAGCAGCAGGCGCTCTTCTGCCACGCTGGAGGACCGTACCGCCGCCGCCGCAGACGAAATTGTGCGGTGTCTGCCCGGTTGCTGGCCACGGCAGCTGCAGCAGCAGCAGCCTGACGACGGCAATGGTCTGCGCTCGACGGTGGAATCTCGCCATTACTCGAGCTTCTCGTCGGCCGCCGAAGTGCTCGCGTTCGAGCAGAGCGTGGCTGCACGACTGGTTGCTCACGATGTGGCGCGTATGCGGCTGTGGCACGACTACGGTGTTGCGCTTGCCGGTGCCGCGCATGTGCTGGCATCGAGTGACGACGACAGCGCTCTGCGTGCTCTGCTGCCGCTGACACGACCGTCAACGAGGCTGGCGTGCCTTCAGTGGTACGCGCTGGCGGAGGCCTACCCTCGCATTGTTTTGATGTGCCGGCTGCCAGCGCAGTGGTCACTGTCGCTACCGGCGGCTATCGGTGAGGCATTGGATCGACTGGGCAGCGATCCGTTGCAGCAGCTCGGCGTGCGGCGAAATTCAACGTTTTCCGCTCAGTGGCAGGCAGTGCTGGAACTCGTGATGCAGTGATTTAATGCTGCGTGGTGCGGTTGTGTTGAAACTCCATCCTTGTGCGTGTGCGTTGAAAGTGATGCTGTCTTTGCGTGCTCCCAATCAGTTGGCTCCAGTTTTTGTCCTGGCCGCAATGATGGAATCTGCAAACCCGAAGCACGTGGTCGGGCCGTCTGCAACACAAGTTTCAAAATAGTTTCCCTTTTCCACCACTTATCTTAATTATTATACGGTTTGTGGAAATGAAAAAAATCCCTCTCAGAGTATCTGGTAGAGACTTCCTAAGTGTAAGTTAATATCTGAATTGGTCTATGTGCAAAATGTCGAGCTCAAAGTTGCTGTGTCACCAGGCATCGGGGCATGTACTCTCAATATTTCATCACGAAAGCCTCTCCGATAGCATAGGGCACCACGCTCGGCGCAACGTTGAAGAATGTTTGCTGCGTGGCAGTGCCGTTGCGTGCAATGTAGGCAATCGAGAACGGCGTGCAGTCCTTTGGATCAACACTCAAATAGGTCTCCTCTCCCTTGCGGTCAAACGTGCGATACAGTGCAATCTGCTGATGCTGTGCGCGTGTGCGTGAGATTGAGCACAGCAACAGTGGCAGTACTCACAAACACTGTGTAGAACGACCGAAAGGCCCAGATCTCGGGATCGATGCAATTGTTTGGCACCAGCGTCGGCCTGCGAGCGGCGCGCGCCGCGTGAGATCGCCGATCGCTTCACACACGTACACGCACGTGACAGTGCCGGATTTGAGCGTGCACGCTTTGGTGGCCCAGTTGATGTTTGCCTGTGTGTGTGTGTGTGTGTGTGTGTGCGTGT
>Ga0080064_1006094_pt1 | contig 13365 bp, 11 predicted proteins | sample Subgrocontami54m_FD_69260 | JGI IMG/M metagenome (GOLD analysis project Ga0080064, IMG submission 69260) | Subsurface groundwater microbial communities from S. Glens Falls, New York, USA - GMW46 contaminated, 5.4 m (SPADES assembly) (version 2) ...
CATTTCAGACACTCCTTGGTCTCGGAACCGGCCGCAAATCAACCGAGTACGAGCAGATCCGAGGAGCTAGAGATCTCAACCACAACGGGTTGGGGGTAGCTGAAGCAACCAGATAATCAGATGGCGACTAGGCAGGAGTTTGGCGGAATTTTGGCCAACTTCCGGATCGCCGACGTATTCGGACGGTGATCGCTCGCTCTAGTCGATAGGCCTGTCCGGGTCAAATGCCCGAGGAGGATGTGATGTGCCCTTGGTTCGCCGCCTGAGATATTTTATGCGGCTACCCGCCTCAAACAGCGATCTTCAGTGCGCCTGACACTCGCGTCATTCCAACCGTAGCGTTTCGGTCAGGTTACGGACGACGGCCCTCCGCGCCGGGACGACGCTGGCGCCGAGGGAAGCCGCCGCAACCAGCAGCACGGCGCCAGTGATTGTTACCCCATCCATCGCACGAACGCCAAATAGCTGGTTCTCTACAAGGCGGCCCAGAGCCCAAACCACCGGCATCGCAATGGCAACGCCAATTCCAACCATGACAATCGCATTCTGCAGGATGAGCCGGACGGCACTAGCACGAGAGCTTCCCAACGCCAACCGGATGCCGATCTCGCGTGTGCGCCTCGTCGTGACGAACGAGATCACGCCGTACACGCCCAGCGTCGCGAGGAGAACCGCCAGCGCCGCGAACGCACTCGCGAGCGTTGCCAGGATGCGCTCGTTCATCAGCGACCGGTCAAGTTGATCGTCCACTGTCCGCAACTCTGTCACCGGCATGTTGGGGTCAACGCGCCGCGCGGCCTCGCGCACGGATGCGAACGCCGATTCCGAGCGGATAACACTGCGCACAAAGATCGTTCCCCCGGTTGTCTGCCCGGCGAGCGCCGGAAACGCGGCCTGCTCTTCTAACGTGCGCAACCCACGGTAGTGAAAGTTCCCCATCACGCCCACAATTTCGAGATCCGCCTTTACGTTAGGCCCATCCCCAAGGGCGAGCCTCGCTCCGATCGGGCTCTTGTCGCCGAAATAGCGTTTGGCAAAACTTTCGTTGACTATCGCAACCCGGAATCCCAGGCTGGCATCATCGTGCGCATCGCGAGCGTTGAATCCCCGGCCTGCAAGGATGGGTATCCCAAGGGTCTCAAGAAAGCCCGGACTGATACCGTTACAAAGGATCGCTCCGTCAGTGACTCGTCTGCGGCCGTCATCGATCGTAATGGGTTGCCCCCAGGCATATCCATTCAACAGCTCCTGGAAGGACAATCCAGCCGTTTTCACACCAGGCAACTGTCGTACCAAGTCTAGAACCTGCTCGGTGACCCGCTTCGCTCGCAGACCGTTGTGACCGCTCTTGGCCGGGTCGATCTGAAAACGGAACAAGTTGGTGGCATTGAAACCCGGCCCTTGTGCTTTCAGTGCTGCGAATGTCCGCACGAACAGCCCAGCGCCGATCAGAAGCACCAACGCAAGTGCAATTTGAGACGTCACCAGCGCTTTTCGAAGTCCGACACCTGGGGCGACGCCTCCCGATTCCTCCTTCAACACCGCGTTGGGCTTCGTACGGCCCGCGTGAAACGCTGGCACCAGACCAAACAGCAGGCTTGTGCTCACGGCGGCCGCTATTGAGAACATCAGAACACCAGGATTAACGCCGGACGATAGAGAGACGTTTTCCGGGAGAAGGGCAATCAATGTTCGAGTGACCAACGGAACGAGTAGCAGCCCTGTGATCGCGCCAGCCACCGCAAGAACAAGGCTTTGAGCCAGCATGGCTTGCGTCAGCCGTCTCCTCGAAGCACCCAGCGACATCCGTAGCGCTGTCTCCCGACGTCTCGAATACGCCCTGGCTAAACAGAGGTTGGCCACATTCATGCACGCCAAAAGAAGGACCAGACCCGTCGCTGCGAGTAGAATCAGCAGCGGAGTCTGCAAAGTGCCCCGAAGCTCCGAACGGCCGTGCCCCGCAGGGAGCAACTCGAGCGTGGAAGCGAGGTAATCCCTCAGTACACCGGGAGCGACTTGAGGCCATCCGGCTCGTTTGGTGTCGGCGTCCAGCATCGCCTTGAACCTTGGCTGCAGGCCGGCTTGTGCCGTCGCGATGGAAAGACCTGGCTTCAACCTTCCAAATACGTGCACCCATCGCCCCCGGCGGTTATCGAGCCAGTCGAACTCCGGTGTCGCCTGCTTCTTCATCATTGTCGGGATCCAAAGGGCTGGAATGTAGCCCCAGTCCAAGCCCCTGAATGTCTCCGGCGCCACCCCGACGATAGTCATGGGAAATGAATTGATCAAAATCTTCATGCCGATAACATCGCTCGCGGCACCAAGCCGCGTTTTCCAGAAGTTGTACGAGACTACGGCAACAGGGTGCTCTCCCGGCCGTCGGTCGTCGGAATCATCCAACAGCCGCCCGAACGCGGCCTTCACGCCGAGAACGCGAAAGTAGGTGCCTGAAACGAGTTCAGCGGGGACTTCCTCGGCGGCGCCGCGCAACGAGCACTGAACCGCCGTCGGATAGCGTGCGAAGAGCCCCTCGAAGACGCTATCTTCGGCGCCAAGGTCTTTGTACAGGGGAAACGAAAGCAGGTTCCCGGTCCCCCATCCGGGCCCCACTGTTCGCCCTCTCCAGTTCAGCAGAACCAGGCGTTCCGGCTCATGAACCGGTAACAACCGAAACAGCGCTTGGTCGACGAGCGAATAGATGGCCGAATTCGCGCCCACGCCGAGCCCAATCGAAAGAATCGAGACCAGAGCAAATGTGCGGTCCCGCACCAGCCCGCGCGCGGCATACCTGATATCCCAGGCCAAACTGCTCAGCCACTCAGGCCTCCATTCGTTCCGAGCGTTCTCCGCCGCAATGGCCAAGCTGCCCAACTCCCGACGGTCGCCGATCACCGCAAGTGCTTCGAGTTCTTCCTGCATATCGCGCTCGCGGGCACGGTAGAAAAAGGGCCATAGGAACTTCAGTCTTCGCCACATCTTAAGCATCCTCTGGGCGGGGTCCCATGATCCTTGCCACAGTGCTGACGAATGTGTCCCACTCGGAGCGCTCGCGGCGGAGCTGTTTCCTTCCGGCCGCAGTCAACCGGTAGAACTTGGCCTTGCGATTGTGGTCGGACACCGCCCAATCCGAACCGATCCAACCCTTCAGTTCGAGGCGCTTCAGAGCCGGATACAGCGAGCCGAACTCGATGTCCAACTCCTCATTGGAACTTGCGCGAATCGCCTTAGCCACGCCGTATCCATGCAAGGGGCCACCCAGGAGAGTTCGCAAAACCAGCATGTCCAGCGTGCCTTGGAGAAGGTCCATATGAAGATATTCTATATGAAGAGTGTCTAGATGGCAAGAGTAATCTGGCTTTTACGCAGAGTCCTCGATTGGACACTAAGGCAGTCACCCAGCGGTTCGTAATTCAGCCGTACCAAATTCCCGCAGCGTTGAGCTATCAGGGGCCCATCCGGAAGTTGACAGGTCCCGGATAGCACCCGATCAAACGGCGAAGGGTTTATCATCACCTTCCAGTCGATGCAGTCGCTCTGAAGTTGGAGATCGCAAAGGTTGCGCGCCGAATGCCTACCGATAATGCCCGATAACGTTCACGCCATGATCCTGGCTGAACTTCCTGGGCGCGCCTTCGAGTTAGGCACCTTCCCATACTGGCGAACAAGCAAAGCAATCCTAAAACACTGCGGCGTTCGCGGGCGAACCACGCGAACCACCGCGAACCACCGTCTCTGTGTCGATATTCCGCCCATGCTGATATAATTCTCCTAGCGCTGACGTCATGCAGCGACTACCGAACAGTGCCGCCCTACAGGGCTGCATGTAAGTCCGGGACTTGATCAACTTTTGACAGGTACCAAGGCGATGCTGAGCGATTGTTTCACCTCTTCTACATCCTGCCCCTATCGGCTCGCTTCTTCGAGGACGAGGTGAACACCATGTGCAGCAGAGATTTTCTCCGCGCGAAGATCGAGTGCCGCAAGCTTTCGATGGTTACGTGTTACGACTACACGTTCGCTCGCCTGCTATCGAAAAGTGCAATCGACGGAATTCTTGTCGGCGACAGCGCCGCGATGGTTATGCATGGCCATCTCTCGACACTATCCGCGAGCGTCGAGTTGATCCGTCTTCACACCGAGGCAGTCGTGCGCGGCGCTGTCGGCAAATTCGTAGTCGCAGACATGCCCTTTCTCTCTTTTCGGAAAGGTCTGGCCGCGGCGCTGGATTCGGCATATGTCTTTATGACAGCCGGTGCACATGCGGTAAAGCTCGAGGGTGTAGACGGGCATGAGGATGTGATTCAACGACTGGTTCAGAGCGGGATACCCGTCATGGGCCATCTCGGCCTCCAGCCTCAATCCGTTCACGCCTACGGAGGCTTTCGAGTCCAGGGTCGAAGCGACGACTCGGCACGGGATATCGTCCGCCAGGCAACCGCTCTCGAAGAGCTCGGCACTTTCGCGATCGTGCTGGAGTGCGTTCCCGCGAACCTTGCACATGAAATTACCAAAGCTCTTCGCATTCCCACGATCGGTATTGGCGCCGGCGCGGGATGTGATGGACAGATACTGGTGCTTCAGGATCTCCTGGGCATGAACATGGATTTTCGCCCAAAGTTTGCCCGCCCGTTCCTTGACGGCGCGCGCACGGTGCTGGACGCAGTCGCACACTTCGATGAAGCGGTGAAAGCAGGCACTTTCCCGTCAATAGAGGAGAGTTATTCTTGACCCATGTTTGGATCACCGTAGCTGACTGGCTGGACCGGCGGCGCGCCGTCACTGGACGCAGTATTGGTTTCGTCCCCACGATGGGAGCGCTTCACCGGGGACACGGGTCGCTCGTGGAGCGCTGTCGCAAAGAAAATGAAATTGTCGTTGTCAGCATCTTCGTAAACCCATCGCAATTCAACGATTCAAAGGATCTCGAGCGATACCCGCGTACGCTCGATAACGATCTGGCGCTTCTGGAGAGCCTTGGAGCAGACGATGTAATCATACCGAGTGAGTCGGAACTCTATCCGAATGGCTACCGTTTTCGGGTGGAGCCGGACAGCAACGCCCAAGGGATGGAAGGAGCGTACCGTCCGGGGTTCCTTCAGGGGGTGATGACTGTCGTCTTGAAGCTGCTCAATATTGTTCGCCCGGATCGCGCCTACTTCGGAGAGAAGGATTATCAGCAACTGAAGGTCATCACGGAAATGGTGCAAGAGTTTTTCATCTCCACGAAGATCATCCCTTGCCCGACGGTGCGAGAGGAGTCGGGACTGGCGGAAAGCTCCAGGAATATGCTGCTGTCGGCTGAAGCCAAGGAGAAGGCGGGATGTCTGTTCCGAGCTTTAACCACTGCTGCCAACCCCGCTGAAGCGCGGGCAATCCTCGACGCGCAAGGCTTTGTGGTGGAATATTTCGAAGAGCGCTGGGGAAGGTGGTTTGCCGCGGCTTTTCTTGACGGTGTGCGTCTGATCGACAACGTGCCGATCCTGGAGATAAAACGCTTGTGACTTTCTGAGCGCCGTTGAATATGCTTCTTACCCTTGATGTCGGCAATAGTCAGATCTTCGGCGGAGTGTATGACGGCGAGGGTCTAAAAATGACTTTCCGGCGAACCTCAAGTATCCGAGCCTCGTCCGATGAGTTTGGAACATTCTTTCGTGCCACGCTTCGTGAAAACGGAGTCGATCCGGAGGAGATCGATATGGCTGGGATTTGCTCAGTGGTGCCCGATGCCGTACACTCCCTTCGAAACTGCTTCCGCAAGTACTTCCGCTTTGAACCGTTCCTGCTTCAGCCGGGAGCGAAAACAGGACTGAAAATCCGCTATCGTAACCCCTTGGAGGTGGGTGCGGACAAGATCGCAAACGCGATCGGTGCGTTCACCCGATTTCCTGGCCGGAATTTACTTATCGTCGATTTTGGCACTGCGACCACGCTCTGCGCCGTTACCAAAGAGAAAGAGTATCTCGGCGGAATTATCACACCTGGGATAAACATTTCAATGGCGGCGCTGGAATCGAAGACCGCGCGGCTGCCCACGGTCGAGATTATCCGGCCCTCCGAGGTTCTAGGACGTTCTACTGTCGAAAGCATCCAATCGGGCTTATACTACGGCACTCTGGCAACCGTGCGATCGCTTGCCGCTTCCGTTACGAAAGAGCACTTTGCCAAGGAGCAACCTGTCATCGTCGGAACCGGGGGGTTCGGACGACTCTTCGAGGAGGAGCGTCTATTCGACGTATTTGTGCCCGAGCTTCCACTGATCGGGTTGCGCCGGGCGGTTGAGCTTTCGCAATCGGAGACGAAGAGGTAAGGTGATCCTGCGTGGACCCGAGAGCCCAGGCAGGATTACCCGCCAAGAGCCGCCAAGGGTTTACGGACGATTTAGGTACAGAGTCCCAGGAAAACCTGCTGCAGGGCTCCCCGTTCAGGCGGATGTCTTCCACCAACAACACATTTAGGTACAGAGTTCCAGGGAAACCTGCTGCAGGGGTACCTCACGCAGGCTTCGGGCTGCCCCTTCGGTGCGGCCCTGGGCCACCGAATGCGCAGCCAGTCGTGATCCCCGAGCATCACCACTTTCCCGGTTCTTCCTTCGTTCTCATCCGCTTGATGCCCCTGCCACGCGGAGGTAATGTCCTCATTGAGGTAGCTACCGTTAATACCCAATATCGATTCGAGGACCAAATGAACGAACTGATGGTGGTGGAAAAGATCGCGGAATGGCAGAGGCTGAAGGCCCTAGTGCTGGACAGCGTCTCCTCCTCGATTTCGCGCCGGGTGTACAACATGGCGCTGGATGAATTCATGGCACCAAGGCGACGGTAAGCGCCTGGCGAGTATCGCTGGAAGAGCGCGGCTTGGGGTCTTCATCGATCATCATCCTGCTCTCGGCCATCCGTAAGCTGGCCGCAGGGGCGGCGTACAACGGGCTGCTTGCCCCCGAGATGGCGAATGGCATACTTCGTGTGAAGGGCGTGAAATCCCTGGGTGTCCGGGCCGGGAACTGGCTGTCGTTGCAGCAGACGCAGGCGCACCTGAGCGAGCCGGATATCGCGACAATGAAGGGGCTGCGGGTGTCATGAGCGGGTTGACGCGGAGAGGGGAGCGCTATATAGTTGCGTCGTACTGGCCCATGATGAAAATTCCAGCTGGGATATTGATTTCGATTGCGCTCCTTGCCGCCCCGGTGCCGGCGCAAAACTCATACGGACGCATGACCGGCCGTGTCACGGACCAGCAAAACGCGGTCGCCGCCGGGGCGAGCGTCGCCCTGACGCAACTGGAGACCAACATCGCCGCTCGCGGCGTCACGAACCAGGAAGGTCTCTTCGACTTCCCTAACCTGCTGCCCGGCTCCTATCGGATGACGGTCACGCTGGGGGGCTTCAAGAAATACACTCGCTCCGGACTCAGCGTCCGGGTGGGGGACGTGCTTGGCGTCGACGTTTCGCTCGAACTCGGCGCCGTCACGGAAAGCATCGCCGTAACAGCGGAAGCGCCGTTGCTGGAAACCACAACAGCGAGCTCCGGGCGCGTGATCGACAACAAGCAGCTTACCGATCTCCCACTGTCGGGCCGCGGGGTCAGTTTCCTGATGACGCTGTCGCCAACGGTGATATCGACGAACGCGCCTATGCACGGGTGGCTGCCGCAGGCGCGCGGGTCGGTCTCCGACCTGGCCGTCGGCGGAACCCGGACGCGTTCGAGCGAGTTCACCCTCGACGGCATTCCCAACATGGAGGAAGGGGGCACGATCGCGTTCCAGCCGCCGCCGGAAATGATCCAGGAGTTCCGGGTGCAGACCGCAGCCTACGATGCGTCTATCGGCCACTTTACCGGCGCCAACATAAACATGGTTCTTAAGAGCGGCGCAAACGACTACCACGGAAGCTTATGGTTCTCCCATCTCAGCCGCCCGCTGATGACCCACCCCTTTTTCGTGAACCGGAATCTATACGATCTGGCCAGCGGACCTCCTACGGCCGCAAAGCGCAGCGGCCTCTGGCCTGCCACCAAGACCAATCGCTATCGGGGGCAGATCGGCGGACCCGTTCAGATCCCCAGGCTCTACAACGGCAGGAACCGAACCTTCTTCAGCTATGGAAATGACTTCATGCTGCGGATCTTCGCCAATCTGTCCACGCAAACGGTTCCGAATGCGGATCAGCGCCGCGGCGATTTTTCCGGCCTGCTCCGCCAGGGCGCAAACTACCAAATCTACGACCCGGCCACGATCGCGCCGGTCCCCAACGGCCGCTTCTCGCGCCAGCCGCTGCCGGGCAATGTGATTCCCGCCAGCCGTCTGAGTTCGATTTCTCAGCGCCTGCTCGCCTACTATCCTCTTCCCAACTCCACCGGCACCGCCGACGGCCGCCAGAATTTCTTCGGCACCGCCGCCAGCCTAATCGACTATTGGGCGCACATGGCGCGTGTGGACCAGGTCATTAACGACAGGCACCGCTTCTATGTCTCCACAAGCTTCATGCGGACCGACGGCGATCAGGGCCGCAATCTGGTCAATGATGCCATCGGGAATATCTCCGTCAATCAATACACCGGCGCCGCGTTCGACCACGTATGGATGGCGCGCCCGGACCTTGTCGCCAACTTCCGGTACGGCATCACGCGTATGAGTAACCAGGGACATTCGCCCACCGCCGGACTCGATCTCGCCAGTCTCGGTTTCCCTGCCAGCTTCGCCAACCGCCTGGACAAATCACTGACCTCGCTTCCTGAGATTGCACCCGAGGGTTATGCAACACTCGGTACGGTTTTGCCGACACAGTCGGCTTTTACCAATCACTACTTCAGCGCCACGATCTCCAAGAGCAAAGGCGCGCATGCACTGCGATTCGGCGGCGAGTACCGCGCCGTGCTCGACAATAACTTCAGCTACGGCAACTACTCCGGTAATCTCACCTTCGCATCGGCGTGGACTCGCGGCCCGCTCGATAACTCTCCGGCCGCTCCCATCGGCCAAGGCCTCGCTTCCTTCCTGTTCGGACTTACCTCGGACGGCTTTATCGATGTCAACGCCTCCCAGGCCGAGAAATCGAGCTACTCAGGTCTGTTCATCCACGATGACTGGAAGCTAACGCGCAAGCTCACCGTCAACGCCGGTCTGCGCTATGAACGCGAGGGCCCGACCACCGAGCGTTACAATCGCTCCAATCGCGGTTTCGACTTTCAGACCGCCAATCCGGCTGACGCCGCCGCCCGCGCGGCCTATGCGCGGAATCCCATTGCCGACATCCCGCCCGATCAGTTCCGTCTGCAAGGCGGCCTGCTTTTTGCCGCCGCCGGCGCCCAGCCTCGAAGCCTCTGGAACGCCGACAATAACAACTTCGCGCCCCGAATCGGCGTGGCGTACGCCGCCAGTGCCGTCACCGTCCTCCGCGCGGGCTATGGCGTGTTCTTCGAGACACTCGGCGCCGACCGCTCCGATGCGGGCCAGCTCGGCTTCAATCAGCGCACCCGCATGAACCCCACTGTCGACAACGGCGTGTCGTTTCGTGCCACGATCGCCAACCCGTATCCGGACGGTTTTCTGCCCGCGCTGGGCGCCGCGGGCGGCCTTGGCACCTACCTCGGTCTGGCGCCGGGCTACTTCGACCTTGCGCGCCGCAATGGCTATGTGCAGCGATGGACCTTCAACATTCAGAGGCAGGTGGGCTCAAGCTGGCTGATCGAGGCCGGCTACACCGGCAGTCGTGGAACCAGGCTCGCTCTGGCAAGAGAGTGGAACGCGGTTCCGGCCCAGTATCTGAGCAGGTCTCCGGAACGTGATCTCGACATCGTGAACGCGCTTTCCCGGCAGGTGCCGAATCCGTTCCGCGGCATCAATGATTTCTCGAGCAGTCCGGCATTCTTCAACAACGCCAACGTCGCCCGATCCCAACTGCTGCGCCCTTATCCCCACTACACCGGCTTGAGCACCACCACCAGCAACGGCTTCTCCTGGTACCACGCCGGACACCTTCGATTCGAGCGCCGGTTGCGCGCCGGCTACTCACTGTCGGGCCAGTACACCTGGTCGAAATTCATGGAAGCCATCGACCTCCTGAACAACCAGGACCTTTATCCTCATCATGTGATCTCGCCACAGGACCGGCCGCACCACGCCGCCGTGAGCTCTCTCTGGGACCTACCCATCGGCCGCGGGCGTAAGTGGCTCGCCCACGCCGCCCGGCCCGTCGACCTGGTGCTCGGCGGCTGGAGCATCAACGCCATCTACCAATGGCAAAGCGGCGCGCCCATCGGCTTCGGCAACGTCCTCTATCGCGGCGCGCTGTCCGATCTCGTCCTGCCCTACGGCGACCGGCGCGTCGAGCAGTGGTTCCGCACCGATCAGTTCGAACGCAGAAACACCGCCCAACTCGAATCCAACATCCGCACCTTCCCCCTGCGCTTGACCGGCCTCCGCGCGGACGGGTGGAACACCTGGGACCTGGCTCTGTTCAAAGAGTACCGCTTCACCGAGCGCGTCAAGCTTCAGCTTCGCGCCGAGGCCGTGGATGCCCTGAATCACGCCATGTTCGCGGCCCCCAACAATGGTCCGGTGAATACCGCGTTTGGCACCGTCGCCGGCACCATCTGGACCGAGCAGCGCAAGATCACCATCGCCGCAAAGCTGGCCTGGTAGCGGTAGGGATTAACGCGACCGGTACAACCGCCAAGCCTCGAGAATATCCTTACCCCGGAACCGGATGGTCCGGTCATCCACCACCTCGGCTCCAGTCCTCGACTCCGAATCGATTGGCAGCGAATTCCGCGTCGTGTACTCGATCTGGAGCGTCACCGGGCTAGCCACCTGGTAGGGTTTGATTTTTCCGATTCTCACGATGCTGCGCCTTGCCGCTTCACGTATTAAATCCCGCCCGGCCGTTGAGGATAGACTGATGCACGCATACCGCCCAATGCCTTCCTTCGACAACCGTCATTTCCGCAGCCGCGTCCGGTGATTCGAGTGATTAGCTTCGCCTACAAAGACACTGTGGAGCAGGACGTATTCTTCACGGTTGGGAATCGGATCAATCTGTTTCAGGGGATCGTGGGGCGGCTCCAGCCGATTCTGTCCCGGCTGCCGCGCCGGTTCGAAGAGTTGGCATTGCTCGACCGGGAGGCGCGAGAGACGGCGCGTCAAAGATTCCTGCGGAACTGGAACAACAGGTGAGGGATGCAGATGAGAGCGGGTTCGATATCGATGCCAGTGGAGGGCTCGCTGGATTTGCCTTCACTTCCGGAACCGGCCCTGACTCTCCGCGACCTCGACCGTGCAATTCAGATTGCGCCCGCGAGGCCGCCCGAGGTGGACTTCCGGCCACTCGATCCCGGATCGTACGGGATCGGGCTGCCGGGCGGCGCGCCGATCCGGGTTACGACCGACGCGGGAGTATTTGAGTTCTCATGCGACAACTTCCAGTTGTTCTCGCCTGGCGGCGAAGCGTTCGGCGCGTTCTGTGTGGATGGTGCCGGCAGAGGTGCCGATGGCAGGGGAATCGCATGGATTGTCCAGCGTCCTGGTGCCGAAGCGGAGTTCGTTTTGGCCACGCGATTCGGGCCACGCTCGGTGGCGAGTTTCGGAGAACTCCTGGCGGCGATGGACCTCGTTGGTGAACCGACTGAATTTCCATTTGCGGACTGGCCCGGCGCGCCCCTTTCGGTGATTGCCTAAATCCAGATCTGTGCCTCGGCCGCGGACCGTTATTCCGCATTAACGGAGTTTATTTGACCCACGACCGCTGCTGAGGGTGTGTTCTATAAGTTGAAAGAATTGGAACGTCCGACTATCTGCCTCGGAATGCCAATTGGTTAAGCTTCAGGGGCCACCATCTCAGCGCGGCCGCGTCCTTTTCGGCGCAACAACTTTTGGAACGCGCGTTCACGGGTCGGGACACCTACGCAGCCCAATGTTCATTGGACTCGCTGGAGCCCGCTCGCTGACCAATGCGGTTTCCTCAAGACAGCCCCGCAGTGAAGTTTTCAAAGAAGGGCGCCGACCGGTTCATGGGAGAGTGGGCCCCTAGTGCCCCAGAAGGCCCCCTTTTTGCGCCTCGCGCGCGCGCGAATAGTAATATTAATAACTATGTAATACGTTTCTCGCCCCTTCACGGCCGCTACTACTAGGATATCTTTCCCGGGCACCCGCTTCGTATACTTTGCTCTATGCCGGTTCACGCTGACCCCTTTGCCTGTATTGTGTCGGAGCGTGTCCCGGTCATGCCCATAGCAAACGGCCTAGCCCACGTGAATTAGTCGCTGTGCGATAGAACGTGCCCGCGAAGCGCTGCGAGTGTCGACAAGAATTGCCAACAGCCGCGCCAATCGCCATAGCGTGCTGCCACGCATCGACCCGCCTGTGGGTGCACCGCTCCATGATTATGCTCGTCAGATTGCCCGCGCGCTTCGCGTAACGAGGGTGGTGTAGGTGCTCCGGAACGGAGTGACGCCAAGAAGCGGGCTGTCGAGCTGAGATCGACTGCCGGCCCATACGGATGCCGACAGCGTCACCGACGCATTTTGCTTTTGCATGCCTTGGACTTTGTAGATTTAGGCGAACTCATTTCTTCAGGGAACTACCGCCATGGCATGTCCCATTCGCCCGTGGCTTCTTGGCTCCTGCCAGGGCATTCACGACCCACATGACGGGTCGTGCGTCAGGAGGCGTTCGAGAGTGACAGTTGGCTATTTGGGTGTCGATCCAGGGCAGCGTAAGAGTTCTGACACGCTCCGCAACCAGGGGTGATTCGTAGAGGCGCATAGCGCGCAGGTATGAGGCTTCCGCTTCCTGGAACTTCCCCTGTTCGTGGAACAGATGCGCCAGATTCACCACAGCCATGGCTACATCGCTCTTGCGGCTCCACAGGTCGTGTGCGACCATTCGTTCCCAAATGGGGAGTGGAATATTTCGCGGCGGCAGCGGCCGGGTTCTGCCTTCTGACGGATGCAAAGTCTCTTCCGCCTCCTCGATTCTCTGCCGGTATACCTTTTCCGCCCCTTCGTACCATTCGGCATCGCGACAATTCTCGGCCTGAAACAGACCGAACCACCCGTTGAATTTCTGCTCCCAGTTCTCGTGCGTTGTCCGGTATTTCTCAACCTGGCTCTTGATAATTCGCGCAATCCGAAGCACCTCGGGTGGCAAGCTGCGTTTCCGTGATCCGCGCCTCTGCGTGTCTGCGATCAGACGATCCAGTTCGGCAAAGCGAGGATCGTAGTTTCCTCGGAGCGGCGTTGCTTGGGTTTGCTTTGGGGACTGCTCGCAAAAGCTTTTTCCCCCAGAAACCAGGCGCGGGGGTGTGGGGTGCGCTTCAGGGCGGGGGGCGGCGCACCTCTTCCTCTCCCCCCCCACAGCGACAGGGGGCGATG
>Ga0080064_1006095_pt1 | contig 13364 bp, 11 predicted proteins | sample Subgrocontami54m_FD_69260 | JGI IMG/M metagenome (GOLD analysis project Ga0080064, IMG submission 69260) | Subsurface groundwater microbial communities from S. Glens Falls, New York, USA - GMW46 contaminated, 5.4 m (SPADES assembly) (version 2) ...
CCATCGCCTGGAAGTTGCTGAGCGCAGTGGCCATGTCCATCACGATCACCGGGACGCGGTGCGGGATGCCGTCGAGCCCGCGGTTCACCGACATGAGGCCCGTGAAGGCCTGGAATACCGTGTCCACCGCCGGTCGCTCCGCGTCGGGGCCGGTCTGGCCGAAGCCGGAGACCGAGAGATAGATGATGCGCGGGTTGATCGCCTCGATGTCCGGATAGCCAAACCCGAGGCGCGCCGCCACCCCCGGTCGGGAGGATTCGAGGAACACGTCGGCGCTGGAGACGAGCCGGCGGAGGATCTGCCGGTCGTCCTCGGTCTTGAGATCGAGCACGATCGAGCGCTTGCCGAGGTTGGCCGCGATGGCGAAGGCGGTCATGTCGCCGTAGCGCTTGCCGAGCGCGCGCGCCCAGTCGCCTTCCGGCGGCTCCACCTTGACCACGTCTGCGCCGTACTGGGCCAGCAGCATGGCCGAGTAGGGCCCCGCGATCCCCTGGCTCAGGTCCACCACCTTGAGGCCGGCGAAGGGCGCGTCGTAACTCATCGCGTGCTTTCCTCCGGAACCGGGACTGAGCGATAATGACGCCCGCAGATCATACCCGAGGGAGGAACGCTATGCTCAAGGTCGAGAAGCCCCAGGATTTGCTGCAGCACGTGGGCAAGGAGCTGGGTCCGTCCGAGTGGCTCACCGTGACCCAGGAGATGATCGACAAGTTCGCCGACGCCACCGGCGACCACCAGTGGATCCACGTGGACGTGGAGCGGGCCAAGAAGGAGATGCCCGGCGGCAAGACCATCGCCCACGGCTACCTGACGCTGTCGCTCCTGCCGCGGCTGATTCCGCAGCTCCTGAAGGTGCAGAAGCGGAGCCGCGGCATCAACTACGGATCCAACAAGATCCGCTTCACCAACACTGTGCCCGCAGGCTCGCGGGTCCGGCTCAAGCAGACCATCAAGAACGTGGAAGACGTCGAGGGCAACGGCGTCCGCATCACCTCCGAGATGGTGATAGAGGTCGAGGGGCAGGAGCGCCCGGCGCTCGTCGCCGAGGTTCTAGGAATCCAGTACGCCTAGCACCGCAGGCCGGCGAGAAGGGTCCAGATGCGAGGGCGCCAACGAAGCAGATGGGCCCTTATCGGCGGCCTGCTACTGGAAGCGGGCCTTGGCCTTCTCGTAGGTCTGCTTGACGGAGTTCAGGGCCGAGTTCGCTCCGGCCTTGACGTCGTTCCACGCTGAGGCCGAGGAGGCCTTGACCGCCTCCATCTTCTGGACGAGGACGGCCTTCTGCCGGTCGAGCGTGTCCATGTCGCGCGCGAACTCAGCCTTGACGGCATCGCTCGCCCGCCCGGCCTTGGCCTTGAGCTCGTCGAGCTTGACGTCGAGCTCCCGAATCTGCGTGGCGAGGGCGCGCTGGTACTCCTCCTTCTTCTCGTATGTGTAGTCCGCGGCCTGGCGGCTGTCCTCCTTCACGCCGGCGACGGTGTTGCAGCCTGCGAGCAGGGCAACCCCGATGAGCGCGATGACGAGAGTGCGCATGGGTCCTCCTGCGCCGACGGTAGACGAGCGCGGGCGCAGCGTCAAGCCGCTAGGCGGTGGACGGCGAGCGTGAGCCGCATGTGCGCTTCGCCAGGCCTCTCAGCCGGGATCTCTCCCAGATCCTCCGAGACCGCGCCGACCTTCGGGGGCAATTGCGCTCAGAGCAAGCGCAAGGCCCCTTGGCGCGGCGACCGAACGGTCACTTGCCGAGGAACGTCTTCGCCTGCCGGATCTCGAGCCGCTCGCTGTCGGCCTTCTCGCCGAGTGTCACGAGCTGGGAGTAGTACGTCCTGGCCTTGGTCCGGTCGCCCGTCAGCTCGGCCGCGCGGGCCGCGCCGAAGAGCCCCCTGAACCGGTTCGGCTCTACCCGCATCGAGGCCTCGAACTCCTTCAGCGCCTGAGCCGGCTCGCTCGACTCGAGCAGCATCTCGCCCAGGAGCTCGCGTGCGGGCACGAGCGGTCCGGGCGTGACCGGGTGCTTCTCGGTCGCGTCCTCGCGATCGGCCGCCGAGCGCATGAGCGCGAGCGCATCGTCCTTCTTTCCCTCGGCCCGCGCGGTCCACGCGGCCACCACGCGGTGCTGGATCTCGACCTGCTCCGCCCAGTAGCCGTTCTTCGCCGCAACGAGGGCGTCCCGCAGCACCTGGAGGCGGTCGAGATCCTGTCGCGCCGCCGCCGGGTTGCCGCTGCGCGCGGCGCCGAGGCCCCGCGCGAACACGAGCTGCGCTTCCGATTGCGGGAAGCGGCTCCACGGGAACTCCTTCCCGAAGAGGGTGAGCGACGCGGCCTCCGACCAGCGCCCGCGCTCGAGCGCGTAGCGGGCCGGAATGGTCGCCAGGGCGAAGCCGGTCACGAAGTGATCGAGATTTATCTTCTGGATCGCGTTCATGTCGTCGATCACGCGCTTCGCTGCCTGATCCTGCGCCATCTGCAGATACGCGTACGTCAGGTAGTCCATGGCGTGCAGCTGGTTGAAGTGATCCTGGGCGGCGGTCGCCGAGGCGCGGTTCGACTCGATGGAGTCCGGCCAGTAACCCCGCCGCGTGAAGATGTGAGAGGGCATGTGGAGCGCATGCGGCGCCGCCGGCGCGATGCCGGAATAGCGGCGGGCGGCGCCGAGCCCTCTATCGGCGATCGGCGGGTAGTCGTAGCTGTGGATCAGGTAGTGCGCCACACCCGGGTGCTGGGGCTGCTCGGCGAACACCTTCTCAAGGATGGAGGCGGCCTTCAGCTGGTTCGCGTAGGTCTTGTCGGTCGGGAGGGCCGTCGCGTTCAGGGCGAGGGCGTAGAAGATCGCCGCTTCGCGATCGTCGGGATAGCGCTGGGACAGCCGCTCCATCGCCTGGAGGTAGGCGAGGGCCCGCGTGCGGTGCTCGACCGTCGCCGCGTCCTTGTAGAAGACCTCCAGCGCGGCGATGTAGTCGCGCTCGCGCTGTGTTTGGGCGCCCGCGGCCTTCGCTTTCTCGACGGCGGCCCAGCCGTCGGCGAGCCCCTTGGCTGACGGCGGCCACCCGAACGGGTTGCCGAGCGCGTTCATCGCGATCGCCCAGTGGGCCATCGCGCAGCCGGGGTCCTTTTGGAGCACGCTGGCGAGCGCATTGAGCGACGCCGGGTGGTAAAAGGAATGCAGCGACGCGATGGCGCTGTCGAACTCCGCCTGGACCGCGACGTTGCATGAGGTCGGGAAGCTGACCTTGCCGACCTTTTCCTGCGCCGCGGCACCCGCGACGCCGAAGATCATCATCAGGGATAGAGAGAGGGCGAGTTTGCGGAGTGTCATGGATTGAGACCTCCAATGGCGAGTGCGGGGGCGGCCATGCCTAGTGAACCTTAGGGATGATTATAGTCTAAAATAACTACGTGGGCCGAGATTGCCGACATGGACCGATCGCCGACCCGGCGACGCCGTCCACCGAGCTGGCCGGGCTCGAAGTCGTGTTGACGGTGCTAGTATGTGCGGACCTATTGCCCAGGGAGGCGCGATGCCCGAATCCATTCCCGCAACGCTGATCATCGACACGCTGAAGGACACCTTTCGCGAGGCCCGCGCCGCGCTGGCGGCGGAGGTCGCCGAGCCGCCGAAGCACGGCCACCTCGGCTGGATCCTGAGCGTGCCGGACACGCACCAGAAGACGGTGCTGGCCGCGCTCGACAAGGAAGAGCAGATCCGGGTCCTCACCTGCGCGACGGAGGACGAGGCCACGACCATCGCGGCCGGCCTCCACATCGGCGGCGAGCCGTGCGTGCTGATGATCCAGCACGCGGGGCTCTACGCCTCGGTCAACACGCTGCGGGGCGTGGCCATGGACGGCCAGATCCCGCTCTTCTACATGATCGGCCTGCTGAGCCGGGAGAAGGACAAGCAGCCGCGCGAGTCGCGCCATTCCATGGTCCGCTACTGCGAGCCGCTGCTCGACACCTTCGGCGTGCCACACGCGAGGCTCGAGGGGCCCGACGACGTCCACCTGATCCCCGAGTACTACCGCCTGAGCCGCGCGCGGAAAGGACCGGCGGTCGTCCTGGTCGGATTGGAGACCATCTAGCCATGGCCCACGACGTGAAACCCCACGACGTGAAACCCCACGACGTGAAACCAATGAAGCCCGAGGAGATCCTGAATCTCATCCATGCCCAGCGAGGAACCGCCATCTGCGTGCCGACCATGACCGCGGCGCCGCACTGGCGGACGATCGCCCCCGACGATCTCTCCGTCGCCTGCGTCGGCTTCATGGGCGGCGCGTCGTCCCTCGGCCTGGGCCTCGCCCTCGCACAGCCCGACCGCCGCGTCCTGGTGCTGGACGGCGACGGCTCGCTGCTCATGCAGCTCGGCTCGCTCGCCACCGTGGCGGGCGCCGCCCCGCGGAACCTCGTGCACTTCCTGTTCAAGAACGGCGTCTACCACACCTCCGGCGCTCAGGGGATCCCGGGGGGACTCACCGTGGACTTCGTCGCGATGGCCAAGGGCGCGGGCTACCGGATGGCGCGCTCCATCCACGACATCGAGGATTTCAAGCGTCGGCTTCCCGAGCTGTTGAAAGCCGAGGGGCCGGTCTTCGTGGAGCTCCACACCGGCCTGTCCGAGCAGACGCCGATGACCGCGGGCGGCGGCGTGCCATTCCCACAGCAGGTCACCGACCTGCGCGCGAAGCTCCTGAAGCCCCGCGCGCGCGCCTGAGAGCCGCGCTTCCTAGCCGGCGGCGGGGGCCGGTGAGGTCTGGGCCGGCGCGAGCTGGGCCTTGTGGCCCCAGATAGTCCCGCGGTCGTGTCGCTGGACCTGCCAGACGGCGTCGTCCACCAGCCGTCCGCCCCAGCCGTACTCGACCTCGAAGCCAGACGGCGTGGACATGTAGAAGGACACCATCTGGTCGTTGGAGTGACGGCCGAGCGAAGACACCACGGGGATACCGGCGCGGGTCGCCAGGTCGAGCGCCGTGCCGACATCGTCCAACGTGTTGGTCTCGAGCATGAAGTGCCACATCTTCTTGTCGCGGCTCCGGGGCAGGTCCGGGATCCTGGGCTGGAAGGCGATCGAGTGGTGCCGCGGGTTGCAGTGCAGGAACACCATGGAGTTGATGTAGTCGGAGATCCTGAAGCCGAGCGCCTTCGTGAAGAGCCCCGCGCTTTCGTCGCGGTCCGTGGTGCGCAGCACGACGTGGCCGAAGCCCAGCGAGCCCGTCTTGAAGCCTGACATGGGGCGCGCCGGCTGGAAGGGCGGGTCCCAGCGGGTGTTGGGGCCGATGGAGAGATCGAAGGGCAGGCCGCCCGTTTCGAACTTCACGAAGTCAATGAGCCGGCGGTGGGCGATCTCGGCCGGCGCACCCTGCGTGACCGATACCCCGGCGGTGCGCAGCGCGGCCTTGGCTTCCTCGAATGACGCGGTGGTCGCCGCCTGCAGCCCGATGTAGAGGACGTCGTCCTCGCCGCTCGGGTGGAGCGCGATCCGGTGATGGTTCTCGTCCATCCGCAGGTACACGGTGCCGTCGTCGGCGCGCTCGATGATCTGCATGCCGAGAATGTCCGTGGCGAAGGTCTTCCAGGCGTTCATGTCGCTGACGCCGATGCCGAGATACGCGAGCTGAGAGACCGCCATGTACTTGTCCTCCTCCGAGGTTGGTGCACCACGATAGCGACGGACGGCAACCCCGTCAAGTTGCAAGGATGCTAGAATCCGCCGTCTCCGGACCTCTAGCATGCTGGGAAACTCGAGGAGGAGCACGGATGGGGCAGTACGGCATCGGGCAGTCCGTCAAGCGGTTCGAGGACCCCCGCCTCGTGCGGGGCGAGGGCAGATTCCACAACGACGTCAACCTCCCCGGCCAGGCCTACGTGGTCGTCGTGCGGTCGCTCCACGCCCACGCGCGGATCCAGTCCATCGACACGGCCGCGGCCGCCGGCGCCCCGGGCGTGCTCGCGGTCTTCAGGGGCGCCGACCTGGCGCGGGACGGCCTCGGTACCATGAAGATGACGCTGAAGCGGAAGCGCCCGGACGGCTCGCCCATGTGGGCGCCGCCGCACCGGGGGCTGACGCAGGACCGCGTCCGCTACGTCGGCGACCCCATCGCGCTCGTGATCGCGGAGACCCTGGCCGAGGCCGAGGACGCGGCGGAGCTCTGCCGTGTCGAGTACGCGCCGCTGCCGTCGGTGACGTCGACCGCGGAGGCCGTCGGCGGGGCTCCAGTATGGGACGAGTGCGCCGACAACATCTCGAACGTCTTCGAGGTCGGCGACAAGACGGCAACCGAGGCCGCCTTCGCGCGCGCGGCCCACGTCGTCCGGCGCCGCTACGTGATCACGCGCGTGCACGCGCAGTACATGGAGCCCCGCGGCGCGCTCGGCGTCTACGATCCGGGCGAGGACCGCTACACGCTCCACGCGGATGTCCAGTACCCGCACCGCGTCAGGAACGCGCTCGCGAGCAACATCTTCCAGGTGCCCGAGCACCAGATCCGCGTGATCGTGGGCGACGTCGGCGGCGCCTTCGGCACCAAGGGCTGGCAGTACCCCGAGCACAAGCTCGTGCTGTGGGCGGCGCGCAAGCTCGGCCGGCCCATCAAGTGGCAGTGCGAGCGCCGCGAGGCGATCCCGGCCGACGAGCACGCGCGGGACAACGTCAGCGAGGCCGAGCTGGCGCTGGACGCCGACGGGCGCTTCCTCGCTATCCGCGTCCGGACGCTCGCCAACGTCGGCGCCTACATCTCCTCCGACCGCAACCTGCTCGCAACCTTCGGCAACGTGGTCACGGTGGTCGGCGTCTACACCTTCGCCGCTGCCCACGTTCAGGTTCTGTCCGTGCTGACCAATACCAGCTCGACGGCGCCGTACCGCGGGGCCGGCCGGCCCGAGGCGACGTACGTGATCGAGCGCTTGATCGACGACGCGTCGCGCGAGCTCGGCATGGATCGGCTGGAGCTCAGGCGGAAGAACCTCATCCCCGCCTCGGCGATGCCGTACAAGACGGCGCTCGGCACGATCTACGACTGCGGCGAGTTCGCGAAGAGCATGGAGCGAGCGCTCGTGCTCGCCGACGTCGTGGGCTTTCCCGCCCGGCGCGACGCGTCCCGTCGGCGCGGCGCCCTGCGAGGCCTCGCCGTGGTCAACGCCATCGAGCGGGCGGCGGGACCCGCGCCCGAGTTCGCCGAGATCAGGTTCGCCCCGAGCGGAAGCGCGACCGTCTTGATGGGGACGAAGAACCAGGGGCAGGGGCACGAGACGACGTTCAAGCAGATCCTTCACGAGCGGCTGGGCCTCGACCCCGCCGAAGTCCGCTACATTGATGGAGACACGGATCGGGTCGCCTTCGGCATGGGCACCATGGGATCCCGCTCGACGGTCGTCGGCGGCACCGCGCTCTGGACGGCCGCCGACAAGGTGATCGCCAAGGGGAAGAAGATCGCCGCGCGCCTGCTGGAAGCGGCCGAGGGCGACATCACCTTCGCCGACGGCAAGTTCACCGTGGTGGGCACGGACCGCGCCGTGGCGATCAAGGAAGTCGCGCGGGCGGCCTTCGTGCCCGCCCAGCTGCCGCCCGGCCTCGAGCCGGGCCTTTACGAGACGGGCACCTTCGCGCCCAAGACGGACACGTGGCCCAACGGCTGCCACGTCTGCGAGGTGGAGGTGGATCCGGACACGGGCGCCGTCACGCTCGCCAGCTACGCGATCATGGACGACGTCGGCACCGTGATCAATCCCCTCACGCTCAAGGGCCAGATCCACGGCGGGGTCGCGCAGGGTGTCGGCCAGGCGCTCATGGAGCAGGTCGTGTACGAGCCGGAGTCGGGCCAGCTCCTGACCGCGTCCTTCATGGAGTACGCGATGCCGCGCGCCGACACCTTCTGCGACGTGCGCATCGAGAGCAGCCCGGTGCCGACCACGCTCAACCCGCTCGGGGCCAAGGGCGCGGGCGAGGCCGGCACCGTCGGCGCCCTGCCTGCCGTCATCAACGCGGTCATGGACGCGTTGGTACCTCTCGGCGTCCGCGAACTCGACATGCCGGCAAGCAGCGAGCGCGTCTGGCAGGCCATCCAGGCAGCGAAGCGCGACGGACCGTAGCGCTCGTTATCAGCCGCGGCCGCGGTCCGTCGACTGCATGTCGGGGTTACATGCCCGCTTGTTCCATGCGTGTATACTCCGATGTACGGGACGGAGCACCCAGCATGGCCCAGCTCAGCGAGATCGTACACAGCGACCCCGAGATCCTCGGCGGCACGCCGGTCTTTGTTGGCACACGCGTTCCGGTCCAGTCGCTCTTCGACTACCTCGAGGGCGGCGAGACCCTCGACGAATTCCTCCGCCAGTTCCCGTCTGTGAAGCGCGAGCGGGCGGTCGCCGCGCTCGACCTCGCGCGCGCCACACTCCTGGCGGATGCGCGTTCTTCTTGACGAGCAACTTCCGGTAGACCTCGCCCAAGTCCTGAGCGGGCACTCGGTCGACACCGTCGTCAGTCGTGGCTGGGTAGGTATCAAGAACGGCGATCTCCCAGAATCTCTCGGGACTGCCGTTCGGCGTGCTCCTTCTCCGAGCACCTTCCAATCGCATCGTACATCTCCGGCCCGTTGTGCCGACCATCCTCGATGTCCTCTCGCAGCTCTCGCCCGGTCAACTCCGCCGGATAGGCGTATAACCTGCGCGGTGAGCGGCGCGAAACGCGTCCGCGCCACCGCGGAGTTAGCGGTCGACCCGTCGCTGCCACCGTCGCGGGTCTCTCTTGACGTGCATACACGCGAGTACCCGGATCGCGATGGCGGATGATACGAAGTAAATAGCGTACGGGAATCGGCGCAGCGCCGCCCGCCGGGTCGTCTTGTATATCTGCGGGAAGCTCTCCGGGTTTCGGCGGATTTCAGCGAGACAGACGTCGACAGCCCGAACAAACTCGCCACCCAGCCCGAGCGAGCGCAACTCGTACCAGAGGGCCGCCTCCGCAATGTCTGCCTCGGCGGCGGGCCGGACGATGAAGCGTGGCGTCACTCGCGGCGCTTTAGGCGCTCGTGGAGACGGGCCCGGACCATCTCCCAGGACTCTCCGGCATCCGGGTTCTGTTCGAGGTCGTCGAGGCGTCGATCAAGTTCAGCCTTCTGCCCCTCGGTCAGGGGGACGTCGCCCCCCTCCGGAGGAATGCTGTCCCAGAGATCCTCGGCCAGCTGGATGCGCTCGGCAATAGACAGCTTGTTGATGTCAAATCCCACGTTCCGCATGCCGCCAGTCTCCTCCAAATTGATCGCTACCGCAATCGTTTCCTCGTGTACCGCCGTCGCTCAGCCGCGGCGCCCGATCATTCCTGCTGCGACCAGTGGTCCCCCGGACAAATGGGGCCAAAGCGCGCCGAACCTTAGCGCCCGGTCCGCTGAACCGTGAGGCACCGTCACGAGCAAGACCGGACTGCCACAGCATCATCGAATCACCGCGTCTCTGAGAATTCGTTCCTTCCCTCGTCCGTACCCGTAAGCCTTGCCGCTGATGTCCCGATGAACCAGCCACACCTCACGGTCGAGGAAGCGTACGAGTGTTGGCTTCGGCTCTACAAGCTGCTTGCGCCGCTCCTGAACTAACGCCACGATGGCGTCTTGATCGTTGGGATCGGCTACTCGGTACAACCCGACCACCGTGTTCAGCGTCAGAAACACTCCCCGGACCTCCGTGCCGCACGCGATCGATCGGGGCTCTTCTTCAGGCCAGAGATCATCGCGTGGGAATTGCCCCCCCGAACCCATCGTGCCGATCAGGCGGTCTAATCCGGGAGGGATCCGAAAGTCTGACAGCTGGACTCGGTTCTTTACCGCCCGGACGAGAGCGTCACACTCGAGGCGATCGGAGTCGGACATCCCCTTATCTGCGATCAAACGCCCGACACAGCCGGAGAGGCCCACAAGGATCAGCGACAGTGCTGCCAGCCACCGCATCAAACGTTGGCCAGCCGTTAGAGACCCGCGGCCAATTCTCGCGTGAGATCGGCGGCCGGTGCCTCCTTGCATCCGCTGGCATTCTGGCCTGACCACAGAGGCGAGAAATCACCGCTACCTTGGCTTTCCGCTTTTGCGCGTAAAGGGGCGATGGCGGAAGTGGCCAAGGGGAACGCGGGCGCTGTAGTGCCGATGGGGCCAAGCTCACTCATGATGCGGTTCACGATTCCGCGCGCCGGTCGGCCCGTGAAAAGGTTCGTGAGCGCCGTGTGGCGGGCAGCCGCACTTTTCAGCGCAGCGCGATGCACGGCACTTGTGGTGGCTTCAGGGCAGAGCAGATATGCGGTCCCGATCTGTGCGCCGGCTGCACCGAGCGCCATAGCGGCAGCAACGCCTCGTGCATCCGCGATGCCGCCGGCGGCGATGACCGGGACTTTCACTTCCCGCACAATTTGCGGCACCAGTGCAAACGTTCCGAGCTGAGTGCTAAGGTCATCTGACAGGAACATGCCACGATGCCCGCCCGCCTCGATGCCTTGCGCAATGATGCAATCGACGCCATGGGCTTCGAGCCAATACGCCTCTTCAATAGTCGTTGCCGAAGATAGTATCTTCGCGCCCCAGCCTCTCACCCGCGCCAACAAATCAGCCGATGGCAAGCCAAAATGAAAGCTCACTACCGCGGGCCTAAATTCGCTTAGCGCGTCGGCGGCCTCGGAGGTGAATGGCGCACGCCCCGGACCGAGGGGAATGTTGTCCGCGTCGATTCCGAATTCCTTGTAGTACGGCAACAGCGAGGTTCGCCAAGCGCTCTCTCGTTCGGCGCTTGCCTTGGGTGGCGTGTGACAGAAGAAGTTCACGTTGAACGGCTTGTTGGTTTGTGCCTTGATCGCCCTTAGCTCATCACGCATGGCATCAAGACTGAGCATCGCGCAGGGCAGCGATCCCAGCCCACCCGCATTGGACACGGCCACCGCGAGCGCGCCGCCCTGCGCTCCCGCCATTGGTGCTTGAACGATCGGTAGGTCTATACCCAGGAGTTGTTGCAAGGTCATCATGTGAACTCCTATATGTCTCGCGCTCGCAGCGCACCGCTGAGCGGCCGGCGGCCGACAGCCGCGGCCGGGTCGCCCGCGAATGCCGCCTGTCCGCTCCGGCCGTTCGTTAGACGTCTTCGGGTACCGATGTTCCCGGTTGCACCCTTATGCCGTCGCCCATTCCGCGGACAGCACGGCCGCCTGCTCCAACACTGTCTGCGTTGCCTTCTCCTGCTTGTCCGGCGGGTAGCCATGCTTGCGCAGGATGCGCTTGACGAGCACGCGGAGCTGGGCGCGCACGTTTTCGCGCACCGTCCAGTCGATGGTCACGTTGGCGCGCACTGACGCCACGAGCTCGCGCGCGATGTCGCGCAGCGTGGGCTCGCCCAGCACCTTCACGGCGCTGTCGTTGGTCTCCAGCGCGTCGTAGAAGGCGAGCTCGTCTTCGCTGAGGCCTAGCTCCACGCCGCGCCGGTCCGCCTCGCGCATCTGCTTGGCCAGCCCGATCAGCTCCTCGATCACCTGGGCGGCCTCGATGGCGCGGTTCTGATAGCGGCGGAGTGACTGTTCCAACAGCTCCGCGAAGGACCGCGCCTGCACGAGATTCTTCCGCCGGCGCGTGCGCAGCTCGCCCTTCAAGAGCTTCTGCAGCAGCTCGACCGCGAGATTGCGCTGCGGCATCCCGCGCACCTCGGACAGAAACTCGTCCGACAGGATCGAGATGTCCGGCTTCGCCAAGCCCGCGGCGGCGAAGATATCCACCACCCCCTCGGGCGTCACGGCGCGGGAGATGATCTGCCGGATGGCGTGGTCGATCTCTTCCTCGGGCCTGGCCTCGCCCGGCGCGCGCTTGGCAAGCACGGCCTGCACCGCCTGGAAAAAGGCCACGTCGTCGCGGATGCGCAGCGCCTCAGCGTGCGGCACGGCGAGCGCGAACGCCTGCGACAGTTCCCGCCCAGCGCGCACCAGTCGGTCCTTGCCGTTCTCCTGCGCGAGGATGTGCTCCTGCGCCGCAGGCAGCAGGCCGAGGTGCTCCGGCGGCGTGCCCGTGACCCACTTCGACCAGTCGAAGCCCCCCACCACGCCGGTCTGCGTGGTGTAGGAACCGAAGAGGCCGCAGCAGACCTCGTGCTTCTCCAGCATCACGGCGACGGCTTCGCCCTGATCGAGCGCCGTGCGCCCCGTGCCGCCGCTCTCCGTGTACGTGGCGAGCGCCGCCTTGAGCTCGTGCGCCAGCCCGAGGTAGTCCACCACCAGGCCGCCTGGCTTGTCCTTGAACACGCGGTTGACGCGCGCAATCGCCTGCATCAGCCCATGGCCGCGCATGGGCTTGTCCACGTACATGGTGTGCAAGCTCGGGGCGTCGAAGCCGGTGAGCCACATGTCGCGCACGAGGACCAGCTTCAACGGATCGGTGGCATCGCGGAAGCGATTGGCCAGCGCCTCGCGGCGCGGCTTGTTGCGGATGTGCGACTGCCAGTCCACCGGGTCGGACGCCGAGCCGGTCATCACCACCTTGATCGCGCCGTGGTCGTCGTCCTCGTGCTGCCACTGGGGCCGCAGCCGCACGATCTGCTGGCACAGCTCCACGCAGATGCGCCGGCTCATACAAACGATCATCGCCTTGCCGTCGAGCGCCTCGAGCCGCGTCTCGAAGTGCTCGACAATGTCCTTGGCCAAAAGAGCAAGACGCCGCTCGGCCCCGACGATGGCCTCGAGCTGCGCCCACTTGCTCTTGAGCTTCTCCTTGCGCTCGACCTCCTCGCCCTCGGTGGCCTCCTCGAACTCGGGGTCGATCTTCGGCCGCTCGGCCTCGTCCAGCTCCAGCTTCGCCAGCCGGCTCTCGTAGTAGATCGGCACGGTCGCGCCGTCAGCGACCGCGCGCTGGATGTCGTACACGCTGATGTAGTCGCCGAACACCGCCCGCGTGTTGGCGTCCTGCAGCTCGATGGGCGTGCCGGTGAAGCCGATGAACGAGGCGTGCGGCAGCGCATCGCGCATGTGGCGCGCGAAGCCGTCGATGAAGTCGTACTGGCTGCGGTGCGCCTCGTCGGCGATCACCACGATGTTGCGCCGGTCGGAGAGCACCGGGTGGCGGTCGCCCTTCTCCTCGGGGAAGAACTTGTGGATGGTGGTGAAGACCACGCCGCCGGCCGCCACGGCGAGCTTCTGGCGCAGGTCGGCACGGCTCTCGGCCTGCACCGGAGGCTGGCGCAGCAGATCCTGGCAGCGCGAGAAGGTGCCGAAGAGCTGATCGTCGAGGTCGTTGCGGTCGGTGAGCACGACCAGCGTCGGGTTCTCCATCGCCGGCTCGCGCACGATCCGCCCGGCATAGAAGGCCATGGTCAGGCTCTTGCCCGAGCTCCGCGTGGTCCAGACACCCCCGACCCGGCGG
>Ga0080064_1006097_pt1 | contig 13352 bp, 9 predicted proteins | sample Subgrocontami54m_FD_69260 | JGI IMG/M metagenome (GOLD analysis project Ga0080064, IMG submission 69260) | Subsurface groundwater microbial communities from S. Glens Falls, New York, USA - GMW46 contaminated, 5.4 m (SPADES assembly) (version 2) ...
CCGCAGTAGGACAAAAAGACCCCGTGGAGCTTTACTACAGCCTGATGTTGCATCGGGGCTGAGCATGCGTAGGATAGGTGGGAGCCTGTGAACTCCGAACTCTGGTTCGGGGGGAGGCAACCTTGAAATACCACCCTTGCTCGGTTCTGGTCCTAACCCCGGCCGTTATCCGGTCGCGGGACAGCATCTGGTGGGTAGTTTGACTGGGGCGGTCGCCTCCAAAAGAGTAACGGAGGCGCCCAAAGGTCCCCTCAGGCTGGATGGAAATCAGCCGTAGAGTGCATTGGCACAAGGGGGCTTGACTGCGAGGCCTACAAGCCGAGCAGGGACGAAAGTCGGGCAAAGTGATCCTCTGGCCCCGCGTGGAAGGGCCAGGGCTTAACGGATAAAAGCTACCCCGGGGATAACAGGCTGATCTTGCCCGAGAGTCCATATCGACGGCAAGGTTTGGCACCTCGATGTCGGCTCGTCGCATCCTGGGGCCGGAGCAGGTCCCAAGGGTTGGGCTGTTCGCCCATTAAAGCGGTACGCGAGCTGGGTTCAGAACGTCGTGAGACAGTTCGGTCTCTATCCACTGCGGGCGTAGGGAATTTGAGGAAGGCTGTCCCTAGTACGAGAGGACCGGGATGGACGGACCTCCGGTGTTCCAGTTGTCCTGCCAAGGGCATCGCTGGGTAGCCGACGTCCGGTCGGGATAAGCGCTGAAAGCATCTAAGCGCGAAGCCCTTTCCAAGATGAGATTCCCCATGGCACAAGCCAGTAAGGCCACAGGAAGATTACCTGTTTGATAGGCCGCATGTTTAAGGGGGGTAACTCCCTCAGCTAAGCGGTACTAATGGCCGAGGGCTCAAACACTACGTGGTGCGCCTTGCCAAGCCAACCGGATCGATCCCGATCAGTCAGATTACTCGTATGCTCACCGCGGCTCGCTCGTTGAGCGGCCGCGGCCTCACCGCTATTGCGCTGCACGGTTCCTGGTGTTTCGAGCGGAGTGGTCCCACCCGTTCCCATCCCGAACACGGCAGTGAAACGCTCCAGCGTCGACGATACTTGAGGGGTGACCCTCCGGGAAAATAGACCAATGCCAGGGCCATAATTTTGCTCGGTCTTGCCCAACCCTCCGAGCATGCGGCATGATAGCGGTGACACGGCGCGGGATGGAGCAGTGGTAGCTCGTCGGGCTCATAACCCGAAGGTCGGGGGTTCGAATCCCTCTCCCGCTACCAAGAACAGCAGCGCGGCCTGGGCCCTCCAGGCCGCGCTGCTGTGTATCTGGGCCTAAGCCGCGCGATCGAGGTTGCGCAGCTCTCCGCGGTGATCTGGCATCGACAGCGTCTCGGTGCGGATAGCCTCTTCCTCTTCGGATATCACGATGGGACCGATCAGGACGGCGGCGATGAGCGCGATAGCGGCTGGGAGAAGATCAAGCGCCGCCGCAAGCCAGCTCAACGTCGGGGTGCGGAGGATCTCCGCGGAAACGAGGGCCAAGCCGGCCAACCATAGCGCCCCAGTCGTCAGCATGACCTTGGCGAGTAGCCGGTGTCTGTCCACCAGGAAGGCAGCCACGATATTCATGAGGCCGACGATCCAGACGCCAATCGCCCACAATGGTCCCAGATCCCCTCGGCCCTGCGGCGCGGGCATCGGCCAATGAGCAACCCCAATCATCGTCAGACCGGCGATGATCGCGAGCGCGATCCCAGCGTTGTTCCAGCGTCCCGAAGTCGCATACACGCTCGAGTGGGCTGCCATGAGGTTGCTCCTTTTCGGGCATCGTCGGCCAGGGACGCGACCCCCGAGATTCCGTAGCGTGCGGCAGCGTCGCCCGAATGACGGTTGACTGCATTCCGCGACAACGCTGCTTCTACTATCGTTCCAAAAGGTGAAGCGGACCGTCGCAACGGGTCAGCGTCCTGTTAACGCTCGTGGTTCACGGCTCTGAAGCTGAAGTGTAGTTCCTCTGCCGGTGGCTCGGGTCTCCCCGGCTCCAACCGAATATAATTTCGCGGGTTGACCGCATTTGGCGCACCCACCCCCTGCCCCCGTCGTCTAGTGGCCCAGGACGCAGCCCTTTCAAGGCTGAGATCGCGGGTTCGAATCCCGCCGGGGGTACCGGTCACTGCGACGTGCACTCCAAATGAATTCAGCGGAAGTCGGCCGGGGAAACGAGGTCCGAAGCCAGGAGCCCGAGCGCCGGTGCCGTTCGGTTGAGCGCGTCGATGCCGTCATCGCGATGCGTCAGCGTCAGGGCGCCTGGGTCCGTACGGAAGACCGCGACGAGAGTCCGGTCCGCTTCCGGATCGGCGATCGCCACGATGGGCTGGATGGCGAGATAGGCGGAGAGCCCAGCCATCTGCACGTTCGCGGCGCCGGAGACGTTGCCAGCCTGGGCGGCGCGTGCCATCTCGGTAAGGTCACGCGCTGCTTCGAGGTAGAAGATCGCATTCAGCCGCGACGTTGCCTCGAGCCGCGCCGCGCTGAATTCGCGGCGATCATTGCGGAGCGCGCCTTGCTGGGCACGCGCCATCGCGGCTCGCAGCGGCCGATCGATGGAGCCAGTCCGCCCGAAATTGTCCTCGAGCTGGCGCGCGGCGGCGGCAAGCGAGCTCGGGTATGGCGCACCGGTCTCCGGACCAACGTACACAGCCCAGGCGGCGTCGACGTCGTGCGGTGCGCCAGTAAGCGCGTCGCTCTCTCCCGCGCGGAGCTTCGGCTCAGCCGCTGCCAGTCCCTGCAGAGACCAGTAGCGGGCGATGCGGAGCAGACCCTTCTGAATCGCCTGGTGGCGCTGCTCTGGGCCAAACGGTATGGTAACTCCCGTACCAGCGATCGCGCTGCGCAAGGGTTCGTCGAGGAATGCATCGCTTCCATAGAACCCCGCGTCCTCGGGAAATTCGCGGGACCGGACGGGGCTCGTGGCAAATCCGCGGAGCGACCACACCGCGTCGGCCGTGCGTGCGTGTCGACCCTGCTCGTAAATTGCCATGATCTCGGCGTTTGGTAGCGGCCGGGCCTGGGTGCCCTGGTTCAAGAGCTGGTCGATGTCGCCGATATCGCGTGCGATAGCCTGCTGCAAGTCGACGTTGCTGACCGGCGTGTAGACCCCATCCCCTCGCGTGGCGTTGCTCGCAGGCTGTTGGGGTGGCCGGCTCGGCAGGGCAACTGGGCTGGAGGCCGGCAGCGGCGGGGCCTGCTCGCGACCAAGGGGCGGCAACCGTAGCTGCTGACAGGCGGTTGCTGCGAATGCCCAGACGGCGAGCAGCGCGAGACTTACCTGTCTCATCCTCTCGCTCCTAGGTCGGATCGAGGCGGCGCGTTTCGCGGATCTCGTGCCGCCCGGTAGAAGGATCGGGCTCGGCATCGGCCAAGGTTGACGCGTCGAAATCCCCTGTGGTACCGTCCTGCCCGTCATTCCCTGCGATCCTCGAGGTGACTCCCGCCTCGCACATCGGTGGATCCCCCGCCCCATGCCTCCCAGTATTTCAGCCTTCTTCCCTGCCTACAACGACAGTGGGACCATCGCCTCGATGGTCGTCGTTGCAGACATGACGCTGCGTCGTCTGACGGATGATTACGAGATCATCGTCGTCAACGATGCCAGCCCGGATCATTGTGGGGAGATTCTGGCAGATCTGCAGACGCGGTACCCAAAGCTCACCGTGGTGACCCACGAGACCAACCGAGGCTACGGCGGCGCGTTGCGGAGCGGGTTCAGCACCGCCACCAAGGACCTGATCTTTTACACGGACGGCGATGCCCAATACGATCCCCGTGAGCTTGCATCGCTGTTCAAAGCGTTGACTGATGATGTGGACATGGTCAATGGCTACAAGATTGCGCGCAACGATCCGATCAACCGGAAGATTATCGGCAAGCTCTACCACCACGGGGTGCGCCTCGCATTCGGGCTCCACCTGCGGGACGTGGACTGCGACTTTCGCTTGATTCGCCGGCAGGTCTTCGACGTGGTGCACCTCCAATCGAGCAGCGGTGTCATCTGCGTGGAGCTCATGAAGCTAATCGAGGATGCTGGGTTCCGCATCGCTGAGGTGCCGGTTCACCACTTCCATCGGGCGTTCGGCATTTCCCAGTTCTTCAATTTTCGGCGGGTTGGACGGACGCTCGTGGACCTGGCCAGGCTTTGGATCCGGCTTGTCCTCCGCGGCGGCTCACGGCCGAGCGAGGTGAAGCCGTTCGCGGTGTCGGAGTGAGCGAGATCAACGACCGTCACCTGAGCTACTACCAGGACCGCAAGGTGATGATCACCGGCGGTTGCGGCTTCATCGGAAGCAACCTGGCCATCCGGCTGGTAGAGCTTGGCGCGGACGTGCTCGTCGTCGACTCCATGCTTCCCGACTTTGGCGGGAACCTGTTCAACCTCGAGCCCGTGAAGGACGCGGTCCGCATCAACTTCGGCGACGTGCGCGACGCAACGACGATGAGCTACCTGGTGCGCGACCAGGAAGTGATCTTCAACCTGGCGGGGCAGGTCAGCCACCTCGACAGCATGGAGGACCCGGAGACCGACCTGGAGATCAACTGCCGCGCGCAGCTCCGATTCCTGGAGGCCTGCCGCCGCAATAATCCGGACACCAAGGTTGTATTCGCTTCGACCCGCCAGATCTACGGCCGCCCGCGCTACCTCCCCGTCGATGAGAAGCACGAGCTCCATCCCAGCGATGTGAACGGCGTCAACAAGCACGCCGGCGAGATGTACCATCTGCTTTACCATGACGTGTACGGAATCCGGAGCTGCTGCCTGCGCTTGACCAACACGTATGGGCCGCGGCAGCACGTACGCACGGACCGACAGACGTTCATCGGCTGGTTCTTCAGGCAAGTGATCGACGATGAAGAGATCCGCATCTTTGGGACGGGATCCCAGCTCCGCGACTTTACCTACATCGATGACTGCGTGGACGCCATGCTCCGCGCGGGCGCGCTGGACGCGTCAAACGGCGAGATCTTCAACGTGGGTGGAATCCGCCCCGTGAGCCTGTTGGAACTCACGAGGATGCTGATCGAAGTCGCGGGGACCGGGAGCTACACGCTCATCCCATTCCCCGAAGGCCGGCGCGCCATCGATATCGGCAGTTTCTATGCGGATGACACCAAGATCCGCCGGGTCCTTGGCTGGAAGCCCACGGTCCCGCTCGAACGTGGCCTCGCGATGTCCGTGGAGTATTTCCGCGAGCATCGCGAGCACTACTGGTGAGTCAGACGGGCGGCCGCGGCTAGCGGGAGCCCGGACCGGTATGGCAGACGCACAACCAGCGGCGACCGACCAATCCGGCGTGCCCCGAGCGCGCGGCCCCCTCCGGCACCACATCGGATTGGGACTGCTGGGGGCCGCGGTCGTCACGTACGAGATCATGATCGCTGCCGCCCGAAATCGCGTGGTCCGCGAGCTGGCAGCGCTCAGCGTACTCGCGGCGCTCGTGCTCGCCGCGTTTAGCGACGCGGTGGTCAGGGGTCTCGTCGCTTTCCAGAACGATACGCAGGTTTACTACTACCCGCTCGAGATGTGGTTCGGCCAGGAGTTCAAGGCTGGCCGCTTTCCCCTGTGGAATCCGTATCTCTTCGCTGGATATCCGATCTTTGCCGATGGCGAGCTCGGGCTGAGCTACCCGCTCCACATCGCGGCGCTCCAGCTCCTTCCGATCGCGTCCGCGTTCATCTGGTTGCGAATCAGCAGCGTCCTCGTTGCCGCCTTCGCCATGTACGCGCTGGGCCGCGCGCTGGCGTTGGGTCGCCTTCCCGCCATGCTCGGCGGTATTGCTTTCAGCCTGGGGAGCTTTTTTCTCGCCCAGCAGCACCACGAGAACGTCACGCGGACCGCCGCCTGGATTCCGCTCGTCCTCGCGGGAGTGGAGTGGGGGCTCCGGCACCGCGGCTGGCGCCGCCATGCTTTCCTGACTCTCGCGGCGACCGCGCTGGGTATGGCGGGCCGAGGCTTGCATCCCCAGGTGCTCGCGATGGGCCTGCTGACGTTCTCGACCTACGTCTTCTACCGGGTTGCGGTCGGTCCACTCGGCCCGACGCTGCTCGAGGGGCAAGCCGGCCGCTGGCCGGCCGAGACCTGGCCCAGGCTTCTGGCGTTCGGGCGCGAGGTCGCGATCCGGTTTGGGCTGCTGATCTGGGTAGGAGGGTACGTGGGAGCGTTGGGCCTGGCGCTCGCCGCGGTGCAGCTCTTCCCGCTGGCAGAGATCGGGTTGGAGACCTTCCGAGGCTCCCTGGCGGACTACAGCTTCGCAACGAGCTACGCGCTGCCGGTCCAGAACCTGGTGAACCTGGTCTTCCCGTATTTCTTTCGCGGGGCAGACAGCGAGTACTGGTCCCTCTGGGCGAAGTGGGAAACCACGGTTTACGTCGGCATCGTGCCGCTCGTCCTCGGCCTGATTGGCGCGGTCGCGGGATGGCGGCGCGAGGTCGGGTATTTCCTGCTCCTCGCGGTCGGCTCGCTCTGGCTCGCCTTCGCCGACTACGCGCCCGTTGACCTCTATCACGCACTCTGGAGCCTGCCCGGGTTCTCATCGTTTCGCGTTCCCGGACGCTATATCTTGCTCTTCGTGCTGGCCTGGTCAGTGCTCGCCGCGATCGGCTTGCAGGCGTTGAGCGACGCTCGCTCGCGCACGCCGAGCTGGCTGCCGCTCCGCTGGAGCCGGTCGACGACGGCACTCGCCTCACTCGCGGCGCTTGGCGTCGCCGTCGCGGTTGGGCTCGCGACGATGGTCCAGCTTCGCGCGAGTCTCGTCGCCGACCCGGCGGGATCGCTGACCTGGATTCGCGACGGCTACCTTTCGTTGCGCAACCACGGTCAGGGGATCGATGCGCAGGCAGTCTATGCCGGGCTGGTCTTTTCGCTCGGTACCACCAACTCGCGCACCGCGTTTGCGCTCGTCATGGTGGTCACGGCGCTCGTTCTCTGTCTTGGACTCGTGCTCGTCCCGAGGGCCAGCCGCCTATTGCAGCTTGCGCTCGTCGCGTGCACCAGCCTGGACCTGCTGCTCTTCGGCGTAGGTTTCCACCAGAAGATCCTCGTGGACCAGCTCTCGCAGAGCACGCCGGCGATCCAGTTTCTTTCTCGATGTATGGCGCCGGACACGGTGTGTAGTTCGGTACGCGAGCCGCCTGCGCCGCCAGCAGGTGACGGCTCCGTTGGATTTGTGCGTTCTTATCCTTTTGAGCCAAGGGAGAGCCGCGTTTTCACGCCTGGAACCATACCGTCGCTGGAGTTCGATCGGCTCGTACCGTTCCGCATCGAGGAGATCGGCGGTTATAGCTCCGTCCAGCCGAAGCGCCACTTTACGTACTGGACCATCATCAACGACGTGGGTAATCGACTGCTGGACATCGCCAACGTGCGCTACGTCGTCTTTCCTCGCGCGTCGCCCGCGCTGCCATCGTATGGGCACGTGCCCTTCGATCCGGAGCGACCGCTGCTGCTGGGCAGTAAGGATGCGATCGGCGGATTCGAATCGTATTCCTTAGGCGGGGCCGTGGGACATCGGCTGCAGGTCATCGGGGCGCTGACCCGAGCGATCGAGATCCCCGATGGTGACCCGGTCGTCATGATCACCGTGATTGGGCGGGATGGCCAGACCGCGGAGCTCCCACTCCTCGCTGGGCGCCATCTTGCCGAGTGGGCCTATAGCCGGGCCGACGTCCAAGGGCGGGTCAAACATGCGCGTCCGGCGACTGTCGCGTTTCGGCGGCCAACCGTATCGCCCATCGACGGCCAGCGCTACGAGTACGAGCTGTACTACTCGGAGCACGAGCTCCCCCGAGAGATGGAGGTGGAGCGAGTCGAGATCCGGGCCGTCCACCCGCTGGGCGGGGTCGAGATATACGGAGTCGGCCTTTACAATTTCGATTCTGAGCAGACCGTCGGCCTCACCCCGGACATGCGGACCAAGCTCCGCCCCGTGTACGAGGATGCCGAAGTACGAATTTTTGAAAACGCTGAGGCCTTTCCGCGCGCGTACGTCGTCCCCGGCGGCCGTTTTGCTCGGGGCGCGGATTCCGCGCTGGTCGACATGGTGGAATCACCTTTCGATCCACGCCGCGAAGTCATGCTGGAGGAGGAGTCTGCCTTCGACGTCCAGGAGCTCTGGGACCGGGAACGCGCTGGAAGCAGTGAAGGCGCTGGACGAACCACCCAAGTCGCGGCTCCTGCAACGGCGTCGACTGATGCCGCGGCACCTGGATCTGCCGTACCCGTCGTGGAGGAAACCGGCCGCCTGGTCTATCGGGCCAGCGCACCGCAAGGAGGCTACTTTGTCCACGTGGCGAGCCTCGCCTCAGGCTGGCGAGCCTGGGTGGACGGCCGCGAGGCGCCGATTTATCGGGCAAACGGTCTCTTCCGGGCGGTGCCCCTTCCGGCGGGTGAGCACGAGGTGGAGCTGCGTTATGAGCCAAGCGCGATGGCTCTTGGGCAGCGGATAAGTGGCTGGGCAACGGTTGTGGCCGGCTTTAGCCTGCTTCTGGCATTTGGTATGCCTGTGCTCCGGCGGCGGCTCCACCATGGGGACGGCGAGCATTCGCAGAAGGCTATTTGAACGTGGCTGTTAGCGTCCGGATGGCTGCGCCGCGGAGCGCGCGAGCAGCGCCTGCACCCGCTCGACGGTTGCCGACCGGTCATAGCCCAGGAAACGGCCCGCGAGCAGCACGTTGAGGTCGCCCGCGAAGAAGCGCTCGTACAGGAGCTGGCGACTCCCGAACGAGCTGCAGGCGATGTCCCAGGCCAGGCGAAAGAGCTGGACCCGGTCCCGCCCGTTGAGCGTGGCGGATTGGTAGTAACGGTCGATGTCCGCCGTGATCTCAGGCTGCTCGAGGTCGCTCTCGGTCGGGGTCGCCATCAGGCCGCTTGATCCGATGAGCTGCAGGATCTCCACCAGACGGGGGTAGATCTTCGGGAAGTAGTTCCTCGAGGTGTTCATGACCTGCGGATTCGGGTGATAGAAGCCCTGAGCGTCCACCTGCGGATCGACTTCCGCGGCGCGCAGGAAGGCGCGGAGGGTTTCGACGACGTCGATCATCTCGCCGAGCATCTGCTGATAGGCGGGGAGATCCGTTCGTCCGATGGCTTCGGCCACCAGCGCTGCTACCCCAAAGAGAAACTCGGCTTTGGCGAGATTCTTCGTCGTGAATTGGTGGATGCCGTGGATGAACGCTGGTGTCTGGCGGAACAGCCCGTTGCAGAGCCCGATGTCCCCTTTGAGAAACACGCGATCCCACGGGACGAGCACCTCGTGGAAGATGACCACGGCATCCATCTCTTCGTAGCGCGAGGTCAATGGATGGTCCAGCGCTGAGCGACCGATGTCAAAGCTCTCGCGGCAGATGGCACGGAGGCCCGGTGTCGCCATCGGGACGGCGAAAGCGAAGGCGTAGCGGGTGGCATCAGTAGGAGCCAGGCGCGAGGGCGAGGCGAAGATGTGCAGCTCGTCCGCGTAGGGGGCGAGCGTGGCCAGCATGCGAGCACCGCTGACCAGCAGCCCATCTGGGCGCTCCTCAACGATGTGGAGCGGCACGTCTGGGTCAGCCTGGTTGGACTGGGTGCGCGCCCGGTTCGTCTGGGGGTCCACGAAGGCGTGCGTGGCACACAGGTCGTGCTCGCGGGAGTACTCGTAGTACGCCACGATGCGCTCGGCGTACTCGGGGCCGTTCTGGGCGAAGAAGGGCGCTTGGGTGGCGCACCCAGCCAGGATGGCGTTCAGGTAATCGGGCGTGCGGCCGAGCATCCCACCACTGTGATCCGACCAGATCTTGAACATCTCTCGCCGCCGGACGAGATCCTCGACGCTGCGCGGCTGGATGAACGAGAGGCCAACCGGATCGCCGGTCGTGGGGGATGGGTAGGTGAGTTTTTCGCGAAGCGTGGCATCGTGCTGCAGGTCGTAAAGCTCTGCCAGCGTCCGCGCCGCGCGGCCCAGGATTGGGTGCGTGGTGACGTCGGAGACGCGCTCACCCTCGAACCAGATCTCGCGCTCGTCCTGCAGTCCCGCGAGAAACTCCGCGCCGGTCCGTACGCCCATACGCCACCCCTGCCCGATCGCTCGTTCGCCGGAGCAATGGTACCCGCAATCAACGGACCTGGATGCGGCCCTCCGCCCCCGCGGTGAACGGCTGTGGGAGCTGCGCCACGTACTCCACGAGCGCTTCGAGATCTGTGGGGCCGACAACGCGGTCGGTGGCCTCGAGGAAGACGCTGAAGTTATTCGCCCCATCCGCCAGGAAGTCGTTCACCACGACCCGGTAGCGCGCCTCCGGATCGAGTGGGCGGTCGCCGACGCGGATGTCGGCAAGTGCCACCCGATCCCCGACCGGTGCGCCACGGTCCCAGATGTAGCTGAGGCCCGAGACGTGGAGGATGCGTGGGAACGGTTGGTCCTCCCACTGCTGCTCGAGCAAGCGTTCGATCTGCGCCCCGGTCAGCGTGATTCCGACGAGCTGGTTGCCAAAGGGCTGGACGGTAAAGAGATCGCCCCAGCGCACGGGCCCGGCGCGGAGATGGGCGCGCACGCCCCCTGGATTCATGAAGGCGACCTGGCCTTCCATACTCCAGCGCTGCGCATCCGCGATCAGGTTTCCGAGTGCTGACTCACCGGCGGGCGAGTGCGTATCCGCTATGTCCGTGGCAGCGACGCCGATGACGCGCTCTACCAGTGGCGCCACACGCAGGGCCGCGTCGGCGACAAGGGCGGCGATCGCTGGGTGAGGCTGGTCACCAGGCGGATCGTCGTCGAACGTGTTGACGATTTCAGCCCGCTTGTCCAGGACATCGCCTGTCTGGCGATCGATAACGAGGTCGATGGCGGCGAACGCGGTGCCGTTTGCGAAGGCCTGGGTCACCAGCTTGCCCCCGATGTCGCCCTGGTAGCCCCGATGAGTGTGACCGCTCACCACGACATCGACTTCGTCGTCTAGCGCCGCGACGATCGGCACGATCTCGCCGGTGATGCGGCCGCCGCTCACACTCCCGCGGCCGCCCTGGTGGATGAGGACGACGATGGCGCGTACCCCTTGGGCGCGGAGCTCAGCAACGGCGTGGTTGATCGTCTCCACCTCGTCGAGGACTCGGATGCCGACCATCGCCTGGGCGGAGACGATCGTCGGCGTCTCTTTGAGGACGGCGCCTATGAAGCCAACGGGCACGCCGCCCAGCCGCTCGACCGTGTACGGCGGGAAGAGGAGCTCACCAGTCGCGTCGTCGATGACATTCGCGGCGAGGTAGCGGAAGCGTGCGCCGCCGAAGCAGCCGGTAGCCGGATGGCAGCCACCATCCTGGAGTCGGCGAAGCTCAGCCAGCCCTCGATCGAACTCATGGTTGCCAACCGCGCTGAGGCGCAATCCCATGAGACCCACGGCGTCGATCGTCGGCTCGTCGTGCAGCAGGGAGGAGATCGGGGGGCTGCCGCCGATCAGGTCGCCTGCGCCGACGGTGAGCGAGTCGACGCCGCGTGCACGAGCCTGTCGGGTCCATTGTTCCAGGTAGCCGGCTAATGTTGCCGCGCCGCCGATGGGGCGCCCGCGCAGCTCGCGCGGCTCAAGCGCGCCATGCAGATCGTTAACGGCGAGGAGCTGCACCGTAACGGGATCGGGCGCCAGGGGCTGCGCCGCCGGCGTCGCGGCGCCGATGACCGCGCCGCTCGCAATGACGGCGAGTAGGAATGCCGCGGCGGCGAAGCTACTTTTGCGTGTGGTCGCGGCAGAAAGCGATGATCGCCTCCGCATGATCCACCGCGCGCTGGGCCTCACCCGGCGTGTAGTAATCAACAGGCGCGCCAGAGTCGTACCCATCGGGGTAGCGAGCCATGATGAAGTGTTTGTCCAGCTCGCGCGCCCGGTTCAGCAGCTCGGCGTCCGCTTCGATTGGGTCCGGCAGCTCGGCGAGCAGGCCGCTGAGCGCGCGGCCCCAGGCATCGAGATCCAGCCGCTTGAACAGTCCCTTGATCGCCATCTCGGCTGCCTGGTGGGAGGCGAATGCTGCCCACTCGTAATGCCCGGCCTCCTGGGCGTGCCGGGCGTGGCGCAGGTCGGCGTCCGCTTGCTTCAGCCAGTCCGCTGATCGGTCGGCCATGTGCACTCCTTGCCTCGCTCGTCGGGAGCGAGGATCTCGCTACGCACGTTTCATTTCGTGGATGATTTCTCGCTGATGGATCGCGGTTGGTTGAGTTTGGCTCATTCTTGTTGCATCGCTGGGCTACCCGATCCTCCGAGGTGCGCGGAGATCGCATCCGCCGTGGCGCGGCACGCCTCGCCGAGGGCCTCGAGCTGAGGGAGCGTGATCCGGGCGCGAAAGCCAACCACGGTGAGCGCCGCTGCGGGCTCGCCAAGCGGACCACTCACCAGTGCGGAGGCTGCGCGCACGCCCGAAAGATACTCCTCGTCGTCAAGCGCGTAGCCGTGGGCCCGCACGACCGTTAGCTCCGCCGCGTATACGTCGGCGTCAGTCTGGCTATTGGGTGTGTACTGAGGCAATTCGCCGCCAAGCTCGAGGTACTTCTCCAGCTCGCGCGCCTGGGCGAGGAACACTTTGCCGAATGATCCCGCGATGATCGGCAACCGCTGCCCGACCTCGGTGAACACGTGGAGATCGTGGTCGGGTTCGGCGATGTCCGCGATCATGACGTGCTGATCGTCACGGACGCCGAGAAGCACGGTCTCCCCGACGCGCGCGCTCAGCTCGGTTATCAATGGGCGGGCGCCCCGGCGCACGTCGAGGCGATCCAGCGCCACCCGCGCCAGTCGCGCCACGCCGAGCCCGAGTCGATAGCGGCCGCTGGCCGCGTCTCGTTCGACCAGCCCGTGGCGACGCAACGTCAGCAGGATATCCCGCGCTGTCCCTGTATTGATATCGAGCTCCTGGGCGAGCTGGGGTGAGCCCCCAGTCCTGGCCCGCACGGCCGAGGATCCCGAGCAGCCGCGCGGCGCGATCGACGGCGGGGACGAAGCGCTCGGACGGCGCGCCAAGAGCCAAAATTCGCTCCACAATACGAGGTCGGGCAGAGGATACCGGTCTCGGACAGCTCAGGCAAACGCTGGCGCGAAGGTACAGGCAGCGGAAAACGCGTGCGGGGTCGCGCGCAATCGCTCAAATAGTCTTTTCCCTTGCGGGTGGAAAGAGATGTCTACCCTTGACCGATTGAACCGCCCCGGGTTTTGTAGAGACTCCGGTTTTTGTGTGTCGCGCACGGAAAAGTTGGCGCGGAGCTGTTGTACGGCAAGCCCGCCGCCGATTGCGAGGCTTGCGGGGCCGGGCGCCTCGCGGATGGACGAGGATCGGTCTTGTCGAGTAGCGCGGTGGCACCTCCATTCATGACATGGGGAGCAGATCGGCGAGCGCCACG
>Ga0080064_1006100_pt1 | contig 13348 bp, 10 predicted proteins | sample Subgrocontami54m_FD_69260 | JGI IMG/M metagenome (GOLD analysis project Ga0080064, IMG submission 69260) | Subsurface groundwater microbial communities from S. Glens Falls, New York, USA - GMW46 contaminated, 5.4 m (SPADES assembly) (version 2) ...
TGCAGATCTTGCCCGCGTTGCTCGAAACCTCGATGTCCGTGCGCTTGTCCGCATCCACGGTCGGCTCGCGAGCGACAGAGAAGCGTGCCGTGAATCTGCGCCGTGGTGTGTCCAGCAAACGCGCTGCAAGCCAGAGTTGAAGCTGCTTTTCCGCGATGCCCGCCGGAAACAATCCTCTTTCGCTAAACGGCCCCCTCTCAACACCTTCGGAAATTTCCGCCAACCGCGCCATGACCTGCTCGAAAAGCTCCGTTTCGGTGCACGGCTCGCGGGTGAAAGTCTCCCCGATCGAAGGCAATTCACCGGGTGCAATTCTTGCCGCATCCTCGGCGTCCCGTGCTGCCTGCTCACGCACTTTGCCCAGAAGCCAATTCGCTCGCGGCGTGCCTGCCCGCTCTCGGGCAAGGTTTACCAGCGCTTGATGAGCACGCTTGCCTCGAAGGCTGGATAGCACCGTCGGGATACGATCGAACAACTGGCTGGCCGACGACCAAGGTGAATCTTCAATGCTGGATTCCCCATGACCCTTTGGGCGCGATTCCAGGAACTTCCATAGCCCGACCAGTGCGACGACTTGTTGCGCTTCTCCAGTCATCGATTTCCATACCTCGCTATTACCGTCCAATACCTCGCCCAGCAGCTTGATGAGATCGGCTTGGGTACCCGGCCAACTCTCGTAACGTGCCTCGAACCATGCCCATACGGAAGGGAAATCGGCGCATGCCCACTCGCTGAACCATGCGGACTCGAATACGGGAGGCGAAGCCGTGAATCCTTTTTCCAGAGCGGCTCCGGCAAGCTCTCCCACGAGGGCGGGGCCAGCAAGGCCGGCAGTCACGATTTCTGACACGAGCTTGCGTTGCAATCGATCGTTCGAAACCCTGCCGGCCTTGATGCATTCGACCGCAATTGGCAGCAACGCCTGCTTGAGCGGCTGCGGTCCGGCAAGCACCATGTCAATCGTCCGCCGAATCCGGTCATCGCCAGGTAGCGTGATGTCGAATTCGAGCCAGGGGGCAAGCGCCTTTGTGACTCTGGAGAGGCGCGCTTCGACAAGCCGAGCGAACCAGGGCTCGAGCCGGTCAAGCTCCCACACACAATAGCGGACCAGCTTTTCAACCTCTTCCTCCGCAAGCGTCGCAATGTCCAGTCCCCTCTCGAATGCATGATTAGCGCTCGCAATACCGACGAGCCCAGCCCATGGCACGCTGTTGTCAAGGTACTTTGTGGAATCCGGCGCATCGAAATTCCTCCACGCGCGTGCGAGTCCGATATTGAAGGCGTCTCCAATCTCGGACCCGAACTCTCGATAGACCGCCTCGACATTAACTTTGGTGTATCGGCTGCGCGCGCCGCGCTCGGCCGCGCGCACTACGAGCCATTGGATAGCGCCAAACCCGGACCCATCACGAATTGCTTCAATTTGCTTAAGCAGCGCGGCCTTATTCTCCGCATTCAGCTCACGGGCCGCCTTCTTCCGCCCAATATCTTTATGCTTCCACTTTCGTTGCTCCCGCAGTCCTTCGATGCGCTGCAAAACGATGGCATCGATCTCTTTGCGCCGCGCCTCAGCATCAGGCCCCGCGACCAGCGCATTGAGCACAACCCTGCGGCCCTTCCCGCGCAGGCACTTGCAAGCGATATCTCGTGCGACGCGGTACCAGACTTGCCGGTCGCTCGGATCCCACTTGGCATCGTTCGCCGCCGGCACCAGCCAATCAAGATCCTGCTGATCCAACTGCACAACCCCGGTCCCCCAAGTGAGCGTTGACGCTGCGTGAAGGATGTCCGAGGAATGTGCGATGCGAAGTGCCATCGCCTTGCGAATCTCGGGGAACCGTGCAACGGCCACGCGAAGATTCCGGAAGTCTTCGTCATTGGCGTGACGCGAATGTCGCAGCTTCTCCGCCATGAGTGCAGCGTCAATGACGAGAACCTCATTCTCCGGGTCGAGGGTTGAAGCCAACTGCAAGACTTTCAGGAGAGCGTCCGGCAGGACCGACAATATCCACCCTTCATGTCGTTCGTCTTCGTCAACGTCGTGCGTCAGCTCCCTCGCATTCAAGGTGGGCAAGGCCCGGCAAAGTGCGGCGAGCAGCTTTGTGGCATCTCCGAGGTTCGCGGAAGGAAGCAGGTATCCCTGGACCGCCATTGCCATCGGCCCGCCACCAATATCGCTCTCCGCGTCCGCTCGGCGGAAGCACGTTACAAGCTGCTCCTGAGAGAAATGAGCAAGACCTACCGCCTTAATGCCGTCTGCAATGAGATCGTTGCCCGCGAGTCTTCCTGAAAGCAGATCCTCCACGATGCAGGTGCGCTGCTCGGCCGTCGCGATCACTGCGAGGGTATCGAGCAAATACCGCACGATTCGATCCGTGAAACCTACACGACGATACAGGGCGAAAACTTGGTCAGCACAACTCGTGATCCGGCCGTACTCAACGATGGTCAGCAACCTGGGCAACACGTTGGGATCATCTCGATGCGCTTCAATCCAGCGAGACAGCGTCTCCACCGGAATCAACCGGGCCACCCGCCGGTGTTCAGACGCGTCGTTCCACCAGTCCGGTCGAAATCCCGACTTCAGACGATCGAGATAGCCCGCAAAGGCCTCTACGACGTCATCCACGCTCCACTGCTGGGGATCGCCTTCATAGATGACCATCTCGGGAAACGTCCGGACAACGCGCCCCCGCACTTTCGCATCCAACGCAGCAAGCCAGCACAACACGGGTCGCCGAGACGGAATCAATACCTCCTCACCGTAAGGTGCACGCGCGAACAGCGCCCACGCTTGACTGAACGGAAGACCCGCATCGAGCTGCCGCTTCACCCACCAAGCAGCCAGATACTCCCGGACGGCCCGGTGGTGAAACTGAACTCTCCCGTAGGTCGCTTCGTCGAACACCGCGCAACCCAACAACCGCTGATGCTCGTTCGGCTTCCAGTCCGGGAGCACGTCGCTAGGGACGATCACTTCCGGCGGCCCAGCTCCGCCTTCAACCTGCACGTACGCCGCACCGGACAATACACTTGCTGCGGCCAGGGATTCGGCGCCACAGCGCAGTTGGTCCGGCGACAGTACGGCCTCCGCTTCTACGTATGCGAGATTCTTTTCCGCAAGACGATTGGTTGCTCCGGCTTCTATGATCTCTGCGAATGAGCCGAGCCTGCCGGCGCTCTGCCACCGTGCCGCCATCCACTCGAGGTCAAGTGGTCGAGTTGCCAAGAACTCGTAGGCCCCATCCACCACCTCTCGCCAGAAAGCATCGACCGCCGTCACACCGTAGAACGCCGCAAGCTGTTTCGCCGATTCGACCGACAGCGGGTCAAGGCTGTAGGCGACGAGCGTAACGGCGTCGCTGGCAACAGCCGTCATTGTTGTTGTTTCGCCATTGACTGGTGTCGCCGGCGAGCTCGATGGTGCCGTGGATAGAGTGAGCTGCTGCTGGACTAAAGCGCGAACAGTTGGAAGACTCCAGTCGCTGATTCGGCTCGATATAAAAAAGGACACCCGATCAAGGTTTTCCGTCAACGCCCGCTTTACGCAGCTGAGTGCCCGGTGCAGAGCCACCGGTCCCGTGAGCCGAGCTTCGTCAACCGCATCCAGGAAAAAAATTCCCGGATCGGCACTGCCTTGCCATTTCTCGAAGAGAGTCGCCTGCTCATCCAGCGCACTGACCCAGTCTTCTTGCCGATCGAGAAAATTGAGCTGGATGAAGAAAGCGGCCTTTGCTTGCGACTGAAGTCGCCTGGCCTGTTCGCGGAACTCATACGTCTTGCCGATCCCCGCTTCACCCAAAACGACCACAAGCCGCTCCTTCAGAATGTCACTCCAAGTGGTCTTGTTACCACGCGCTTCCCCGACCCACGACTCCCAGTCGGTTTCAGCGGATTGAGATTCAGGAAGCAGGGAGAAAGTGCGAATGACTCCAAATGCCGGACTTGATTCCGGACTCGATATGCCAACGATCTTGGCTGGGTTCACGGTCACAGACTACTGGACACCAGGGCAATCAAAACGTAATCCGCGCCGACCGGAACGCCGAGATAATTGAACGTCATGTGTAACATCTGCATCGTTCGGCTCGCTTCAGCCACGTTGTCGTGAACGGCGGGCGCGCACGATGGTTCCGAAGGAGGACAAGGCCGCTTTCGCCGCTCCACCTAGAGTTAGACGAGTTACCGATCATTGCAGACCATATATGCAAGACCCTCTGCGTCTTTTCGGTTTAAGCCACGACTGATTAGCTGTTCGGTAATTTCTGATTCTTTCAACTCCCAGCCGCGCATTTGCTTAGCCAATGTTCGGAAAGTGTCGGTTCGAGTAGTGCCGATGTCGGTAGCCTTATCGATCTCGAACTCGGAACGAATTTGGTGAATGATGCGCTCCGCCTCGATGCGGCTGCCGAGCACGCGAATGGCCTCGTTTAAGGCCTTTGCAGCGGCTTTGTGGCCTTGATCGATCAATGTGCGCGCAAACTCCAAAATTTCCTTATTGGTGCCGAAATAAGTTTCGAGGAATTTCTGCTGCAAGGTCTCCGCCACTTGAGTGCGCCGGTCGAAAGCTTTAGCTTCCAGTAGATAAGCCCGAAACGAATATGCCAAGCGCCAAGAAATTCGTGAGAGCCTTTGTTCAAGTTCTGCAAGATCAGCGTAATACTTGACGGCTACACGCCAGTCGTTCTCTAGGGGATCAAATTTGGGGGGTGTATCACCCGACGTTTCCCCGAAATATGAGTCTCCGGACTGGGCGTTCGTTCCCCGAGACTTGTCGTATTCCTTTCGACGCTCGACGTTCGAGAGAACCTCATATGCCTCATTGATTTCGACCATGCGGCGATGCGTCTCTTCTTTGGCGCCACCATTGCGGTCAGGGTGGTAGCGCTGAGCTAAAGCTTTGTATGCAGCGCGAATGACGATATCTTCAGCGGTTGGTAGCACGCCGAGTATCGCGTAGTAATCTTTCGATGCATCCATGAGGTTGGGGCGTTCGCTATGCGTTCACGTCTAACGCTGGCGAGGCGCGCGAGCAGCGACCGTGAGCACAGCGAGCCGCCGCTGTGACGAGTCGCACTCCACTGCGTAGTTAGACGTCATGAACTTTCAACTCCGACTTCATCATGTCTGCAATCGGCCCCATCCTTTCGTGCAGACGCTTAAAGCCCTGTTTCATCTGCATGAGTTCTCCCCGGCGCGCGTCATCATTCTGGAACTCCAGCTCAGCGATTGAGTACCAGCTGTTCCAGCAGTCCTTGTGAAAGGTGTCCAAGGCTTCATAAATAGCCGGCGGAAAATACAACTCCGCGAGAACAACGACCTTTCGCTTAAATAGATCTAGGTCGCCCTCAACCGGATGAGCGAACAACCCGTGAAAGTGACGCCCAAAATCCAAGAGCGTTCTATATATTTCGACTCTCTCGGTCTGCACGGAGAGCCTATTGGCGCGATTGGCAGCCTGAACAGCCCAACGAGCATATAGAGCTGAAAGGGCCGCGGCTCCGAAAGCCAGCCACGCGATAACGTCAGTGACAGTCACTGTCGATGGCTCCACTGAGGTAATCGTACGCGGTCATCTTTTCCCCCGATACCTAAGTTACGCCAGACGAGGCGCTCGCGCAATTCTGCGTTGAACTGTCGGAAGGGCAGTAGTCAACGCCGTGTACCACCGCGGCTGCGACGCCCGGGAGCCATCCTGGCAGTCGGAATTAAGTCGGGACCAAGTGGGGACCAAGTCGATATTTTGCGGCGTCCGAGGTGACGGAATCCGCTCCGGGGGGACGACGTCGAGCTGCCGGGATCTGAAAAGAGGTCAGTGTCGAGGCCAGAGTCGGGGCTAGAGTCAGGGGTAGAGTCAAAGCCAGAGTCGATCCAGCACGGAATCATGGTGGCTTTCAACCCCACCCTAGCCCTCCCCCATCAAGGGGGAGGGAATCTTTTTTTGGCCCTCGCTCGTCAACGGAGAGGGAATCGGCTTTTCTGACGCAGTAAGATTAACGAACGTCGCAAGCGGCGGAGAATTGGACCCGAAGTGATTAACTCACCCGCAGCTTCGCGATCACCGCCGGGTCGGGATCGATGCCGAGGCCCGCGCCCTGCGGCACTACGATGCGGCCGGCGGAGTTGGGGTTGATGGCGTCGTGCAGCGGGTTCACCGCGAAGTCGGCATCGTAGCGCTCGACCAAACTTTCGTTCGGCATCGCGGCGATGCAATGTATTGACGCCAGCAGGCCCGGACCGAAGTACGCGGAATGCGGCACGACGTTCACGCCGAACGCATCGGCGAGCGCCATGACCTTGCGCATCTGCGTCACGCCGCCGACCTTGGTCACGCTCGGCTGCGCATAGGTGATGGCGCCGGCTTCGAACATGCTTTTGAACTCAGGCAGCATCGAGTTTTCTCCGGCGGCAGTCGCAATTCCACCCTGAGCTTGCGCGCGAGCCAGACTTGCGTGGTCCTCGGGCGGCCACACCGGTTCCTCCAGCCACTTGAGATTGAACGGCTTGAGTCTATGCGCCATGTCGATTGCCTGATCGAGTGTCCACGCGCAGTTGCAATCGACCATGATCGGGATGTCGGGGCCGGCAGCATTCCGCCCTGCTTTGATTGCAGCCTCGGTAATCTCATGCAGCTTCAGGTGACGATAGCCGCGCTTCAGAGCACGCTCGACGTACTGTGACACTGCGCCCGGCTCGACGTACCGCAACAGGCTCGCGTAGGCAGGCAAATCCTCGCGCGGCGAGCCGCCGAGCAGACGATACAGCGGCAATCCTGCGAGCTTGCCGGCGATGTCCCATAGCGCGATGTCGATCGCTGACAACGCGTACATCGCGGGCCCGTTGCGGCCGACTCCGGTGAGATTACGCTGCAGCTGGTCGACGAGCGTGCTGATTGCCGTGGGATCGCGGCCGATGCACATCGGACCGATGAAGGAATCGATCGCGGCGCGCGTCGCGGTGAAGATACGATGCCCGAACCCTTCGCCCCAGCCGCTCACGCCCTCGTCGGTGTCGATGCGCACCAGCAGCGTGTCCATGCTGGTGCGAAGGGCTCCGCTTGCCTTCGGAATTACCGCGCCCTCGATGAGCATCGGCATGTTGACGACGATGGTTTCGACTTTGGTAATTTTCATTGGTGGCCTGCTCTTGCTTACCGGTCACGTGCCGCGAAACGGCTGTAGACCTTCCGCGCGTTGCCGTGGAAGATCTTCTCCCGGTCCGCGGCGGAAAGCCAGCCGATCGCGTCGATGTAGCGCTTGGTGTCGTCGTAGTAATAGCCCGTTTCGGGATCGATACCCTTCACCGCTCCAACCACTTCGGAGGCGAAGAGAATGTTGTCCACGGGGATGACTTTGAGCAGGAGTTCGATTCCGGGCTGATGATAGACGCAGGTGTCGAAGAAAACGTTGTTGAGCAGCAGCTCCTTCAGCGGCGGCCGGCCCATGTCCTGCGCGAGTCCCCGATAACGGCCCCAGTGATACGGCACGGCCCCGCCGCCATGCGGAATGATGAACTTCAGCGTGGGAAAATCCTTGAACAGGTCCGAAGTGAGGAACTGCATGAACGCCGTGGTGTCGCCGTTGATGTAATGCGCCCCGGTGAAATGAAAATTCGGGTTGCACGATGCGCTGACGTGGACCATCGCCGGAATATTCAGCTCCACGATTTTTTCGTAGAGCGGGTACCACCACTTGTCGGTGAGCGGCGGGTCGGTCCAGTAGCCTCCCGACGGATCCGGATTCAGGTTGCAGCCGATGAATCCGAACTCGTTCACGCAGCGCTCAAGCTCGGCGATGCAATTCGCCGGAGCCACGCCGGGGCTTTGCGGGAGCTGGCACACGCCGACGAAATTATCGGGATAGAGCGTGCAGACCCGGTGGATCAGTTCATTGCAGATCTCCGACCAGTTCCGGCTGGTGGTCGCGTTGCCGATGTGGTGCCCCATGCCGCCCGCCCGCGGCGAGAAAATCGTGAGATCGGTGCCGCGCTCGCGCTGAATTTTGAGCTGCGCATTCTCGAGGCTCTCCCGGATCTGGTCGTCGCTGATCCTGAGCGACCCTTTTGACGGAGCGCTCGCAGGATCCTTGAGCCCCGCAATCTGGCGCTTGCGATATTCTTCCAGATCCCTGGGAGCGGTCGTGTAGTGTCCATGGCAATCGATGATCATTTTTCTCTCCGCTCGCCGTTACTGGCTGAAGTTCGAGCGCTTGATGATCGGCACCCACTTCTTCTCTTCGTCGCGCACGAACTTCAGGAACGACTCGGGCGAGCTGGGGGCCGCGTCGATGCCGCGCTCCTTCAGCTGGCTGATGATGGCCGGGAACCCGAATGCTGTCATGAGCGCCTGGTTGAGGCGGCCGATGATGGCTTTGGGCGTCTTGCCCGGCGCGACCAGCCCGTACCAGTTGGTCGCGACGTAACCGGGCACGCCCGATTCGGCGATCGTCGGCACGTCGGGCAGCGCCTCCGCGCGCTTGCCTCCCGTCACCGCGATAGCGCGCGCCTTGCCTGACTTGACGTGCGGCACGGCGGTCGAAATCACCGCGATGAAGCTGGGCACGTGGCCCGCGAGCAGGTCGGTGATGGCCGGTGCGCCGCCTTTGTACGGGATGTGGGTCATCGGCGTATGAGTCATGGACTCGAGCAGCACGCCGGCCAGATGCCCGGGGCTGCCGACTCCGGAACTGGCGTAATTGAGCTGGCCCTGCTTCGACTTGGCGAGCGCAATGAATTCCCTGAGGCTTTTCACCGGCACGGCGGGATGCGTAATGATGATGTTCTGCAGCGTCACCATCATGCCGACCGCGGCGAAGTCCCGGTGCGGATCGTACGGAACTTTCTGGATGGTCGGGCTGATGATGAGCCCGCCGATATGACCGATACCGACGGTGTGCCCGTCCGGCTCGGCCCTCGAGATGAGCTCAAGAGAAATCATGCCGTTGGCGCCGGGCCGGTTGTCGACGACGATCTGCTGGCCGAGCACTTCCGTCAGCTTGGGCTGGGCAATGCGCGCCACCAGGTCGGTCGCACCGCCCGGCGGGAAACCCACGACAAAGCGCACCGGCTTGCTGGGCGCCCATTCCGCAGCGAGCCCCGTGGCAACGGCGGCGAGCGTCAGTGCGGCGAGCGCGAAAAACCTGACGGCATGGATTCGAAATTTCATGAGCGTCTCCTGCTGAGCGAAAAGAGATTAGGCGGCTTGGTGCCCGCGGCCGTGATGAATTGGTTATCCGCCCAGAACCCGGGTCACGTCGTCGAACAACTCATCCACCGGATAACGGCGCGGAATGAGCTGCTGCTGGAGCGCGTAGTTGATCACCAGCTCGAGGCTCTTCCGGTTGGCTTCGACCCCGAGCGGGAACGGATCGGGGCCGCTTCCCGCGGGCAGACCCGCGGCTTTCTTGCTGTCGGCCAGGAGCCGGAAGACTTCTTCCACCGCCCGCGGATTGGATTTCAGGAGCGATTGCTTGACGACAACCATGTGATTGATCGGCACCGCCTGGTAGCGCTGATACCAGGACTGCGCTGCCGCCGCGGGTTCCGGAATCAGCGAGCGCACCCTCGGATCCTTGAGACTGGCGCCCGTCATGACGGCCGCGTCCAGTTCTCCCGCGAGCAGCATGCTCATCGGATCCTTGCCCGCGGGCGCGCGCTCGAACGCGTCCGGATCGCGGACTTCAGCGACGTGCGCGTCTTCGAAGGTCACCCACTTCACGCGGTCCAGATCGACGCCGTAATCATTCTGCAGGATGCCGCGCACCCACGTCACGGTCGTCACGGAGTGCGAGCGGATGCCGACGCGGCGGCCGGCGAGATCTGACGGCGCAAGCGGACGCGCGACGCTGCAAACGATGGACTCGTGCTGAAATTTTCCTCTTACCACGACGGGAAGTAGCGCGAGCGGTTTGTCATGGGCTTTCGCGGTCAGATACGTTGAAATCGCGAGTTCGGCGACATCGAACTCGAGGTCCCGCACCACCCGCTTGAAAGCGTGGTTCGGCACTTTTACGTCGGCGAAGTCCAAATTGAGGCGCGGCGACCGGATTGCGCCCTTTCTCAGTGACGCCGTGTTGGGGTAATCCCCCAGCAGCGCCCGCAGCGTCATGATCCCGGAACCGTTGCTCATTTCGGTATGCTCCTTTTTATTCAGTCGGCAAGAGCCGGGTACAGTTTCTGGGCCGTGCGGTAAAAAATCCACTCCTGGTCGCGTTGCGGCAGCGCGGCCAACGCTTCCCTCGCCTCGGCGACCAGCCCCGGCAGAGTGCCTTCCGAGGCGGGATAGTTGGAGCCCCATGCGATGCGCGAAGCGCCGAACTCCTGCACCAGGCGGCTGAAAAAACTCTCCGGTGTCGCCTTGCCGCGGCGCGCCTCCGTCACGCTGCGGCTGGTCAGCTTGAGATAGACGTTTTCATAACGCGCGAGATCGAACAGGAACGACGCACCGGGGTACGGAGGACCGTCTTCAATCGGCGGCTTCATGAGGTGATCGATGATGACCCGGATTTTCGGATAGCGCGTGAGCAATTGCGTGAGCTGCGGAATCGCCGCGGGTGTCATCTGGACACAGATCGGGATGCCGAGCTCGCCGGCACATTCCCACGCCGGCAGCAACCGCGGGTCTTCCAGCCACGGCGCCTGGCCGGGCATCGTGCTGCCGGTCGTGAAGAGCCGCAGCCCGCTCAACTTTCTTCCGACCCAGTAGCGGATGCGCTCCGCGGCATCGGGAGCAAGCACGTCCACCGAAAATACCCCGGTGAAACGCGCGGGTTGCAGGGCGACGGAATCCGCGACGTAGGAGTTGTCGAAACCATAGCTGGTTGATGCATGAACAATGGCCGCCTTCGCGACGCCCGCCTCGTCCATCGCGGCGATGTACTGCTCGAACGTCACCGGCCGGTCGCGGGACCAGCCGGACTGCTTGCCGCCCAGCGGCGCGAGCGGGTAGCGTTTGGTATCGCTGGAAATAATATGCGGATGAATGTCTATGATGTTGCTCGGCATTGCAATTTTCCTTTCACGCTTCCGGATTCACGAACAGTTCGTCAACGGTTAGCCGCCGCGGCATCAGCCCTTGCTGCAACGCGTAGTTGATCAGCGTCTCGATCGCCGGCAGATTGGGCTTCAGCCCGTACGGCAGCGGATCGTCGCCGACCACGGCGGTCAGATCGCGGTAACGCTGATCGTCCGCCGATTTCGCCTCGCCCGATCTCAACCGCGCGAGATAGCGCGCCTTGGCCTCGGTGAATGCCGCGAACAGCGACTTGGCGAGCCACGGATGATCGGCGAGCAGTTTGTCCTTGACGACGATGAGTCCGTGCATCGGGTAGATGCCGGTGCGCCGAAACCACTCGGCTTCGAGGCGCGCCGTATCCTCGATCAGGTCGCGATAGACCACGGGCGCAGGCCTGGCGCCGCCTTCCCATCCCGCTTGCGGCGGCCCCTCCCGGCCGATTCCCGCGCGGGCGGTGAAACCCGCCTGGATTTCACCGCTCGCCATCATGCTGACGAGCGATTTGCCGGCGGGAACGTGCACGACATTGGGTGGCAGGCGCAGTTGGGTCACGTGCTCCTCGTCATCGACCACCCACGTGACTTTCGATGCATCCAGCCCGTACTCGTTGACCAGTACACCCCGCGTCCACACGCCGGTGGTCACCGAGTAGGCCCGCACCCCCACCTTCTTGCCTTCGAGGTCCTTCGGTCCCCGGATGCCGGCGTCCTCGCGGCAGACGATGCCGCCATGATGGAAACGGCGCATGAGAAAAATCGGCAATGCCTTGAAAGGCGCGCCGAACGCCCGCGCGATGAAATACGTTGTCGACGCCAGCTCGCAAACGTCGAATTCGACTTCGCGCACCATCCGCCGAAACGCGGCAATGATGGGATCGACTTTGACGAAATCCGGCGCGACGCCCGCGATCGAAACGCTGCCGTCCTTGAGCGGGGCCGTATGGCCGTAGTTGGCAATCGCGATTTTCAGTGGTAACGGCGTTGCTGTCGGCATCGAATTCTGTCCTTTCTTACTGGCGCGGGATTTTGGCGCGCTCGATCACCGCTTTCCATTTGGCAATGTCCGAGACCATCAGCTTGCGCGTCTCGGCGGGCGTGTAGGCCTTTGCGTCTATGCCCATCTCCTGCAGCTTCTGCTTCACGTCCGGCGCGTTGACGGCGGCCGCAAATTCCTTGTACAGCCGGTCGACGATCGGGCGCGGCGTCCTGGCCGGCACGCTGACGCCATTCCACGACGATGCCTGGTAACCGGGAACGCCGCTTTCGGCGACTGTGGGGGTGCCCGGCAGCCCGGCGAACCGCTGACTGGCGCCGACGGCGAGCGCCTTGAGCGCGTTGCCCTTGATCAGCTGTATGACGGGCGCCAGGAATTCGAACGCGATCTGAATTTCATTGCCCCGCACCGCCGCGATCAAACCCGAACTGGCCTTGAACGGCACGACCTGCGCGTCGATTCCCGCCATCGATTTGAAAAGTTCCGCCGCCAGGTTCTGCGTGCTGCCGATGTTGTTGGAGCCGATATTGAGCTTGCCGGGATTCTGCCGGGCGAACGCGAGCACGTCGGCAACCGAGCGGAACTTCGAGTCCGGCGCGGCCACCAGCACCAGCTCGGCAAATCCCATGGTGGATACCTGCTCAAAGTCTTTGAGAACGTCGTAAGGCAACGACTTGAATAGCGATGCGCTCGCCGCGGTGCCGCTGCCGGTCAGCAGCAGCGTGTAGCCATCGGGTTCGGCCTTCGCGACCATGTTCGCGGCGACGATCGCACCGCTGCTCGGGCGGTTATCGATGATCACCTGCTGCCCCATGCTGGCGCTCATTTTTTGCGCCACCAGGCGCGCGGTGATATCGCCGAAGCCGCCGGGCGCATGCTGCAGCACAAAGCGGATCGGCTTCATCGGATAAGTCTGCGCGGCAGCCGCACCGCAAACCGCAGCGAGCGCGGCTGCGGCCAGCCACCGGAATGCAGCGAGGCTGCGTCGCTCCACGGTATTCATTTTCATGGGATTCCTTCCGGGGTGCTTCGTGGGAGTGTGTCTTCTGGCAGCGAATTAATCGTCCGATTATGCCGCTTCTGAACATTTTCTTCCATTCCGGCGGAAATCGTGAATGTCCGAAAACAGCAATCGCACGCGCAGACGGGGCACGCAACACCCGCGGTCCAGGCGTGGGCGTCGCTGACCGTATAATACCGGCGATGAAACCCGAATGTCCCGCCCCCGCTGCGAACTCCGCGGGGGCGCTGTCGCCGCACACACCTATGATGCATGGGCGTAAAGCCCGCGCTACGCCTTGCTTTGCGGGTAGGTCTAATTGCGACCTACACCTAAACCTACAC
>Ga0080064_1006103_pt1 | contig 13341 bp, 10 predicted proteins | sample Subgrocontami54m_FD_69260 | JGI IMG/M metagenome (GOLD analysis project Ga0080064, IMG submission 69260) | Subsurface groundwater microbial communities from S. Glens Falls, New York, USA - GMW46 contaminated, 5.4 m (SPADES assembly) (version 2) ...
GGTCTGGGGCCTGGCCGGCTTCTTCCGCGTGGAGCCTGACGAGCTTGGCGTCGTATTGCGCTTCGGCCAGCAAGTGCGGGAGGTCCAACCCGGCTTGAACTATCACCTTCCATATCCCGTCGAGATTGCGATCACGCCCAAGGCATTGCGCGTGAACAAGATCGACATCGGCATGCGCACCCCCGATGAAACGCGCCGCGGCCTCACCACCCTTCGCGACGTCCCCGAGGAAAGCCTGATGCTCACCGGCGACGAGAACATCGTAGATGTGGACTTCTCCGTTTTGTGGCGCGTGAAGCCGGGCGGCGTCGGCGACTACCTCTTCAATATTCAGAATCCGGAAGGCACGGTCAAAGCGGTGGCGGAAAGCGCCATGCGCGAAGTGATCGGCCGGTCAACCATCCAACCGGTCCTCACCGGCGCGCGGCAGGTGACCGAGGCTGCCGTGCAGGAGCTGATGCAGCGGACGCTCGACCATTACGGCGCCGGAATCCTGGTGCAGCAGGTGCAGATGCAGAAGGTCGATCCTCCCGCCCAGGTGATCGACGCCTTCCGCGACGTGCAGGCGGCGCGCTCCGATCTCGAACGCGCGCAGAACGAGGCGCAAACCTACGCCAACCGGGTGGTTCCTGAAGCGCGCGGCAAGGCCGCGCAAATCCTCCAGGCGGCGGAAGCCTACCGGGAGCAGACCGTCGCCGAAGCCACCGGCCAGACCGCGCGCTTCCTGAAAATCTACGATGAGTACAAGAAGGCGCCGCAGGTCACGCGCGAACGCATGTATCTGGAGACCATGGAGCGGGTGTTCGGCGGCACCGACAAGATCATCATCGACGGGCAAGGACCGGGCGTCGTGCCATACCTGCCTCTGAACGAGCTGAAACGCTCGCAGACGGGAGGCAGCCCATGAGATTCGGCGTGACTGGAGGTGTGCTGCTCGTCGTAGCGCTGGCGGCGCTCATCGTCGGCTATAGTTCGCTTTACACGGTTTACCAGACGCAACAGGCGTTGGTGGTGCGGTTGGGCCAACCCGTTCGCGTCATGTCGGAGCCCGGCCTGCATGTGAAGGCGCCGTTCATCGACGCCGTCATCACCATCGACAAACGCATCTTGGATCTGGAAGCACCGGCACAGGAGCTGATCGCCTCCGACCAGAAGCGGCTCGTCGTCGACGCCTTCGCCCGCTACCGGATCGTCGACGTACTGAAATTCTATCAGACGCTCGGCTCCATCGGGGGCGCCAATTCACAGCTTGCGATCCTGCTGAACTCCGCGCTGCGCCGCGTGCTCGGCGAGGTGGCGTTTACCGACGTCGTGCGCGACAGCCGGGCGGAGCTGATGGCTCGCATCCGCGAGCACCTCGATCGTGAAGCCGGCGCCTTCGGTATTTCGGTGGTGGACGTGCGTATTCGCCGCGCCGATTTGCCGGAGCAGAACAGCCAGGCCGTCTATCAGCGGATGCAGACCGAGCGGCAGCGCGAAGCGGCGGAATTCCGCGCCCAGGGCCAACAGCGTTCCCAGGAAATCCGCGCAAAAGCGGATCGCGACGTCACGGTGCTACTTGCCGAGGCCACATCGAAAGCAGAGCAAGCGCGCGGCGAGGGCGACGCCACACGCAACCACATTTTCGCCGACGCTTTCGGCCGCGACACAGATTTCTTTTCTTTCTACCGCTCCATGCAGGCCTATGAACGTTCGTTTCAGCACAACGATACGCGTCTGCTGCTGAAACCCGAGTCGGAATTTTTCCGCTTCTTTGCCGATCCCGCGGGCAAATCCGGCGCCAGCGCTTCCGGCCGCGCGCAAGGGACGCCAGCCGCGCCAGCCCCAGGCTCGCGATGACGAGGAAAGCGTAGCGACACGCTAACGGTTCGCCAGCATGTCCGATTTCATCGTCGCGCTCGGCTTGGTTTTCGTCATCGAAGGGTTGATATTTTCGGCCTTTCCATCAACGGCGAAACGGGCGATGGCGGCGGTTCTGGAAAGCCCGGACGGCCCCCTGCGGGCGATAGGAATCGTCTCAGCCGTGGTGGGAATCGCGCTGATTTGGCTGGTTCGCGGCTGAATTCATCTATTTTGCCTATTCCGTGCCCCTGGTGCCGTTTTTGCGGCATAATATCGTGGTCATGGGCTGCACAATCGCAGCGGCTTGACGCGCTATCATGGGCGGTTGCTCTCGGATAAAATCCAGCCCGGAGAATTGGCTTGATGCATCGTTTTCTAGCCCGTGACGTCCGACAGTTGGGGCGGTCTGCCGTTGCGGCGCTCGCGGCGGCAGCGATTGCCTTGCCGCTGTTGCTCTCGCCTGCGGCCGCGCGTGGTCCTGAGGCCATTTCCGACGTTGCCGAGAAAGTCATCGACGCGGTGGTCAACATCTCGACGTCGCAGGCGATCGATGCGAAGGCGTCGCCGGCACCGCAGCTTCCGCCCGGTTCGCCCTTCGAGGATCTGTTTGACGATTTCTTCAAAAACCGCCGCGGCCAGGGCGACCAGAACCGCGAGCGCGGCCCACGGCGGGTAAATTCGCTCGGCTCCGGCTTCATCATCGATGCTTCCGGCATCGTCGTCACCAACAACCACGTCATCGCCGACGCCGACGAGGTGCATGTCATTCTCAATGACGGCACGAGGCTGAAGGCGGAAATCGTGGGGCGCGACCAGAAGATCGATCTGGCGGTGCTCAAGGTGAAATCGGACAAGCCGCTGAAGGCCGTGTCGTTCGGAGACTCGGACAAGCTGAAATTGGGCGAATGGGTCATCGCCATCGGCAATCCGTTCATGCTCGGCGGAACGGTGACGGCGGGCATCGTGTCGGCGCGCAATCGCGACATCAATTCCGGTCCCTACGACAATTACATCCAGACCGACGCCTCGATAAATCGGGGAAATTCCGGCGGCCCGCTATTCAATCTCGACGGCGAGGTGATCGGCGTGAACACCGCGATCATTTCGCCCTCTGGCGGCTCCATCGGCATCGGCTTCGCGTTGCCGTCAAAAACCGTCGTTTCCGTCATCGACCAGTTGCGGCAATTTGGCGAAACGCGGCGCGGCTGGCTCGGCGTGAAGATCCAGCCGGTAACCGACGACATCGGCGAAGCGCTCAACATCAAGCCGGCGCGCGGCGCGCTGATTGCCGGGCTGGACGAAAAGGGACCGGCCAAGGGAGCGGGCCTCGAGGCGGGCGACGTGATCGTCAAGTTCGACGGCAAGGACGTGAAGGAAATGCGCGACCTCACGCGCCAGGTGGCGGACACGCCCGTCGACAAGGAAGTCGAGGTCGTCCTCATCCGCAAAGGCAAGGAAGAGAAAAAAACGGTGAAGGTCGGCCGCCTGCTGGACAGCGACAAGCAGGTGGCGTCGGCGAAGCCGGACACGCCGGTGGAGGAAAAGCCCACTGTCAAGAAGACGCTCGGCCTGGACCTTGCGAGCATCAACGATGATCTGCGCCGGCGTTACAAAATCAAGGATACGGTCAAAGGTGCCGTCATCACCGCCATCGAGCCGAATTCCGCGGCGGCGGACAAGCAGCTCAAGCCGGGCGAAACCATCGTCGAGATTTCGCAAACGGCGGTCGCGAGCGCTCCCGATGTGGAGCAACGCGTCGAGCAGTTGAAGAAAGAAGGCCGCAGGTCGGTGCTGCTGCTGGTCGCCAGCGCCGAGGGCGAAACGCGCTACGTCGTGTTAAGCCTGCGATAAGCTTTCGTTCCAGTCTCAATCCAGGACGTGACTCACCATGCCGTCGGCGAGCTTGGGCTCGAACCAGGTGGATTTCGGCGGCATGACCTCATTGGCATCGGCCACCGCCATCAGGTCCACCATTTGCGTCGGATAAAGCGCGAAAGCGGCCGCCATCTCGCCGGATGACACGCGCCGCTCAAGCTCGCCCAACCCGCGCGCGCCGCCGACGAAATCGATGCGCTTGTCCTTGCGCTGATCGGCGATGCCAAACAGCGGCTCGATCACATGCTTGGTGAGCAAAGTGATCGGCAGCCGGCCGATGGGATCGTTGGCGGGCATGAGGTCCGGGCGGATCGTCAGCCGATGCCATTTGCCCGCGATATACATGCCGAATTCATCCGAGGCCGTGGGGCGAACCGGCTGATCCGAGGGCGCGACGGAAAAATTCTTGCGCAATTCAGCGAGAAGCTGATCGGCGGTGCAGCCGTTCAAATCCCGCAGCAGACGATTATAATCCAGGATGGTCATCTGCCGGTGCGGAAACAGCACCGCCAGGAAATGCTGGTGCGATCCCTCGGCGCCACGGGCTGCCGCGATGCGGGAAGCGGCCGCCGAGCGGTGATGGCCGTCGGCAATATAGATGGCAGGCATGGCATCGAAGGCGCGGGTGAGGCGGCCGACCGTGTCTTCGTCGCCGATCACCCACATCTCATGACGCACGCCGTCGTCGGCGGTGACGTCCACGTCGGGCACGCGCTTGGCCGCAGCGGCGAGGATGGAATCAATCTCGGGCGCGGCACGATAGGCGATCATCACGGGACCGGTCTGCGCGTTCACCGCCTCGATCTGGCGGACGCGGTCGTCCTCCTTCACCGGCGTGGTGAATTCGTGCTTGCGGATTCGATTGGTGTTGTAATCGGCAACGGATGCGACGGCGGCAAGACCGGTCTGCTGGCGGTCGCGCCAAGTCAGCCGGTAAACGTAATAGCTCGGTTTGGCGTCGCGGATCAGCACGCCGGCCCCGACCATGCGCCCAAGATTTTCCGCCGCCTTGGCGTAGACGCTTCGGTCATAGGGATCGACGCCGGGGTCGAGATCGATCTCCGGCTTGGAGATGTGCAGAAAGCTCCACGGCTTGCCCTTGGCGCGCTCGCGCGCCTCCGCGCTGGTGAGCACGTCATAGGGCGGCGCGAGAATGTCGGCGGCGCGGCCTGGCGCGGGACGCAAGGCGCGAAAGGGTTTGATGAGCGTCAACAAAGCTCTCCTGGGCAGTGCATGGTGAGATGGATTGATTTCGTTTAGGTGCCGTAGTCTAGCTCATGCATGAGCAGACCTGAGGCCATTCTTATTGCAGGCCCGACCGCGAGCGGCAAGTCCGCGCTGGCGTTGGAGGTCGCCGGCAAAATCGGCGGCGTCATCATCAATGCCGATTCCATGCAGGTCTATTGCGATCTGCGTACCGTCGCCGCGAGGGCTTCGGCTGATCGCGGATTTTGTTATCGTCCCATCTGGGCCATTTTTTCTCGGTTACGTGCACGAAAGCGGGCGCGACGATGAACAATCGGTATGGACTTTACGATGAGTTCGAGCGCCGTTATCGGCGGAGCATAAAGCTGTTCGACACCGAGTTTGCGGATCAACTAGAGGACAAGCGCGCCGGCCTACTTTACGGGATCATTACAAATTGCGAATTGGCGCGGAAGTTTGATTGGACGCCAGAGCAGAGGAGTCGGCAAGCCGACCGCAATGCCCTCAATGAAGCAAAGAACGTAGCAAAGCATGCGCGCAAACTAGCGCAGTACTTTCATGCCTATCCCTGGCAGCTGACTTTTGCGCTGATGGGAGGCATTCTTAAGAGTGGTATTCATCTCCGAATAAAGGAAGATCAACATTCCATTGAAGTCGGCGTGGCCCTCAGCCCAAGCCACTCGATCAGACTTGCTAAGCTCCTCACCGAGGTCGCTAACGAGGTCGAGAAGGGCAATCTGGCCGCGAAGCGCGGCCCTTTCACGCATCGGACTCGACACGGTCCACTAAATTACACCAAGCCCATCGAGAACAATGCCGATTTGCCGAAACCCGCAACTGCTTTGGCAATCTACCTGTCTTTCCTCTTTCGTAAGCACTCGCTGGATGGGGAGATCTTTCTTCAGCCGGGGGAAACGATTCCAGCTGGTGGCCGCCCCCGGTGGAAGCTGGTAAGGCAGTTCGTTTCCGATGCGCTCAATGTCGATAGCGATTTCAAGGATGCGGCAAGCAAGGTGCTAAATCGTAATCCCAAACTTGAAATGGTTGGCTACCGATGGGGACGCGCAGCCGAAGAATCCCGTTAGCTGTATCCATAGACACAGACGCTTTGCTTTTATTGAGATGTGTCAATCGACGCTAATGATGAGTTTTATTAATACGTTTCGCGTCGCTTCGGAATAATCCGGAGTGTGATTCGAATGCCTCAGCGCGAGTTATGTAATCGATTGTTGATTCGTAATTTGGCTGACTGGTAGTGCGCCGAGTCCATTTACACCTTTCTACGTAATGGTTTTTACACCTACAATTTCTCCGGTGATGCTAATTTGTCCGTCTACTAATAAAAGGGATGCCGTGGAAAACTGGATTACAATAGAAGTGTTCGGCCTCTTTTCTGCAAAGGCAAATGGGTATTTTGCGATCGTCGCCCTTACGATCGTGCTCCTGTTTGTGTTGGCCTCTCGTTCCGGTCGTAGCTCCGACGGTTGATCTTATTGGGCTTCGTGGTCAAGCTCAGCCCCATGCACAAACCCCGTGCCATCCTCATCGCCGGCCCGACCGCGAGCGGCAAGTCGGCGCTGGCGCTCGATCTGGCCGCGAAAATCGGCGGCGTCATCGTCAACGCGGATTCGATGCAGGTCTATTGCGACCTGCGCGTCATCACGGCGCGGCCGACAGTCGAGGAAGAAGAGAAAGCGCCGCACCGGCTCTACGGCCATGTGGACGCCGCGGAGAATTATTCGGTGGGGCGCTGGTGCGTGGATGCGCAAGCGGCGCTGGCCGAGGCGCGACAGGCGGGCAAGGTGCCGATCGTCGTCGGCGGCACCGGCCTTTATTTCAAGGCATTGACGCAAGGCTTGGCCGCCGTGCCGCCGATTCCGGCGGAAGTCCGTGCGGCGGTGCGCGAGCGACTGAAGAGCGAGGGCGTCGCGCCGCTCTTTACGGAATTGCAGCAGCGCGATCCGGCCGCGGCAAAGCGTTTGATGCCCAGCGACCGTTCGCGCATCGCCCGCGCGCTCGAAGTTATCACGGCGACGGGACGTTCCCTCTCCGACTGGCACCGCGAAGGGATGCCGCCGGCTTTGGACGCGCAGAAGACCTTGAATTTTTTTCTAGCGACCGAACGCGCGGAGCTTTACCGGCGCATCGATGCGCGCTTCGCCGGTATGCTCGCCACAGGCGCGCTGGATGAAGTGACGAAGCTTGCGGCCCGCGGCCTCGATCCCGCGCTGCCGGCGATGAAGGCGCATGGGGTGCCCTGGCTGATCCGGCATCTGCGCGGCGACATCGGGCTGGATGAGGCGGCGGAAGGCGGCAAGCGCGACACCCGGCGCTATACCAAGCGGCAGGAGACCTGGTTTCGCCATCAACTGCCGGACTGGCATTGGAAGCGCCCAGACGAGATTTTGGCTGAAATCGGCGCTACTAGCGGATTTTGACGCTTGACCGGCCCGGCGGGAGTGCCATATAAGGCACGCAACGAAATGATCCCTGAGACCAGCAATGCGCAACTTTATTGCTTTTGCGGTAGTACTTAGAAGGCGCACCGCGCCGGGTGGCTAAGTCACCCGCGAGAGCCGGTGCGCGGAAAACAGGGGCTTACAAGCCCCTTTTTGATTCCCAACGTTGAGCGTGTGTGGAGTGGATGATGACGAAGGAAATGACGGGCGCCGAAATGGTGATCGAGGCGCTCGCCGACCAGGGCGTGCAGCATCTCTTCGGTTACCCGGGCGGCGCGGTGCTCCCGATCTACGACGAGATCTTCAAGCAGGAGAAGATCAAGCACATCCTCGTCCGTCACGAGCAGGGCGCGGTGCATGCGGCCGAGGGTTATTCGCGCTCAACCGGCAAGGTCGGCTGCGTGCTGGTGACGTCAGGCCCCGGCGCGACCAATGCCGTGACCGGCCTGACCGATGCCTTGATGGATTCCATCCCGATCGTTTGCATCACCGGGCAGGTGCCGACGCATTTGATCGGCAACGACGCGTTCCAGGAATGCGACACCGTCGGCATCACGCGCCCCTGCACCAAGCATAATTACCTGGTGAAGAACGTGGACGACCTTCCGCGCATTCTGCACGAAGCCTTTTACATCGCCGCGAACGGCCGGCCCGGCCCGGTGGTGGTCGATATCCCGAAGGACATTCAATTCGCCAAGGGCACGTATGAGCCGCCGAAGAACGTCGAGCACAAGACCTACCGGCCGAAGCTCAAGGGTGATCCGGAGAAGATCAAGCAAGCCGTGGAGCTGATGGCCAAGGCCAAGCGCCCGCTGTTCTACACCGGCGGCGGCATCATCAATTCCGGTAAGGTGGCGAGCGATCTGCTGCGCGAGTTGGTGCGTCTCACCGGCTATCCGATCACGTCAACGCTGATGGGGCTGGGCGCCTATCCGGCGTCCGATCCGCAATGGCTCGGAATGCTGGGGATGCACGGCACCTATGAGGCGAACTGGTCGATGCATGATTGCGATGTGATGATCTGCATCGGCGCGCGCTTCGACGACCGGATTACCGGCCGGGTGGATGCCTTTTCGCCCGGCTCGAAGAAGATTCACGTCGACATCGACGCGTCTTCCATCAACAAGAACGTCAAGGTGGATATCGGCATCGTCGGCGACTGCGCCAACGTGCTCGCCGACATGCTGCAAGCCTGGCGCTCAAGCCATGCGGCGCCGGACAAGAAGGCGCTGGATGACTGGTGGAAGCAGATCGACAAATGGCGGGCGCGCAAGAGCCTCTCCTACCGGAACTCCAAGGAAATCATCAAGCCGCAATATGCCATTCAGCGGCTCTATGAGCTGACCAAGGACAAGGACGTCTACATCACCACGGAAGTGGGCCAGCACCAGATGTGGGCGGCGCAGTTCTTCAAATTCGAGGACCCGCGGCGCTGGATGACGTCCGGCGGCCTCGGCACCATGGGCTACGGCCTGCCGTCGGCGGTCGGCGTGCAGGTGGCGCATCCGAATTCGCTGGTGATCGATATTGCCGGCGAGGCCTCGGTGCTGATGACCATGCAGGAAATGTCGACGGCGGCGCAGTTCAACCTGCCGATCAAGATTTTCATCATCAACAACCAATACATGGGCATGGTGCGCCAGTGGCAGGAATTGCTGCACGGCGGCCGCTATTCTCAAAGCTACAGTGAGGCGTTGCCGGATTTCGTCAAGCTGGCGGAGGCCTATCGCGGCGTCGGCATTCGCTGCCAGAAGCCAGGCGAGCTTGATGACGCCATCCGCGAAATGATCAACGTCGACAAGCCGGTAATCTTCGATTGTGTGGTGGACCCGAAAGAGAACTGCTTCCCGATGATCCCCTCGGGCCGGCCGCACAACGAGATGATCCTGGGCGATTCAGGCGAGAGCGTTGACGACGCGATCACCGAAGAAGGCAAGATGTTGGTGTAATCTCGAACCGCCCTCATCCTGAGGAGCCCGCGCAGCGGGCGTCTCGAAGGACGGGGGCGGCCTACATCCTTCGAGACGCATTGCTTCGCAATGCTCCTCAGGATGAGGATCAATTCATGAGCGAGAACAGAGTTAGACAATGAACACTGCCGCAACTTCCCACTATCCCGCCGCTCCGGCGAAGCAGAATGTTGAAACGCATACCTTGTCGGTTCTCGTGGACAACGAGCCGGGCGTGCTGGCGCGCGTCATCGGCCTGTTCTCGGGCCGCGGCTACAACATCGACTCACTCACGGTGTCGGAGACCGAGCACCAGAAGCACGTCTCGCGCATCACCATCGTCACGCGCGGCACGCCCATGGTCATCGAGCAGATCAAGCACCAGCTTGAACGCCTGATACCGATCCATCGCGTGATTGACGTCACCCTGGCAGGTCCGTCGATCGAGCACGAGCTGGCCATGATCAAGGTGCGCGGCACCGGCGATCAGCGCGCCGAGGCGCTGCGCATCGCCAACGACTTCGACGCGCGCGTGGTGGACGACACCACGCAAAGTTTCATCTTCGAGGTAACCGGCTCGACCGAAAAGATCGAGCGCTGTATCGCGCAACTGCTGCCGTTCGGCCTGATCGAGGTCTCGCGCAGCGGTATCGTGGCGATCACGCGCGGAGCGGAGGAGATGTAATCGGCTTCCGCAGGGCTTGTGCAAGCGGCGCATAGAATTTAGAAGCACGACAGCAAAATCAGCAGCCAAATTAGAGGCGAGTAGGGGACCAAACCATGCGTGTTTATTACGACCGGGATGCCGACATAAACCTCATCAAGGGCAAGAAAGTCGCCATCATCGGCTATGGCAGCCAGGGCCATGCCCATGCGCTCAACCTGCGGGATTCCGGGGTCAAGGACATCGCGGTGGCGCTGCGCAAAGGCTCTGCCGGCGTGAAGAAGGCCGAAGGCGAAAAGCTTCAGGTCATGGAAGTGGCGGAAGCCGCCAAATGGGCGGACGTGATGATGATGCTCACGCCCGACGAATTGCAGTCGGAGATCTACCGCGACCATCTGCACAACCAGATGAAGAAGGGCGCGGCCCTGATGTTCGCCCACGGCTTGAACATCCATTTCAACCTGATCGAGCCGCGCGCCGATCTCGACGTGATGATGATCGCGCCAAAAGGCCCCGGCCACACCGTCCGCGCGGAATATCAGCGCGGCGCCGGCGTGCCGGTGCTGATGGCGGTACATAAGGATGTCTCCGGCAATGCGCATGATCTCACGCTGTCCTACGGATCGGCGATCGGCGGCGGGCGCGCGGGCATTATCGAAACCACCTTCCGCGAGGAATGCGAAACCGATCTCTTCGGCGAGCAGTCGGTGCTCTGCGGCGGCCTGGTCGAGCTGATGAAGGCCGGCTACGAGACGCTGGTCGAAGCCGGGTACGCGCCGGAGATGGCTTATTTCGAGTGCGTGCACGAGGTGAAGCTAATCGTCGACCTCATCTACGAGGGCGGCATCGCCAACATGAATTACTCCGTCTCCAACACGGCGGAATACGGCGAATACGTTTCCGGCCCGCGCGTCGTCAACGAGCAGACCAAGGCGGAGATGAAGCGTATCCTCAGCGACATCCAGACCGGCACTTTCACGCGTAACTGGATGCTGGAGAACCGCGTCAACCAGACCTCATTCAAGGCGATGCGCGCCAAGATGGCGTCGCATCCGATCGAGCAGGTCGGCGAGAAGCTGCGCGGCATGATGCCGTGGATCAAGCAACGGGCCCTGGTGGATCGCAGCCGGAACTGACCTGTGCGCGTCATGGCCGGGCTTGTCCCGGCCATCTCGATAAGGGGGCGCTGCTCACCTAAGCGGGATGCCCGGCATAAAGCCGGGCATGACGAAGAGGCTGCCAGACGGCACGCGCGACAATGACAGACATTTCCGTCGTGCCCATCGACCGCTTGGAACTTTCGTTTTCCTCGTGGAAATGGCCTTTCGCCGAGAAAAGAAGGCAGGATATCGACACGCATTTTGCGGCGCTACGGGAGAAAACACCGGAGCTGTGGAACGGCCGCGTATTGATGCTGCGTGACTTCGCCATCACGAGCGGCACTTTTCGCGGCCGCTTTTTTGAAAAGGACTTCGCCAGTTTCATTGCGTGGCGCGACTGGGGTTTCCCGGACCCCACAGTAAAGAACTGCTTTGCCATGGGCGCGCTGCGGGGTTCCGACGGCGGTTTTATCCTCGGCCTGATGGCGCCGCACACGGCAAATGCCGATAAAATCTATTTCCCGGCGGGAACGCCTGATCCGGACGATATCGTGGGGGAAACGGTCGATCTGGCCGGAAGCGTCACACGCGAGGTGCTTGAGGAAACCGGCCTCACCGCGAGCGATTTTGCCGCTGAGTCGGGCTGGATCGTTGTGCTGGCCGGCGCGCGCATTGCGCTGATGAAGATTCTCAATGCGCCGGTTCCTGCCGCCGGCCTGCGTATTCGCATCCTCGATCATCTTGCGCGCGAAGATCAGCCGGAGCTTGCCGGCATCCATGTCGCGCATGGGCCCGGCGATCTCGACCCCCGCATGCCGCCTTTCGTGACAGCATTTCTGTCCTATATTTGGAGACAGGGGCGGGAGCGTTAGCGTGCTAACGCTCTTGCGACCGTGCTGGGTTTTCCGTAGAAAAGGCTGGTCTGGATGCCGGGGTTAACGCGCGGTTTACCAACTTCCGCGACCCTAGAGGTCCTGTGACGAGGGTTTGAGCATGTCGATGCGCCGCGATAATCGCGCGATCGGACGGGCGGCCGAAGGGCCGAAGCCCGGTGCTGCCCTCATTCTCGCTGGGCTCCTGCTCCTTATCAGCCCCTGAGGGCCGGCTGGGCGTTCGCGCCTGGGCACTCAGGGGAAGCGAGCGCGGCCAGCAAAAGTGGCATCCGGTTTTGCGTCCGGCCGCGCGAGAAACTCAAAAATCCCGCGACCCAGACGATAAGGACAGATCCCATGACCACCCAGACCCAGTCCGAAAAGGACCGCGTCGTTATCTTCGACACCACCTTGCGCGACGGCGAGCAATCGCCCGGCGCCACCATGACCCATGAGGAAAAGCTCGAAGTCGCCGAGCTGCTCGACGAGATGGGCGTGGACATTATCGAAGCAGGCTTCCCTATAGCTTCGGAGGGTGACTTCGCGGCCGTCAACGAAATCGCCAAGCGCACCAAGAAGGCCGTCGTCTGCGGCCTGGCGCGTGCGGGGCAAAAGGATGTCGACCGCGCCGGCGAGGCCATCAAGCCGGCCAAGCGCGGGCGCATCCATACCTTCATCTCCACCTCGCCGGTCCACATGAAATGGAAGCTGCAGATGGAGCCGGAGAAGGTCTACGAGATGGTGATCTCGTCGGTGACGCGCGCGCGCAATTACACCGACGACGTCGAATGGTCGTGCGAGGACGGCACCCGTACCGAGCATGACTTTCTCTTCCGCTGCGTCGAGGCGGCCATCAAGGCCGGCGCCACCACCATCAATGTTCCGGATACCGTGGGTTATACGGTGCCGGAAGAATATTTTGCGCTGATCAAGAAGATCCGCGAAAACGTGCCGAATTCCGACAAGGCGCGTTTTTCGGCGCATTGCCACGACGACCTCGGCATGGCGGTGGCCAATTCGCTGGCCGGCGTGCAGGCGGGCATCCGGCAGATCGAATGCACCATCAACGGCATCGGCGAGCGGGCGGGCAATGCCTCGCTCGAAGAGGTCGTGATGGCGATGAAGGTGCGCAACGATGTGATGCCGTATTGGACCAATATCGACACCACGATGCTGACGCGCGCTTCCAAGCTCGTCTCGGCGGTGACGTCGTTTCCGGTGCAATACAACAAGGCGATTGTCGGGCGTAATGCCTTCGCGCACGAATCCGGCATCCACCAAGGCGGCATGCTCAAGCACACGCAAACCTACGAGATCATGACGCCGGAAAGCGGTGGCGTGAAGCAGACCTCGCTGGTGATGGGGAAGCACAGC
>Ga0080064_1006105_pt1 | contig 13338 bp, 9 predicted proteins | sample Subgrocontami54m_FD_69260 | JGI IMG/M metagenome (GOLD analysis project Ga0080064, IMG submission 69260) | Subsurface groundwater microbial communities from S. Glens Falls, New York, USA - GMW46 contaminated, 5.4 m (SPADES assembly) (version 2) ...
GCCGCCCCGCGCCAGGGCCACAAAACCCGTGGGGGAGAGAAGGGCGAAAAGCCCCGGTGGTTTTCAGCGCCCCCTGCGGGTGAAGTAGCGGGAAATGTGGGGGGGGGTCCCCTGCCCCCGCCGCGCCGGACTGATCTTCGTTCTGCCCCGGCGGGGTCGGCGACCCCGCCCTACATCCCAAACGGCGGCCGCGCTGCCCTCCCAAAAGTCCCTTGCACCCGCTGCGCCGTCGGCTTCGGATCGACTCACCTAACCCCCGAGCCATGACGACCACGTTCGCACGGCGCGCCCCGGTCCTTCACCGGACTTTCGTCGCCGTGTTCTTCCTGCTTTCCGCCGCCGCGGCGGCTGCCGCGACCGGCTCCATTCAGGGCCGCGTGCTCAACCCCCGCAACGCCAGCACGGTCGAAAATGCGCGCGTCAGCGTCGAAGGCACCTCCCTCGTCACGTTCACCGACGCCGACGGCACGTTCCAGTTGACGAATGTGCCGGCCGGCACCGCCCGGGTGCGGGTCTTCTTCACCGGCCTCGCGCCCGAGTTGGTCGACATCGTCGTGCGCGAAAACGAAACGGTGCAGCGCGACATCGCGCTCGGGGAAAAGGCCGGGCCCGGCAACGAGGTCGTGCAGCTCGACGCCGTGGTGGTCGACGTTTCGCGCGAGATGGATGCGGCCGCGATCGCGATCAACGAGCAGCGCTTTGCGCCGAACCTCAAGCACGTCGTGTCGACCGATGAGTTCGGCGCGGTCAACGAGGGCAACGTCGCCGAGTTCCTGAAGTTCATGCCCGGGATCACGGTCGATCTCAGCGGCGGCGATCCGCGGACCGTGTCAATCGATGGCGCGCCACCGGAGAACACGCCGATCACGCTCGCCGGGTTGAACCTGCCGGTGCCGGGCAACAACAACACCAGCCGCGCGGTGGAGGTCGGCTTCTTCAATCTGAACAATGTTGCGCGCATCGAGGTGTCGCACTCGCCGACCCCCGACCTGCCCGGGTCCGCGCTGGCCGGCGCGGTGAACATGGTTCCGCGCAGCGCGTTCGAGCGCACGCGGCCTGTTTTCAGCGGGAGCGCCTACTTGATGATGCGCGACGACCTGATCGATTTCCACAAGCGCGCCGCCATGTACCGCGAGCCACGGCAGGTCATCCATCCGGGCTACGACCTCTCCTGGATTGTGCCGGTGAACAAACGCTTCGGCTTCTCGATCGCGGCCGGCGGATCGACGCAGTTCTCGCATCAGGTCGGCCACACCAGCGCGTGGCGCGGCGTCAGCGCGGCGACGAACGGCAACGCGTTCCCGCACACCACGCCGGGCCGGCCATATCTTTCCGCGTACACGATCACCGACGCGCCGAAGGAAAGCGCGCGGGACTCGTTCGGAGCGACGTTCGATTTCAAGCTGACGCCGCACGATCGCGTGGCGTTGTCATTCCAGTATTCGTCGTTCGACGGCTGGACCGCCGCACGGTCGCTGCAGTTCAACCCGACGCAAATCGTGCCGGGCACGTTCACGCCGACGTTTTCGCAAGGCGTGGCGGGCGCCGGCAACATCGTTCTCACCAGCGGCAACGGCCGCGTGCGCACGAACACGACGTACATGCCGACGTTCACCTGGCGGCACGAGGGGCCCGTTTGGAAGATGGAGTCCGGCATCAGCCGCGCCTACGGCACGAATCTGTTCCGCAGTTTCGACAAGGGCCTCGTGCTCACGGCCGTGGCGCGGCACAACAACGTCACGATCAACTTCGATCAGATCACCGACACGCGGCCCGGCGTGATCACGGTGATCGACAACGCGACCCGGCAGCCGGTGGATCCGTTTCGCATCGACAGCTATGCGATGACGACGGTCACGGACAACCCGCGCCGCAGCGAGGACATCAATTTGACCGCCTACGCGAACGTCCGCCGCGATTTCACGTGGCGCGTGCCGGTGTCGCTCAAGACCGGCCTGGATTTTCGCCAGTCGATCCGCGACCTGAACGCCGGCTCGTACTCGTGGGCCTATCGCGGCAGCAACACGCCCGGCAGCGCGGCGCCGTTCATCGATCCGCTGATTTCGACGCGCGAGGCCCCGTACGGTTTCGGGCACATCCAGTTCGCGGACTACAAGGGCGTGTTCGACTACTTCAAGTCGCACCCGGGCGACTTCACGCTCGACGAAAACGCGCTCTACCGCGCGAAGGTGAACAATTCGAAGCGCGCGAAGGAGGCCGTCTCGGCCGGATACGTGCGCGGCGACGTGTCGCTGCTCGAGCGGCGGCTGCTGCTGGTGGGCGGCGTGCGCGTCGAACAAACCAACATCGAGGCGCAAGGGCCGCTCACCGATCTCTCGCGCAACGTGCAGCGTGACGCCAGCGGCCGCCCGCGGCTCGATGCGGCCGGCCGGCCGATTTCGATCACGACCAACGCGCTCGAGATCTCGAAGCTCACCCTGCTCCCGCGCGCCAGCCACGTGGAAAAGGAATACCTGCGTTTCTTCCCGAGCCTCAACGCGAGCTACCACCTGCGCGAAAATCTCATCGCGCGCGCGGCCGTCTCGACCTCGATCGGCCCGCCCGATTTCAACCAGTACGCCGGCGGGCTCACGCTGCCGAACACGGACAACCTGCCCTCGTCAAGCAACCGGATCGTCGTGAACAACGCCGGCATCAAGCCGTGGACGGCCAACAGCATGAAGCTGCGGCTGGAGTATTACTTCGCGGGCGTCGGCCAGTTCGCCGTCGGCGTGTTCCGGCGCGACTACAAGAATTTCTTCGGCAACACGGTCTTCCTGCCGTCGCCGGAGTTCCTCGCCCTGTACGGGCTCGAGCCGACGGAATTCAGCGCGTACGAGGTCTCGACGCAGTACAACGTCGCCGCCCGCGTGCGCACCGAAGGCTACGACTTCAGTTACAAGCAGGCGCTGACGTTCCTGCCGCGCTGGGCGCGCGGCGTGCAGGTGTTTGCCAACTTCAGCGTACGCCAGACCAACTCGCCCGACCTCGGCAGCCTCGGCTTCAACGATATCCCGCGCAGCGGCGCCTTCGGGATCAGCCTGACGCGGCCGCGCTTCAACGTTCGGGTGAACAGCAGCTACCGCGCCGAGCAGAACAAGGGTTTCGCCACCGGCGCGAGCATCGAGCCCGGCACGTTCAACTACACGCCGGCCCGGAACACGATCGACGTGCTCGGTGAGTACACCGTCTGGCGGCGCGTGGCGGTGTTCATGAACCTGCGCAACGTGACCGACATCCCCAACGAGGACGCCTACAGCGGCCCGAACACGCCGGCCCACGCGAAGCTCCGGATGCGCGAGCGCTATGGTGCGCTGTGGATGTTTGGGGTGAAGGGGATGTTTTAGATGCACGCACCGTACACACCCCGCCCTTCCGCCTTCGCCGGGGCTACGGCGGACAAGTCGGGCACCCCTCTTGCTAGAGGGGATTCAAGACTCTCCTTCGCTCTTGCAATCCCCTCTAACAAGAGGGGTGGCGCGCAGCGCCGGGGTGTGTTCGCTCGACGTAGGATCAGCGTGCGGTGCCTGCTTCTCCTGTTGTGCTCGCTTTGGTGCGAAGTCGCGTTACTCGCCGCCGATCGCCCGACCAACCTTGTCTTCATCCTGACCGACAACCAGGGCGCGTGGACGCTCGGCTGCTACGGCAACCCGGACATCCGCACGCCGAACATCGATCGGCTCGCCGCGGAGGGCATCCGGTTCACGCGCGCGCTGAGCAGCAATCCGGTCTGCTCCCCCACCCGCGCGACGTTTCTCACCGGGCTCATCCCGTCGCAGCACGGTGTCCACTGCTTTCTCGATGCGAAGTACATGATGGGACCCGAGGCGTACAACACGCTGCGGGAATTCACCTCGTTGGGCGAAGTGCTGCGCGCCACCGGCTACACCTGCGGGCTCAGCGGCAAATGGCATCTCGGCGACAATCTGCATCCGTCGGAAGGCTTCAGTTTCTGGATCACCAAGCCCGACGGCAGCACGCGCGAGTTCTATAACCAGGACGTGATCGAGGACGGCAAGGTGCGCAAGGAGCCCGGCTACACGACCGATTTATGGACGCGCAAGGGCATCGAGTTCATCGAGCGAAACCAGGACCGGCCGTTCTTCCTCTACCTCGCCTACAACGGTCCTTACGTGCTCGGTGGGATGATGAAAAATCGCGCGCAGAACCGGCACGCCGCATACTACCGCGGCCACCGGTTCGCGAGCTTTCCCGTCGACGCGATGCATCCGTGGCAACACGCGAACAAGGATTTTCACAACCAGCAGGTGGCGATGGAACGCACCGCCGCGGAGGTCAGCGGGGTCGACGATGGCGTCGGCGAGGTCATGGCCGCGCTGAAACGGCTCGGGCTGGATGACAACACGCTGGTCGTTTACGCCTCCGACCAGGGCTGGATGGGCGGCCAGAACGGGATGTGGGGCATGGGCGATCATTTCCGACCGGTCGGCGCGCACGAGCTGATGATGCAGATCCCGCTGATGTTTCGGCAGCCCGGGCGTATCCAGGCCGGCCGGACGAGCGACGCGCTGGTGAGCAACTACGACTTCATGCCGACGGTCCTGAGCTACCTCGGGCTGGGCGGGAAGATGCCGACCGCGCCGAAATCGCCGGGCCGCGACTTCGCGCCCATCGTCCGCGGTGAGCCCACCGCCTGGGACAACGTCACGTTCTACGAAATGGAGACGGTGCGCGCGATTCGCACCGACGGCTGGAAGTACGTCGCCCGGTTTCCCCAGGGTCCGTTCGAACTGTACGATATGAAGGCCGATCCCCGCGAGCGCGTAAACCTCTACGGCCAGCCTGCGGCCGAACCGATGCGCGCCGAACTCGCGCGAAAGCTCGACGCGTTTTTCGCGCGCTATGCCGACCCGCAGTACGACATCTGGAAGGGTGGCCGCTCGAAAGCGAAACGACTCACCGACTAGTGTTCTGTCCCACCGCTGACATCAAGAACTCGTTGGTTGCAGCCACGAGCGTGAGCGAGTGGACATCGGCGGTTCCACTCGCTCACACTCGCCGCTGCTTTGGTCGGTTATCGGTGGGACACCGCTCTCGACTGGCTGGCGCTCGTCGCTACGAACCTGTTTCTTCACTGCCCAACTTCTCCCAAATGAAACGCCTGCTCCTCCTCCCGCTCAGCCTCGCCGCCGCCATCGTTGCGGCAGAAGCGCCCGCCGATCTCATCGTCGTCAACGGCCGCGTGCTCACCGTCGACGCCAACTTCAGCCGCGCGTCAGCCGTGGCGATCCGCGATGGCAAGTTCGTCGCCGTCGGCCGCGACGCCGACATCCGCAAACTGGCTGGCCCGCAGACGCGCACGATCGACGCGCAGCAACACACCGTGATCCCCGGGCTGATCGAGTCGCACGTCCACGCCACCGGCGCGGCCCGCGGCGAAGCGAACGTGCCTTTCCGCCAGTTGCACTCGATCGGCGAGATTCAGCAGTGGGTCCGCGACCGGGCGAAAGTTCTCGGGCCGGGCGCGTGGATCCAACTGCCGCGCGTCGACGTCACGCGGATTCGCGAACGAAGGATTCCCAACCGCGCCGACCTCGACGCCGCGGCGCCGGACAATCCCGCGGTCTTCACCTGGCAATACGCGAACAAGACCGTGCAGGCGCTGAACACGCGGGCGATGACCGCGGCGGCCATCACCAGGGAAACGCAGCCACCGCCCGGCGGAAAGATCCAGCACGACGCCAAAGGCGAACCAACCGGCGTGCTCGAGAACGCCAATGCGCTGCTCGTGAAATTCATGCCGGCGCGGAGTGTCCCCGAGGAAAAGTACGAGGCGTCGCTCGTCACGCTGCTCAAGCGGTACAACGAAATCGGGATCACCAGCATCACCGAGCGGAACTCGAACCCCGGCGGGTATCGGACCTATCAGAAACTCAAGGCCGAGGGCCGGCTGCCGCTGCGGGTGACCGTCACGATTGGCTTGTCGACCGATGGCACGGTGGAAGGCACCGAGAAGGCAATTCGCGCGATTCCGTTCAAGACGGGCGACGGCGACGACTGGGTCCGCGTCGGCCCGCTCAAGGTCGGCGTCGACGGCGGCGCGCTCTACGGCACGGCGTACATGCGCGAACCCTACGGGCCGAAGGCGTTCTCGCTCTACGGCATCTCGGATCCCGCGTATCGCGGCGACCTGCGGATCAGCCCGGACAAGTTGAAGAACATCATCCGCACCGGCCACAAGCTGGGCTGGCAGATGTCGTCGCACGTGACCGGCGATGCGGGCGTCGACGCGGTGCTCGATGCGGTCGAGGCCTCCAACGCCGACAGCCCCGTCGCGCCGCGGCGGTACAATTTGATCCACGCATACTTTCCGAATCCCGAAACGGCGCAGCGCGTCGCCCGGCTCGGTGTGGTCGTGGACACGCAGCCGGCGTGGTTCTACAAGGACGGAGACGCGCTGCTCGATGCGCTCGGCCGCACGCGGATGGAAAAGTTCATCGGGCTGCAGACGTGGCGCAAAGCCGGCGTGAAGGTGGCGCTCAATGCCGATCACATGCAGGGCTTCGATCCGAACACGTCGCTCAATCCCTACAATCCGTTCCTCGCCATGCAGACGGCCGTCACGCGGCGAACCGAAGGCGGCCAGGTGATCGGACCGCAGCAGAAGATTTCGCGCGCGGAGGCTTTGCGCATGGTCACGATCGACGCCGCTTACATGAGCTTCGACGAAAACCGCAAAGGCTCGATCGAAGTCGGCAAGTTCGGCGACCTCGCCATCCTGACCGGCGATTTCCTCGCCATGCCCGAGGCCAAACTCAACGAGCTGCGCGCGCAAGTGACGGTCGTGGACGGGAAAGTAGTGTACGAAAGAAACTAACCGCCGCGCCGGGGCGTGGTCACTGTAGGGCGGGGTCGGGAGACCCCGCCCTACATATCCGTGCGCCCTACTCCGCGCGATTCATCGCTTCGGCCTGCTTCAGGCCGAGCAAGACGAGTTCCGGCACCACTTCGTCGAAGAGTTTCTCCGCCTCGAGCAGCCGGGCAAATCCGCCGGTGCCGATCACGACCGGACGGTGGCCGCCGAACGCCTCGCGCGACAACTCCGTCACGAGCTGGCGAATTGCGCCGACCTGCGCGTGGTAGACGCCTGCCTGAATGCTCTCGATCGTCGAACGCCCCAGTGCCGAGTTCGGCCGCATCAACTCCACCGTGGGCAACTTGGCCGTCTTGCCCGCGAGCGTTTCCACGGATATCCCGACGCCCGGCAGAATCGCGCCGCCCAGGTACTCCGCGTCCGCGGTGATGACCTCCAGCGTCGTCGCCGTGCCGCAGTCCGCGACGATCAAGTTGGTGGCCGGCCACCGCAGCGTCGCCCCGATGGCCGCGGCAATCCGGTCGGCGCCCACCTCGTGCGGATTGCGATAACGAATCTTCAGCCCGGTTTTCACCCCTGCCTGCAGGACGAACGGCTCGCAACGGAAGTATTTCAACGAGGCGCTGCGAATCGGATACAGCGCCGGCGGCACCACCGAACAAATCGCCACGCGATCGACCCCGCGGGGGTCGAGGCCGTTTTCGCGCAGCACCGTGGTGAAGAAGACGCCGAATTCGTCGGACGAACCGAGCGGATGCGTCGTCTTGCGGAACTGGAAGCGGAGTCCGCCGTCGAAGACGCCGCCGTGGACCTGCGTATTGCCAATATCGAGACAGAGCAGCATGGGAACTTAGCTCCGATTCAGTGTTTTGAGTTCTGAGTCTCGAGTAGCGGCAGCAGGAGCTCTTCGAGCGCCGGTCCAATCTGCCCGCGCTCTGCGCACCGCGCCGCGATGGTTCCATCGGCCCGCCAGATCTCAGCCGGAAACGTTCCATCCTCCTGACGCGCGGCCAGGTCGTTGTGCACGACAAAATCAGCCGCGCCACCCGCGAACAGCGGTTCGACGGCCGCGCGCACTTCCTCGTCGCCGGCACCCGACGTCAGCTTGAAGGCGACGACGCGCAGCCCAGGTTCCGCCGAATACTCGCGGAGCCGACCGAGCAGCTTGGGGTTCGTGCGCAACCGCAATACCGGCGCCACCCCGGATGGCAGCTTCGCGCCGTTGCTCGCGTGCACCGTGCCGTTCACTTCAATGGATTGAATCGAAAAATCGCTGACCGCCGCGGCGTGAATGACAAGGTCGAACCGCTGGCCGGCCAGCAAGCGCCGGAGCGACGTGTCGAGATCATCGAAGGTGGCGAAAGACTCCTCGCGCGCCACGCCGGGGGCACGATGCGCGTTCCGCGCGCGCAACAGCACGACCTCGTGGCCGCTCCGCGCAAAGTGATCCGCGATCAGGGCGCCGGTTTCACCGGTGCTCGTGTTCGCGATCACCCGCACCGCGTCGATCGGTTCAACCGTGCCACCGCTGGTCACGAGCACGCGCCACCGCCGGGCCGGTCGCGCCAGCGCCGCTTCCACCGCCGCGACAATCGCCTCCGGCTCGGCGAGCCGGCCCTCGCCCACTTCGCCGCAGGCCGTCCGACCCTCGCCCACCGCCACGAACCGCGCGCCCCAACCCTGCAGTTTCGCGACTGATGCGACCGTCGCCGGATGCGACCACATCGCGGGGTTCATCGCCGGCGCGATGAGCAGTGGCTTCCTCCAGTCGTGCGCCAGCAGCAATGCGCCCGCCAGATCATCGGCGATGCCCGCCGCCAGCCGATTCAGCGTGTTGGCCGTCGCCGGGCACACGATCGTGAGGTCCGCCTGACGCGCCAGGTCGATGTGGGCGAGCGCATCGCCGGGAGCGAAGAGATCGGTCGCGACGGCCTCGCGGGTCAGTCCCTCCAGGGTCGCCGTGCCGACAAACTTCAGCGCCGCCTCGGTCGCAACGACGCGGAGGCGATGTCCGCGCTGCGCGAGCTGCGAAAGGGCCTCACACGCCTTGTAGCAGGCGATCGAACCACTGAGTATCCAGAGAATGTTGCTCATTTGGGCCCTCCCGCTGGCGAGGCGCGGTCAGGGTGCTCGGCCGGCAATCGCGTATTGTCGATCAACCGGACGCCCTCCAGTCGCACCGCACCCAGCCGGACGCCCTCGGTGTCGACGACGTAATCGACTTCGAAATGCTTTGCGCGGAGCGCCTCGGCCGCGGCGGCCGCATCGGGGGCGGACTGCAGCACGCGCGGGAATTCCGCGGCCTGCCGCCGCGCGGCGGCCGACAACCGGCGATTGCGCGAACTCAGCGCGAGGCCATCGGCGTCACGCACCGTCGCGCACGGGACGATTTCCACCGGCAACATGAACGCCTCCACCATTCCGCGCACCAGCTGCAGCTGCTGCCAGTCCTTCTCGCCGAAATAGGCGCGGTGCGGCTCGACCACGTTGAAGAGTTTCAACACGACCGTGAGCACGCCGTCGAAATGACCCGGTCGCTGCACACCCTCCCGGCGGAGGCTCAGCTCGGTTTCCGTGACGCGGTAACGGTAGTCGTCCGGATAAAATGCCTCGGGCGACGGCGCGAACACGGCGTCGACGTACGGCGTCGCGAGGGCGACATCAGCGTCCAGCGTTCGCGGATACCGCGCGAGGTCGGCCGGGTCATTGAACTGCGTCGGATTGACGAAGATGCTCATGACCACGCGCTCGTTCTCGGCGCGGGCCCGTTGGAGCAACGCCACGTGGCCCTCGTGCAGGGCGCCCATCGTCGGGACAAAGCCCACCGTCCGGTGCTGCCACTCCGGCGAACGCCGGAGGTCGCGCCACTGTGGGATGGTCGTGGCGATCGGCGTCATGCCAGCACCTCCTCCCGGGCCGGGAAATGCGCGCCACGCACATCGCGGACGAAACGGTTGATGGCGTCGCGCACAAGTTCGTGGCCGTCGACATAGCGTCGCGCGAACCGCGGCTGGAAATCGGGGTCGAGGCCCAGCAGATCGGACAGCACGAGCACCTGGCCGGCGGTGTGCGCGCCCGCCCCGATGCCGATGGTCGGAATCGAGCGCGCCTGGGTGATGAGCGCGGCCAGCGCGGCGGGCACGCATTCCAGCACGAGGGAGAACGCGCCGAAGTCCTCCAGCGACTTGGCCTCGCGTTTGACGCGCTCTGCCTCGACGGGCGCCCGGCCCTGCAGCCGGTATCCGCCGAATTGATGCACCGACTGCGGCGTGAGCCCCAGATGGCCCATCACGGGAATACCGCTCTGGACCAGGTGGGCGATGACGTCCTCGTGGCCGCTGACGCCCTCGATCTTCACCGCGGTGGCGCCAGCCTGGATCAGCGCGCCGGCGGCGGCCGTCGCGGCGTCCTTGCCCTGCCGCACGCTGAGGAACGGCATGTCGGCCACCACGACGATCGCCGGGGCGCCGCGCCGGACCGCGCGGGTGTGAGTGCACATCATGTCGACCGTCGCGTGGACGGTGGACGGGAAGCCATGCACGACCATCGCCACGCTGTCGCCGACGAGAATCGCGTCGGCATCGGTGGCCGCGACCGCGCGCGCCATCAGCGCGTCGTAGGCCGCCAGCATGACAATCGGCTGCTGTTCGCGCTTGGCGCGCGAGAAATCCAGGATTGTTTTCAATTCGCCTCCGCAGTTTCCCAGCATCGGAAAACCTGCAGGCAGGCGGTCGGGGACTTGGGTGCTTGTCGCATCGCGATGAAGCCTCGTGTCCGAGGAGGGAGGATGAGTTTTGAGTGTCCGGTCGCGATCGTGTTCGCGCTAGACGGGGCAAAGGTCGTGCAAATGCGCGGCGGTGCAAATCGAAAGTGTGGGGTGCGGAGCCGTGGCGTAGCGCGGTCAACCTGACCGCGCCCGCTTACGCAGGAAAATGCGCTGTCGCTGCGCGGTCAGGTTGACCGCGCACCGTCGCGATTTTTCTGTCCGTTATTCGGCAACGAGCTCAGGCTGGCGGACATGCGCCGATACCTTGCCCCGGTTCTGTTCATTGCGCTCTCCTTCGCCGCGCTCATGCGCGGCGCAACCGCGGCCAACACCCTCGTCTACGTCGGAACCTACACGGGCGAAAACAAAGGCAAGGGCATCTACCTCTACGAGCTGCGCGGGACCGCACTCGAGCCGCGCGGCCTGGCGGCGGAAACGCCCAGCCCCTCGTTCCTCGAGATCGACCTGAAGCGCCGGCTGCTCTTCGCGGTCAACGAGGTCGACCGCTTCGAGGACAAGAAGACCGGCAGCGTGAGCGCGTTCCGGATCGATCCGACCACCGGCCGGCTCACCTTGATCAACCAGCAACCGTCGATGGGCACCGCGCCGTGCCACCTCGTGCTCGACCGCACGGGCAGGAACCTGATCGTCGCCAATTACAGCAGCGGCAGCGTCGCGGTCATCCCCGTGGCGACCGATGGCCGGCTGGGCGAGCCAAGCTGCGTGATTCAGCACACGGGCCAGGGCGGGACCCCGCGTCAAAAAGGTCCGCACGCGCACTGCGTCACGCTCGATGCCGCCAACACGTTCGCATTTGTCTGCGATCTCGGGCTCGACAAAATCATGGCGTACCGGCTCGACGCCGCACGCGGCCAGCTCACCGCCGCCGAGCCGGCGTTCGCCATGCTGAAACCCGGCTCCGGCCCGCGCCACATGGCGTTTCGGCCCGACGGCAAGTTCGCGTACGTCGTCAACGAACTGAATTCGACCGTGACGACATTCGCCTACGCTGCGGCGACCGGGAAGCTCACGGAGATTCGGACCGACTCGACGCTGCCACCCGGGTTCGATGGCAAGAACACCTGCGCCGAGGTAGCCGTGCATCCGTCGGGCAAGTGGCTGTACGGCTCGAATCGTGGACGCGACAGCATTGCGATCTTCGCGATCGATGCGAAAAAGGGCACGCTGAAGTACGTGGGTGACGAGGCGACCGGCGGCAACCAGCCGCGGCATTTCGCTCTCGATCCGAGCGCGAAAATGCTGGCGGTCGCCAACCAGGGTTCAAACAGCGTGTTCCTGCGGGTGATCGACCCTGCGACGGGCCGCTTGCAACCGGCGACCTCGAAGACGGAAGTGCCGTGGCCGGTGTGCGTGGTGTTCCTGCCTCCGACTCGCTGATAGCCGAATTGCCGCCGATGAATCGCCGCCACTTCCTCGAGTCCGCGGCCGTGGCGATCGCCGCTGCGCCGCTCTCCGCGCGCTCCGCGGATTGGGCGCCCAGCCAGCGTTATCCCGATCCGTCGATCCGGCTGCTCGACCCCTCGTTCGCAAGATACCGATTGCCGCTCGCCAAGGTGGAGCGGATCGCCACGGGCCTGCGGTGGGCCGAAGGACCGGTCTGGTTCGGCGACGGCCGTTATCTCCTGTGGAGCGACATCCCGAACAACCGGATCATGCGCTGGGACGAGGAGACCGGCGCGGTCAGTGTTTTTCGGAAGCCCTCGAACAACGCGAACGGCAACACGCGCGATCGCCAGGGCCGGCTGCTCACGTGCGAACACGATGCGCGCCGCGTGACGCGGACCGAATACGACGGCACGATCACCGTCATCGCCGATCGCTTCGAGGGCAAACCGCTGAATTCGCCCAACGACATTGTCTGCAAGTCCGACGGCTCGATCTGGTTCACCGATCCGCCTTTCGGGATTCTCGGCAACTACGAAGGTCACGTCGCCACGCCTGAACTTCCGACCAACGTCTATCGCTGGGACCCGCCTTCGAAACGACTCGCGGTCGTGACCGGCGACGTGAACCGGCCCAACGGGCTCGCCTTTTCACCCGACGAATCGAAACTCTACGTGATCGAGGCCGGCGTCACGCCACGGGTGATTCGCGTCTTCGACGTCACCAGCGGCGGCATGGCGCTGTCCGGTGGCAGCACGCTGATCACGGCGGAGCCGAACGGCTCGCCGGACGGCATGCGCATCGACGTGGATGGCAACCTTTGGGTTGGCTGGGGCATGGGCGAGCCGGGCCTCGATGGCGTCGCAATCTTCACTCCGGACGGCAAAGCGCTCGGGCGGATCGATCTGCCGGAACGCTGCGCGAATGTCTGCTTCGGCGGGTTGCGCCGGAACCGGCTCTTCATGGTCGCGAGCACATCGGTGTATTCGCTGTTCGTGAACACACAGGGCGTGGCCGGAGGCTGACCGCGATCCGGAAATCCGCCACAACGCATACCTTCCAGCGTTGTAGGCGGGGTGCCCTCACCCCGCGATCGGCCGGCGCACTCGCCGCCCGCGAGTAGCGAGACGACCCCTCCCCTGCAGGCGGATGCGACTCAGTGTAATGTATTACGTCATATCAATGTCTGGTGACATTTTGACTTCTCCGAGGTGGGGCCGGTTCTCCGAACCGGCCTGAGTTTCATGGTGCAATTCAAGCTGAAACCCAGGCCCGCTCGGAGAGCGAGCCCCACCCGGCGCGGGGCACCCCCCGAAGGAGGTCGCCCTCCCTG
>Ga0080064_1006107_pt1 | contig 13337 bp, 6 predicted proteins | sample Subgrocontami54m_FD_69260 | JGI IMG/M metagenome (GOLD analysis project Ga0080064, IMG submission 69260) | Subsurface groundwater microbial communities from S. Glens Falls, New York, USA - GMW46 contaminated, 5.4 m (SPADES assembly) (version 2) ...
GCTGACCAGGGTCGCGTCGGACGGTCCGCCGTTGGTGATCGTGATCGTGTACAGGTGGGTCAGCCCATCGCCGGCCACGACACTGGCCAGACCGTCGCTCACGGTGACCCCCAGGTCGGCGCTGGCCGTCACGTCGGTGCCATCGCTCGCGGTCAGCCCGGCGAGGTTCTCGTCGCTCCGGACGGTGGCCGTGTTGGTGACCGTCCCGGGGCTCACCCCGGCGGCCACGTCATAGGGCAGGCTGATCGTCCAGCTCGCCCCCACCCCGAGGCTGGCCGGCAGGCTGCAGGCGACCAGGTTGCCCACCGAACCGCTGCAGTCAGCGCCCAGGTCGGCGCTCGGGAGCCCGACCGTGAAGGCCCCCGGCACCGGGTCGGCCAGGGTCACGTTGTCGGCGTCGGAGGGACCGCTGTTGGTGACCGTGATCGTGTAGGCGAGACCGCTCGTCCCGGCGACCACGCTGGCCAGCCCGTCGGTCTTGGTCACGACCAGGCTGGCCAGCTCGAGGACCAGGGTGTCATCGAGGGCGCTGTCGTTGGCCAGCACGGGATCGCTGACCGGACTGGTGATGCTCAGGCTCGTGGTCTGGGTCCCGCCGGGGGTCGTGGCGGGCACCGTGTAGGCCACGGTCACGCTGGCCGAACCGGCGGCCGGGATCGTGCCCAGGGCACAGCTGAAGTCGGGTCCCGCCCCGATCGGTGCGCAGCTGCCCTGGGATGGGCTGATCAGGCCCTGGCTGAAGCCGGCCGGCCAGCCATCGGTCAGGCTGACCAGGGTCGCGTCGGACGGTCCGCCGTTGGTGATCGTGATCGTGTACAGGTGGGTCAGCCCATCGCCGGCCACGACACTGGCCAGACCGTCGCTCACGGTGACCCCCAGGTCGGCGGTCGGTTCGCCGAGCACGAAGTCGCTGAACGACGTCATCCCGAGGGCCTGGGTGGTGAGGGCGGTCCGGATCCCGACCGCCGGCAGCGCCCAGCTCGTCCCATCGCCCTTGGCCACGACGAACAGGTTCGGGTTTGCCCCGGCGTCCACATCCGCGGCCACGAATGTGAACGTCGCGCCGTATGTGTCGAAGAGCACGCCGACATCGGTGATCGTCCAATACCGGTTGACGTCCCGGGCCGGGTTGACCCCCGAGTTCACGACGTCGGGATGTTCGCCGGAGGTCGTGCTCGCCGTCAGCTCGCCCTCCCCGAAGACCGTCCCAAAGACCACGCTGACCGGCGCGTACTGAGTCGCATCGCCGATCTCGAAGGTCAGCGCGATGCCGGCACCGGCGAACACGTGCTTCTGGAGGCGGCCGTTGACCCGTCCGGCCGTGCGAGTCACGCTCCCACCCGGCGCGATCGCCAGGGTGTGCGAGCCGGTCGTCACGGGGCCGCTGGTCAGGGTCAGCGTGCCCAGGACGGTCAGATCCGTCTGGAGGCCCAGGCCGCTCGCGTTGTTGACCGTCAGGTTGTTGAGCTGGGCGACGCTGCTCGGCAGGACGATCCCGGCGGCGGCGCCGTTGACGGTGATCGAGGACGTCCCGTCGGCGACGAGATCGGTGATGGTGCCAGCCAGGGGGTTGCTGATCGTCAGGGTGTGAGCACCGACGGTGAACGAGCCAGAGGCGAGGGTCAGGACGTTGCTGACGGTGATGTTCGAGGCCATGCTCACGCCGACGGCATCGGCCGAGACGAGGTTGTAGAACGTCATCGCCGACGGTCCGCCGAGCAGCTGGCCGGCGGATCCGCCGAGGGTCACGGTGCTGGTCCCGGCCACGAACGTGCCGCTGAGGGTGACGTCGCCGCCCACGCTCGCCGCGCTGCCATTCAGGCGGAGCGTCCCAAGGATGGCCAGGTTGCCCGTGATCGACAGGCCGAAGTTGCTGACCGACGTGGTGAAGGTCCCGGCGTTCACGGTCAGGTTGTGGCCGACCGCCATCGCGGAGCCGAGCGTCGTGGTCCCGCCATTGCCGATGACGTCGTAGAAGGTCATCCCGGCCGAGGTCACGGTGCCACCGACGAAAACCAGCATCGAAGTGCCCGGATCGACCGTCCCGGCGGTGTAGGTCCAGTTGTGCCCGGTTCGAATCGTCCCGACGAGGGTGAGCGTGCCCGAGGGCTTGTCGATGTTGACCGAGGGCAGGTTGCCGGCGGCGATCGTGGCCCCGCCGGTGAACGTCTGGGCGCCCGCTCCGTCGATCAGCAGGGTGCCGGTGTTCCCGTCGAACGTCGAGGCTTGGCTGATCGGACCGTGGGCGGCGACAGTCCCGGTGTTGATGTTGCCGTCGGTCAGGGTCAGTGATCCGGTCACCGTGAGGATGGTCGCGCCGGCCAGTGTGTAGTTCGAACCGCCGCCGTTGAACGTCACGTCGGCCAGGCTGTGGCTGCCGCTGATCGTCAGCGTCGCGGCGAAGACGACCGTGGAGCTGCCCGGGTCGAGCACGCCGCTGGTGTACGTCCAGTTGTGCCCGGTTCGGATCGTGCCGACCAGGGTGAGGGTGCCCGACGGCTTGTTGATGTTCAGCGCGGGAATATTGCCGGCGGCGGTCGTGGCCGCGTCGGTCAGCGTCTGAGCCCCGGCCCCGGCGATCAGCAGGGTCCCGCTCCCACCGCCGTACCCGACCGTGGCGCTGACGTCGCCGAGCGCGGCCACGGTCCCGGTGTTGAGGTTGCCGGCGGTCAGGCTCACCGATCCGGCGGCACTGAGGGTGGTGCCGGCCGCGATCGTCGTGGTCGCCCGGAAGTCGAGCGCGTTGAGGGTATGCGAGCCCGTTACCGTACCCCCGGCGAAGACCACAAGCGACGTGCCCGGGTCGAGCGTGCCGGCGGTGTAGGTCCAGTTGTTCGTCGTCCGGATCGTGCCGACCAGGGTGAGCGTGCCGGACGGCTTGGCGATGTTCAGCGCTGGGATGTTGCCGGCGGCGGTCGTCGAGCCGCCGTTGAACGTCTGGGCGCCGGCCCCGTCGATGAGCAGGGTGCCGGTGCCGCCGCCAAACGTCGACACCTGGCTGATCGACCCCCGGGCGGCCACCGTTCCGGTGTTGATGTTGCCGGCAGTCAGGGTGAGGGTGCCGGTGGCGATCAGGGTGTCCCCGGCGGCGACGGTCTTGTTTCCGGCGGTGAAGCGCAGGTCGCTGAACGTCTCCGTCACCGCGACGTCGATCGTGGCGGCGCCAGTAATCAGCGCGACCGCCCCCCCATTGGCGTTGAACGTCCCGCCGGCGGTGTGGGTGTAGTTGCCCGCGATCGATAGCGTTCCGCTGGTCGCCGTGAAGGTGCCGCCGCTGATCGTGAATGGACCATTCACCGTGATCGCCGCGGCGCCACCCGTGAAGGTGGCTCCGGCCTGGCTGAAACCAGTCGCTCCGACCGTCACGGCGATCCCCGCCGTCTGGGTGATCGTGCCCGCGTAGGCGTTCGTGATGGTCAGGCCATTCACGTTCACCACCGCGTTGATCGTGGCGGGCTTGGCGCTGGTCCCATCGAAGGTGGCCACGTCGGCCGCCCCCGGCACCGTGTTGCCCGTCCAGTTCAGGGCGTCGTTCCAGTTGTTGGTCAGCCCGAGCCCGGTCCAGGTGCGGGTGACGCCCAGGGCCGGCATCGCGGTCCCGAGCGCAACGAGGACCGCCGTCGCGAGCGCGATGGCGGAGAGAGCCGACCTGGCCTTGGCCAGCCGGGAGGACGATTTCGCGCGCTGGGCCGTCAAACTGGCCGGCGACACGGCATGGTCGGCCGCATTCGCTCCTACGGTTGGCTGGCGCAGGGCGGTCGTCCGCCCCGACCGCCTACGTTGTTTGAATGATACGGGCTACGTCATGTGCCGCAATGGGACGAATGGCGTCCGAAGCGGGCCCGGACCGCCCCGGCCGCCGATCGGATGGACTGCTAGCATTCGCGGCCATGACCCGGAGGGCATACGACTTCGTGATCGTCGGCGGCGGCTCTGCCGGGAGCGCGCTCGCCAACCGCCTGAGTGCCGATCCGGGCAACCGCGTCCTCGTCCTGGAGGCCGGTCGACCGGACTACCCGTTCGATGTGTTCATCCACATGCCGGCCGCCCTGACCTTCCCGATCGGCAGCCGGTTCTACGACTGGAAGTACCAGTCCGAGCCCGAGCCATTCATGAACGGCCGGCGGGTCTATCACGCTCGGGGCAAGGTCCTGGGCGGCTCGAGCAGCATCAACGGCATGATCTTTCAGCGCGGCAACCCGCTCGATTACGAGCGCTGGGCGGCCGATGCCGGGATGGCCAGCTGGGACTACGCCCACTGCCTGCCCTATTTCAAGCGGATGGAAACCTGCCTGGCCGCGGCTGCGGACGACCCGTTCCGCGGCCACGACGGGCCGCTCATCCTGGAGCGCGGTCCGGCAACCGGTCCGTTGTTCAGGGCCTTCTTCCGGGCGACCCAGGAGGCCGGCTACCAGCTGACCGATGACGTCAACGGTTACCGGCAGGAGGGGTTCGCGCCGTTCGACCGGAATATTCGGAAGGGTCGCCGGATGAGCGCGGCGCGGGCCTATCTCCATCCGATCATGAACCGGCCGAACCTCGAGGTTCGGACCGGGGCGCTGGCCACCCGGGTCGTGTTCGACGGACGACGGGCGATCGGGGTGGAAGTGGCGCTCGGCGGTGGGCGCTCGGAGCTGATCCGCGGCGGCCAGATCGTGCTCTGCGGCGGCGCCTTCAACACGCCCCAGCTCCTCCAGCTGTCCGGGGTGGGCGCGGCCGACGAGCTTGGCGCGCTCGGTATCCCGGTCGTCCAGGATCTGCCGGGTGTCGGCCAGCACCTCCAGGACCACCTCGAGGTCTACATCCAGCACTCGGCGACGCAGCCGGTCTCGATGCAGCCGTCGGCGACCCAGAAATGGCGCCGGCCGTGGATCGGGTTCCAGTGGCTGTTCCTTCGGCGCGGCCCCGGCGCGACGAACCACTTCGAGGGCGGGGGCTTCGCCCGGAGCAACGACGACGTCGACTACCCGAACCTGATGTTTCACTTCCTGCCCCTCGCGATCCGCTACGACGGCTCAGCCGGAGCGTCAGGGCACGGCTACCAGGTCCATATCGGCCCGATGTACTCGGACGCTCGCGGGTCGGTCAAGATCGTGTCCACCGACCCGACCGTCCACCCGGCGCTCCGGTTCAACTACCTGTCGACCGCGCAGGATCGACGCGAGTGGGTCGAGGCGATCCGGATCGCCCGGCGGATCCTGTCCCAGCCGGCATTCGGTCCCTACGACGGCGGCGAGACGTCGCCGGGGTCGTCGGTCGAGACGGACCAGGAGATCCTCGACTGGGTCGCCCGGGACGGCGAGACCGCGCTCCATCCCGCGTGTACCGCCCGGTTGGGCGTGGATGATGCCTCGGTCCTCGATCCACTGAGCGTGCGCGTCCATGGGCTGGACGGGATCCGGGTGGCCGATGCGTCGGCGATGCCCTACGTCACCAACGGCAACATCTACGCCCCGGTGATGATGCTGGCCGAGAAGTCGGCCGATATCATCCTGGGCAACACGCCGCTGCCAGCCGAGCCGATCCCGTTCTACCGCCACCAGCGAGGCTGAGCGAGCGTCGCCCGGCGCTCAGATGCCGCTGCCGGACCGCTCAGGCGCCCGCGGCGACGAGCACGAAATCGGTGGCGAACGCGACCAGCAGACCGATCAGCAGGGCGACGTTCGACCAGGTCGGTTCCGACGCTCGGCGGGCGACCGCGATCATCTCGTTGAAGACATAGATGAGGGCGCCGGCGGCGAGCCCGAGGAAGGCCACCGACAGGATCGGTGAGGTCAGGGTGTAGCCGAGGACGCTCCCGACGAACGTCGGGCCACCTCCGACGATGCCGGTCAGGGCCAGGAACCGCCAGCTCGGCCGCTCCCCGACCGTCAGCGGAGCGGCGATCCCAAAGCCCTCGGTCGCGTTGTGGAGGGCAAAGCCGATCACCAGGATCAGGGCCAGCTGGGTCGCTCCACTGGCCGCCGACGACCCGATCGCCAGGCCCTCGGACAGGTTGTGGAGGCCCAGGCCGATGGCCGTCCCGAGGGCGATGTGGCGGGGATCGAAGGGCGCCTCGGGCGCCGGCCGGAGGCGCTTGGTGAGCAGGACGATCGACAGCAGGCCGACGGCCAGGGTGGCCCCCAGCACGAATGCATAGCTCGCGAAGGTCTCGACCGAGCCACCCGACCGGGCATCCACCAGGGCGGCCTCGACCGGCTCGACGGCCTGGCTGAGGATGTCCCAGATCAGGAACAGGATCACCCCGGCGGCGGCCGTGGTGAGCATCACCTGGGCCCGTTTCGACAGGTTGCGCAACCGCCCGACCGGCAAACCCAGGAAGATCGTGGCGCCGGCGAAGGCGGCCAGGAGAACGGTCTGGATGAAGGTCATCGGGACGGCAGCCTCATCGGTCGAGCGTTGACGGGACAGCCGGAAGGTACCCGACTTGACTGGTCACGTCAAGCGCCCTTGTTATGATGTCGCAAGTCGGCCTGTCATAAGGCGGCGAGGTCGGCCAGGGTCCGCATGTCGGGCACGGTCAGGTCGGGCACCGCGTCGGCCGGAGGCGTCGCTCCGAAGCCGGGCTTGCTGTGGCGCCGGTCGACCCAGACCGTGCTGAGACCCAGCGCCCTGGCCGGGACGTGGTCGTGAAACAGGCTCTGGGCGACGTGCAGGATCCGCTTGCGGGGCAGCCCCAGGCGCTCGAAGGCAAGCTCGAAGTTGCGTGGATCCGGCTTGTACGAACCCGCCTGCTGGGCCGTCACGATCCAGTCGAAGGTGACCCCCAGGCGTCGGTTCGATGCCCCGAACAGGTCATCGTCGCAGTTGGTGATGACACCCAACCGGAAACGGGTGTGGAGTCGGGCCAGCGCCGCGGCCGTGTCCGAAAACGCCGGCCAGTCGCCGACCGAACCCGCGAACCGGGCGATCGCGTCCGCTGACGGCGCTGCGCCGAATTCGGCCGCCACGCCGGTGACGGCGCGCGACAGGATCTCGCGGTAGCGCAGGTAGGGCCCGGCCTCGAGTGGCGCTTCGTGGCCCGCAAACGCCTCGAGCAGCCGATCGTCGGTCGCCTCGGCCGCGGCGTCACCAATGGCTTCGCGGAGAGCGGCGAGGATCCCCGCCTCCCAGTCGATGAGCGTGCCGTAGCAGTCAAACGTCAGCGCATCGAACGCCTGGAAGTCGAGAACGGGCACATCGGACTCCAGCCTTTGGGCCCGACCACGATTCGGCTCGGGCGTTCCCGGACGATACCCCGTCGGCCATCCGCCATGCCGTCGGCCTTGCCAAGTTCGTTGAGCCGAACGGGGTAACCGACAGGTACGATGGTCCTATCGGGCTGGGAATCCGCGTCGGCGCCCCGGCGCGTATCGGTCGGGGGTTAAGGAATGCGCGTTTCCTTGAGGACCGTACGTCGGCCGTTGGCGGTCGTCGTGGCGACACTCATCGCGGCGACGATGCTGCCGGCTGGCGTGGCGGGGGCCCGGGTCTCGAGCCCGACCCCGAGCGGACTGCAAAGCGATCCGCGCGGCGCCGACCAGGCGATCCCGGTCGTCCCTGCGGTCACGACGAGCGGCGCCCTCGATGCACCCGACACGGCTGGCCAGTGGGGCTCGGTCATGGACTGGGGCTTCCAGGGCAAGCACATGGTGGCCCTGCCGACGGGCAAGGTCATGGTCTGGTCGACCGGCGACAACGCCCGGGTATGGGATCCGGGCAGTGGCACGTTTACCCCCGTCCCGGCCACCTTTGGCGATCTCCACTGCGCGGGTCAATCGACCCTGGCCGACGGGAGGCTCATCGTGGTCGGTGGCCAGAACGGGTCGCCCCACAACGGCACGACCGTCACCGCCCTGTTCGATCCGTTCAGCCAGACCTGGACCCAGGGTCCGGCGATGCACTACCAACGCTGGTATGCGACGAGCACGACCCTGCCCGATGGTCGGATCCTCGCCTCGTCGGGCGACGCACCCGATGGCACGCGCGCCCCGAACCCCGAGATCTACGACCCGATTGCCAACACCTGGACGGTCCTGACCGGCGCGCCGCGAACCCAGGGTCTGTACCCCCTGATGTTCGTTCTGCCAAACGGCAAGGTGTTCGAATCCGGGCCCGGCGCGGCGACCGCGCTGCTGAGCACCAGTGGGTCGGGCAGCTGGACCAACGGGCCGGCCAACACGTACTCCACGAGCGGCTACTCGGAGTCCGCGGTGATGCTCTCGCCCGGCGTCGTCCTGCGCGCCGGCGGGAGCGATCCCGCATCGACCCAGGCGTCGCTGATCGACATGAACGCCGGGTCGCCGGCCTGGCAGTCGGTGGCACCGATGAACTTCCCGCGGCGGCGGATGAACCTGACCATCCTGGCCGACGGGACCGCCATCGCCCTGGGCGGGACGCGCTCGGGGGATGACGCCAACCAGGCCGTCCTCGAGGCCGAGATCTGGAACCCGACCGCCAAGACGTGGACCACGGTTGCCGCCATGGCCGAGGCCCGGATGTACCACTCGTCGGCGATCCTGCTCGACGATGGTCGGGTCGTCATCGCCGGCGGCGAGGCGGCCGGTCGGCTGCGCGCCCAGATCTATTCGCCACCGTACCTGTTCAAGGGCACCCGGCCGACGATCGATTCGGCACCGGCCGCGGTCGGCTACGGCTCGACGTTCAATGTCGGGTTCACCGAGCCAGGCTCGGTCACCAGCGTTGCCCTGATCCGCCAGTCGGCGGCGACCCATGCGTTCGACCAGAACCAGCGCTACGTGCCGCTGACGTTCACCAATTCCGGTGCCGGCTCGCTGTCCGTCACGGCGCCGGCCAGCGGCAACATCGCCCCACCCGGCTACTACCTCCTGGTGATCAAGAACGCCGCCGGGATCCCCTCGGTCGCCCGTCACGTCAAGCTCGACACCTCGGTCGACCTCCTGCCCGGGACGATCTCCGGCCATGTCACCGATGTCTCGACCGGCCTGCCGATCGTTGGCGCGACGGTGACGACGGCTGGCTTGACGCCGGCCACGACCGATGACACCGGCCTCTACACGCTGGCCAACGTCCCGGCCGGCGACCACCAGCTGAGCTTCGTCGCCACCGGATACGCGGACGTTGTGCGCAGCCAGACGGTCACCGGCGGCGGCAGCTACACCGTCGACGTGGCGATGGCCGCTCCGGGCGACGTGACCGGCGTGGTCACCGATGCGGCCAGCCTCGTCCCGATCGCCGGGGCGACCGTGACCTACCCCGGTGGCACGACGACCACCGCGGCGGACGGGAGCTACGCCGTCACCGGGCTGCCGGCCGGAGCCCAGACGCTGTCCGCCGCCGCCATCGGCTATGTCAGCTCGACGGCGACCCCGACGATCGTCGCCGGGAGCTCAGTGACCCAGGACTTCGCCCTCACTCAGTCGGCGACCTACATCACGGGCGAAGTCCGCGATGCGTTGACCAACAACACGATCGTCGGAGCGACGGTCGAGACGACCGTTTCCGGCGGACCCGTCAGCGTCCTGACAGACTCCCTCGGCCGCTACCGGATCGACGTCCCGCCGGGGACGTATGACGTGACCGCCTCGTCGTCCGGCTACCCGCCGATCACGGCCCAGGTCATCGTCAGCCCGGGCGCCTACGGCTCGATGGACTTCAGCCTGCTTCGGACCGGAGCGACCAAGGTCGTCAACGCCGCGGCCGACGCCTACATCGGCAACGGAAGCAGTGCGACGAAGAACTACGGCACGGTCTCGTCGCTCCGGGTTCGCAGCGGGTCGAGCGGATCGGCCTACACCACGTACCTCAAGTTCAACGTCTCTGGGCTGCTTGGGCGGCCGGTTACCGGCGCCCAGCTCCGTCTGTTCACGACCGACGCCAGCCCCGACGGTGGCCATGTCTTCGTTGCCGGCAACGGCTGGACCGAAACGACGATCAACTGGAACAACGCCCCACCGACGACCGGCTCGCAGATCGGTCAGTTCGGGGCGGCGACCAACGCGGTCTGGGCCGAGCTGACGCTGTCGCCAAGCCTGATCCCTGGCGACGGCTCGTACACCTTCGCGGTGACCAGCCCGAGCACGAACAGTGCGTACTACTCGAGTCGCGAGGGTGCCAGCCCTCCGGAGCTCGACCTCATCCTGGGCACGGTGCCGAGCGGCCCACCCGTGGCCGGGATCACCGCCTCGCCGACGTCTGGGACGGCGCCGTTGGACGTCAACTTCGCCGACGCATCGACCGGCGGCCCGACCGGCTGGCAGTGGGACTTCAAGGACGGCTCGACCTCGACCGCCCAGTTCCCCGGCAACCACACGTTTACCGACCCGGGCACCTACGCGGTCAGCCTGGTTGCCTCGAACGCCAACGGCCCGTCCGCGCCGGCGACCAAGACGATCACGGTCAACTCCGGCCCGCCGCCACCGCCCCCTCCTCCGCCGCCCCCGCCCCCACCCCCACCGGGGAGCAACCCGATCAAGACGATGACCTTCGAGGGCACGTCGTTGACCGATCCCGTGACGGGGGCCGACGCGGTCACCGGCGCGCTCGTCCGGGAGACGACCAACCCGATCACGGGGGTCGGTTCGGCGACCGTGCCGAACCTGTCGAGCGGCTACCTCAATGAGAACTTCACGGCCGCCGCGGAGACCTTCCTCGCATTTGATCTGCGGCTCAACGCTCCGCCAAGCGGGTCGGTCCGGATCGCCTTCCTGTCCGACCAGGGCACGACCGTCGGCAATCTCCAGCTCCAGGCCAACGGAGCTCTTCGCCTGCGCACCGGCTCCACGACGGTCGGGGCGGATTCGTCGCCCCTGGCGGTCGGAACGGTCTATCGGGTCGGGCTCCACCAGAAGCGCGGAACCGGCGCGAACGCCGTCCTCGAGGCGTTCCTGGCGCCGGCTGGGGCAACGTTTGGTGCCCCGTTCGCGGCGCTGTCCAGCGGGACCTGGACGACCTCCGCGGACCGGATGCGGTTCGGTGCGACGGCCGGCTCGGCGGTCAACCTCACGGCCGACAACATCGCCCTGGACGCCGGCGCGATGCCGGGACCCATCGCGGCCGTCCCGGGTGGGGCGCTGATCGCGGGCCTGGGTGGGTCGACGGTCGTGGCGCTGACCACAGTCGGCCTGCCGGCGCGGGTCGGCGGGATGTACGACTGCATGATCCCGGTCACCAGCCCCCTTGCGAGCGCGCCCCGCCCGATCGGCGTCAGGCGACCGCCGAGCGGCTCGGGCGGCGGAGGTTAGTCGGGGCTCGACACCTCGTGTCGCGCCAGCGCTCTCACTTCTTTGGCGGCAGCCCCTGGACGTGGGCGATCGCCCGGTCGACCCAGCCACCCGCGGCCGCCTCGTCCGCAGCCATCTCCGCCGGGAGCATCGTGTAGCCACGCATCGGCCGGCCGGGCATGGGCTCGAATGGGCCGCCACCGGCGGCGGTCAACTCGGCGTCTTCCGCATCCGATAGCCGGACGAACCAGCCGGATCCGAACAACCCGGTGGTCATATTCCCGTTCACGAATGCGGCGGGTTGGCCGAACATCAGGCGGATCGTCGCCGTGGGCCGGTCGCCGATCACGGCGGCGAACCGACCGGCGAGCTCCGGCGGTGGCTTGACCATCTTGGGCATTGGTCGTTGGTCTGGCATCCGTCGGACCTCCTCCGGGTCAGCCCCGGTCGAGCAGCTCGAGGACCGGGGCGAATGCCTCGAGCGAGGCAAGGGTGATCGGGTCGAGCACCAGCTGGACGTGGCCGATCCCCTCGCGCGCATAGGCGCGCAACGTTTCGGCCAGGACGTCCGGCTCGCCTTCGAGCGGGGTCGGGCTGTTCTCGGCGAAGCCGCCCTGGACCCGGCCCTGGCCGCCGCCCATCCGGACGAGGACGGCCACGGTCCGCTCGATCGCGCCAGGGTCGCGGCCAGCCGCCCGGGCCGCCGCGTCGACCTTGTCGCGGAGCGGCACCACGCCCGCCGGGCGATTGTCCGTATCCGCGAACCAGGCGTTCCAGCTGTCGATGTACGGGGCGGCGATCGCGAGCATCCGCTCGCCGGACGAACCGAGCAGGATCGGGGGTCCGCCAGGACGAGCCGGGCGCGGCCGGAGCTCGCAGTCGCGGACGGTGTAGTACTCGCCAACGAAGTCGATCGCGCCCTCGCGGAGGAGCGTCCGGATGATCGTGAACGCCTCCTCGAACCGGCCGATCCGATGGTCGAACGGGAAGCCGAACGCGTCGTACTCGGTCCGGTTCCAGCCTGCCCCGAGCCCGACGATCAGTCGGCCGCCACTGATCTCGTCGACCGTGGCGGCCTGCTTGGCCAGCATCGCCGGAGCGTGGAAGCTGGTCGAGGCGACGAGCGGGCCGAGCTCAATCCGGTCGGTCACCGCGGCCAGGGCGGCCAGCATCGTCCAGCATTCCCACGGTCCGCGCGGTTCGGGATCGCCCGGCCGCCGGTACAGCAGATGGTCGCCGTACCAGACCGAGTCGTAGCCGAGCGACTCGACCCGACGGGTCATCGCGAGGTATTCCCGCCAGCGGACGTCGCGCTCAACCTCGGGGAGTTGGACGCCGACCTTGAGCGGCCGGCTCACGAGACGCGCTGGGCCATGGATCGGTCCTCGTGGGCGGCGGTGGGCTGTCGTCCGGGACGGGGGCGCCCGGCGGTCTGGCCACGGTCTACTATCGGGCCCGGCGTCGGTCGGCGCCAGCGGGCGCCTTCGATCGGGAGGTCATCGAGATGCGGATCCTCGTCGTCGGTGCCGGCGGAGTCGGCAGCGCGGTCGCTCCGATCGCGGCGCGGCGATCGTTCTTCGAGCAGATCGTGATGGCCGACTACGACGCGTCGCGGGCGGAGCGGGTCGTCGCCGCCCTGGGCGATCCGCGCTTCTCGGCCGCCCGGGTCGACGCGTCGAGCGCCGAGGCGGTCAGCGCGCTGTGCCGCGAACACCGCATCAGCCACGTTCTCAACGCCGTCGACCCGCGCTTCGTGATGCCGATCTTCGACGGTGCGTTCGCGGCCGGGGCGGACTATCTCGACATGGCGATGTCGCTCAGCCACCCCCACCCGGACCGACCGTATGAGCTGACCGGCGAAAAGCTGGGCGACGCCCAGTTCGCCAAGGCGCCGGCCTGGGAGAGCGCCGGACGGTTGGCCCTCGTGGGGGTCGGTGTCGAGCCCGGGTTGTCCGATGTGTTCGCCCGCTACGCGGCGGATCACCTGTTCAGCGAGATCGACGAACTGGGCGTCCGCGACGGCGCCAACCTGACCGTGGCCGGCTACGACTTCGCCCCGTCGTTCAGCATCTGGACCACGATCGAGGAGTGCCTCAACCCACCGGTGATCTGGGAGGAGGGTCGAGGCTGGTACACGACCGCGCCATTCAGCGA
>Ga0080064_1006108_pt1 | contig 13335 bp, 15 predicted proteins | sample Subgrocontami54m_FD_69260 | JGI IMG/M metagenome (GOLD analysis project Ga0080064, IMG submission 69260) | Subsurface groundwater microbial communities from S. Glens Falls, New York, USA - GMW46 contaminated, 5.4 m (SPADES assembly) (version 2) ...
GGTGCCGCCTCACGCATCTTGCAGAGCGGAACACCGGGGTAGAAACGATGGGGGCGCTGGCCGTCGGTCTTCTCACCGAGCTTCCAGGAGGCGGCGTCCTTGAGATCGGCTCCGGCCGAGAAAGCCTCCGGGGCCCCGGCCAGCACGACGTAGTGCGTCTCCAGGTCGTCGTGAAACGTGCCGGCGACCTCCGTCAGCTCCCGGACGAGATGCTGGTTGAAGGCGTTGAGGTTCTCCTTGCGGTCGAAGCGGACGATCGCCACCGGCCCTTGTCTGTCAACGGTCACGTAGTCCCAGGTCATGGTCGCGCCCCCAAACGCTCGAGTCAGATGCATGCTCGCGCGATCGCGCGAGCGGTCCCCGCCACGGCCCTACCAGTAGCCCGAGCGGGCGCGGCCGTCAAGACCACGGCTTCGTGCCCGAGCGCGAAACGATGACGTCTCAGAGCTTGTCGATGAACTCTTCCATTCGCCGCCGCGTCGCCGCGTCCGGCAGCCTGCCCTGCGCGGCGCCCAGATTGTCGAGCAGGTAGTCGACCTTCGCGGTCCCCGGCACGCAGCACGTGACCGCCGGGTGCGACACGATGTACCTGAGGAAGAACTGGGCCCAGCTCGCGCAGTCGAAGCTGTTCGCCCACGGCGGCAGCGCCTTGCCCTGCACCGCCTGGAAGAGCCGGCCCCGCCCGAACGGCAGGTTGATCATCAAGATCATCACCCTCGACCGCGACGTCCGCGCGGGCGTGTGGAGCGGGCGGGTGCCCGGCGATCCCACGGGCTCGCTCCACGGCGAGACGGTGGGCATCGGGGGGCTGGGCAACATCGGCAGCGCGTTCGCGCGACGCGTGGCCGCGCTGGAGACGAAGGTGATCGCCTGCGACCCGTACGTGGACGGCGGTCGCTTCGCCGCCCTGGGCGTGGAGAGCGTCTCGCTCGAAGCCGTGGCGGAGCACGGTCCCCGCGCGCCGCTCTCCCGGCCGGAGATCGTCAGGGGCATGCACGTCCCCCACGAGCCAGACACCCTCGCTGCAGAACGTGGCAGGCCGCTTCATCGCGCGCGCCTCCTCACCCGGTCACCAAGCCGACCACGAGCGGCACGAGCCCGTCCGCCCGCTCGTCGAGATCCTTGTCGCCGAGAATAGCGATGGGGTGAGGCACGCAAAGGAACCTGAAGCCTGGTAGTCCCCAGGTGGCCGCCATGGCCGTCCCCGTCTGACGGAAGGGCTCCGTCAGGAGGGCGATGCCGGGAATACCCCGCTCCTCGAACATCAGCGCGTCGAGCACACTGCTCGAGCTGCACGACCCTCAGTCGCCGACGCCCGAAACGACGAAGTCGGAGGTGCGGCGAAGCGCGTCGGCGGCCTCCTCGGTCACCGCGTGGCTGGCCGAGCGCTTGCGGATCATGCCGCTCACCACCACGCCGTGCTCGCGGGCCAGGCGCTCGCCGAGTCTGGAGAGGATCGCGTCGGAATTGAACTTGGTGTTCTCCACGAGGCCCACGCGCAGCCCGCGGAGGTCGCCGAGGCGCGGCGCCAGGCTGATGGCGCGCTCGACGGGTGGGGTTGTCGGATCAAAGAGTTTCATCGGATCCTCCGGCGTCATGGGGTGTCGATGAGGGTGGTCACGCTCCGGGTCCACTTGTTGCCCCAGCCGGGCAGGCACGCCGACCAGCTCCCTGCCTGACCGCCGGCACAGACGATCAGGATGTCCTCGGGGCGCTCGAAGGCGTGCTTCCAGGTGATCTCGTCGCCGGGCTCGACCGCGCCCGGACGGCGGCCGGCGCGTTTGAGATCGGCCACGGTGCGCCGTGCGTGCTCGACGAGGAAGCGCCGCACGTCCAGCTTGCTCCAGCCGCTCCGGCGCAGGACGTCGGCATGCTCGCCGGCCAAGACCACGAGCGACTGGTTGAAACCGCGGAGATTGGGCGTGCCGAGATTGCAGAGGGCGTCCGCGAAGCAGCGGAGCAGCGGCTCGGGCTCTGCGGCGAGCTGGTTGTAGACCTGGGAGAGGCTGTTGGAGGCGTAGACGGTGACGGCGCTCTGCTCGGCGCGGTGGCCGCGCTCGACGTGGAGCGGTCCCCACGGGTGCTGCGCCTCGTTCTCAGCGAAGCAGAAGGAGTACTTCCCGGGATTGCCGAGGGTGGCGCGATCGAGAAAGCCGGGCCGAGTGTTCATCACGTTCATCATGGTGAGGCGCACGGCGCGGCCGATGGTGGCATTGGCGCGGACGCCCTGGCCGAAGACGTTGTTGCCCGAGTTGATCCCGAGGCGGCAGGCAATGGGTCCGTTGACGATCAGCACAATGGCCGAGCCGCCCGTGCTACTGGCGGGCCCGTGATAGGCGAAGTCGCGGTGGCAGAGCCCCCGGACGGCGGCCACCACCACGGGCAGGTATTCGGGTCGGCAGCCGGCCATGACGGCGTTGATGGCGAGCTTCTCGGCGCTGACCACCACGCCGCGCTCGGGGATTCCGCCGATCACCTCGTCGCCGCGGAGCGCGGCCCCGCCCAGCATCTCCGCGATCGACTTCTCGGTCGGCGGCACCACCGGTAGCCCGTCGGTCCACTCCCGCTCGAAGTAGGCCTCGATCAGCTCCGCCGGGTCGTAGATCTCCTCGGCCATCGCCCGCCCAGAATACCGCAGTTCGAGGAACCCTTGCTTGAGTCGCGCTCCGTGTCCATGCTGCGCATCGGCCTGTTCCATCCCGCCGTGCTCCTCGGTACGGCGCTCGGCAGTCGCCAGTTCTTCCGGACGAGCCCGGAGACGTTCCGGCGCCCGCGCGCGGCAGGGCCCCGCCCCCGCACCCCTCCGCTCGCTTCATTGACACTGCCGGCCGGGCCGCGTAGTCTCATGGCTCCTGCCGGCTGCGCATGGCGGCGCGGGTTGGTCGAGCGAAGGGGTGCGGTCGTCACCGAAGGACGAAGGAGGACACCATGAAGCGATTCACGGCTGTCGCGGGGACGGTACTCTCGGGTCTCTTGATCCTATGGAGCGCGCTCCCGCTCCCGGCCCAGGCTCAGCAGGAGCCGATCAAGATCGGCGTCATCTACGGACTCGGCGGCGCCGCCGCCCCGTACACCAAGCCGGCCATCACCGGCCATGAGCTCGCGGTGGACGAGATCAATGCCAAGGGCGGTTTGCTGGGGCGCAAGCTCCAGCTCGTGATCCGCGACGATCAGTCCAAGCCCGACGTGGGTATCCGCGAGGCGCGCGACCTGATCCTCAAGGAGAAGGTGGACTTCCTCATGGGCGTCATTCACAGCGGGGTGGCCCTCGGGATCTCGGAGGTGGCCAAGGAGTACAAGAAACTCTACCTCAACACCATCGCGAAGACCGCCGCGCTCACCGAGGAAAAAGGGCATCGGTACGTCTTCCGGTCGGCGTCCAACACCGCGATCGAGGGACGGGCCGCGGCGATCCTGATGGCGGACAAGCCCTTCAAGCGCTACGCGGTCATCGGCCCCGACTACGAGTACGGGCACCGGATGGTCGACGACTTCATCGGCCACCTCAAGACGCTCAAGCCCGGCGTCCAGGTCGTTGCCGAGGCCTGGCCCAAGTTCGGCGAGCGCGACTTCACCGCCCACGTCAACGCACTTCTCCAGGCCAAGCCCGACATGGTCTACTCCTCGCTGTGGGGCGGCGACGCCATCGCCTTCGTCAAGCAGGCCAAGCCTTACGGCTTCTTCACGAAGACGCAGTACATGAACATCGCCGCAGCCGACCTGGACGTCGTCGTGCCGCTGGGAGCCGAGACGCCCGAGGGCATCTGGGGCTCGTCGAACTACGCCTTCTACCACCCGGACACGCCGGCCAACCGGGAGTTCGTCGCCAAGTACAAGGCGAAGGCCAACGACCTCCCGCCGGCGGGCGCCTTCTTCGGGTACGTGGGGACGTACTTCCTCGCCGAGGCGATCCGCAAAGCCAAGAGCGCGGATACCGAGAAGGTCATCGACGCCCTCGAGGGCCTGACCATCGAGACGCCCATCGGGCCGCTCACCATGCGGGCCTACGACCACCAGGCCACCAAGGGCCAGTACTGGGGCCGGCTCAAGCGGGTGCCGGAGTTCCCGTTCCCCATCATGGGCGACGTGCAGCTCATCGGCGGCGAGAAGACGCTCCGGCCCGTGGACGAGATCAAGGCACTGCGGGGCGCCAAGTAAGGCCCCGCCCACCGTGCGATCCCCTGGGCCCGCGGAGGACGGCCCGTCCTTCGCGGGCCGTCGTTCATGCCTGACCTGAGCGCTTTCGCGGATCCCGGCTTTCTCGCCGTGCAGTGTCTCAACGGCCTCACCCAGGCCATGTTCCTGTTCCTCATCGCCTCGGGGCTCTCGCTCATCTTCGGCGTGCTCGGCGTCCTCAATTTCGCCCACGGATCGCTCTACATGCTGGGCGCCTACCTGAGCTACACCATCGCCTCCTGGTTCGTGGGCTCTCCCGCCACCTTCTGGGTCGCGCTCGTCCTGGGCTCGATCGGCGTCGCCCTTGTCGGCGGGATCATCGAATCCGTCTTCCTCCGGCCGGTGTACCGGCGCGAGGAGCTGGAGCAGCTCCTCGTGACCTACGCCCTGGTCCTCATCATCAGCGACCTGGTCAAGCTCGCGTGGGGAGCGGAAAACCGCTCGGGCTCCCGTCCCGCGCTGCTCGCGGGGTCGGTGGACATCGCCGGGCGGGACTTCCCGACCTACAACCTCTTCGTCCTCGCCGTCGGGCCGCTGGTGGCCCTCGGCCTCTGGCTCCTGCTGCGCAGGACGCAGTTCGGCCGCCTCGTCCGCGCCGCCGCCAATGACCGGGAGATGGTCGGCGTGGTCGGGGTCAACGTCAAGGGCCTGTTCACCGGCGTCTTCATGCTGGGCGCCTGGCTCGGCGGGCTCGGGGGGGGACTGGCTGCGCCCATCGGGGCGATCTTCCCCGGGATGGACGTGGAGATCATCGTCGAATCCTTCATCGTCGTGGTGGTGGGCGGGATGGGCAGCCTGGGTGGGACGCTCCTGGGCGCGCTCATCATCGGCCAGCTCAACGCGTTCGGCATCCTCTTCTTCCCGCGCTTCGCCATCGTGTTCGTCTACGTCCTGATGGCGGTCGTCCTCGTGATCCGTCCCTGGGGCCTGCTCGGCCGACCCGTGACGCGAGGGTGAGCGCGGCGATGGAGCGCCGGTGGGTCGTTCGGGCCGTGGCGGGAGCCGCGCTCCTCGCGGTGCCACTCGTCCTGCCACAGTTCTACCTGCTCCTGTCCGTCGAGATCCTGATCATGGGGTTGTTCGCCATCGGCTTCAATGTATTGATGGGCTATGCCGGCATGGTCTCGTTCGGGCACGCGGCCTTCTTCGGCGTGGGCGCCTACACCTGCGGGCTCCTGCTCAAGAAGACGGAGGCTCCCTTCGTCGTGGCCTTCCTGGCCGCCCCCGTCGTCGCCGTGGTCGTGGCCGCGGTCATCGGCTACTTCTGCGTGCGCCTCACGCGCATCTACTTTTCCATGCTCACGCTGGCCTTCTCGCAGATCGTGTGGGCCACCGCGCACAAGTGGTACAGCCTGACGGGAGGCGACAACGGGCTCGTCGGCGTCCCCGTTCCTCCCTGGCTCATCGGTCCGCGGACCTTCTACGGCTTCGTCGCCGGTGTCAGCCTGATCGTGGTCGCCGTGCTCTGGCGCATCATGGAGGCGCCGTTCGGCCGCACCCTGCTTGCCATCCGGGAGAACGCCGAGCGGGCCGAGTTCGTCGGGATCAACGTCAAGCGCACCCAGCTCACGGCCTTCGCGCTGTCGGGCGCCGTCTCCGGGCTCGCCGGCGGGATGTTCGCCCTGTTCACCCGCGGCGCCTTCCCGGAGTACGCGTTCTGGACCAAGTCCGCCGAGGTGCTCATCATGACGCTCCTCGGCGGGCCGTACGTCTTCCTGGGGCCGGCCCTGGGCGCGGGGATCCTCATCGTCCTCAACTCGGTGGTGACGTCGTACACGGAATACTGGCCCCTCGTGCTGGGCATCATTCTTCTCGCGCTGATCTACGTGTTCCCCGGGGGCGTGACGCGGATCTTTCTGGGATGGCGAGGCGCGGGCGGGCCGGCGGGGGCGAGCCGTGCTTGAGATCTCCGGGGTGGCCAAGGCCTTCGGCGGCTTCCAGGCCCTGGTCGGAGTGAGCCTGCGTGTGGAGCCCGGGGAGATCGCGGCGATCATCGGCCCCAACGGTGCGGGAAAGAGCACGCTCTTCAACGTGATCACCGGGCACTTGGTCCCGGACGCCGGCCGCATCAATTTCAAGGGCCGCGACATCACCGGGCTGCCGCCGCACGCGATCTGCCGGTTGGGCCTGGCGCGGTCCTTCCAGCGCACCAACATCTTCCCGCGCCTGTCCGTGTTCGACAACGTCCAGGTGGCCATCCTCTCCCACGAGGGCCGGGCGCACGAGATGTGGAGCCGCGCGCGCGACCTCGGGCGGGAGCGCACCATGGCCATCCTCGAGGACGTGGGTCTGGCCGAACGAGCGGCAGAGGCGAGCGGGAGCCTCTCCTACGGGGACCAGAAGCAGCTCGAGCTGGGGATCGCGCTGGCGCTGGAGCCGGAAATGCTCCTGCTGGACGAGCCCACGGCGGGCATGTCGCCCCAGGAGACCCGGAGCAGCATGGCGCTCGTCGCGCGGATCGCGCGGGACCGGAGGCTCACCCTGCTGTTCACCGAGCACGACATGGGCGTGGTCTTCAGCGTCGCCCAGAGGATCCGGGTGCTCCACCAGGGACGGATCATCGCCGAGGGCGCGCCGGACGAGGTGCGGCGCAACGACGAGGTCAAACGCGTGTACCTCGGGAAGCACTGACCCGATGATCCTCGAGGCGCGCGATCTCTACACGGCCTACGGATTGAGCCAGGTACTCTTCGGCGTCACCATTACCGTGGACGCCGGGCAGGCGGTGTGCCTGCTCGGGCGGAACGGGGTCGGCAAGACGACCACGCTCCGGAGCCTGATCGGCCTGACCCCGCCCCGGGCGGGACAGGTCCTCTTCGACCGGATGGACATCACCGGCTGGGCCCCCTACCGCGTGGCGCGACAGGGAATCGCGTTCGTACCCCAGGAGCGGCGGCTGTTCGCGGACCTCTCGGTGCGGGAAAATCTGGAGGTCGCCCGCCGGGGCGCCCGCGGCGCTTCGGTGTGGGGCGTGGAACGCGTGTACGAAACCTTCCCCATTCTCGAGCATCTCGACGCGCGCCGGGCCGGATACCTGTCGGGCGGCGAGCAGCAGATGCTCGCCATCGGGCGCGCCCTGATGGGCAATCCACGATTGCTCATCCTGGACGAGCCGTCGGAAGGCCTGGCCCCCCTGGTGGTGGACGCCCTCTGCGAGCAAATCCGCGCGTTGAAGGCCGCCGGCATGACCATCCTGATGGCGGAGCAGAACCTGATTCTCGCGCTGGCGCTCAGCGAGCGGGTCTACATCCTGGACAAGGGCCAGGTCCGCTTCGCGGGGACGGTGGCCGAGTTCGAGGCCGACACGACGCTCCGCGACGAATACCTCGCGGTCTGAGGAGGCATCCGTGCAGGTCCACATCGACTTCCCCAAGCGCGTCCGGACGCTCCAGGCAGAGCTCGCTCGACAGGGCATCGACGTCCTCGTCGGCACGCGGCTCAAGACCATCACCCACGTCTCCGGCGCCTTCGTCCCATGGCGCAGCGCCGTGGTGATCCCCGCCGACGGGGAGGCGCAGCTCTTCACCGTCTCCATGGACGCCGTGCGCGTGGCCGAGGAGGGGTGGCTCAAGAACGTGGTTGCCTACGCCCGCGTGCCGCTGATGGAGATGGTGGTGCGGCGGCTCGGCGAGCTCCGCCTCCACGCGGGCCGGATCGGATTCGAGGGCGGCTACTCGTGGTACCTGCCCGAGGGCAACATCGCCCTCGAGGAATACCGCATCCTGGAGCGAGGCTGCCCACGGGCGGAGTTCGTGAATCTCACGCCGGTGACCGACCGGCTCATGCTCATCAAGGAGCCCGAGCAAGTGCAGCTGATGCGCCAGGCCACCGCCATGTGCGACACCGCCCAGGAAGCTTTGCGGAGCGAGGTGCGGCTCGGCATGACGGAGACCGAGATCGCCGGCATCGCGGAGCGCGTGCTGCGCGACTGCGGCAGCGAGTTCGCGTGGACCTTCACCGGGGGCCAGGAGATCGCCTCCGGGCACCGCACGTGGACGGGCGCCTGCACGCCGGCCACCCGCAAGCTCGTGCAGCGGGGTGAGTTCCTGTTGCTGGACATCCACGGGATGTACGCGCTCATGCTGGGCGACGTCTCCCACAACGCGGTGCTGGGCCCGCCCACCGCAGAGCAGCGGCGCGTGATCGACGCCTACGTGCGAACGTGCACGTTCCTGCTGGAGGCCATGAAGCCGGGCCGCACCATCGGCGCCGTTGCCGTGGAGGCGCGGCGGTTCGTCGATGAACACGGATGGGGCGGGATGATCCGGGGGTTCGGCCACGGCATCGGCCACTTCGGCAACGAGTGGTACCCTTCGTTCACCGACGTCTACATGCCCTACGTGAGCGAGCCGGACTTCGTGATGCAGCCCAACTTCCTCGAGATCATGGCGCTGACCTGCAACCTGCCCGGCGTCGGGGGCATGCGCTTCGAGCGGCCGGTCGTGGTGACCGAGAGCGGTGCGGAGTGCCTCTCGCGGACACCGATCGAGCCGTGGATCCTGGGAACCTGACGTGGCTGGGATCGACTGACCGAGGGAAAGGACCGCGACATGCGCATCAGCGTCTGTGTGATGGCCGACGTCGACGAGATCGGGTTCTACAGCCACGTCGAGTCCCTGGGCTACGACTCGGCGTGGGTCACGGACAGCCAGATGCTGTACTCGGACTGCTACGCGGTGCTGGCCCTGGCCGCCCGGCAAACCTCACGCCTCCGCCTGGGTCCCGGCGTGGCCATCTGCGGCACGCGCATTCCGCCCGTGCACGTGGCCGCGATGGCCACGCTCAACCGGCTCGCGCCGGGCCGCGTCCACCTGGGCGTGGGCACCGGCAACACGGCCACGCGCAGCATGGGGCACCCACCCATGCGCATCGCGGACTACGCCGAGTACCTGCGGGTGCTCCGCGGCCTACTCCGGGGTGACGTGGTGGACTACGCCTACGAGGGCACGCCGCGCCCGGTCAAGATGCTCATCCGCGAGAAGAAGTACATGAGCCTCGATCCGCGCATCCCCCTCTACGTCTCCGCCTTCGGGCCGCGCGCCATGGAGCTGGCGGGCGAGTACGGCGACGGCCTCGTCTTCGCCATCCCACCCCGCGGCGTGGCCCCCGCGGAGGCCCTCGCGCAGGCACGGGTTGGCGCGGCGCGCGACGGCCGCACCCTCGGCGGCAACTTCCACATGTGCGCGCTCACCAATATCGTCCTGCTCGAGCCGGGCGAGGCGGCCGACTCCGAGCGCGTCATCCGCGCGGTGGGCCCGAACGTCATGGCCAGCGTGTACTACTTCTACGATGCCGTGCACGAGCGGGGCATCGAGCCGCCGCCCTTCCTGCGGCGAATCTGGAAGCGCTACTGCGCCCTGGTCGAGGAGACCCCGCGCGAGCACCGGCATTTCCGCACCCACGAAGGCCACTACACCTATGTCCACCCGGGCGAGGCCGAGCTGATCGACGCCGAGCTGGTTCGCGACACCTGCCTGGTGGGGACCGCCGAGGAGCTGATCGAGCGCATCCGCGAGCTCGAGCGCGGCGGCCTGCGCGAGCTGATGTGGGCCACCGGCACGGACGAGAAGTGGCACTTCAGCCGGGAATTCGCGCAGCGGGTCATGGCCCGCCTCTAGCCCTGTCCCCCCGGCGATGGCGCGAAGAGATGCTGGAGCGCGTGTTCGGCCTCTTCCCGGTGCTGCGCCGGCGCGTCGCCCAGCGGGCGGGCACGCTCTCGGGCGGCGAGGACCAGATGCTCTCGATCGCGCGGGCGCTCATGTCGCGGCCGCGCTTTCTCATGCTGGACGAGCCGGGCCTCGGCATCATGCCGAGAGCCGTGGACTCGATCCTCGACGTCCTGCACACGCTGCACCGGCAGGAGGGCCTCACCGTGCTCCTCGTGGAGCAGAACGTGCCCGCCGCGCTGGGCGCCGCGGAGCGCGGCTACGTGCTCCAGACCGGCCGCATCGTCGCCGAGGGCCCGAGCCGGACGCTGCTCGACAGCGACCTGGTGCGGCGAGCCCACCTGGGGATGTGATCGCACATGTGTGAAAGTGCGGGTTCACGTTCAACCCGCTGCTGTGGCATCGGCTCTGTGGCGGCCATGACGCACCCGACCAGGGACCCGGCGTCACGCACGCCGGCCGTCACCCGACAGGTCACCGGCGGCCCGGTGGGCGCAGGGGGACGACCCTGAATCGGCGCCGACCTCCGATCCGGTACGTCTCGAAGTCGTCGTGGTCCACCGTGAAGACGGAGGTCAGCGACTCGCGCTCGGCGAGGTGCACGAGCGTCGCGTCGGCAAAGTCCATCGGTCGGTCGCGGTAGCGGACCATCAGGGCATTCAGGGCGGGTAGATCGGCTCCATCGATCGACGCCACGGACACCGCGCCCGAGCGAAGGAACGTCCACGCAGCGTCGACGTCGCGCGGCCGGTCTCCGACCAGGTGGAACAGCTCCGTCAGGACGGCAGACGACGTGAGGAGAGGCAGCCCGAGCCTCGCGAATTCCTCGACGCACGCGTTGTGCCAGCGATCGTCGCGATCGAGCAGCGCCAGAATCGCGCCGGTGTCGATCAGCCCGCTAACGGCCACGGCGAGTGGTCAGGCGCCGGCGGACGGCGATGCGCACGGTCGCCGACCGGTCGGGATCGCCGCCGGCGAGTGTGCCGAATGTCTTGGCCACCAGTCTGTGCAGCCGGGCTTGCTCGTCGTCGCTGTCCGTGACTCGTCGCCTTGCCGTGAGCCACTCCATCGCGATCCGCTCCAGCAGGCCGCCGACGCTGCGCCCTTCGCGACGAGCTTCGTGCTCCAGCGCGGCTTTCACCTCGGTGGCGACCCGCCAGCTGTACACCTCGGTCTTCTTCATGCACGACACTGTAGTGCATACGCGCTCGATCGTCAATCAGCTCTGAGAGCACCCGCCGGCGGACCGGCCAAATCAGTACGAGTCGCGCCTCGCGGGACAGGCACGGCGGCGTCCGCCGCACCCCCAGCCGATCCGATCAGGACGCGACAGCGCCGGACGCCGGAGGAGGGGCGGGACCGGGACTCTGCCCCGAGTGGGAGAGGGCTCGGTTGGTGAACACCCCGTCCAGCACGAGGGTGTGAAAGTGCGGGTTCACGTTCAACCCGCCTCTGCTGCTGCTGCGCCGTGACTATCCCCGTCCGCCCACCCTCAATGCCACGCTCCCGGACCGGCGGGAGCAGCGCTGATAGCGCCTCGTGGCGTCCGAGGCGCTCGCCCACCTGCCCCGCGCGCCGCTTCATCAGCCAGAAGCTCAACGCGTAGAGGGGTGAGAGCGTCGAGCCGCCCCGGTGTGCGCCCTCCCGCACCTGGCGGATGAGCGCGTCCAGCTCGACCTCCTCTTCGGGGCCGAGTGGCACCCCGCCCTCGCAGAGCGGCGCGGTCAGCGGCTCGATGAGCCCGGGCCGGGTTTGCGCCCGCTCCCGGAGACTCCCCAGCATATCGGACGACACCTCGTGCTTCGCCGCACGGGATCCGCCCTCCGGCTCCGCGAAGGCCTTCGCGGGCCAGTGCACGGCCACGCGCAGCGGGGCGACGCCATTGCGGAGCGGCCGGAGCGTGCCGTGCGCATAGGAAGGACAAAGGCCACTCCGAGCAGGCGTTCGAAATCTGGTCTCACTGGGGCCACCCCCGAGCGACACGCGGCGGTGGCCAGATCGAAGAGCGCGAAGCTGCGAGGGCCCGTGCAGGATCCCCTCGCTGTGCAGGCCATCCTCGCCTATCCGCCTCGCACAACGGGGAGCCGACGGGACAACGGGTCTCACTCTTACGCGCTCAGTCGGCTGCCGGCGCTTCCGGGATCACGAGATCCATCACGCGGAGCTCGATCGCGCACAGATCCTCTTTCATGCCGGGCAGATGCGATGCGGGCTCCGTCTCGATGGAAGGAAGAAGATCCTTGTAGTAGGCGATTCCTTCGAGCAGGTTCGTCTTGAACGTGCGCAGGTAGCGGAGGTGCTTGATCGTCACAGCGTCTACGTTGTGTCCGATCGCGTTTTTCAGGTAGTCCACGTAGAGGGATAACTCGTTGATGAACACGTGCGGGCGGCGAAGTGCATTGAGAACGTTCGCGCGCCCGTAGATGTGATCGACCATCTCGCGGAGCGAACATACTTTCGAGAAATAAGCCAGGTTGGGCCCCGGGCAGATGGTGACCGCTGACAGCTTGTGCGGCGGCTCGATGCCATGCTTCAGCAACACCGCGGCGCCGAGCCCTTCGCACAGACAATCCCTCTGGGTGATGAGGTCGAACTCGACGCGGAACGCTTCGGGCGGGAGCTGCTGCTCCTGGAGCTGTTTCAGCTTCAGGTGCTGGTACTCCCGCGAGCCGGTGCAGATGGGTTGGGATGTGAATTCGCTGTTGAACGACAAGAATTTCTTGTAGCAGGGGCTTCCCGGCCTCCCCTTGGCGACGCGTTGCTTCCGCTGCTCTTCGGAGGAGCTCCGCCGAAAGCTGTTGAACGGAACTCCCAGCGGCGACGACGCGTAGCTCAGAAAATAATCGTCCCTTCCCGCCGACTCGAGTTGACGCAGGGTATCGTCGTCGACGTTGGTGGCTTCCGGTACCAGCAGGAAGGGGCTTCCCCAGCCGGCACCGTCCAGGTGGTAGTGTTCGATCAGGAAGTCGTGCTCGTCGGCTGTGCCGATTCCTCCCTGCGCGGTGATCTTCATCGCGGGGACCTCTGAGAACGCCCCGTATCCCTTCTGGGCCAGGGCGCTGTTGCACGTCTCGAGGAGCTCCCCGGCAAGAGCGGCTCTCTTCGTTCTGAACTCTTCGAGAATGGGGCCCAGCAGCAATCCGTCCGTGGCGAACGCATGGCCGCCGCAGTTCAATCCCGATTCGATGCGGAACTCGCTCACCCAGAGCCCTTTCTTCGCCAGGATCTTCCCCTGCACCGACGCCGAGCGGTAGTCGCTCACCTTCAGGGTGATCTTCTTCCGAAGGTGGCCTTGGTCGTCGGGGAAGAAATCCCCGAACGATTCGCAATACGCGTAGAGACGCGGATTGAGCCCCGCCGAGAACACGACCGACGAAGACAGGGCACTCAGCGCAAAGCCACGCAGCGCGGCCCTGGCGTCGGCATACTCCGGTGGAAGCGGCTCCCCCGATCTGTCGTAGGTCGTGCGATCGCATTTGGTCATGATGTTGAC
>Ga0080064_1006109_pt1 | contig 13335 bp, 15 predicted proteins | sample Subgrocontami54m_FD_69260 | JGI IMG/M metagenome (GOLD analysis project Ga0080064, IMG submission 69260) | Subsurface groundwater microbial communities from S. Glens Falls, New York, USA - GMW46 contaminated, 5.4 m (SPADES assembly) (version 2) ...
GCCAGCGCCAGCACCGCGAGGCCGACGGGCCAGATCCATGGGGTCCCCGCTCAGCTCTTCTGGGGCTCCGGCAGCTCGTCCAGCTCGCCGATCACGTTGAAGTCCTCGAGCAGGTCGAGCTGCTGCACCACGTCGAGCCGCGCGATCATGTCGAGCTGGCTCGCGAGGATGGTGTTGTCCAGCGCGAGCGGATCGGGTGCCCCGGGCGAGCGCACTCCGCCGGAGAGCCCGGCCATCACCAGCATCGCCACCAGGCCCGCCGCCACCAGGGCGGGCACGGGCCTCACGAGCCACCACCAGAGTGCGCCGGCCCGGGAGCTCCGGCGCTCGAGCCGCTCCCGCAGCTCCGCGCGATAGGCGCCCCAGTGGATCGGAGGCGCGGCCGGGGCGGTCCGGGCCAGCTCCGTCATCAGCCCGGCGAAGCGGTCACGCGAGGCCCGGCAGTCGCCGCACGCGGCCAGGTGGGCGTCCACCCGGGCCCGCTCGGCCGGGGCGAGATCGCCGCGTACGTGATCGAACAGCCACTCGTCCACGTGTACGTCGTTCATCCCTCGTCTCCGAGCCGTCGCCTGAGCGTGGAGAGCGCGCGGTGCAGGTGCACCCGCACGGTGGCCTCCGACACGTTCAGCACGGCGGCGATGTCCTTGGTCGCGAGCCCCTCGCGGCACGACAGCGTCACCGCCGCGCGCTGCTGGGGCGACAGCTCCTCCACCAGCGCCCACACCCGGCTCATGCGCCGCTCCGTGTGCAGGCCCTCGACCGGGTCGGTGAAGGGCGCGGGCGCCTGCTCCACCGGGTCCGGCTCGTCGGGCGCGTCGGCGCGCTGATCGCGCCAGCCGACGAGCCGCCGCCAGCCGCGCCGGCGCCGCTGCTGGTCCAGGCAGCAATTGACCAGGATCCGGTAGAACCACGTCGAGAACTTCGACTGCCCCGCGAACGAGCCGGCCGATTCGTGGAGCCGGATGAACGCCTCCTGTGAGCAATCCCGGGCGTCCTCGCGATCGCGCAGCACCGACCAGGCGATCCGGTAGGCGCGCTCCTGGTAGCGCTCCACCAGGAGATCGAAGGCTCCCGGTGTTCGCTCCGCCACCGCGCGACACAACTGTTCATCGCTCGACTCCACGGGCGCCTCTCGCCCTGATTTTCCCACACGCGCGCACGCGGCATCAATTTCCGGCGCGAGCACGTCACGGCTGCCGCCGATCCTCCCGGCGGTCCTGGTAGTCGCCGCGCAGCTCTCGCCGATCGCGGTGGATCTCGCGCGTATCGCTCCGGAGCTCGCGCCGGTCTCCACGAATCTCCCGGGTGTCCTGCCGAATCTCCCGCCGATCCTGGCGCAGCTCCTGGACGTCGTTGCCGATCTCCGGCGCCGACGCCCCCGTTCCCAGCAGCCCCACCGTGATGCCCGCGGCCGTGACCGCGAGGGCCCGTCCTATCCAGCGAGAGCGCCTGATCATCAGATGTATCCTCCCGGTTTCACAGGGATTTTCGAATCTGGCTTCCGGCGCGCTGCCTTCACCGGATGAGACGCGGAGGTGGGCCCTGACGTTTACAGGACGGGGGTCGCCCAATCTTGGGTCGCCCAATCTTCTTGGCGTTCCCGGGGGTGCTTCTCTAGGCTCGGGGTATGCGATTCGGCGTGGGGGTGCTCGCCCTGCTGGTGGCCGCGACGGTGCCCGCGCTGCTCTTCGCGGGCGCCCCGACCCTGCGCGGTCTCGGCTGGCTCGTCGTGCTGGCGGTGGGCGCGGTGCTGCTCATCGATCTCGGCGACCGGCTCACCGAATGGGTCGAGCGGCGCCGGTGGGGCCGGCTCGCCCGCCTCCGCCTGGACCGCTACCCCTCCGACGAGACGCCCTGAGACCCGGCGCGCGCCGCATCGCTCAGGCTGACGTGCTCGAGCAGCAGGCACACCAGCCCGACGGCGGTGACCGGGAAGAACTGCGAGGCGTGCAACAGGAGGGAGAAGGAGAGGGCCTCGGCGCGCGGCACCGCGAAGAGCGCCAGCGCCAGCACCGTCGCGGCCTGCACGACCCCCACGAAGCCGGGACTCGATGGCAGGCTCACTCCCAGCCCGAGGAAGGCCAGCACGGCCCAGGACGCGACCAGCGGGAGGTCCAGGTGGGCCGCGTGCATCGCGGTCCACACCGACAGTGCGAGGAATAACCAGATACCCACCGAGCTCAGGGCGACCGGGATCACGTGGCGGGGCGCCCGGATGCCGCGGAGCCCCTCGGTCATCGTCCCGAGCAGCGCGATCAGCCGCCGCTCGAGCCACCCGATCCGGTGGAAGATCCCCTCGATCAGCACCCGGCACACCCCGGGGGCGACCGCGATCATCACGAGCACCAGCAGGGCGGCCAGGTCCACGGCCAGGAAGATCGCGATGGACCAGCGCATCTCGGCCGATACCGGCACCAGGAGCAGCAGGCCGGCCACGATCAGCCCGAGGGCGAGGCCGTCCAGCACGCGCTCCACCACGACCGTGGCGAAGGCGGTCCAGAACCGCGGGCCGTGCCGGGAGGCGACGTAGACCCGTACCACCTCACCGGCGCGGAGGGGCAGCAGGTTGTTGCCCATGTAGCCGATGAGCAGCGACCGGAAGAGATGGCCCGGGCGCGGGCCCGGTGGGAAGAGATAGGACCAGCGCCAGGCCCGGGCCCACATCGAGACGAAGTTGAGCCCGATGCTGAGCGCGAGGAAGCTCCAGAGGGTCCCGCGAAGCCGCGCGGCGACGACACCGAGATCCACGTCCCAGAAGAAGTAGACGAGGAGGCCCGCGCTCACCGCCAGGCCCAGGAACATCTGCGCAAGCCGTCGCCACGGCGGCATGCAGAGGCGGCTCAGCGCTCCCGCACGCCCGCGGTCATGCCTCCACCCGGATCATGGTGGTGCGCCCGGCCACCACCGGTAGCTTGTCGATGGCCGCGAGCGCGGCGCGCATGTCCCGCTCCCGCGCCTCGTGCGTCATCATGACCACCGGCACCGCCTCGGTGCGCGCGCGCTCCTTCTGGAGCACGGAGACGAGGGAGATGTCGTGCCCGCCCAGGATGCCCGCCACCTGAGCGAGCACGCCCGGCCGGTCCATGGCCATCACGCGCAGGTAGTAGGCCGAGCGGATCTCGTCCATGGCCCGCAGCGGCAGGGGGTTCCGGCCGACGGACGGGAGATCGGTGTCGAGCGCCGGGATGCCGTGGGCGACCCGGCGCGCGATCTCGACCGCGTCGGACCAGACCGCGGAGGCGGTCGGGAGCTGGCCGGCGCCGCGGCCGTAGAACATGAGATTACCCACGTTGTCGCCGGTCATGAACACGGCGTTGAAGACGCCCGAGACCGCCGCCATGGGCGACCCGGCCGGGATCATCGTGGGGTGCACCCGGGCCTCCAGGGCGCCGTCCGACGCCTTGGCGATGGCGAGCAGCTTGATGCGGTAGCCGAGCTCGGTGGCGTTGACCACGTCCTGCTGGCTCACCGCGGTGATGCCCTCGGTGTAGATGTCCTTGAGATCCACCGTGGTCCGGAAGGCCAGGGTGGCCAGGATCTGCAGCTTGTGGGCGGAGTCCATGCCCTCGATGTCGAGCGTGGGATCGGACTCCGCGTAGCCGTGGGCCTGCGCCTCCTTCAGGACCTCGCCGAAGTCCCGCCCCTCATCGGTCATCTTGGACAGGATGTAGTTGCAGGTGCCGTTGACAATGCCGAAGGTGGACAGGATCCGATTCGCGGGCAGCCCGTCCTTGACCGCGCGGATGAGCGGGATGCCGCCCGCCACCGCCGCCTCGAAGCCGAGCATCACCCGGTGGCGCCGCGCCTCCTCGAACAGCTCGGCCCCGTGGTGGGCGAGGAGGGCCTTGTTGGCGGTGACCACGTGCTTGCCCGCCGCGAGCGCCCGGAGGATGAAGGTGCGCGCGGGCTCGAGCCCGCCGATCAGCTCGATGACGATCTGCACCGAGGGATCGTCGATGGCCTGGTTGGCGTCGCCGCCCAGCGGCAGGCGGGCCAGGTCGATGCCGTCGCGCGGGCGCACGAGATCGGCGTCCACGACGCGCCCGAGGGCGAGCCGGCAGCCCGCGCGCTCGGCCATCTCGGCCCCGTGACTCTGGAGCACCTTGACCACGCCGCAGCCGACGGTGCCCAGGCCTAGGAGGGCGATCTTGATCTCGTTCATGGGTCCGTGGGGCCGCGCGGGCCGGGTGACGCCGCCGTCAGGGGTGTCTTGCCGGGCGCGCTACCGGCCGGTCAGGGTCTTGAGGCCGCGGAGGGCCTGCCGGATGCGCTGCTCGTTCTCGACGAGGGCGAACCGGACGTGGCCGTCTCCGTACTCACCGAAGCCGATCCCCGGGGAGACCGCCACCTTGCACTCCTGGATGAGCAGCTTGGAGAACTCGAGCGAGCCCATGTTGCGGAACTCCTCGGGGATGGGCGCCCAGACGAACATGGTCCCCTTGGGCTTGGGCACGCACCAGCCGATCTTGTTGAGGCCGTCCACCAGCACGTCGCGGCGCTTGCGGTGCAGCTCCACGATGTCGCTCACGCAGCCCTGGGGGCCTTCCAGCGCGATGATCGCGGCGATCTGGATGGGCTGGAAGGCGCCGTAGTCGAGATAGGACTTGATGCGGGCCAGGGCGTGGATCATCCTCGAGTTGCCACACACGAAGCCCACCCGCCAGCCGGGCATGTTGTACGACTTCGACAGCGAGAAGATCTCGACGCCCACGTCCTTGGCCCCCGGGACTTCCAGGAACGAGGGAGCCTGGTAGCCGTCGAAGGTGAAGTCGGCGTAGGCGAAGTCGTGCACCACCATGAGGTGATGCTCCCGCGCGAAGTCCACCACCTTGACGAAGAAGTCACGGTCCACGCAGAGGGTGGTCGGGTTGTGCGGGAAGGACAGGATCAGGAGCTTGGCCTTGGGCCAGGCCAGCTTGGCCGTTTCCTGCAGCCGGGCGAAGAAGTCGTCGCCCGGGACGAGCGGGACCGAGCGCAGGTCGCCGTCCGCGATGACCACCGAGTAGGAGTGGATCGGGTAGGTGGGGTTCGGGACCAGGGCCCCGTCGCCCGGCTGGAGCACCGCCAGGGCCAGGTGGGCCATGCCCTCCTTGGCGCCGATGGTGGCGATGGCCTCGGTCTCCGGATCCAGGTCCACCCCGTAGCGGGTCTGGTACCAGGTGGTGACCGCCTTCCGGAGCCGGGTGATCCCCTTGGAGGCCGAGTAGCGGTGGTTGCGCGGATTGCGGGCCGCCTCCACCAGCTTGTCGACGATGTGCTTGGGGGTCTCCTGGTCGGGGTTGCCCATGCCGAGGTCGATGACGTCCTCGCCACGGGCCCGCGCCTTGGACTTCAGGTCGTTGACGATCGCGAAGACGTAAGGGGGGAGCCGCTTGATCCGGTAGAACTCATCCATGGGTCTTCTCCCGGGGGACTTGGATCAGGAGTTCGATCATACTGTGGGGCGCCCTGGAGTGTCAACAAAGGCGCGGAGATAGAGCGCACCCCGGACGCGCTCCCGAGGCCCAGACCGGGGGGTTGACACCCCTCGAATTGGCGTGCTAGAAGAAACCCTGCCGGGCGAAACTGTAACCAGCATCCACCCTTCCAACGCGTTCCGTAGTCCCGGTCGGACGGCAGCCCAGCGAAGCAAGGGGGCAGGTCTTATGTTCAGGCGAAGGGGTAAGGGCCCGCGGCGAAGCGAGCTGACGGCCTTCATCGACGAAGGGTCGGAGATCGAGGGCCGCTACACGTTCCGCGGCACCGTGATGCTGAACGGCAAGTTCAAGGGCGAGATCAGCTCCGACGACACCCTGATCATCGGGGAGCGCGCGGTCGTCGAGGCCGATGTCCGGGTGGGCCGCCTGGTGGTGAACGGGGAAGTCGCCGGCAACCTGCGCGCCCTGGAGCGGATCGAGCTGAAACGGACGGCGCGGGTCTACGGTGACGTGGAGGCCCCCGTGGTGGTGCTCGAGGAGGGGGTCCTGTTCGAGGGCCACTGCCGGATGGCCAAGCCGAGCCCGGTGGCGGAGGTGCCGCCCCGGGACCTGGCCCCAGCGCGGGATCTGGCTGTGGTCCCGCTCAAGCGCTGACCGGACGATGCCCAAGCCCAAACAGTTCAACCTGTTGATGGTCCGGGACGACGGCAGCCGTGTGCTGCGGCTCTCGGTGCCCGGTTGGGCGGTGGGCGTCGTCGTCGGCGGGCTGGCCGTCACCATCCTCGGGCTCGCGTTCATCTATCCCGACTACGTCTCTCTTCGCCACCAGCGCGGCACCTTCGCGGCCCTGAGCGAGCGCCTGCACCTCCAGCAGGGGCTCCTTGACGCCTCCCAGTCGCGGCTGCGCGAGATCCGTGGGGAGATCGCTAGCTGGCGGGGTCTACACGCCAAGATCTGGGAGCCCTTCGGGCCCGAGGCCGGCCCGGCCAAGCGCGGAACCGGGATCGGCGGGAAGACGGGGGAGCAGCCCGACCGGGCGCCGGTCAAGGAGGAGATGGACCGTCTGCTGGGCATCGTCCGAGAGGAGGGCGAGTCCATCCGGACACTCGAGCGCTTCCTCGGCCGGGCCAGCCGTGTGCTCGGCTCCCTGCCATCGCGGTGGCCGGTGCGCGGGCCGGTGAACTCCGACTTCGGTCAGCGCCGCTCGCCGTGGGCCCCCAACTCGGAGTTCCACAGCGGGATCGACATCGGGGCTCCCGTCGGGACCCCGGTGAAGGCGCCGGCTCCCGGCGTGGTGATCTTCGCGGGCCAGCACGCGGAATACGGCGTCACCCTCGTCATCGATCACGGCAACGACACCAAGTCGCTCTACGGCCACCTGTCCAGGCTCAACGTGGCGATGGAGCACGCGGTCAAGCGGGGCGATACGGTGGCGCTGACCGGCAATACGGGCCGCTCCTCCGGTCCGCACCTGCACTACGAGATCCAGGTCAAGGGCCAGCCGGTGAACCCCCACAGCTACATCTGGGAGGAGCCGAGCGCGGCCGTCGCCAAGTCCGCCCGCTGAGGGCGGCCGCGGGCCGTCAGGCCCCGCGGTGTTTCTGCAAGAACTCCAGGCAGGTTCCGTTGAACCGGTCGGCCTGCTCGATGAAGTGCAGGTGGCCCGCGTCCTCGATCGTGGCCAGCTCCGCGCCGGGGATGCGCGCGTGCAGGTCGCGCGAGGACACCGGGGGGACCAGGATGTCCTCGGTGCCGGTGGTGATCAGGGTCGGGACCCGGATCTCGCCGAGGCGCGCGGCGGTGTCGTGGCCCCGGATCGCGTCGGCCTGCCGCGAGAGGCCCTCGAGCCCGATCGGGTAGGGATACGCCAGCGCCCGCTCGATCCAGAAGCGGATGAACTCGGGACGCTCGACCATGGTCTTCCGGCAGAGGATCCAGGGCATGACCGCCCGCACGTTCTCCTCGCGATCGCCGCGCGCCTTTACCGCGACGAGGGTGTCGATCAGGAAGCGGCCGTAGGCGTCGATGCCCGCGGTCGTGCCGTGCAGCCCGAGCGTGCGCACGCGGTCCGGGTGGCGCAGGGTCAGCTCTTGCGCGATCATGCCGCCCATCGAGGCGCCGCAGATGTGCGCGCGGCGGATCCCGAGCGCGTCCATGAGCGCGACCACGTCCGCGGCCATCCCGGGGATCGTGTAGGGCGCCTCCGGCACGTCGCTCTGGCCGGCGCCCCGGTTGTCGAGCGCGATCACGCGATGCTCGGCCGCGAAGGCCGGCGCCTGCAGCGCCCACGCGGTGTGGTCACCACCCCAGCCCATGATGAGCACGAGCGGCGGGGCGTCGGGCGCGCCGGTCTCCTGGTAGAAGAGGCGGACGCCGTTGACCTGGGCGTGGGGCACGGCGGTCAGGGTGTGACGGCGGCGAGGAGCTCGTCGAGCTCGGTCTGCGTGGCCGCATCGAGCGTGGGGGCGGGCGGCCGCACCAGCGCGGAGGCGATCCAGCCGCGGCGACGCAGGATCTCCTTGCGGATGCCCACCGCGGTGCCGGGCGTGGCGCCCGGCTGGCTCTCGTAGCGGATCAGGGGGAGCCAGCGGTAGAAGAGGGCGCGCGCCTCGTCGCGCCGGCCGGCCACGAAGTGCTCGCGGATGGCGCGGAGGGCCTCGGGGTAGGGGAAGCCGGTCATGGCCCCGTCGGCCCCGCGGGAGAGCTCCTCGAAGAAGTAGACGCCGCCGAGGCCGCCGAAGATCGCCACCCGGTCGCCGAAGAGCGCGCGCAGGCGCGTGATCTTGGGCAGCGTCGGAGGCTCCTCGATCTTCACCGCCTGGATCTGCGCGATCTCGGCGCACACCTGGGCGATGAAGGGCGCCGGCATGTTGACCTGGGTGGTGACCGGCTCGTCCTGCAGCACGATCGGCAGCCCGGTGGCCGCGGCGACTATGCGGTAGTACTCCGCCACCGCCTCGAGGTTCTTGAGTCCGGTGGGCGGCGCCACCATGAGCGCGTCGGCGCCGTGCTCGTGCGCCATGCGCGCGAAGGCGGCGGCCAGGTGCGTGCCGGAGGCCGAGACGCCCACCGCGACCGGCACGCGGCCGCGGGTCTCCTTGACCACCGTCTCCACCACCCGGCGCCGCTCCTCGTCGGTGAGGCGGGGGGCCTCGCCCGCGATGCCGAGGATGGTGAGGCCGTTCACCCCGGTGGAGAGCGCGGACTCGATCAGGTGGGGGAAGGTGGCGGTGTCGAGGGCGCCGTCCTCGCGAAACGGGGTCGCGAGGATGTGGAAGATGCCCGACCAGCTAATCAGGCGCGGACCTGGCACGCCACCCAGTGGCCGGGCGAGATCTGCTTCAGCACCTGCTCGTTCTCGGAGCAGGAGGGGATGCGGACCGGGCAGCGGGTGTGGAAGCGACAGCCCGACGGGGGCTTGATCGGGCTCGGCACGTCGCCCTCGAGCAGGATGCGCTTGCGCTTGACCGCCGGATCGGGGATCGGCACCGCGGAGAGGAGCGCCTCGGTGTAGGGGTGCTTCGGATTGGTGTAGAGCTCCTTGGCGGGGGCGACCTCGACGATCTTGCCGAGGTACATCACGGCCACGCGCGTGGAGATGTGCTCCACCACCGAGAGGTCGTGGGCGATGAAGAGATAGGTCAGGTTGAACTGCTTCTGGAGGTCCTCCAGCAGGTTGATGACCTGGGCCTGGATGGAGACGTCCAGCGCGGAGACCGGCTCGTCGGCCACGATCAGCTTGGGGCTCACCGCGAGGGCGCGCGCGATGCCGATGCGCTGGCGCTGGCCCCCCGAGAACTCGTGCGGGTACCGGCGCAGGTGATCGGCGCTGAGACCCACCGTCTCGAGCAGGTGCACCACCCGCTCGTCGCGCTCGCGCTTGCTCTTGGCCAGCTTGTGGATCACCAGCGCCTCGCCGATGATCGAGCCGACCGTCATGCGCGGGTTCAGCGACGCGTAGGGGTCCTGGAAGATGATCTGCATGTCGCGCCGCAGGTGACGCAGCGAGCGCTTGTCGAGCGTGGTCACGTTCTTGTCCTCGAACCACACCTCGCCCGCGGTGGGCTCGATCAGGCGCAGGATGCAACGGCCGGTGGTGGACTTGCCGCAGCCCGACTCGCCCACCAGCCCGAGCGTCTCGCCCTTCAGGAGCTCGAAGCTCACGTCGTCGACCGCGTGCACCCGCGCGACTTCTCGGGAGAAGAGTCCACCTCTAATCGGGAAGTACTTCTTGAGGTTCTTTATCCGGAGGAGTGCGGTCTCAGCCATGGCTGCCCTCTAGTAGAGCCAGCAGGACACTTTGTGTCCCGGCTTGACTTCCTTGAGTACTGGATCCTTCTCGGTGCACACCGACTTCACGAACGGGCAGCGCGGCGCGAACCGGCACCCGGGAGCGATCTCGCCTCTGAGCGTGGGCACCGTGCCCGGGATGGTCTCGAGCCGGCGCCGCGCGGTGGCGGCGAGGTCGATGCGCGGGATCGAGCGCAGCAGGCCCTGGGTGTAGGGGTGCAGCGGCTCCTTGAAGAGGTCGGCGACCGGCGCCTCCTCCGCCACCTTGGCCGCGTACATCACGACCACGCGCTGCGCGGTCTCCGCGATGACGCCCATGTCGTGGGTGATCAGCATGACCGCCATCCGCAGCTTGGACTTGAGCTCGTTGAGCAGGTCGAGGATCTGGGCCTGGATGGTGACGTCGAGCGCGGTGGTGGGCTCGTCCGCGATCAGCAGATTCGGGTTGCAGGAGAGCGCCATCGCGATCATGATCCGCTGCCGCATGCCGCCCGAGAGCTGGTGCGGGTACTCCTTCACGCGGCGCTCCGCGTTGGGGATGTGCACCAGCTTCAGCATGTCCACCGTCTTGGCCATGGCCTCCCGGCGCCCGAGCCCCTCGTGGAGGCGGATGGCCTCCGCGATCTGCTCCCCGCAGGTGAACACGGGGTTGAGCGAGGTCATGGGCTCCTGGAAGATCATGGAGATCTCCTTGCCGCGGATCTTGCGCATCCGATTGGCGGGCAAGGTCACCAAGTCGGTCCCGTTGTAGTTGATCTCCCCCTCGACGATGCGCCCGGGCGGCTGCGGAATGAGCTTCATGATGCTGAGCGCGGTCACCGACTTGCCGCAGCCCGACTCGCCGACGACCCCCAGCGTCTCCCCCTTCTCGATGTAGAGGTCGATGCCATCGACGGCCCGCACGACGCCTTCATCGGTGAAGAAGTAGGTCTTGAGGTTCTTGACGTCCAGCAGGCGCTCGGCCATAGGGTGCGGCCTCCTCTGGGGTGCGGGCGCTACCAGCCCGCCGTGATCTCGCGGAGGGCCTCGAGGGCCCGCTCGATGTCGTCGGCGTCGATGTCCTTGTGGGTCACGCAGCGGATGGTGCCGGGGCCGGTCTGGTGGATCTTCACCTTGCGGGCCAGGCAGCCGGTGACCAGCTCGGCGGCGGCGCCGTCCTTGTCCAGCCGGAAGATGACGATATTGGTCTGCACGGTGGCCAGGTCCAGCCGCACGTGGGGCAGGCGACTCACGCCCTCGGCCAGGCGGCGGCAGTTGACGTGGTCCAGGGCCAGCCGGTCCACCATCGAGTCGAGCGCGACGAGCCCGGCCGCGGCCAGCACGCCCACCTGGCGCATGCCGCCGCCCAGCATCTTCCGCACCCGCCGGGCGCGCGCCACGAACTCGCGCGAGCCGCATACCAGCGAGCCCACCGGGGCGCCGAGGCCCTTGGAGAGGCAGAAGGTGAGCGAGTCGACCGGGCGCGCGAAGTCGGCGACGGGCCGCGCGAGCGCGACCGCGGCGTTGAAGACCCGCGCGCCGTCGAGGTGCACCGGCACGCCGGCCGCGTGGGCCGCCGCGGCCACCGCCTCGATCTCCTCGGGCGTGCAGCAGGTGCCGCCGTGGCGGTTGTGGGTGTTCTCGACCGCGACCAGCCCGGTCATCGGGATGTGGATATTGTTGGGCCGGATGTGCTCGCGCACCTGCTCCGGCGTCAGGAAGCCGCGCGCGGTCTTGACCGGCAGGGTCTGCACGCCGCCGAAGACGGCCGCGCCCGCACCCTCGTAGTTGAAGATGTGAGAGTCGGCGTCGAGCACCACTTCCTGGCCCGCGCGCGTCTGGGCGAGGACGGAGACCAGGTTGCCCTGGGTGCCGGAGGAGACGAACAGGGCGGCCTCCTTGCCGGTGCGCCGGGCCGCGGTGTCCTCCAGCCGGCGGACCGTCGGATCCTCTTCCCAGACGTCATCGCCCACCTCGGCGCGGGCCATGGCATCGCGCATCGCCTGCGTCGGGAGGGTGAGGGTATCCGATCGGAGATCGACGACGTCGTGCATGACTTACCTCGCGGCCTGGAGGCGTTGCGCCGCGCGCTTGCCCCACTCCGTGTAAGGGTACTCGTCGGCCAGCTGCCGGTACATGCGCTGGGAGTCCTCGGCCCGTCCGTCGCCGGAATATACCTCACCCAGCCGGAACAGCGCCTCCGGGATCACGAGGGTGCGCGGATACTCGTTGACGACCTTCTCCAGCCGCTGGCGCGCCGCCCCCGGATTGCCCTGGTTGATGTAGTAGGCGGCGACCCACAGCTCCTTCTGGGCCATGCGGCCCCGGCAGATGTCGATCTTGGCGAGCGCGTCCGCCGCGTAGCGGCTCTCCGGATACTCGCGGACGAGCACCTTGAACGCCTCCATCGCCTTGCGGGTGATCTCCTGATCCTGCTCCACCGGTTTCATCTGGTCGTAGTAGCTCATCGAGAGCCGGTACTGGACCAGGTCGGCGATCTGGTGCCGCGGATAGAAGGCGATGAAGCCCGCGAACTCCTTGATGGCTCGGTCGAACTGTCCTTCGCGGTAGAACGCCTCGCCGATCAGGAACCGGGCCCGCGGCGCGTAGCTCGATTGCGGGTGCCGCTCCGAGACCTTGCGGAACGCGGTGCGCGCCTCGTCGTACCGGCTCTTGTTGAGCTGGTTCTCGCCTTCCGCGTAGAGCTCAGACGCCGGCGGCAGCGCCTGCGGCCGCTGGCGGAAGAAGTCCGCAATGGTCGTGCACCCGCTCAGGAGCAGGAGCAGACTCAACAGCGTCGCGGGAACCGAGAGGAATTTGAGGCGCATCGGCCAGGGGTCGGCCATCGATTGGCCCCCAGTTGTAAGGGCGGAAGTCTGGGAAGTCAAGGACATCGTGCGGGGGGTGCCGGGTGTCGGACACCGGCCCCGAGACGCTCCGGCGACTGTCCCGATCGCATCCGGCCGGCTCACGAGCCCTCCGGGCGGCAGGGGCACCGGCTCAGCGTCGACGTGTCAAGGTACGCGGGTCTCTCTCCCGCGCGCTCACCGGGCTCCGGCGCGGTCTTTCGCGGCCGGCCCCCAGATCGCCTCCAGTCGCTGGTCGCGGCCGCAACCGGCCCGGTAGAGATTGTAGCGGATCGGGTTCTTGCGGTAGTAGTTCTGGTGGTAGTCCTCGGCGGGCCAGAACTTCGAAGCGGTGACGACCTCGGTCACGACCGGCTTCTGCAGGCGCTGCGCCACCGCGCGCTTCGATTCCTCCGCCAGCCTTCGCTGCGCCTCGTCGTGCACGAAGATGGCGGCGCGGTACTGGCTGCCCGCGTCGCAGAACTGCGCGTTGGCGGTCAGCGGGTCGATATTGCGCCAGAACACGTCGAGGAGCTGGGAGTAGGCGACCTTTCGAGGGTCGTACACGATCTCGACCGCCTCGGCATGGCCCGTCCGGCCGGCGGAGACCTGCTCGTACGTCGGATCCGCGGTGCGGCCGCCGGTGTACCCGGAGGTGGTGGAGACGACACCGTCCAGCTTGTCGAACGGCGGCTCCATGCACCAGAAGCAGCCGCCGGCGAAGGTGGCTCGGGCGCGCTCCTGCGCGTCCGCGACGCCGACGGCGGCGGCGAGGCAGAGAAGGCTGGCGATGACCGCGCGCA
>Ga0080064_1006110_pt1 | contig 13333 bp, 9 predicted proteins | sample Subgrocontami54m_FD_69260 | JGI IMG/M metagenome (GOLD analysis project Ga0080064, IMG submission 69260) | Subsurface groundwater microbial communities from S. Glens Falls, New York, USA - GMW46 contaminated, 5.4 m (SPADES assembly) (version 2) ...
CCTCGCGCTCGTCGTCATCGTGCGGCTGTGGCGCGCGTTGAAGAAGTTCAACGATTACGCGCCGTATTTCGCCGTCGTGGTCGCGAGCTTGTTGATCTTTTTCTACTGGGTCTACGATCGCTCCGAGCCGCGGTTCCTCACGCCGGTGATCGACCGGATCGCACCGTTCTTCCCCAGCAAGGGCAAACAGCAGCAGATTCAGGAGAAACGCCAGCGCGGCCGCGAAGTGTGAACGCCGTCGCGCGTCAGCTCATCGCGAAACTCGGCCTCGCCCCGCTCGCCCGCGAAGGCGGCCATTTTCGCGTCACGGCCCGGAGCGCATCCGGATCGGCCATGCTCTACCTGCTGGCCGGCGACGAAGTTTCCGCGTTGCATCGGATCGCGCAGGACGAGGTGTGGCATTTCTATGCGGGCGACCCGATCGAGCACGTCCAACTCGATCCGCCGAGCGGCACCGTACGCGTCGTCCGCATGAGCGGCGAGGTTGCGGCGGGCGATGCGCCGCAGACCTTCGTGTCTGCCGGCACGTGGCAAGGCGCCCGCCTCGCCGTCGGGCGGGCTGCAGCCCGCTCTGCTGCTGAATCCGCGCCCGCCACGCGGCACGGCTATGCGCTGCTCGGCTGCACCGTCTCGCCGCCGTTCGAAGAACGCACCTTCGAACTGCTGGCTCGGGCCGATGCCCTGCGTTGTTTTCCCACGCACGCCGCGCTGATTCACGCGTTGACGAGATGATTTTTGACACCGCCAGGGCCCTCGACCACCGTGCCCGGCTGTGACGCTCGCTGATCTGAGGAAAGACTATTGCCTGGCCGGTCTCGTCGAGACCGATCTCGCCAGGGATCCCTTTCGGCAGTTCGAAAAATGGTTCCAGGAGGCCGAGGCCGCCAAGCTGGGCGAGCCGAACGCGATGACGCTGGCGACCGCGACCCGGGAGGGCCGGCCCTCGGCCCGCACCGTCTTGCTCAAGGGCCTCGATGGCCGCGGCTTCGTGTTTTTCGGCAATTACGAGAGCCGCAAGGGCCGCGAGCTGGCCACCAACAACGCCGCCACGCTGCTGTTTCCCTGGCTGGCGTTGGAACGCCAGGTGATCGTCGAGGGCACCGTCACGAAAATACCGCGCGAAGAGAGCGAGACGTATTTTCACTCGCGACCGCGGCCCAGCCAGCTGGCCGCGTGGGTTTCGCAGCAGAGCTCGATTATTTCCGGCCGCAGCGTGCTTGAAGACAGCATGAAGATGCTGGAGGCAAAATACGCCGGGCGCGAGGTGCCGCTGCCGCCGCATTGGGGCGGATGGCGGCTGGTGCCCGAGTCCATCGAATTCTGGCAGGGGCGCCGCAGCCGGCTGCATGATCGCCTGCGATATCGACGCGAGAAGGACGGCTGGACGATCGAGCGGCTTGCGCCCTGAACCACGCGAGCGTCGCACCGAAACCGGCCGGGGTGCGGCTCACTCGCGCCAGGCGCAGCTCCGGGTTGACGGTCTAGAGTAGCGCCGGCATCCTGCCGGCAAGTGGCTGCGGCTTCTCCGTTCGACAAGCTCAGGGCCTCGAGCGGAGTCGAGGGACTCAGGGCCCCGAGCCTGTCGAGGGGCAGCCCAGGAAGTAGCAGACTCAACGGCTAGAAGCCGATGCTACTCGGAATGCCGGCAAGGATGCCGGCGCTACATTCAAGCCGCTGCGTCACCGTCAACCGGCAGATGCGCCCCCTCGCGTCCGATGGCCCGCTTTTTTGCTGTCCCCTGCCGCAGTCCCCGTCTTCTGTCGCGTGTCGACCCGTCGCCCTGTCTCCTGATCAACGTGCCAGCTGCCAAGAAAAGCGCATCCCGCCGCGCGCGTCCGGTTAGCCGCCACGTGCCCGCCGCCCTCGTCGCCGCCGCGTTGCGCGCGCAGAGCGAAGGCGTGTTCATTGCCGAACGCGGCCTCGACCGGCGCGGGTTGAAGATACTCTTCGTGAACGACAGCTTCTGTGCGATGACCGGGCATATGCCCGTCGAACTCGTCGGGCAGCCGCATGGCATGCTCCACCCGGATCGGTCGGACATCGCCAAGCTGCGCCGCTGGCTATCGCGCGCGCGACCGCGCGAGCCGCTCGTCGGCGATGGTTTCCTCGCCCGGAAGGACGGCTCGACGATCAGCGCAGCGTGGAGCTTCGATCCTCTGTTCGATCGCGACGGGCGACTCACGCACGTCGTCGCCACCTACCGCGATCAGACCGAAAAACGGCGGCTGCAGGAGGCGCTCGTCCATTCGCAACGCCTCGATGCCGTCGGCCGGCTGGCCGGCGGCGTCGCGCACGATTTCAACAACCTGCTTTCGGTCATCAACGGCTACTGCGAGATGCTCGCGGCCCACGTCGCCGCCAATCCGCAGGCGCTGCGCGAGGTGGCCGAGATCCACAACGCGGGCCGCAAGGCCGCGGCGCTGACCCAGCAGCTCCTCGCGTTCAGCCGCCGGCAGCCGCTCAACGCGCGCGTGCTCAATTTCAACACGCTCGTCCGCGAAAATGCCGAAATTCTCCGGCGCCTGCTCGGCACCGCGGGCGAACTCGAGCTGCAGCTCGAACCCGACTTGCCGAACGTCCGCACCGATCCGGCCCAGTTCCAGCAGGTCCTGCTCAACCTCGTGCTCAACGCGCGCGATGCCCTGCGCGACGACGGCCGCGTCACGGTCAGCACGGCGTTCCGCGAGGTCCGTCCCGGCCAGAACCGGCGCGCGACCGACACGCCGCCGGGCCGTTACGCGGTGCTCACCGTGGCGGACAACGGGACCGGCATGGACGCCGAGACGCAGAAGCACCTGTTCGAACCGTTCTTCACCACGAAACCCGAGGGCAAGGGCACCGGGCTGGGCCTCGCGCTGGTCTACGGCGTCGTGCAGCAATCGAACGGCTTCATCGCGGTGCGCAGCGCGGTGCTGGTGGGCTCGACGTTCGAAGTCATGTTGCCCACGACGAACGAGCCGGTGGCGGATCCTCCGCCGCCCGCCATCACGCCTTTGGCCTCGGTGCGCGGCAGCGAAAACGTCTTGTTGATCGAGGAGGATGAAGTCGTGCGCAAGATGGTGGCCGGCATCCTCACGGCCGACGGCTATCGGGTGGTCGCCGCCGCGTCCGCCCACGAAGTCCCCCAGGCACTCGCGGCGCATCCGCCGGTTCACCTGCTGATCGCGCCGGTGTTCGGCGACGGCGAAAAATTCGCACGGCGGCTCACCGAAGCGCACCCCTCCGTGCGCGTCTTGTGCACCGGACAGGATCAGGAATGCACGACGATCGCCTGGCTGCCCGCCGACCGGCAGGCGGCGCTGATCAAGCCTTATGCGTTGAGCGAACTGCTGCGGGCCTCGCGCAAACTCCTCGACGCCTGAGCCGCCACGGAGCCCCGCATGATCGTCTACCTGATCCGGCACGCGCACGCGGTCGACGGCGAGCAGGACGCGGAACGTCCGCTCAGCCCCCGGGGCGAACAGCAGGTCCGCGCGCTCGCCCAACGGCTGCGGCCGACGGACGCGTTTCAGCCGCTGCAGTTCTGGCACAGTTCGCTGCGCCGTGCGCGCCAGACTGCCGAGTTGCTCTCCACCGCGCTCCATAGTCCGGCGCCGCTCGCGCTCATGCCGGATCTCGAGCCGGAAGCCGATCCGCGGGCCGTCGCCCGGCGGATCAAGGCCACGTCGTATTCGATCGCGGTCGTCGGCCACGAACCGCATCTCAGCGCGCTGGCGACGCTGTTGGTCACCGGCCGGCTGCAGCCGCCGGCGTTCATCGTGAAAAAATGCGCGGTGATTGCGCTCGAGCGGATGGAAGGTGCGTGGCTGGTGCGCTGGCACGTTTCGCCGGAATTGATCGGATGACCATTTTCCTCGCAGGCGCGTCGGGCCTGGTCGGCTCGGCCGTGGCGCGCGCCGCGGCGCGCCGCGGACACCGCGTGGTCGGCACGGTCGGGCGTTACGCCGGCGAGATCGAAGGCCTGGCGACGACGCGGCGGGTCGAGCTCGCCGATGACATGGCGACCACGTCGGCGGTGCTCGACGTGTTTCCCGAGGCGATCGTCAACTGCGCGGCGATTTCGGTCCCTGAGCAATGCGAGGCCAACCCGGCGCTCGCCCAGGCGCTGAATGTGCAGTTGCCCGCCACGCTCGCGCGGCTCGCGCACCACGTCAGCGCCCGATTCATTCATCTCTCGTCCGAGCAGGTTTTCGACGGCACGCAAGCCGCGCCGTACGCCGTCACGGACTCGGTGGCGCCGATCAACCTCTACGGCCGGCAGAAACGGGAGAGCGAGCGAGCGGTGCACGCCGCCGCCGCGGAGTTGGCCGCGACCATCCGGGCGCCGTTGCTCATGGGCAACAGCGCGGCGGGCCAGCGCAGCCTGCATGAGCGGCTGCTGGCCGACTGGGCGGCCGGCCGCACCGCGAAGTTGTTCGTCGACGAGTACCGCCAGCCCTGCACTGCCGAGAACCTGGCGGAAGTCATCGTTGAACTGTGCGAGCGATCCGATCTTTGCGGCATTTTTCACTGGGCGGGTCAGGAACTGATTTCACGGCACGCGCTCGGCCTGCGCCTGCGCGAACATTTCAAATTGACCGAGCGACAGGCGCCGATCGCCGCGGTGGCCCGGGCCGACCATCCGGAGGCGATGCGCAAACGCCAGGCCTGCCTCGCGCTCGCGCTCGCGCCCCTCGCCGGCCAGTTGAAAACCGCGCCGCAAACGATCGCCCAGCAACTCGACGAGCTGCAGGTGCCGGCACCGGTCCGCGCCTGGTACTTTCAGTCATGATCCTGCACGTGTTGCCGACGCGCACCGCCCGGGCCGCGGAGAACATGGCGGTCGATTTTCTCCTGCTGCAACGGTACCCCGAGGCCGGCGCGCCGCGGTTCCGCCACTACGAGTGGGCGGTGCCGGCATTCACCTTCGGCTACTCGCAAAAAATCGCCTTCGTGCGCGAGCAACTCGCCCGCGTGGCCGCGGAGCCAGCGCGCTTCGACTTGTGCCGCCGGCCGACCGGCGGCGGGCTCGTCGATCACCGCGACGACTGGACGTATGCGCTGGTGATCCCGCGCGGACACGTCCTGGAGGAGCAACGTGCGACCCACAGCTATCGGGTCATTCACGAGGCGATCGCGGAAGCGCTGCGCGCACAGGGCGTCCCGGCCTCGCTCCAGCAGCGCGCCGAGCCCGATGAATCCATGGAGGGCGCAGCGGGCGTGTGTTTTCAACGCGCGGAAATCCACGACGTCGTGCACGACACGACCGGCGCGAAGATCGCGGGCGCGGCCCAGAAGCGGAACAAGCATGGATTGCTTTTCCAGGGCTCGATCTGGCGGCCGGCCGCCGGCGGCGATGCGCTCGACTGGGAGCGTTTCGGCGATGAATTCGTGCTGATGCTCGCGCGCTCGCTGGACGCTGCAGCCGAGTCGCGGCCGTGGCCGGAAATCGCGGACCACGAAATCGAAGCCCTGATCGAGCAGTACTCTTCGCCGGATTGGATCGAAAGCCGGTAGCGACGTGCGCCGAGGCGATTCCGGCACGCGCGCCAGCACAAAGAACTCGCTCTCGGCCGGAGCCCAGCTAGGAAGAGCTCGTTCGGGCTCCCCCACCCAGCTTCCCCATGTCAGCCCAGATCCCCAGGGCCGTCTTCGTTTCCTACGCTTCACAGGACGCCGAGTCGGCGCGACGCGTTTGCGATGCGTTGCGCCGGACGGGCGTCGAAGTGTGGTTTGACCAGAGCGAGCTGCGCGGTGGCGACGCGTGGGATCAGAAGATCAAGAAGCAGATTCGCGAGTGCGCGCTCTTCATTCCGATCATCTCGTCCAATACCAATGCGCGGGCCGAAGGTTATTTCAGGCTGGAATGGAAACTGGCGGTCGACCGCTCACACCTCATGGCCGACGATGCACCTTTCCTGGTGCCGGCGGTGATCGATGATCTGACCGACGCCGCCGCGCGCGTCCCCGATCGCTTCCGGGAGGTCCAATGGTCGCGGCTGCTGACGGCGGACGCCGCGAACGCGTTTGCCGGGCGCATTCGCGGACTGCTCGATGCGCCCGCCACGCCGACGGTGTCGTTCGGGAGCGAGGAAACGGTGGCGACGGCGCCGGTTCGCACGACCAGCACGCGCACCGGCGGCTCGCCGCCGGTGCCGGTGCTCGACTGGTCGCCGGCCGTGAGCACGCGCGTGCCCAATACCGAGTGGACGCTCGAAGCCAAGCTGGGCGAAGGTGGGTTCGGCGAGGTCTGGCTCGGCCGGCACCAGACGATGAAGGAACGCCGCGTCTTCAAATTCTGCTTTCGCGAGGATCGCGTGCGTTCGCTCAAGCGGGAACTCACGCTTTTTCGGGTGTTGAAGGAGCGCGTCGGCGGCCACCCGAACATCGTCCGGCTGCTCGACGTCCACTTCGGCGAGCCGCCGTTCTACATCGAGATGGATTATGTCGAGGGCCAGAGCCTCAAGGCCTGGTGCGAACAGCAAGGCGGCGCGGCGCAGGTGCCGCTGGCCGTGCGACTGGACCTCGTCGCCCAGATTGCCGAAGCGCTTCACGCTGCGCACACCGCCGGCGTCATCCACCGCGATGTCAAGCCGGGCAACATCCTGGTGACGTCCGCCGCCACGCCGAACGCGCGGCCGACGGCGAAACTGACCGACTTCGGCATCGGCCAGGTGATTTCCGAGGAGGCGCTCAACGGAGTGACCAAGAGCGGATTCACGCAGTCGATCGTGATCGACTCGTCGTCGGCGCGTTCCGGCACCCAGTTGTACATGGCGCCCGAACTGCTGGCGGGCGAACCCGCCTCGGCGCATTCGGATCTTTATTCGCTCGGGGTCGTGCTCTTTCAACTCGTGGTCGGCGACATGCATCGACCGCTGACGACGGACTGGGAACGCGCCGTGGAGGATTCGCTGCTGCGCGAGGACCTGAGGCACTGTTTCGCCAGCCGGCCGGTGGAGCGATTCGCGAGCACCCAGCTGCTCGCGGAGAGCCTGCGCGCGTACGACGAACGCCGCGCGGTCCGCACGCGCGAAGAAGCGACCGTCGCCGCCCGGCAAAGGCTCGCCCGTCGCTGGAAAGTCCTGCGCACCGTCGCCATCGCCGCGATCGTGATCGGGCTGGGCACGACGCTCGCCTGGTTCTTGCAACGCAGCGCCAGAACGCGCTGGGCCCGTCAGCAAGCGCTGCCGGAGATCAGCCGGCTCGCACAAGCCGGCGACATCCCGGCCGCGTTCGCGCTGGCGCTGGAAGCCGAAAAGTACCTGCCGGACGATCCGGCCTTGCTCGCGCTGTGGCCGCGCATCGCGACCAAGACGACGATCCAGACCACACCGGCGGGCGCGGAAGTTTTCATCAAGGAATACCGCAAGCCGGATTCCGAGTGGCGGCGACTCGGCCGGTCGCCGCTCGAGAAAATCCGGCTGCCGAATACCTTTTACCGGTGGAAGATTCTCGCGGAGGGCCATGAACCGATCGAGCAGGCCGCCTCCGCCGGGGCCGTGGCAAAGTTTTCGCCAAGCAAGCTGGGAGAACTGCCGCCGGCGATGGTGCGCGTCGCCGGCGCCGTCACCAATGCGACCTTCACCGGATTTCCCTCGGTGCGACTCGGCGATTACGCGATCGACAAGTTCGAGGTCACCAACCGCCAGTTCAAGGAGTTCATCGACCAGGGCGGCTATGCCAGCGAGCGCTTTTGGCAGCAGCCTTTCGTCGCGGACGACAAGACGCTTTCGTGGCAGGAGGCGGTCGGCCTGTTTCGCGACGCCACGGGGCAGCCCGGTCCGGCCGCATGGAAGAACGGAACGTACGCCGACGGGGAAGCCGAATATCCCGTGACCGGCGTGAGCTGGTTCGAAGCCGCCGCTTATGCCGAATTTGCCGGCAAGCGGCTGCCTTCCACGTTTCACTGGCGACAGGCCGCGTTGGTCACCGCCGCGGAATCGATCGTTCCCCTCAGCAACTTCTCGCGCAAGGGACTCGCCCGCGTCGGCAGTTATCAGGGGATGAGCGGGTGCGGAGCTTACGATCTCGCTGGCAATGCGAAGGAGTGGTGCTGGAACGAAGCCAATCCGGGCCGGCGTTACATTCTCGGCGGCGCGTGGCGGGAACCGGAATACATGTTCTCGCAATTCGACGCGTTGTCGCCATTCGATCGCTCGCCGCTGAACGGGTTCCGTTGCGTGAAAATCCTCGCGGCGGCTCCGGCCGACGAACGCATGGATGGGCCAATCCTCCCGCCTGCTCGGGACTACGCCCAGGAAAAGCCGGTGAGCGACGAGGAGTTTCAAGTCTACCGCCGGTTGTTCGCCTACGATCGCACCGCACTCGATGCCCGGATCGACGCGGTGGACGACAGTTCACCCGAATGGCGCCGGGAGAAAATCTCCTTCGACGTGGCCTACGGCAAAGGGCGGATGCCGGCCTTCCTGTTCCTCCCCAAAGGCGTCTCACCCCCGTACCAGACGCTCGTTTTCTTCCCGGGCTCCAACGCCCAGACGCAGTCCTCGCCGTCGAGCGAACGCCTCGCCCAGATGGATCGGGTTGCGCTGATCCTCCGAGGCGGTCGCGCGGTCATGTATCCCATCTATTGGGGCACCTACGAGCGCGGTCAGGAACAACCAGGGCGACCCGCACTGCAAAGCATCGCCTACCGGGATTACGTGATCAATCAGGCCAAGGATCTCGGCCGTTCGATCGACTATCTGGAAACTCGTTCCGACATCAAAACGGACAAGCTTGGCTATATTGGCTTCAGCTGGGGTGGCGCGATGGGCCCGGTGCTCACGGCAGTGGAAACGCGCATCAAAGTCAGCGTCATGGTCATCGGCGGCTTCTACCGCAATCCGGTCGCGCGCGAAGTCGACTCGATCAATTTCGCGCCCCGGATCAAGGTGCCAACGCTGATGCTGAGCGGCCGCGACGATTTCACCTTCCCGCTCGAAACGTCGCAGCGGCCGATGTATCGCTTTATTGGCACGCCGTCCGAGCACAAGCGCCACGTGCTCTTCGATTCAGGTCATGCGGTGCCGGCCGAACCGAGCTCGAAGGAAATCCACGCCTGGCTCGACCGTTATATCGGTCCGGTGAAGTAAGCTATTTCCTGGGCGCCGGTTCAGCCGCCGGCGGTTTGGTGTCGGCAGCCGTCTTCGGCGCGAAGGGCCACGTTTTCATCATATACGCGGCGCCCGCCGCCGCGGCCACCAGTACGAGCACGACCCAGAAGATCGTCCTTCGCCTTGTCGCCGCCTTGTCGGCGTACGGGTCCTTCAGCATTCGCTTCGCGTTCGCGGGCAGGAGGGCGCGCTCGGTGAGCGAGGCGCCGAAGGGAACATTCACCTTCACCCGTCCATTGATCGCCCAGCCGTTTGCCTCGAGCAGCGGCCCGATCGTCCGCTGACGAATCTTCAGCCACGCAATCACCATCGAAGGGATGGAGATAATCAAAACGATGCCGCCGATCACCAGCGGCACCTGCCACGCCGGCAACTCGACGAACTTGCCAAACACCATGCCAAAGGCCGTCGCAAGCGCGCCGAGGCCGACACCGAGCGCGGCGATCGTGCCGACGTCGAATTTCTTCGGCGGAGCCGGGGCGGCCGGCGGCGGCGTCGGTGCTTTCGGATCCGCCGCAACCGCGGCCGTCGCCGCCGATTGCAGCGTTCCGCTGGCGGCCGTATCCGCGGCCGTCGCGCGCTTCGTCACCTGCTCTTCGACCACCCGGATGAGTTTCTTGTAGGGCGCCCAAAACGCCTGCCGGATGCTGATGGGGTTATCGATGATCTTCGTGATGGTCGCATCCCAATCGCGTCCCTGACGATCGTAGAACAAACCGTTGCGGCCGATGAAGAGATAGTCGCTGTCGCCCTGGGTGAAGCAGGCGGCGATCTTCATCGTCGCGCCGCCGGCGCGACGGCAGTCGAGATACGCGATGTACGCCTTGCTCATCACCGCCAGCGTCGCGTGGCGGTTCGCGTCGTCGACGCGGATGCACAGTTCGCACGAGCGGCTGTCGAGAAACAGCATGCCGGCCTGGAAGACGGCGAACCGATCGCGCGCATAAAAATCGGCGAAGTTGATGAAATTGTGCAGCAGCGTGCGCAAGTCGCGGTGATAGCGCGCGAGTTTCGCGACGGAGCTGATCGCGTTGTACTCGGGCGCCAGCAACTTGTCCCTGGCGATCAAATCGTCCAGCGCCTTCCGCTCCCGGCTGTTCAGCAGGGCCCGCGCGCGCTGTTCGCCGACTTTTTCCACCACCGAAACCTTCGTGCTGCCGAGCCAGGTCTCGTATGGCGCGAACTTCGCCGTCAACGCCGCCCAATCCTCGGCGGTCAGCGTCGTCCGATCCGCGCCGAGCAGCGGCACGACCGCCAGCCGGTAGAAATTCCCGAGCGCATCGCGCCAAGCCGGGTTCACGTTTTCCAGCAGCGGCAGCCGGCCGGCCGCATCGACGCGGGCGAGCGGAAATCCGGCGACCTCGTGGGCCGTGATCGTCAGGTCCTTCGCGACAATCGCGAGGTACTCCGTTTCCGGGCGGTTGAGCGCGGCCACGGCCCGCGCATCGAAGGCCGCCAGCCGGCACCGCGCGAAGTAATCGTCCACCTTCGGCCGGATCGTCCGCAGCGCCAGCGCGGCCGGACCGGTCGCGGCGCCGAGTTCGCGGATGTTTTTCGCCGCAGTCTCGTCGATCCACTTCAGGTACGACTCGATCTCCTTGAAGAACGCCGCGACCTTCTCCTCGTTCACGCCTTCACCGCCGGCGCGATCCGGCACGCCGCCGGTCGTCGTCAGGATGTCCTTGATCAGCGCCTGCACTTCCGGGTCGTCGGTCGCACGCAGGGTCACGACGCCGTCGCCGTTTGGCGCCTTCGCCGCGAGAATCTTCGCCGAGTCGGCCGTATCCTCGACCGTGATGACGTCGGCGTCCTTCCTCCCGAGGGCGAGCAGGATGTGTTTCGCCGAAGCGAGCACGGTTCTGCCCTCGGGCGTGAGATCGTTGATCGCCGCAAGCGGCAGGGCCGCCGAAGGGTTCAGCAAATCGGCCGGCCGTTTCAGATGCGCCGCGGCCCATTCCACCGCCGCCACCACCTCTTTCACGTGAATGTGTCCGTCGCCGTCGGCATCGATCAAAGCGAGCGTGCCTTCGTCCATTTCCAGCCCTTTCACCGGGCAACTCAGGGCGATCCACAGCTTCTGATCCAACTCGCCGAGCGCCAGCAGGTCCTCGGCCGTCTCGAGCGCCACTTGATCGAGCCCGCCGGTGCGAAAGAATTTCCAGACGTGCTGGGTGGCGGGAGCGTGACGCATGGCGCGGGACGAAAGCCCGGAACTATGCCGATTCAGGGACCGCCGCAACACTGGGGTAACCAACCCATTATCGTTCGTCCGCTCTCCTCTATGAACTCGGCGCCAAAAAAATTTGTACGCAGGAAGACCGCAGGCAGGGCATGGCGGTGCGTCAGGCGCGCCGCAGTGTCAATACGCACTCGAGATGCCGCGTCTGCGGAAACAAATCGAACGGCTGCGCCGCCACGAGCTGGTAGCCGGCGGCGAGGAAAAGCCGGAGATCGCGCATTTGCGTGGCGGGATCACACGACACGTAGACCACCGACCGCGGACCAAACGCGAAGAGCTGCCGCAGGAACGATTCGTCGCAGCCCTTGCGCGGCGGATCGATCACCACGACGGTCTCGTTGGGGGTGAACGTTGCCGAGTCGAGTCCCGCAAAGATCGCGGCGGCATCGCCCGCCGTGAAGGTCGCATTGTTGATGGTGTTCGCCGCGGCGTTTTCGCGGGCGAAACGCACGCTGCTCTCGCTGATTTCGATCCCGGTGACGTGCTGAAACGCCGACGCAGCCGTGAGCGCGAAGAGTCCGCTGCCGCAATATGCATCGACAAGAAAGCGCGCGCCGCTGGCCGCCGCCTGCTCACGCACGTAGCGCGTGAAGGCGGGCAGGATGAACGGATTGTTCTGGAAGAAGTCGCGCGCGAGGAAATGCAACTTCAGCTCGCCGACCGTTTCGACGATGACGGCGTCGTAATCGGTCGTCACGACGCCGCTCGCCTCACGCAACAACAGCGTCGCCCCGCGCTTGTACTCGGACTGTTTCGCGTGGACCGCTTCCCGGACGGCGCCGAGCTTGAGGTTGATCGCCTCGGTCGCAATTGGACAGTGCGGCACATCCACGAGGTCGAAACGGGTGCCTTGCCGCAGAAACCCAATCGGCATCGGCGGCAGTGCGCGATCGCCGGCCGGGCCGGACAACGGCGGGGCCGCCCCGCCCGCTCCGGCGTTCGGCGGACTCGTCCGCCGTAGGCCCGGCGAAGGCGGATTGAAATGCGGCGTGATCTTCGATCGGTAATGGTATTCCCGCGGCGAACCGATGACGGGCGCGACGGGGAAGTCCGGCACGCCGGCCAGGTGTTGGAGCAGTTCGGCCACCTGCCGGCGCTTCCACTCGAGCTGCGCCGGGTACGCGAGATGCTGGTACTGGCACCCGCCGCAGCGGCCGAACAACGGGCATGCGGGCGCCACGCGCTGCGGCGACGGCGTGAGCACCTCGACCAGATCGGCCTCGGAAAAATTCTTGTGGTTACGAAACACCCGCGCGCGCACGCGCTCCCCGGGCAGCGTAAACGGCACCATCACCACCCACCCCCCCTCGGCCGGCGCCGTCGCCGGATTCTCCCGTACTGCCTGAAAATCCCCGCCAGGCTCCAACGGCAGCACGATGCGGCCGAGACCCGACCCGAGGTTCGTGAGCGTGGCGATTTCGAGCTCGATCTCCGCGTGATACGGGAACGGGTGGTCGTTGAACTTCTTCCTTTTGCCCACGGGACACACGGAACACACGGAATGGAAACCGGCGAGGAAAAGGATTTTGTCTTTCCGCGAATTCCGTGTGTTCCGTGTGTTCCGTGGGCGCAATCGAAAGAATCTCCAGCCTCCAGAATCCGCGCGTGAAGCAACTCGTGAAGCTGCGCGACCGGCGGTCGCGCGACGAAGCGGGGATTTTTCTGGTCGAAGGATTCCGGGAGGTCCGGCGCGCCCTCGAGAAAGGCGTTGCGCTGCGCGAACTGTATTTCGCGCCAGACTGGTTTCTCGGCGAAAACGAGCCGGCGCTGCTGGCGCAAGCCGAAGCGGCCGGTGCGCCCTTGTTCGAATTGTCAAAGGATGCCTTTGCCAAGGTCGCGTATCGCGAGCGACCCGACGGCTTGCTGGCCGTCGCGCCGCAATGGAAACGTACGCTCGCCGACCTTGATGCCATTGTAGGGCGGGGTCTCCCGACCCCGCCGAATGCAGCCACCGCTCCGCCGGGGTCCGGGGAGCCCGCCCCACCACCCCCGCCCTGCC
>Ga0080064_1006111_pt1 | contig 13331 bp, 11 predicted proteins | sample Subgrocontami54m_FD_69260 | JGI IMG/M metagenome (GOLD analysis project Ga0080064, IMG submission 69260) | Subsurface groundwater microbial communities from S. Glens Falls, New York, USA - GMW46 contaminated, 5.4 m (SPADES assembly) (version 2) ...
GAACAGGTCCGTAAACTCACCACCGAGATGGAGGAGCTGCGCCGTCAAAGGAACGAAAGCGGCGGAGCGGCTGCCAATCGCGAAGCCATGCGCGAGGCCGCGGTCGCGTTGCGCCAAAAGATCGGTGAGCTGGAGGAACAACTCCGCGTCGCTCGCGAGCAGCGCGACCACCAGTGGAGCATGGTGCCCAATTTCCTGGCCGATGACACCCCTCCCGGAGCCGACGATAAGGACAACCTCGAGCTGTACTCCTGGGGCGAAAAACCCGATCCCGGCATCTCGCGCAAAACTCACGAGGTCATCGGCAAGACCCTCGGCATCATCGATGAGGAACGCGGCACCAAGGTGTCCGGCAGCGGCTACACGTACTGGGTCGGCGATGGCGCGCGCCTCGCCTGGGGCCTCTACTCGCTTGCCCTCGACTACCTTATTCAGCGCGGCTTCCGCCAGATGTTCACTCCCGTGGTCACGCGCGAACGCACGCTTTTCGGCACCGGCTATCTGCCCTTTTTCCGAGACCAGATCTATCACCTCGAAGGTGAGGATCTCAACCTGATCGGAACCTCTGAGCAGACCATGGTCGGCTATCACATGGATGAGACGCTACCCGCGCAGCGCCTGCCGCTCTGCTACACCTCGTTCTCACCCTGCTTCCGCACCGAGGCCGGCAGCTATGGCAAGGAGACCCGCGGCATGTTCCGCCAGCACCAGTTTCACAAGGTGGAGCAGATCGTCTTCTGCACGCCCGAGACATCGGATGAGTGGCTCGAAAAAACGCGCGAGAACGTGGAGGGACTCATGCGGTTGCTCGAAATTCCCTACCGTGTCGTGCGCGTATGTGAAGGCGACATGGGAGCCCCCGGATACAAGAAGTACGACGTCGAAGGCTGGTTCTCCGGCTTCGGCTCCTACCGCGAAACCCACTCCTGCACCAACCTCCTCGACTACCAGTCCCGCCGCCTCAACATCAAGGCCAAGCAGGACAAGACATCTTTCGTCCCCCACACCATCAGCTCCACAATGATCACAGACCGGGCGCTGCTCGCGATCCTCGAAAACAATCAAACGCCCGACGGCTCCGTAATTGTGCCCAAGGCATTGCGTCCATGGGTGGATGGGAGGGACCGCATTGAACCAGTAATCTAGCCCCGCTCGTCAGAGCGGGGATTCCGTTGAAATCTAACCCAACCGGGCCATGCCCACTACGGCATTCACCGCAATGGCAATCAGCCCGATCGGGATCAGCCATTTCCAGCCGATGTCCATCAGTTGGTCATAGCGGAAGCGCGGGAAGGTGCCGCGGAACCAGATCATGATGTAGATGATCACGCTCACCTTGATCAGGAACCAGAACACGTCGATCACCAGGGCGTTGATGAACGGCACCAGGAACAGCCCGCCGAGGCCGATCAGCAGCACAGCGACGCCGACAAGAACCTTGGCCTGTAAGGGATCAGGGAGCTTTCGCGCCAGCGGGAAGCAGCCCAGGCCGGACCCGGCAAACAGAACCACCGGGAACACAATGTTCAGAGGAACTTCCAGAAAGGAGATGCTCGGGAACGGGCGCAGCCAGCCGCCCCAGAACAGCGTCACGGCCACAGCCGACACCACGAAGATGTTGGCGTACTCGGCCAACATGTAGAGGGCCCACCGGAATCCGGAATATTCGGTGTGGAACCCGGCCACCAGTTCGGACTCTGCTTCCGGCAGGTCGAACGGCGCGCGGTTGGTCTCCGCGGTGGCCGCAATCAGGTAGACCATGAAAGGAGCAAACATCAGGCCGAAGTTGTCGAACGCGAACCAGATCCCGCGCTCCCGTTGATGGAGCACGATCTGCACCATGCTCAGAGTGCCGGCCGACATCACGCCCGCAACCAGCGCCAGTGCGAGCGCCACCTCGTAGCTCACCAGTTGCGCGGCGCTGCGTAGCGCGCCCATGAGCGCGTATTTGCTGTTGGAGGCCCAGCCGCCCAGCACAATGCCCATGATGCCGACCGAAGACAGGGCCGAGATCACCAGCAGGCCGATGTTCACATCCGAAACGCGGATCTGGGCGCTGAAGGGAATGACCGCGAACGCGGTCAGCCCGGTGAAGGTGGAGATCACCGGCGCGAGCCAGAAGATGGACTTGTCCGAGGCCGAAGGGATGATGTCTTCCTTCAGCATCAGCTTGAGTGCATCGGCGATCGGTTGCAGCAGCCCGTGCGGCCCGACGCGCATCGGCCCCAGCCTCACCTGCATGTCGGCCAGCACCTTGCGCTCCACCAGCACGATGTAGCCGGCCACCAGCGGAAACACCGCGATGATCACCATCGTGATGATCAGCGGTTGGATCAGCGATTGAAGAACCGGATTTTGGAGGATATTGTCCATGAGTTTCTTACCGGATCAAAGAGGTCTGTGCAATGCGCAGGAACGGCTCGGGATAAATGCCGATCCCCAGCGTCAACGCGGCCGTGATGCCGAGCGCCAGACGCATGCCGAAGCTCGAGGCCAGCGGTACCGGATCATCGGCTGCATCGGCGATGAACATGCTGCGCACGATCCGCAGGTAGTAGTAAATGGCGATGGCAACGTACAGCGTCGCCGCCACGGCCAGTATGTAATGCCCCGTCTGAATCAGAGAAAGGAAGATAAAGTATTTGCCGATGAAGCCCGCTGTCGGCGGAATGCCCGCCAGCGAAAGCATGAAGACCAGCATCAGGACGGCGTAGCCGGGGTTGGTGTGCATCAGCCCGGCCATGTCCTCCACATCCTCCCCGAGAATGTTCTTGCGGCGCAGCGCGATGATGACCAGAAACGCGCCGAGGTTCATGAAGGTGTAGACCATCAGGTAGACCGCAACGCCCTTCAGCCCGGCCTCGTTGCCCGCGATCAGCCCCAGCAGGATGTAGCCGGCGTGCGAGATCGAGCTGTAGGCCAGCAGGCGTTTCACATTGGTCTGGCTGATCGCCGCCAGGTTGCCCACCGTCATGCTCAGCAGCGCGACGCCGATGAGAATCGGCTCCCACACCACGCGGTTGGAGGCCAGCGGCCCGAGGAAGATGCGCAGCAGAAATGCGAAGCTCGCCGCTTTCGATCCTACCGAAAGGAACGCCGTCACCGTCGTAGGGGCGCCTTCATAGGTGTCCGGGGCCCACATGTGGAACGGGGCGGCCGAGATCTTGAACAGCAGGCCGACGGCCGTGGTGGCGATGGCGAGGAAAGCGATGGGGTCCCATGGGTCCCGCGAGGAGAAGGCCGCCGCTATATCGCGCAGGCGCGTCGAGCCGGCGAGGCCGTACATCAGCGAGAAGCCGTAGGCCAGGAAGCCGCTCGAGAAGGCGCCCAGCAGCAGGTACTTCATCGCCGCTTCATTGGAGCGCTTGTCCGAGCGCAGGAAGCCCACCAGCACGTAGAAGGTGACGGCCATCAGTTCCAGCCCGATAAAGATGGTGACCAGGTCCGTGCCCGAGGCCAGGAAGAACATGCCCGACTGCGCCAGCAGGATGAGTCCGTAGTATTCGCCGTGATGCTCGCCTTCAATGTCCAAAAACTTGTAGGAGATGAGCGCCACGATAAAGGAGGTGGCCAGAAAGACCCAGTTGAAGAAGAGTGAGAAGCCGTCCACGGTGAGCGCGCCATTGAACGCGGTGAGTTCCTCAAAGCCCTGCGTGGTGAGGTATTCGTGCTGGCGGTAGAGCGATGCGCCGGTGAAGGCGAGCCCGATGGTGACAAAGATCAGCAGCCATTTCTTGTGGCGCGCCTCGGGCAGGATGAGGAAGTCCACAATCAGGATGGCGCAGCCGAAGAAGGCCAGCAGCAGTCCGGGCAACAGCACAAAGTGGTCCGTGGCTGTGTAGAACTGGTTCATGGAAGCTTCACCTCGGCGCGGTGGGACTCCACCGCGGGTGCATGGAAGTAGCCGGGACGCACGCGTTCCACCAGTTGCGCCACGGGCTTTTCCAGAATCTCGAAATAGGGTTTGGGGTAGATGCCGATGGAGAGCGCCCAAAGGATGAAAGGAGCAAAGACCAACCACTCGCGCAGGTTGAGGTCCTTCAGGTGCAGGTTGCTCGATACGGTGATCTGCCCGAGCATGGTTCGCTGGTAGAGCCAGAGCAGGTAGGCCGCGCCCAGGATCACGCCCGGTACGGCGAAGGCGGCCCACAGACGGTTGGCCTCGAAAGCGCCTTGCAGGATGGTGAACTCGCCGACAAACCCGTTCAGCAGCGGCATGCCCGCCGAGCTGAGCATGGCAAAGGCGAAGACTTTGGCGAATCCGGGCATCACGTGCGCCAGCCCGCCGTACTCCTTGATCTCGCGCGTGTGCCGCCGCTCATACGCCACTCCGACGATAAGGAAGAGCATGCCGGTGGAGATGCCGTGGTTGATCTGCTGGACCACCGATCCGGCGATCCCGTTTGGGTTGAGCGAGAAGATGCCGAGCGTGCAGAAACCCAGGTGGCTTACCGATGAGTAGGCCACCAGCTTCTTCCAGTCGTTCTGCATCAGGCTGACCAGCGCCCCGTAGAGGATGCCGATGATAGAGAGCACGGCGATCACCTGCACGATGAACGGGTCAATGGAGGCCTTGGGCAGCAGAGGCAGCGAGAAGCGCACAAAGCCGTAGGTGCCCATCTTCAGGAGAACGGCGGCGAGGATGACGGAACCGGCCGTGGGCGCTTCCGTATGCGCGTCCGGGAGCCATGTGTGGAAGGGGAACATCGGGACCTTGATGGCGAAGCCGATGAAGAAGGCCCAGAAGACCCACTGTTCCATGTTTAGCGGCATGTGTACGTTCATCAGCCGGGCCACCTCAAAGGTGTAGGAGCCGAATTGGTTGAAGTGCTGGAAGTAGAGAGTCAGGATGCCGAGCAGCATCAGCACGCTGCCGGCAAGGGTGTAGAGGAAGAACTTGATCGCGGCGTAGAGCTTGCGCGGGCCGCCCCACATGCCGATGAGGAAGTACATCGGAACCAGCACCACTTCCCAGAAGACGTAGAAGAGGAAGAAGTCGAGCGAGAGGAAGACGCCGATCATTCCGGTTTGCAGAATGAGCAGCATCGAGTAGTAGCTCTTCAGGCGATCCTCGACGGCGGACCAGGAGGACAGCATCGCCACCATGCCTGTGATGGTGGTCAGCATCACCATCAGCATGCTGATGCCGTCTACGCCGATGTAGAACTGCACCCCGGCCGAGGGGATCCAGTCGTAGCGCTCCACGTACTGGAAGCCGGCTGCGGATTTGTCGAATTGGAGCGCGAGCGGAACCGAGACCAGAAAACCGGCCAGCGCGGTGAGGTTGGCCCAGACCTTGATGAGACCCTTGTTGGATGCGGGGAGGAACAACAACACGAGCATCCCGGCCAGCGGCGTAAAGAGTATGGTGCAGAGCAAGTGTTCGTTCATCGCATTATGTAGTAGCTGAACAGGATGGCCACGCCCGCCACAAACATCAGGGCGTAGGATTGCACATAGCCGGTCTGGACGATGCGCATCGGATAAGAGCTGATCTTGATGAGGAACGATCCGAGCCGGACCGCGCCGTCGATGATCCAGGAGTCCCACCACATCGAGACGGTGGAGGTGAAGCGCGTGAGCCAGCCGGCGCCGTTGACGCCGCCGTCCACCACGTTGCGGTCAAAGGAGCCGAACAGGAGGCCGCCTCCTTTCGAGAGCCCGTTCACAAACAGGTAGTCGTAGATCTCATCGACGTACCACTTGTTGAGCAGTGTCGTGTAGAGGCCCTTGCTGGCGCGCTCGATCGGTTCGCCCGCGTAGGGCTTGGCGTAGATGGAGCGGGCCAGCAGGATGCCGGCGATGGCGATGGCCACCGAAAGTCCCATCAGCATCCATTCTGTGGCGTGGTCGGGATGGTGCGCCTCGGCATGGCCGTGTGCGACGAACACCGGTTCGAGCCAGTGCTCGAAGAGGCGGAAGCCGTCTCCGAAAAAGCTCCACAGCTTGGGCACGCCGATCCATCCGGCCGCGACGCTGCCCAGCGCGAGGATGCTGAGCGGCACGGTCATCGAGGCCGGGGACTCATGCAGGTGCTTGGCGGCTTCGGGCGATACGCGGGAGTCGCTGTAGAAGGTCATGAACATGAGCCGCCACATGTAGAAGGCGGTCATGAAGGCGGTGATCAGGCCGACGACGTAAACGGGCATCGAGCCGAGCGGGGAACTGTACACCTGCCACAGGATCTCGTCCTTGGAGAAGAATCCGGCCAGGCCCGGGATGCCGGCAATGGCCACCGAGGCGATGAACATGGTCCGGAATGTGACCGGGATCTTGTCCTTCAGCGCGCCCATCTTGCGCATGTCCTGCTCGCCGGACATGGCGTGTATGACCGAGCCGGAGCCGAGGAACAGGAGGGCTTTGAAGAAGGCGTGTGTATAGAGGTGGAACACGGCCACCCAGTATGCGCCCGCGCCGGCGGCCATGAACATGTAGCCGAGCTGGGAGACGGTGGAGTAGGCGAGCACGCGCTTAATGTCGTTCTGGACCAGGGCGATGGAGGCGGCCAGGATGGCGGTGAATGCGCCCACCACCATGACGATGGCGGAGGTGTGCGGGGTGAGCTGGAACAGGGCGTTGGAGCGGGCCACCATGTAGACGCCCGCGGTGACCATGGTCGCGGCGTGTATGAGGGCGGAAACCGGTGTCGGGCCTTCCATCGCGTCGGGCAGCCAGACGTAAAGAGGGAACTGCGCGGATTTGCCGGTGGCGCCGACAAACAGCAGCAGCGCCATGACGCTGAGGACGCCGAATCCGGCCGTCTCGGCGGCGAACTTGCCGCTGTGCAGCACGTGGTTGACGTCGAGGAAGCGGACCGAGCCGAGCACGCTCAGCATGAGCAGCATGGCGAGAATAAAGCCGGCATCGCCGATGCGGTTGACGATGAATGCTTTCTTGCCGGCGTCTCCGGCGGACTTCTTGTGGAAGTAGAAACCGATGAGCAGGTAGCTGCACAGGCCGACGCCTTCCCATCCGACAAAGAGAAGCAAATAGTTGTTGGCCAGCACCAGCATCAGCATGAAGAAGACGAAGAGGTTCAGGTAGCCAAAGAAGCGGTAGTAGCCGCCATCGTGCGCCATGTAGCCGGTGGCGTATACGTGAATGAGGAAGCCGATGCCGGTCACCACCAGGATCATGACGGAGCTGAGCGGGTCGAGCAGGAAGCCCCAGTCCGCGCCGAAGGTGGCCATGGTGCCGTCCGCCATGTGGAAAGGCAGTCCGGCGAGCCAGGAGAACTGTATTACCTGGTGGGATTTTTCGGCAGTCCCGGCCAGCCCGAGCACGGCGCCGAGGGAGAAGATGAAACTGAGCAGCACCATGCCGGGGCACAGCAGAGTGACCAGCATCTTGCTGGCGGGAGCATGGTGGTGGCCACCGTGATCGTGGGAGCCGTGCGCGTCATGCCCATGCGAGTCAGCGCCGTGATGATCATCGGCGCGATGTTCCATGTCGGGCGAGATCATCACCTCGGAAGGAGACTGCGGGTCGAACTTGCGTCCGAGGAAGAGCATGACGGCGGCGCCGAACAGCGGGAACAACGGGATGAGCCAGATGGAGTCGAGAAAGTTCATGCGTTGGGCCTCACCATTTCAGCAGGTCAATCTCATCGGCCAGGACAGTCTCTCGATTGCGGAACAGCGCGATCAGAATGCCGAGGCCAACGGCGGCCTCGGCGACGGCCACGGTGATGACGAAGATGGCGAAGATCTGTCCGTTCACATTGTCGTGGTGGCGCGAGAAGGCGATCAGGTTGATATTGACCGCGTTGAGGATCAGCTCAATGGACATGAGGATCACCACAATGTTGCGCCGCACAAGGACACCCAGGGTTCCGATGAGCAGCAGCGCGGCGCTGATGATCAGGTAGTGAATGGTGGAGATGGGAGTCAGCATCAGATTCTCTTTTTGGCCATGATGACGGAGCCGACAATGGCCACCAGCAGCAGGACGGAGGCGATTTCAAACGGCAGCAGGTATTCGGAGAACAGGACGTCGGCCAGCTTTTCCGTGTTGCCTTCGGTGATCAAGGCGGTCCGGGCCGGGGCGGGGAGTTGGAAGGTCTTCATGCCGGAGCGGAGAAAGTAGACGACCTCGGCGCCCACCAGGACGGCGGCGGCCAGCCCCACCAGCCACTGCCGGTTGAACTGGCGTTGTTTGGCGGCCTCGTCCAGGTTGACCAGCATGATGACGAACAGGAACAGGACAACGATACCGCCGATGTAGAGGACCACTTGCACGGCAAAAAGGAACTCGGCTTGGAGCTGGAGATACAGCCCGGCCGCGCCCAGCAGGGAGACCACCAGCCAGATGGCGCTGTGTACGGCGCTGCGCCGCGTGATGCACAGCAGGCCCCCACCGAGGGTGAGCAGCGCGAAGGCGTAAAAGAAGATGGTTACTATCATCGGCCGGATGCTCCCTCTAGAACTTGTACCGGGTGGGCTTGGGTCCTTCTTCCAGCATCTGGCGGTCCCAGATGAGGCCATCTCTTGTATAGGTGGCGAGTTCGAAATCCTGCGTCAACTCCAGCGCATCCACCGGGCAGGCATCCTCGCACAATCCGCAGAACATGCAGCGCGAAGTGTCGTAGGTGAAGGTGGTCAGATCTTTGCGGCGCGTCTGCTCGTTGCGCTCGCTGGTGACGACAATCAGGTACTCGGGGCAGGCCAGCGCGCACAGGTTGCAGGAGATGCAGAGCGTCTCGCCGTTGTCCGGATTGATGTTGAGGCGCGGCGCGCCGCGGTAGCGCTCGGCCACGCGGGGGCGCTCGGCCGGATACTGCTCGGTGTAGATGTGCTTGGGGTGCTGATTGCGAAAGGTGACCCAAAGTCCCTGGAGAAGGTCCACCAGGAAAATGGTCCGCAGGAATTTACTCATCGATCCACCTCTCCCAGAACGATATCAATGGTTCCAATGATGGCCACCACGTCGGCAATCAGCGCGCCGCGCACCATGCGGTCCAGCGCCTGCAGGTTGATGAGTGAGGGCGGACGGACGCGGATGCGGTAGGGCTGCGTGGATCCGTCGCTCACGATAAAATAGCCGAGCTCGCCCTTGGGGGCCTCGATGGAGACGTAGGCCTCGCCGACGGGCGGCTTGATGGCCTTGCTGACCTTGGCCATGATGGGGCCTTCGGGAATGCCCTCGACGGCCTGCCGCAGAATGCGTACCGACTGCCGCATCTCCTGCATGCGGACAGTGTATCGATCATAAGTGTCGGCGTTCTGGGCGGTGGGAATGTCGAACTCGTATTTCTCGTATCCGGAGTAGGGCTGGGCGCGGCGCAGGTCCCATTTGACGCCGGCGGCGCGAAGCACCGGGCCGGTGACGCCGTACTGCTTGCAACTGTCCGCGTTCAGGATCCCGACGCCTTTGAGCCGTTCCACCCAGATGCGGTTGTGGGTGAGGAGTTCCTCGTACTCGTCCACCTTGGAGATGAACATGTCGCAGAATGCCTTGACCTGGCGCTCCAGACCTTCGTGAATCTCATACAACATGCCGCCGATGCGGAAGGAGTGAGTGGTGAGGCGCGCGCCGCAGTAGTCCTCGAAGATCTTGAGGATCTCCTCGCGCTCGCGGAGGGTGTAGAAGAGCGGCGTGATGGCGCCGATGTCGAGGGCGTGTGTGCCGAGCCAGAACAGGTGGCTTGCGATGCGGTTCAGTTCGGTGAGAATGACGCGTGCCACCTGAGCCCGCGGCGGAGCCTCGACGTTGAGGAGCTTTTCCACCGCCAGGCAGTAGCCCAAGCCGTTCGAGACCGCGGCAATGTAGTCCATGCGGTCCACGTAGGGGGCAAACATCTGGTAGGTGCGGTTCTCGGCGATCTTTTCGACGCCGCGGTGGAGATAGCCTATGACGCACTCTGTGCCGCGGACGCGCTCGCCGTCCAGTTTGAGGATGACGCGCAGCACTCCGTGGGTGGAAGGGTGCTGCGGCCCCATGTTGAGGACCATTTCAGTGGAATCAAGGAATGTGGTTTCCGGCATAGGGTTACTGGCCGCTTTCGATGCCCAGGTTCTCCTTTACCCACTGGTTGTCCATCTGTATGATGCCGTAATCCTTGCGCAGCGGGTGGCCCTGCCAGTCCTCGGGCAGCAGCAGGCGCTGCATGTTGGGATGGCCGGCAAAGCGAATGCCGAACATGTCAAAGACTTCGCGCTCCAGCCAGTCCGCGGTCAGGTGTACGCCGACGGCGGTTTGTGGCGTCTCGGTTTCCGCAATCTGGGTCTTAATGCGGATGCGCGTGTTGCGGTTGAAGCTATAGAGGATGTAGAAGAGATCGAACTGCTGGGGGCGATCCGGGTAATGGACAGCAGTGATGTCGACCAGGTAGTCGAAATCCCCGTCCAGTTTCAGGTACTCCAGCAAGGGGATCACCGCGGCCGATTCGACGCGGAAAAAATCCTGGCCGAGGTAGGTGGAGGCTTCCAGGATCTGGGCGCCGAACTGCTCCTTGATCTCACGGGGAAGGTCGCCTTCCCAGGGCGTGGCAGCCATGGTAGGCGGGGCTTTGGGCGCGGGTTTGGGGGCCTCTGGTTTAGCTTCTTCTTCTGGCATGGAACCGACTCAAAGAACATACGCTTGTATCATATGGGGAAAGGGAGTGTCAAATTTGGGGAGCGGAGTGTCTGTGGTAGAGTTGGGGCAGAAATGGACGTTGAGAAGACGATCGAATTCATCCTTCAGCAGCAGGCGCAGTCGGCTGTCTTTCAGACGGAGACCGCCGCCTTTCAGGCGAAGACTGAAAAGCGCCTCGATGCAATCTCGAAGCTGCTCCAGTCCGGTATGCAAATGCTGGTGGACTATCAGAGGGAAACCAACACGAAGATCAATCTGTTGATTGACGGTCAGGTGCGGCACGAGGAGAGTATTCGCCAACTCCGCGAGGGCATGGACCAACTCCGCGAGGCCCAGCAGAAGACCGATGACCGGTTTAGCCGCTGGCTGGACGCGCAACGTGGCGGTGCAACTAACGGCCATTAGGCTAGCGGGCGCTGTTGCCCGGCCGACTCCGACGCGGGTCGCGTTTATGGTAGGGTTGGGGCAGAAATGGACGTTGAGAAGACCATCGAATTCATCCTTGAGCAGCAGGCGCAGGCGGCCGTTTTTCAGACGGAAGCGGCCGTCTTTCAGGCGAAGACTGAAAAGCGCTTCGATGCCATTTCGAAGCTTCTCCAGAACGGCATGCAAATGCTGGTGGACTACCAGAGAGAGACCAACACGAAAATCAATTCTTTGGTCGACGCACAACTGCGCAACGAGGAGGGGATTCGCCAGCTGCGCGAGGCCCAGCAGAAGACCGATGACAGGTTTGGCCGCTGGCTGGACGCGCAACGCGGCGGCGCAACCAACGGCCATTAGGTCCGGGGACTACTGCGGCACGGCCTGATAGAAAACGATGCGTTGATCGTTGAGGTCCAACGCGGTGAAGTAGGCGATGCCCTGATCGGAAAGGGTGACGTCCTGGACATCTCCCAGCCAGTTGCCGGAGGCGTTGCGCGAGCCGGTGCGGGTTACCAGGCGGTCCACACCGTCCCGGCGGCGAAGGACGGCGGAGACACCGCCTTCGACCAGTCCTGGGGTGAAGAGGATGTCTCCGGCGCTGGAGACCTTGAAATTGCCGCCAAAATGGAACCATTGGATGGTGGCTCCGAAGCCGAGTCTGTCACCTTGGGCCATGCGCTTGATCCAGCGCGTACCGTCGAACTCAGAGAATTGGTCGAGACCTTCGTACTGAAGTAACGCGTAGAATTTGTCTCCGGCGGCCTGAAGATATTGGAGGTTGCGAAAGACCCGGTTGTCCGGGCCGGGCTGGGTGGTGTCCAGGATTTTGCGTGTTTGCCCATTGTCCCAGAGGTAGACCGAATGAGACCCTGGTTCAAAACCGCTGGCGAAAGTGACTCGTCCGTTCTCGTCCAGGGCGACGATGTCCGGCCAACTGAAGATGGCGTTGGGAGCCATGACGATGCGGGGCTGGCCGCCGCCGTCGGGAAACAGCAAGAGGGCGTCCTGGTTCCCATACCGGCAAAAGGAGGCTACCTGTCCGCGGTTGTTCACTGCGTCACGGCCGTAGAATGGCCCGATAGGATTTCCCAGCGGATCACGAATCGGGGATCCTTCGCCGGCAATCAGGTTCAGTTGGCCGCCGCGCCACAAATAGAGGCGCTGGCCTCGCGTGGTGCCGACGTCAAACACCGTGTTGCCGTTGCTGGAGGAGCTTTGGGCTCCGACCCATTGTACGAAACCGCCGCCGGGCAGGGAATCTCCGGGCGAGAGCAATGGCGTGATGCCATTGCTTGCGATGCGCAGGATAGCTCCACTGGGCGCGGTGAGGAGGCGGCTAGTGCCATCTCCGCCTCTGGTGAGGTTGCGGATTTGGTAGACGTAGGGTGCGCGGGCTTTTACTGTCAATCCGGCTTCAAACAGTGTGGAGGTGCCCGCGCTGCCGGTCCGAACGGAGCGCAATATGGTATCGGACTGGGTCCCGGTGATGACCACTTGGCCCGTGGAGGAGAGAAATGCATCCTGCACAGACTGCCAGGGTCCTGGGGACGGCGATCCGGGGAGCCATGTGATGGTTTGCATGGTGGTTCCACTGAGCCGGAAAAGGCCCTGACCCATGTCAGTGTTGGCGTCAAAAATGATCTCCTGACCACGAACATCCAGCAGGCGATTTGGGTATTGGATCTTGACCGTGCCGAACTGCTCGGATTGGACAATCTTGGTCCAGGTTCCCGCGCTCCAGCGGAAAATGGCGTTGAATTGCAGACCACCCATGCGGAAGTAGATCTCGCCGGAAGCGGATGGGATGGGGGTGTCTATCCAATCGACGCGGTTGCCGAGCACGAAGTCTCCTTGTGCCACGAGCTTGGTGATCTGGCGTCCGTCCCAGAGGAAATAGCCTTGCGCGTTGGGGCGGCCTGCGCCGAACAGGACCTGGCCCGAGCCGAACATGCCCATCTGGTTGCGGAGCCACTGAGGCGCTCCGAAACCAGGCAGGGTTTCCGTGTTCAGCTTCTCGATACGTCCGTCGAGCTGGCGCACAAACAGATCGTCCCGGTTGCGCGCCGAGAAGTCGTACGCGCCGAAGACAAATCTGCCCTCGGCATCCAGCGATTGGGGCGTGATCTGCGCGCAGCAATACCCGTTCGGCTGCGACAAGAACTCGGACGAGGACAAGGGCTTGCCGGCGGGAGAAAAGACGACTCCTTGGAAGGGAAATCCGATCAAGTTGTGAGTGACGAGGACATCGCCGCGGGCGTTAACAGAAATCCCGGTCATAAAGGAGACCTCCTGGCCAATGGCATCGAGGAAGTCGCCAGTGGAGTAGAGGG
>Ga0080064_1006115_pt1 | contig 13321 bp, 15 predicted proteins | sample Subgrocontami54m_FD_69260 | JGI IMG/M metagenome (GOLD analysis project Ga0080064, IMG submission 69260) | Subsurface groundwater microbial communities from S. Glens Falls, New York, USA - GMW46 contaminated, 5.4 m (SPADES assembly) (version 2) ...
CCTCCACGAACTCAAGCTCATCGTCGATCTTATCTATGAGGGCGGCCTTGGCTACATGCGCTACTCGGTCTCCGATACGGCCGAATACGGCGACTACACGCGCGGCCCCCGCATCGTCAATGACCAGACCCGCGCCGAAATGAAGAAGATTCTCGCCGAAATACAGTCCGGCCAGTTTGCCCGCGAATGGATGGAGGAGAATCGCTCCGGCCGCCACAAGTTCATGGCCATGCGCGAGGCCGGCCGCGGCCAAAAGATTGAAACCGTCGGTCGCGAACTGCGCGAAATGATGACATTCTTAAAGAAGAAGAAGGAGATCGGCGTTCCGCAGGATCAACCGGCCACCGCCGGCTCCAAATAATTCAGCGGTCCATCCGCAAAAAGCCTATGCGCATCCATACCTTCGACACCACGCTCCGGGACGGCACCCAGGGGGAAGCCGTCTCTTTCTCGGTGGATGACAAGCTCGTCATTATGCACAAGCTGGATGAGCTGGGTATTGACTACATCGAAGGCGGATGGCCCGGCTCCAACCCCAAGGACAAGGAGTTTTTCGCGCGCGCCCGCGCGGCAAAACTCAAGCACGCCAAACTAACCGCCTTCGGCGCCACCCGGTTCGCCAAGAACCCCGTGGAACGCGACCCCAGCGTGCTCGCCCTGGTGGAGGCCGGAACCCCGGCCATCTCCATCTTTGGAAAAACCTGGGACCTCCATGTCAGCCGCGCCCTTGGTATTTCGCTCGAGGAAAACCTGAAGCTCATCTCCGAGACCGTCGGCTATCTCAAGGACCACGGCAAGGAAGTGGTCTACGACGCCGAGCACTTCTTTGACGGCTACAAAGCCAACCCGGGCTACGCCCTCCAAACATTGGAAGCGGCGCAGCAGGCCGGCGCGGACGTGCTCTGCCTTTGCGACACCAACGGCGGCACCATCACCAGCCGCCTGGCCGAGGTGGTCGCGACAGTGCGCGCCCGCTTCAGCGGCGTCATCGGAATCCATACACACAACGACTCCGGCGTGGCCGTGGCCAACGCGCTGGCCGCCATCGAAGCCGGCGCCACCCACGTGCAAGGCTGCATGAACGGCTATGGGGAACGCTGCGGAAACTCCAACCTCAGTTCCATCATCGCCAACCTCGAACTCAAGATGGGCCACACCACCATCGGCCCGGAGAAGCTCACCGCCCTCACTTCCGTCGCCCGCTTTATCGCCGAACTGGCCAACCTCCGCCTGCCTAACGATCAACCTTACGTCGGCCAAAGCGCCTTTGCTCACAAAGGCGGCGTACACGTCAGCGCCGTCCTCAAGGACTCGGCCACCTACGAACACATCTCCCCGGAAAAGGTCGGCAACCATCAGCGCGTCCTGCTGAGTGACCTTTCCGGCCGCGGCAACATTCTCTACAAACTCAAGCAGCACGGCCTGGAGGATCGCCTCACCGAATCGGCCCGCCGCGAACTGTTGGACCGCATCAAGCAGATGGAGCACCTCGGCTACGAACTGGAAGCGGCCGAGGGCACCTTTGAGTTGCTCGTCCGCGAGGCGCTCAACCCCGGCGCAAAATTCTTTGAAGTGCTCAGCCTGGAGGTGGTCACCAAGATGCAAGGCGACCGCCAGTGCATCACCACCGCCACCGTGAACCTGCAAGCTCAGGACGGCGTCCACTCAGCCACCGCCTCCGGCCACGGTCCGGTCAACGCGCTCGATCTTTGCTTGCGCCAGTGCCTCTCGGCCCTCTACCCCGGTATCTCAAACGTCCGCCTCACGGACTATAAGGTGCGGGTGCTCGAACCCAAGAAAGGCACTGCCGCCAAGGTCCGCGTCCTGGTGGAGTGGTCCGATCACAAGAAGAGCTGGGCCACCATAGGCGTTTCGGAAAACGTTATTGAGGCCAGTTGGCTCGCCCTGCTCGACGCCATTCGCCTGGAACTTATGCGCCTCACCGAAAAGGACGAGACAATCGAAAAAGCCCTGGAAGACTACTGCTGGGGCGTTTAGTCCGAACCCGGTGGTTCCACACTCCAAGCGGTTCGCGCACCGCCAGAAGATCTCAAATAAATCCTAAGCCGTCTAAGTTGATCCGGATTAGTAACTTGCCTGGCGCCGAATCGGGCGAAATCGCGTGCGCCGGATGAACCGCTGCTCCAAGATGATAGTTTGTCGGGTGTGCGTGCGTTGAAAAGGATTTTCGTGACAAAATAGGGTTGAAGTGGTACAAGTGAGCGCGTAAAACTCTAAACTAGGACCTCGATATGATCTGCAATGCCACCGATCTCTCGCCCGACCAGAAGGCTGCGCTCGAAACGCTTTTGGGACGCCGCGTTCGGGACAGCGAAGCGGTCAGCGTGCGCACCTTCGAACCTGCGGCAGTCTCTCATCAACGGAAGCTTGAGATCGCGAACGAACTGAGGAAGTACTTTGCTGAAGTGGATTCTTCCCGCAAGCCCGTTTCGGACGAAGATGCGGAAGACATCATCACTGAGGCAATGAGAAGCGTTCGCCCAGGCTATCGTCCCCATCAGTGAGAATCGTCCTCGACACCGCAATCCTCGTTCGAGCCCATGAGGGCGCAAAAGGGCTAGCCCGCGATCTGTTACTCAGGATCATCGAGTCTGATCATGTCTTGCTGATCTCGGACGAAATGTTATTCGAATTGGCGAAAGTACTGCGCTATCCGCGAATGTTGACGCTAGACGGGATGTCAGAAGGCCGCATCTGCGACTACGTCGGATTCCTGCGCGAGGCCACTGAAATCATTCGCCCGAACCCATTGCTAGTCACGCCGATTCGTGACGTGAACGATACCGTCGTCATGCAGACAGCCATAATCGGCGAGGCGGAGGTACTTTGCACAAGGGACCAGGATTTCTTCGATCCTCCCGCCGAACCATTCCTGCGAAAGGCTGGGATTGAAGTCTTAGATGACATTGCGTTGATGCATCGTTTGCGGTCCTGAAGTTTTTGCCCTCTGTTGCCCAACTCGCTCTCACGAGACACTTCAATGGCGCGACTCCTTCGGCGTCTGTGAAAACGGCGTTCCTCCCAACCGAGATTTCCCGACAGCATTCTCTTGCACTACCACGCAAGCCCATTTTGATCCGGAATCCGCAACTCATGGCAGTGCGCGCCGATTGCTGGCATCGGTCTCGATTGTGGCAGTCCGAGGACCTCGCCCCGCTGAAGGCGGCGTCTTCACCTCACCCTTACGCCACACGATCGGTTTGCCAGGTTGTTGCCGCACGACTCACTATGTCCAATATGAGATATCTTGTCCTGCCGCGGGACCACTTTCTGGAGGTGGAATTGCCACAGAAGAACAAACAGGCAGCGGCCATCGGTTCCTTTCGGCAAACGGGTTCGATTAGTTCGGCTCCGGGGCAGACTAAAAGGCATGAGACGAGCGAAGCCAATAACCGTTATTGTCTCGTTCGCGGAGGAAACCTCTCCCCCACCTCCCCCCATCCCGCCCAATACCGTAAGATAAAGGAATTCAGCCTCCCCCTCCCCCGCGGGAAGGCCAACTCTAACCGTGCGATACTTTTTCCGCCGCACAATTCCGCCATTTGACCGCGTTCTGCTCATCGAAAGCGGATCGCGCCAGATTCTCGAGGACATGATCCCGGACCTGTACCGTATCCATGGGGACCAGTTGCAGCTCGATCTGGTCACCTGCTTCGGCGGCGTTCCCAAGGGCTTTCGGGAAGACCGCGGCCGGGTCTTCCGCGTCGCGGACCACCAGGGCCGGGCCGGGCGCGCCCAGCTCTACCGCTTGCTCGACGAGCGGCGTTACTCGGTGGCCGGCATCATTTGTTCGGCCGAACCGGTGATGACGAAATGGAAATGGATGCTCGCCTTCCGGCTCCCGGCCAAGATCTACATCCTCAATGAAAATCTCGATTACTTCTGGCTCGACTGGGGCCAGTGGAAAACCATCCGGCACTTTATCCTGTTCCGCGCTGGACTGGCCGGGGCCGGCGCGGTCCGCACCATTGCCCGACTCCTGCTGTTTCCGTTCACCCTGTTGTTTCTGATACTCTATGCTGCTGCGGTTCACTTGCGCAGAAAGGTTTCTCTATGAAGGCTATTCTTATTCACCAAACCGGCGGCCCGGAGCAGATGAAGCTCGAAGAGGTTGCCGTTCCCTCCCCCGCCGAAGGCCAGGCGCTGGTCAAGATCGCCGCCTCCGGCGTCAATTTCATCGATATCTACTTTCGCACCGGGCTCTATCCGGCCCCGCCCCCGTTCAGCCTCGGCATGGAGGCCGCCGGAGTCGTGGAAGCGGTGGGCCCCGGCGTCACCGAAGTCGCGGTCGGCGATCGCGTCGCCTACGCCATGAACCGCGGCTCCTATGCCGAATACGCCGTGGTTCCCTCCTGGCAACTGGTGCAGGTTCCCGCCGCACTGGACCTGCCGCAAGCCGCCGGCGCCATGCTCCAGGGCATGACCGCCCACTATCTGTCCCACTCCACTTTTCCTTTGAAAAAGGGCGACACCTGCCTCATCCACGCCGCCGCCGGCGGCGTTGGCCTGCTGCTCATCCAGATGGCCAAGATGCGCGGCGCCACAGTCCTCGGTACCGTCTCCACCAAGGAGAAGGCCGACAAAGCCCGCGCCGCCGGAGCCGACGAAATCATTTTCTACACCGAACAGGACTTTGAAGCCGAGGTCCGCCGCATTACCAACGGCAAAGGCGTGCAGGTGGTCTATGACTCGGTGGGCGCCTCCACCTTCGACAAGAGCATCAACTCCCTGGCCCCGCGTGGGATGATGGTCACATTCGGCAATGCCAGCGGCGCGGTGCCGCCAATTCAGCCCCTGCTGCTGAGCCAGAAAGGATCCCTCTTCCTGACCCGGCCTACGCTCGCCAACCACTGCGCCACACGTCCCGAGCTTCTTGAGCGCGCCGGTGACGTGCTCGGCTGGATCGCCGCCGGATCGCTTAAGCTACACATCGAACGCAGCTACCCCATGTCCGAGGCCGCCCAGGCCCACATCGACCTGGCGGGACGCAAGACCATGGGCAAGCTCCTGCTGATGCCTGGTTCATGAGCCGCTCGATTCCAAGGAACAAGCGCAAAACGGAGCCGCTGCCCTTTGCGCTTTTCACCCGCCGCCGGCAAAAAGCCCTCGCCCTGCTGACGGAACGTATGCTTGATGCGCTGGTGGTCTCCTCCCCGGCCAACATCCGCTACCTGTCCGGCTTTACCGGCAGCAACGGCCTGCTCCTGCTCACTCCCGGCAAAAGCTGGATCCTCACCGATCCCCGCTACGCCATACAGGTGACCCAGGAGTCCGACTGCACCCCCAAGGTGGTCCGCGGCGAGCTGCCCCCCCAATTGGCGCCTCTGCTCAAACTTCACCGCTGGGCCATCGGCTACGACTCGGCCCACATGACCGTAAAGGACTTTGACTCCCTGGCCGCCATTTTGCCCCGGAAATCCACCCTGAAGCCCGCCCCGGGCCTGGTGGAATCGCTTCGCTGCATCAAATCCACGGACGAAATCGCCGCCATCCGGGCTGCTGTTCTGCTCAACTCCAAGGCCTTCCAAAACTCCCTCAAGCGCGTCAAACCCGGCCTCTCCGAGCGCGATCTGGCCGCCGAAATCGACCACCAGATGCTGCGCCTGGGTGCCGAAAAGCCGGCCTTTGAAACCATTGTCGCCTCCGGCATCCGGACGGCCCTGCCGCACGCCCGTCCAACCTCCGCCCTCCTTGGTGCTAATGCGTTAGTATTGGTAGACATGGGTGCGCAAGCCGAGGGATACTCCAGCGACATGACCCGCATGCTATTCCTGGGCCGCCCTAGCGCCAAAGTGAAGCATTTGCACCGCGCCGTTCTCCAGGCCCAGTTGGCCGCCATCGACGCGGTTGGCCCCGGCGTCCCGGTAGCCACGGTCGACAAGGCGGCCCGGGGTGTATTAAAATCACTCCACCTTGAGCAGTACTTTGTTCATTCCACCGGCCATGGTCTGGGCTTGGAGATCCATGAACCTCCCCGGATCTCCCAAAAGGACCAAGCCGTGCTCCTGGAAGGCATGGCCATCACAATCGAGCCCGGCGTCTATCTGGAAGGCTCGGGCGGTATTCGAATCGAGGACACCGTGCTCGTTACCCGAACCGGCGCTGAAATCCTCACTCCCACTCCGAAGGAGCTGCTCGTCCTGTAAGCCCTGACCCTGGGCCTGCCCGGCGGGATCTGAACGAATGACTATCGAAGAAATCAAACAACTCATTGACCTTGCCAACGAAAAAGGCGTGGCCGAACTGGAAGTGGAGCGGGAAGGAAATCGAGTTCGGATTCGCCGTCAGGCGTTTCAACAAGAAATTCACCACATGGCCCCGCCTCCGCCACACTACCCACCCGCCTACTCCTCCGGTGGCGCAGCCCCTGCCCCGGCTCTGCAGGAAGCCACCCAAGTGGCCGTCACAGCCGACCCAACCCTGCTGCTGGTGAAGTCCCCCATCGTTGGCACTTTCTACGGCTCCCCCAGCCCTGAGGCTCCACCTTTCGTCAAAGTGGGCGACCAGGTCCGCGCCGGCCAGATCCTTTGCATCATCGAGTCCATGAAACTCATGAACGAGATCGAAGCCGAAGTGGCCGGTACCATCGTAGCCACGCTGGTGGAAAGCGGCCGGCCGGTGGAATATGGCGAAGCCATGTTCTCCATGCGGCCCGCCTAGGCCCGCCCGACGCCATGTTCAAAAAGATTCTCATCGCGAATCGTGGAGAAATCGCCCTGCGTGTCATCTGCGCCTGCAAGGATCTCGGCATCAAGACAGTCGCCGTATACTCGGAAGCCGACCGCAACAGCCTCCATGTCCGCTTTGCCGACGAAGCCGTCTGTATCGGCCCGGCCAAGAGCGCGCGCAGCTATCTCGACATCCCCTCCGTCATCAGCGCCGCCGAAATCACAAATGTCGAGGCCATCCACCCCGGCTACGGCTTCCTCAGCGAGAACGCCGGTTTCGCCGAAGTCTGCGAAACCTCCGGCATTCGCTTCATCGGCCCCAGCCCGGAAGTCACCCGGATGATGGGCCTCAAGCAGCAGGCCCGCGCGGTTATGCAAAAGGCCGGAATCCCCATCCTTTCCGGCTCCGACGGTATTATTGGCAGTCCGGAGGAGGCGCTCGAAGTCGCGGCAAAGATCGGCTATCCCGTCCTGGTCAAGGCATCGGCCGGCGGCGGCGGGCGCGGCATGCGCGTGGTCAATTCGCGTGACGAGCTTCCTCACATGCTCGCCCAGGCCCAACAGGAAGCCCAGGTCGCCTTCTCCTGCCCCGACGTTTACATCGAAAAGTTCATTATGGCTCCGCGCCACATAGAGTTCCAGGTCCTCGGTGATGAGCACGGCGACATGGAAGTGCTGGGCGAGCGGGAATGCTCCATTCAACGCCGCCACCAGAAGCTGCTGGAGGAGGCTCCCTCTCCCGCCGTCAACACCGCGCTCCGGCACGAGATGTCTGTTATTTTGTCCAAGGCCATGCGCGACGTCGGCTATTCCAACGCCGGCACCGTCGAATTCCTCATGGATGAAAAAGGCAAGCTCTACTTCATTGAAGTGAACGCCCGTGTTCAGGTGGAGCACCCTGTCACCGAGATGGTCACCGGCGTGGACATCGTCAAGAGCCAGATCATGGTGTCAGCCGGCTACCGGCTTTCCGATATTCTCCCCGGCCGGAACCTGGTCCCGCGCGGCCACGCTATCGAGTGCCGCATCAACGCCGAGCACCCCGAAAAATTCACCCCTTCCCCAGGCCGCATCACCGCCCTCAATCTGCCAGGCGGCATCGGCATCCGCGTCGACACCGCCTGTTACACAGATGGCGTCATACCGCCCTACTATGACTCCCTCGCCGCCAAGCTCATTGCCCACGGCAAGGATCGCGCCGAGGCTACCGCCCGCATGCAGCGCGCCCTCGACATGTTTGTCGTCGAAGGCATCTACACCTCCATCCCGCTCCACAAACGCATCCTGGCCCACCCCGACTTCATCTCCGGCAACCTCGACACCCACTTCATGACTCGGCTGGAGGAAGGCACCACCAAATAGCCCGCAAAGAGCCGTCCCGGCCACTCGATACAGGTGTTGCTATGCTATCTCTATCGTGCTCCCTTTATTACTCCTCATCGCCACAGGCGTGCTTGCGCAGCCATCCCCCAGCCCCGCCCGCCAGGGTTGGGAGCCCATCTTCAATGGCAAGGACATGAACGGTTGGGTCGTGAAGCTGGCCCATCACGATGTAGGCGACAATTTCGGCGATACCTTCCGCGTCGAGGACGGCCTCCTGCGGGTTTCCTATGATCGCTATCCGGAATTCGGCGCCAGGTTCGGACATCTCTTTTACCCCAAGAAACTTTCGCACTTCAGGCTGCTGGTCGAATACCGCTTCTACGGCGAACAGATCAAGGGCGGCCCCGCCTATGCCCGCCTGAACAGCGGCATCATGTTTCATTCCCAGCCGCCTGAGTCCATCCTCAAAGACCAGGACTGGCCCATTTCCGTGGAAGCGCAGCTGCTCGCCGGCGGCCGCACGACGATGAACGTCTGCACCCCCGGCACCGAGATTCACAAAAACGGGCAGATCGTGCGCGCTCATTGCACCAATTCCACATCCAAGGTCTACGGCGATGGCGAATGGGTCGCTGTGGAGCTGGAAGTGCTCGGTTCCGGCCATGTACGCCATATCATTGCGGACCAGGTGGTGCTCGAATACGAACGTCCGATGATCGGCGGCGGCGTAGCGAATGGGTTCGACCCGAAATACAAGATCGATGGAACCGTATTAGAGGATGGCTACATTGCCCTACAGGCCGAAAGCCAGCCGGTCGAGTTCCGGCGAGTGGAACTGCTCAACCTGTCCGGCTGCATGAACCCGAAGGCGGTCAACTTTAAACCCTACTACGTGCATCGCGACGATGCCGGATGTACATTTCGTTAGGAAACAGGGAACGTGGCCACTCATGGCAACGCCCGGTGGCGACGAAAACTACTGCTGTTTCCGGGCCCGCACGCCGACGATCCGTGAGGTCTTCACCGGACGATCGTTGTGCCGGAACACAAGCTTCATATCAGGGCAGAGGTAGCCTTCCCGCACCACGTAGCCGCCCGCGGTTGAACCCACTTCGGCCACTTCAATCGGTTCCGGACAAAGCTCCGGGTGGCCCCAGATCATCGCTTTGCCCGACGGCTGAGGAATGATCGTATAGGTATGGTTCCTGGTGCGAACTTCCAGCATCAGTCCAGGCGGAACGTTGGCCAGCTCCACGCCGCCATCCGCATCCGGATGCACCCGCGCCATCAGGACCGCGCTATCCGAGATTGAGCCGGATTCCATTAAAGATCCCATTGCCTAAGTTAACGATACGCGATATTGGGCAAAAACTCAATCTAAATTGATCGGCATTATAGGGGCGGGGGTCACCCCCGAGCCGGTCTTGACCCTCTGTCATGGCGCCGGGACACTCACATAGCTCCTTAACAAAACTTTTACGAAACCCGGGAATCCTTTTCCCCTCTGAATGCGTTCAACAGAGTGAAAGGATAAACGAACCAATGCCCCCCATCATGGCCCAACCCACGCCCTCGCTCGAGGCTACCGCCTCTGTCTACTGTCTCATCTGCACACATACCGTTGAGGTTCAGATCCTCATCGGAGGGAAAAAGATGTGCGTGAAGCCAGGCCAGAAGTGTCCGCGTTGCGCATCCTGTATCGACGCCGGTTGCGTGATCTCTGTCTCGCAAGCCGCATGACCGTCTACAGTTGCCCCCCTGCCGTGCCGATGGATAGGGTAAAATGAGACCAGTGCCAAGAATCAAGAAGAAGCAGTCCGTTCCGTCACCGGTGCAGCTACCTGTTTCACCCACGACCGAGCAGCCCGTCATCGCCAAGGAGATCTTGGATTTGGCCAAGCTCGCCCTGGAACCGGAACAGTCCATGCGCCCGGCCAAGTGCGTGGTGTGCAGCAGCGACTGCGCGCCTAACTCCTCGGAAGGCCTCTGCTGGATCTGCCGGCGCTTGAAGATCAGCGCCTGGCGCGACAGCGACACCCAAATGGGCGCGCAAGAGTAGCCTACACTCCCATCAACGCAATCGACTGCCCCACCCCCGCAGAGATGGCCTTCTCATATACATGAGCCGCCACTGCCACGTCCTGCAAGCCCAGTCCATTCGATTTGAAAATGGTGATTTGACCGCGGGAGGTGCGGCCGGCCTTCCGGGCCACCACTTGTTGGAGTTCCACGACATTTTTGGACGCCCAGGTCTCGGCGGGCCATGCGAGCAATAGATCTCCGGACTCCAGGCTGGCCTGCTCGATGGAGTCCACGGCAACCACCGAGGCGCGTTCCAACAACTCCGCCGGAATCTCGCGGCGCTGGGCATTGTTCGATCCGATCGCGTTGATGTGCGTCCCTTCTGAAATCCAACCCGCCTCAATTACAGGATCCTTGGCAAAAGTAGCCGTCACCACAATGCTGGCATCCTCCACTGCCTGCTGCGCTGATGCAGCCGCTTCCACATTGATCCCGAAATCCTGTGAGCACTGCCGCGCAAAGCGGTCCCGTTTGCCGGGATCGCGGCTCCACACCCTCACCCTCTGCACAACCCGCATTCCCAGTATTGCTTCCAGTTGCGTTCGCGCCTGGAAGCCGGACCCGATCACACCCACCTTGTCCGCGCCTGGAGCCGCCAATAGATCTGTAGCCACGCCCGTGGCCGCCCCGGTCCGGATCTGCCCCAGATGATTCGCCTCCAGGATCGACAGCGGTTTTCCAGTAGCCCCGTCATAGAGCATCATGAGAAAATGCGCGCCGAACTTGGGGTGGGTGGAATAGATCTTTGTCCCAAAATAGTTTCCGGTGGCCCCGGCCAGAGAGTGGAGCACAGCGCCGGATGGCAGGCTCAAGCGGCGGCGCGCCTGGTTCTTGGCGGCGCCCGAGGCCAAATCAGCAAAGACCCCGCGCACGATGGAGAGAGCATCCTTCATCGGCAACAACCGCTGAACATCTTTTTCGTGTAGAAGTAACACCGCAGTTATTATCACATGCCCGCGCTAGACTCAAAGGATGGGCACGGAGGGCGCAAAGCACTGGCCGCGAAGGATCATCTGCCTCACGGAGGAGACGACGGAAACTCTGTACCTGCTGGGAGAACAAGACCGGATCGTAGGGGTCAGCGGCTACACTGCCCGGCCTCCGGAGGCGCGCCGCAAACCCAAAGTGTCGGCGTTCATCAGCGCAAAATTCGACAAGATCCTCCAGCTTCAACCCGATCTTGTCTTCGCATTCTCAGACCTGCAGGCGGATATCACCAGCGAACTGGTCCGGCGAGGGATGACGGTGATGCACTTCAACCAGCGCAGCATCGCCGAAATCTTCGACATGATTGAAGCCGTCGCGCGACTGGTGGGAGTGGAGGAAAAAGGAAGGAAGCTGGCAGCGGAATTGCACCAGGGTTTGCACGATATTCAGGAAGCTGCGCAAAAGTTCACACGCCGCCCCAAAGTATTTTTCGAAGAATGGCATGACCCGCTCATCAGCGGAATTCGCTGGGTGGATGAACTTGTCGAGATCGCCGGCGGGGAGCCGGTGTTTCCCGAACTGCGCCAACACCAGGGCGCAAAGGATCGCATCCTCGATCCGGCCCAGGTCATCGTAGCAAACCCGGACGTCATCATCGCTTCCTGGTGCGGACGCAAAGTGAATCCGCAATGGATTCGCTCCCGGCCCGGCTGGGACGCCATCACGGCAGTAAAGCGAGGCCATATCTTCGAGGTCAAGTCCACTCATATCCTTCAACCCGGACCCGCATCGCTCACCGACGGTGTGGGGCAACTGCACCAGATTCTGGCGGGAGTGCAATGAAGAAACCAACGCCGGCCCTGATGGTGCTGGGCACTGGCTCCCATGTTGGCAAGTCGATCCTCACCACGGCCCTGTGCCGCATCTTCGCCGATGACGGCTACCGGGTGGCTCCTTTCAAGGCGCAGAACATGGCTCTCAACTCTTTCGCCACGCCGGACGGATGCGAAATCGGCCGCGCACAAGCGCTGCAAGCCGAGGCCTGCCGCATCCTCCCGTGCGCCGAAATGAATCCGGTGCTGATCAAACCGTCGTCGGAAACAGGCGCGCAAGTGGTTCTGTTGGGCAAGGTGTGGGGCCAGGTGACCGCCGCCGACTACCATCGCAAACGCGTCGAGGAGCTGTTCCCGATCGTGACCGAAAGCTATCACAAGCTGGCCGCGCAGCATGACCTGATCCTTCTGGAAGGCGCCGGATCACCAGCCGAGATCAACCTCAAAGCGCGGGACATCGTCAACCTACGCATGGCCAAGGCCGCCCAGGCGGCCTGCCTGCTGGTGGGAGACATCGATCGCGGTGGAGTGTTCGCCTCACTCTACGGAACCATGCAGTTGCTGGACGAGGAGGAACGGGGCCAGATCCGCGGCTTCGCCATCAACAAATTCCGCGGCGACATGAGCCTGCTCCATCCCGGCGTGGAGATGATCGAGCAGCGCATGGAACGCAAATGCGCCGGAGTGATCCCGTATCTGCCAAAGCTCGGCCTGGATGAAGAGGACGGCGTGGCGATGGAAGACCGGCGGACGGTGAAACGGACTTGGAACGATTCCGGCGGCAGGCTCCGCGTCGGAGTCCTGGCCCTTCCCCACATGTCGAACTTCACGGACTTCGACCCGCTGTCCCTGGAGCCCTCCGTGGCTCTCGCCTACCTGGAGCGGCCCGAGGACGTGGCGCAATGCCACGTGCTGATCCTCCCTGGAACCAAGCAAACCTTGGATGACCTCGATTGGCTCCGGCGCTCCGGATTCGCCGAACCCATTCAACATTTTTCGGGCCCCGTTCTCGGCATTTGCGGCGGCATGCAGATGCTGGGAGAACAAATTGCCGACCAGGAAGGAGTGGAGGGCCCGGCAAGAGAAATGCCCGGCCTGGGAAAGTTAGGAATTCGCACCGTGATGCGCGGCGAGAAAATTGTCCGGCAGGTCCGCACCACTCAGATCACCGGCTATGAAATCCATATGGGAGAGACCATCGGTGAGCCGGTGAGCCCCGATGGCCGCATCACGGGAACCTACATCCATGGACTGCTCGACGCGGATGAGTTCCGGCACAACTGGATCACGACGATGCGCACCGAGTGCCGTCTTCCCCCGCCCGCAGTGCTTGCAAACGTAAGCGCGGATAGGGAAGCGCGGATCAACAGGCTGGCGGCACATGTCCGCGAGTGGTTGGATATCGCTATGCTAAAGAGTTGGATCAGTTGATGAGCCCCTGGTTACCTCGCTCCATCCAGTGCGTGC
>Ga0080064_1006117_pt1 | contig 13315 bp, 15 predicted proteins | sample Subgrocontami54m_FD_69260 | JGI IMG/M metagenome (GOLD analysis project Ga0080064, IMG submission 69260) | Subsurface groundwater microbial communities from S. Glens Falls, New York, USA - GMW46 contaminated, 5.4 m (SPADES assembly) (version 2) ...
AAGCTTCCCGCGTTCACTCTTATAACTATCGCCATCAGCGAACTTTTAGGGCGGAGTTTTCCGTATCTGGTCGTGGGGATCGGTTTGGGGTTTTATGCCTTCAGGCGTTATATCCAAACGCCGTCCGGCCGAAGAAACTTCGATCGTGCTTTGTTGCGCATCCCTATTTTTGGCGTATTTATTTCGGACTCGATCCTCGCGGGGATTGCCGTCAATCTTTCGACGTTGATCAAGAGCGGGATCAATCTTCTGAAAAGTATTGAACTCACAGGCCACGCTTCGGGGAATGCCGTCTATGAAGCGGCCTTAAATAATGCGGCCCTCGAGATCCGGCAGGGAAAAACCCTGGCCTCGGCTCTCGGCGCGAGCCCCGCTTTTTCGACGCTGGTGGTCCACATGATCACGGTAGGGGAAGAGAGCGGCAAGCTCGAGGAAATGATGGGCTGGGTGGCGAAATATTACGAAGCCAAGGTCGATGATTTTGTCGCAAGGCTCAGCGTCCTGATCGAACCCATCATTTTGATCTTTATCGGGGGAGTGGTTTTTGTGATCGTGGCGTCTATGTATTTGCCTATCTTCAGTCTTGGCTCCTCGATGAAATAGGCTCGGTCTACCCCCGGGACGCTTGAATTGGGCTGAAAGGTATGGTATAATCTGCTTACTGATGGTAAGTATTAATTAAAAGGAGATAATAATATGAAGATACAGAATGGTTTGAAAAAGCCTGGTAATAAAGGCTTTACGTTGATGGAAGTTCTGATCGTTATTATCATTATAGCGGTATTGGCAGGGTTAGCGGTTCCTTTGTATAGGACCACGGTGGAGAAATCCAGGAAAGCCGAGGCCTTGGGGACTTTAAGCGCAATTCGCCAATCCGAAGTAAGGTATTACTCACAGTATAACCTGTACACCACCGGTGGAGCAGGAGCGGCGGGAACGGCAACAGGCCCTCTCGATTTTGATTTCTCGGCGGCGACGCTGGGTCTCGGCGGGCAGACGTTGCATTTTGCTTATGCGATAGCATCCCCCGACGCGACTCATTTCACAGCCACCGCGACACGTAATGCGGTCGACGGGGGAGTTGCTACCGATACAGTGACTCTTAAAGAATCGGGTGTCGTAGGCGGAACGGGTAATTTCGGTTGATCTGTATTTTCCGCCAAGAAGTTTGGCGGAAGCTCACTTTCACTCGACTCGTGATAATGTGTCTGGGGATGATATTGTGAAAATACAGCATGGGTTAAAAAAGCCCGGTAGAGGTTTTACGGTGGTGGAGCTTTTAATCGTCATCATCATCATAGCGGTCTTGGCGGGGCTGGCGGTGACGCAGTACCAAAGGTCGGTCGAAAAGTCGCGTAAAGCGGAAGCCATTGCAGTTCTTTCCGCAACGCGTCAGGCCGAGTTGAGGTATTTCGCTCAGAAAAATACCTATACCATCGACGGCACGAAGTTGGACTACAATCCTACGGTAGGCGATACCAGCGGCCAAACGCGGCATTTTACTTACAATATATCAACCGGGACCGCCTCTTCACTGTTGGTGAGGGCGACGCGTATCGCCATCGTCGATGGCGGAGACGGTTCAAGCACGGTGACTATTGACGAAGCGGGTAAAGTAACCGGAACAGGTGTTTTCAAATAGTCAGTATTGAAGCTCCTCCCGGCCCGTGACGAGCCTACCGTTCGTTGAAGGGGCATTTGGTGAGGCGCATGCTTAGTAAAAAGACGGGTTTTACCTTAATTGAAGTTTTGATCACGATCATTATTTTAGTCGCCATCGCGGGTCTGGCGGTGCCTAACTATTTCCGTACGATGGAGCAGGCCCGGTCCAATGAAGCCAGGACCAATTTGCAAATTATCCGCATGGGTCAGAAAGTATACGCTCTCAATAACAGCGGCAGTTATTGGAATGGCGGCGCCACTCCGGCTCTGGCCACCGTTAACACCACACTGAATACCGATATCACCATCCAATATTTCACCATTGATTTGATCAACACGACTGATGCCCGGGTCAAGCGTAACGCTGTCTCGGGCGGCAACGGCACAACCACTTACACGATAAACTATGCGACAGGCAACATCACTTAAAACTGAATCCGGATTTACCTTGACGGAAATTATCATCTCAATATCGCTGTTTGCTTTATTGGCGGCGGGTTTGTACTCTGCGTTCGCCTCAGCCGGCCGTTGGGTGCAGCCCACAAGCAACAATCAGAATGTCGCCACCTATGTCGCGGCGGCAGAGTTGGAGGAATTGTATCCCTCGGTGCGTGAAGACTGGTGGGAAGGCGCCGGCGCTACCGGAAAGCCTTTGACGGCGGGCACCCACCCGTCACCTAACGTGACTCTCGACGCAGTCGCGTACACAAAGACATACACCGTGAGCGCGGTGACCGGGACAGGGAATCCGGATTATCGAAAGGTAGAGGAGACTGTCTCATGGTAAAGCGAAAACGGCAACAAGGCCTGACTCTGACGGAATTATTGGTCGCCACCTTTTTGATGTCGGTGGTGTTTATCAGCGTCACCGCCGTTTATATTTCCGCTTTAAAGCTTTTTCAAACGATGCAGCTCAACGCCGGCGCCGGAGGTACCCTCAGCACGAGCGATCAGTATATCGCGCTGGAGCAGATGATCCGAAGGGCGCGGTTGGCCAATAACGTCGTCTTGGGGGAGCCCGGGAATCCTTTTATTGCGAATGATCCGGCCAAACACTATCAGCAGGTCAAGTTTAGATTGGACTACAATGCAGGGTCGCTCATCCCGAACAATTCGCCGACCGGCACCACCCTGGATACTTCTGATGATCAGTGGGTCAAATATCGATTTGTTCAAGTGGGCGGCGTTTGGAAACTCTTATGGAGAACCGATGCGACAGTGACAGCGGATGTGTCCGCCGCCGATCCCGAGCTTCAGCCCAATCTGAAAATAACCGACTTTCCGTCCAGTTACTTTACATTGGTCGCCTCGCCCGACCCGTTTCCTCCGCCCGCCTTCTATATTTCCTTGACCTCGCAGGTGGGAAGCCCCGAGCGCACATTTTCACTGATCACTGTGACATGGCCTCATATGAAAACGGACGCGTCATGAAGACCAAAAACGACAAAGGAGCCGTTCTGACGGTGGTGATCATCATCATTATTATTTTGACGCTTTTGGCGGGGTATATCCTGAACTTAGCTTATAACCAAAAACGCCTGACGGATCACTTATCGGGAACTCACCTCAAAGCTTATTATCGCGCGCAAGCGGGCGTGGTGAATGCCCAGTGGCGGATCCGCAATAATGTCGTGGGGGATATCGGAGGATCCGGCGCGAATGATTTTTTAAATCCCTCCTGGAATCCGGGCCCCTATTCCATTGATCTTAGCACGGACGCCGTTCATTCACCGCCGAACGCAGCGGACGAGGTGCAGATAGACATCGGCGCGACAACGGCGCAAGGTTTTCGGCTCATCGAGGCAACCGGGAGCGACACTTAAAAGATTTTAAAAATGCAACCACGAGGAATGTTCTCACCATGCAAAAGGCAAAATACGTTGTTTCCGGGTCTTTCTTACTCACCTTAATCATTTTCGGGACCGTCGTCCCGGCAAATGCCGAGGAGGTGAAGGTCACCAGTTACTATCCCTCTCCGAACGGCGTTTATAAAAATCTGCAGGTTTTAAATTCGGATGAAAGCCAGACCCTCAGTGACTTTACTCAAGGGTTGATCAAGGCCGGATTGAACATCGCAACCGACTACTCGGCAGGCACCTATACTCCGGGCATTTTTTGGTCCACGACAAACAACAATCCCTTAAAACCCAAAGCCGGCATCTGGATGCATGAGAACGCAGCCGGCTCAGAGCTTTATCTGGGCACATCCAATAATTACGTGGCCGGAATTACCAATAATGGCCTCGTTCTTGATAAAGAAGGCAGAGTCGGCATCGGGGCAAACACGGTGCAGAATGCACAACTCCAAGTTCAAGAAGGAGGGATCAACAATATAGTATTAAGATTCGTGGCGGCCAATGGCCTTAGTTTCTGGGACTACGACATGTTGCCCTGGTCAGGCGCCCCCGGCGGGACCGCGATGTGCATTTCTCCGACAACGGCGCCAATCTTTTGCGTCACGGATGCGGGGTCTGATGCGCAGGTCACCGTTGGCGCAGCGACTCCTTACAGCTCTGCGGCTTTTGGTATTTATTCAACCAAGAAGGGTTTTATGCCGCCGCACCTGGCATCGACGGGGAGTGTTGTCGGCGGCCCGCAAGCCGGACTGATCATCTATGACGATAGCGACAATCAAATGAAGTATTACAATGGCACTGTCTGGGTGCCGATGGGCGGAGGAGCCGTAGGGCATGTCGGCGCGCCCTATTGGGACAGCGGGTGGCTCCTTTTTAACGGGTCCCCGGATTTGGTGATAACTCACAATAAAAACATACCTCCGGATCAGCAGCTTATTGATCTAGAATTTAGCCCGGCGGTTCAGACGAATTATCCCGGCATTAATCATTTCGCAAGTGTTTCATATACTTTGGGGAGTCAGGAATCCTCGAGTTGGATCAATAAGACCAGTAATTCGATATCCGTTCGCTCGAACGTCTTCTCAGCGACGCATCAAAAGAGAGTTAGAATTCGTATGTGGGTCGTAGACTGAACATAAATTGTACGACAAAGGCGAAGATTTAAAGAGGGGGGTGGGTGATGATAAAAAGAAGCCTGATACTCAGCTTCGCCCTTGTGTGTTTTAGCGCTGTCGCCAGCCGCGCTGAGGAGGTGAAGATCACCACCTACTACCCGTCGCCTCATGGAGCTTACAAGGGGCTCTCGTCAACCGATGATACGACTCTCGCGACGGGTGCGGGCAAAACGCTACTCGTTGGCGCCACGACCTATTCTTTCGGAACTCCACCAAAGCTTTATGTCTTAGGTTCTGCGGAAGCCGATGCCTTCCGGGCGTTTGAGGCGACCGGCGTGAATGCCTTTATTGAGGCTAAGGCCGATCCGGTCGTTAAGTGGGCCAATATAGGCGGCTACAACAAGTCAACAAACGGGTTTGCTCCGACACATCTGGATGGGAGCCCATTAGCGTTGCAAGCCAAGTCACTTAGCAATGTCGGCATCGGGACGGCGACGCCTGATGCTTCGGCAGTTTTGGATATTACTTCAAACAATAAAGGTTTTCTACCGCCGCGTGTGTTCAATGTGGAAAACAATGTCCCCTCTCCGGCTGCCGGGCTTATCGTTTATGACACCAACGACGATCAAATGAAATATTATAACGGCACTGTCTGGGTCGCGATGGGCGGGGGCGGAATACGCGTCGCCAACGGTTACTACACCGGCACCGGAGGCGCCCTACCATTCAACGTGGGTTTTACCCCGACCTCGGTGGAATTTGGGCAAGTGGGAAGCCAGAACCAAATCTTTCTTAAAACGAATGCCATGCCGGGAAACACGGTCTTTTCTACTCGTGTCCTCGGCGGGGCCACTCAAAACGGGGCCGTCGCCGGCGTCACCATCATCGCCAACGGATTCATTGTTGAACCGGGCGTCGGTTGGGGCCCCAACAACAGCGGCACCCAGTATTACTACAAGGCCTACAATGAACCGTCCTAACTTTTTTTACCGGATTTTTTTAAAAAAGGGGAGGCGATAGGATGATAAAAAGAAGCTTGATACTGAGTTTCGCTATCGTATGTTTTAGCGTCGTCACCAGCCGCGCCGAAGACGTGAAAATCACCACCTACTACCCATCGCCTTACGGGGTTTATAAGGGGCTCTCCTCAACCGATGATACGAATCTGGCGACGGATCCCGCCGCACAGGTCGGCATCGGAACAACCACTCCGAATAAGAAACTGGTTGTGGACAAGACCAATGTGGTAGGGGATGGGATCATGATCAGGGGCACCAACGATACACGAATAATGATTGGGGTGGGCCAGCCGACGGTATGGAGCTGGGCGAATGGGATAGACCCGGCGCATCCCGGTGATTTTAGTTTGGTCGAAGAAGGAGCCTCCGGAGCCAGGATGTATGTCAAACCCGGCGGGATAAACGGCGACGCCGGCATTGGCATTAATAACAATACTCCCTTGGCGGCTTTCACGGTATCCAGGCCGCACAACACGGTCTTGGGGGACATCCGTTTTTTTCCCGACACTTTCTCAAACGATATTACTTTTGACGGAGGCAGCGATTCTCTGTTTTCTTTCAGAAATATGGGGGCGTCCGGCGGTAGAACATTTTTTGCGACTCCCGATGGGGTCGAGCGTTTGAGCATTTTAAATAATGGGGGAGCCGTTCTGGTCAATGGCGGAAGCCTCATCCATACGGCGATTACGAGACAGTTAAAAATGCAGGTGGTTGATGTCCAGGTAACTGATACAAGCTGGGCTCCTAACCAAACAAGGCAATATCTAGTAAGCTGGCCGACACCCTTCCCGGCGGGGCCCGCGTTGGGAGTGGCTACCACGCGTTCCGTCGTCGCCTATATAGGCAATACTTGCTGCGGTGGGTTCGCGGAATTGATCCACACCCTTGACAATGTCAATGGCAACACTTTTGCGCTTTTTGTTTCGAATCCGAAGAACTTCCCGGTTACCTGGGGGGTACACACCATAACTGTCGTAGGCATAGGGCCAGAATAACAGGAGGCAACGCAATGACGAAAAGAGTTTTGGTATTTGGTTTTATAATTTTTTGCTTTGGCATTACCGCCAGCTACGCCGAGGAGGTGAAGGTCACGACCTATTATCCTTCTCCGACCGGGATCTATGCGGAGCTCGTGACCACCGGCGGCACCAATGCAGCTCCCAAAGACACGGTCCTAGTCCGGGACGCAGGGAACGTCGGCATCGGGACTGCGAGCCCGGGAAGTAAACTAGACATCGCAGGCGGGAACCTCAACATTCCTACCACCGCAAGCTCCGCAGTCGGTGTTATCACTCAGAACGGCGTGCCATTGATCCATACTTATGGAACAGAAAATTTCTTCGTCGGTGTCGGCGCGGGCAACTTCACCCTGACCGGAGGCCAGAATACCGCCGTAGGTTATCAGGCCCTTGATTCCGATACCAGCGGAGCCGTTAATACTGCCTCCGGATTTCAAGCTCTTTATCGCAACACTACCGGCAACTTCAACGTTGCTTCAGGATATCAGTCTCTTTTTTCCAATACGACCGGTTCCAACAATGTTGCCTCAGGGTACGAAGCCCTTATGTCCAACACCATCGGCAATTTCAGTACCGCTTATGGCGACCTAGCTCTCAACCAAAACACTGTTTCCCAAAACACCGCTTTTGGATCCAGCGCCCTTCGCGCCAACACCACAGGCCAAAGTAATACTGCGGTAGGAACCAATGCCCTCCTTACCAATACCACCGGCCAAAATAATACCGCTACGGGGTACGTGGCTCTCGATTCCAATATTACCGGTTCAGGCAACACCGCTTACGGAGCCGGAGCTCTTTACAGCACGACCGGTTCTGAGAATACCGCCTTGGGATCCAATGCCCTTCAAAACAACGCCAATACCACCGACAATACCGGGGTTGGTTATGGGGTTGGTAGTACCAATCTTACCGGCTCCAAGAATACTTTCATCGGAGCTTATGCAGGAACGGGCAGTTTTAGCAATTTGACGAACGCGACTGCCATCGGTTACCGGGCGGAAGTTGATCAAAGCGACAGTCTTATTCTCGGTGGGATCACCGGGGTTAATTTTGGCACTTCGGTCAAGGTCGGTATCGGGACGACGACGCCTTCAGAACGGCTCCATGTGGTAGGCAATATCTTAGCAACGGGTACTATTACACCTGGCTCCGACTCACGTTTCAAAACAAACATCGCGCCCTTGCCCGGAGGCATCTTGGACAAATTGGATCAGATCCAAGGAGTTTCGTATAACCGGAAACAGTGGGAAAAGTCGCCCGATCAATTTACCGAGGGATCTCGTGAAATAGGATTAATCGGTCAGGATCTCGAAAGAGTGTTCCCGGAATTAGTGATTCGCTCGGGAGAACAGGAATATCGAGCGGTAAATTATAACGGATTTACCGCTGTTCTTCTGGAGGCGATCAAGGAACAACAGAAACAAATGGAGAAGCAGCAGGCGGAAATTGAGAAGATGAAGAAAGAAATCACGGAATTAAAGAAGAAGAGTTGACAAGTTATCTCACGATTAACCAAAAGTCTTTCCTCAGGCCCTTTCTATTGCGGTCGGGCATCTTAAAACCACAAGATATAGCTATTTTGCTTGATTTCCCCTAGACTAAAAGGTATTATAATGAAACCTAACTTGATGGGCACAAGGAAACGATGAACAACCGTTTGCAGACCATATTACTTTTTTCTCTCGTTCTGGCATTGGGCCTGGCCGCTTTCTATTTCTATAACTCACAGTCCACAGAACATCGCCGGAGGGTCCAGAAAGAGGCCGAGCTAAACCAAAAGTTGTCCGAAAAAGAAGCCGAGCTTGTCCGGAAACTGTCCGAGAAGGACGCCATGATCGCCAGGTTGACGCAGCAAAAAACGGATTTGGAAAACCAGTGGAACGCGAAATTGGCGGACATGGAAACCGCCCTTAAGAATCAAGAGCAAAATAATCAGGCGCTTAGCGACGACGCGGATCGAGCCAAAAAACAAAAAGAGGCGCTGGAGGCCATGAATGCCGATCTTCAGAAAGACATTGCGCAGTTGAACAAAAAAATACGCGCCTTTCAAGCCGACAAGCTGGATCTTTTGAATGCCATCAAGCAACTTCAGAGCGACGCCGAAAAACCTGAATCCGCCAAGGAAAGCCCTGGCAAGTCATCGAGTTCATTCAATCCGGCGATCGACTCCGTCAATCTCGGGAATATCGTCGTGAAAGCGTCGACCGGCGTTCCCACCCGCGTGGAACAGGTGGATAAGGTCTACGGGTTTATCGTGGTGACGGCGGGCATCCAAGAGGGCTTGAAGAAAAATTCTGTCATCAACATTGTTCGCAACGATGAGTTTATCGCCAAAGCGCTTGTCCAAGAAGCGAGAAATAATGTTTCCGCCGCGGTTGTCCTGCCGGAGTGGGCCAAAAAAGAAATCAAAGTAGGGGATTTAGTCAGTCGGTACTGATCTTACTTCCCGATTTGCCGGATCAGCGCCCTGTCTTCGTCCGAAAGAGTCAGAAAGCGGCCGCCGATATCAAACTGATTGAGGTGGGGCAGTTCTTTTATCCACGAAGATTGGACAACGGCGTCGATGGGTTTTTTCATGGGGATATTCAACCGGAATTGAAGCCGCTGATGCATGGGAATCAGCTCGTTCGCGCGGAAACGGATCCCGTCCTCGGAGATATCGTTGACGGTGGTTTCCACGAGCGAGGAGCGCCTGGCAGAGTCAAGATTCTTGAAAGAGCCGGGGATGGTGCACCGGACTCTTTTGTATCGTCTTTTATCTCCCGTTCTGTCCATAGTTCTTCCTCCCAACCCTTATAATATACGCCAACGCCGGGTAATTTCAAAGGGAAAAAGTGTGCAAAACTCTGCGGTTTAAGTTAGAATGAAACTCATGAGCCAGACGCCGTACCTTGTGATCGCGAGGAAGTACCGACCCGGGACCTTCGACGAAGTGATCGGGCAGGATCATGTCTCGACGACGCTTAAGAACGCGATCGCGCTCAATCGTATCGGGCACGCTTATCTTTTCACGGGCCCGCGCGGCGTGGGCAAGACCTCGATGGCGCGCATTTTCGCCAAGGCGCTGAACTGTAAGAACGGCCCGACGGCGGATCCTTGCGGAAAATGCCAGGCCTGCCTTGAGATCGAAGGGTCGCGCGCGCTCGATGTGCTCGAGATCGACGGCGCCTCCAACCGCGGCATTGACGAGATCCGGGCGTTGCGCGAAAACGTCAAATTCGCGCCGGCTCAAGGCAAGTTTAAAATTTACATCATCGACGAAGTTCATCAGATCACCCCGGACGGATTCAACGCGCTGTTAAAGACGCTCGAAGAACCTCCCGCGCACGTCAAATTTATCTTCGCAACGACCTCCGCCCACAAAGTGCCGGCCACGATCTTGTCGCGGTGTCAGCGTTTTGATTTCCGGCGCATCCCCACGGAGCTTGTCACCCACACGCTGAAAGAGATCTGTAAGAAAGAGAAGATCAAGATCGATGAGGAGGCGCTTTTTGTGATCGCGAAGGCCGCCGACGGAAGCCTGCGCGACAGTCAGTCCATTTTGGACCAGATCGCTTCTTCCGCCGAAGGCCAGATCGCCAAAAAAGACGTGATACGCTCTCTGGGCGCTTTGGAGGAGGAACGGTTGTTTGAGCTGGTGGATGCGCTGGCCGGCCGGGACGCGGCGTCCGCGCTCATGATTTTGGACGGCATCATGAGAGAAGGCAAGGACCCGTCTTTATTCATCGAGAAACTATTGGAACACGTGCGGAACCTTCTTTTCTTAAGCGTCTCCGAGAAACTGGCGGATCTCGTGGACACGACCGAGTCTTACAAAAAGATCCTGTTGAAACAGAAAGAGCGGTTTTCAAAGGAGGATCTTTTTTATTTTTTCAGCGTCATCACCCATACGATGCAGACCATGAAGCGTTTTGAAATGAAGCGCATCCCGCTCGAGATCGCACTCGTCAAACTCGCGCATCGAAGCCCGATGGCGGACCTCTCGCAGCTTTTAGAACAGCTTAAAAGCCCGGAAAAAAAAACGCTTGAAACCCGGCCCGAGCTGAAACTCGCGAAAAAAACACTCGAGGAAGACGATCCGGACGCGCCGGAAACCGAGGAGCTGCCTACCGGGGAGATCCCCGCGAAGGCGATCCTGCCGGATAAGAAAATAACCTCGCTGGATACGGTATGGCAGCCGCTCATCCGCGCGCTCAAACTGGAAAAGATCTCCGTGGCGAGCTACCTGGCCGAGGGTGAGCCGGTCGGCCTCGAAGAAGGCGTGGCGAGAATTTCGTTCCCCGAAAAGCTCGCTTTTCACCGGGAATCTCTGGAAACGGAAACAAACCGTCAAATTATCGAGAAGAATTTATCTTTATTGCTGGATCAGGCGATCCGGGTCAAGTTTGAGTCCGTGAAAGCGTTGACCGGGAAGGTTTATGCCGAGGCCAAAAATCCGGACCCCCAATCTGAGGGCGTCATGAAATCCGCGATGGATATCTTCGGCGGCAGAATGATAAGATGACAAATCATGCCGTATCCTGAGTCCATGATCCAATTGATAGAGGAATTCGCGAAGATGCCGGGCGTAGGCACGCGCACGGCGGAGCGTTTCGCGTTTTATATTTTAGGCGCGCCGCAAGAGACCATCGAGTCCCTTTCAAAGCTCATCGTCAAAGTGAATGAAAACATCCATTATTGCCAGGAATGCTTTAATTTAAGCGAGGAGTCTGTTTGCCGCATCTGTTCGGACCCGACGAGAGACCACAGCATTCTTTGCGTGGTCCAGGACCCGAAGGACGTGATCGCCGTCGAAAAAGCCGGGGATTTTCCGGGGATCTATCATGTGCTGCTCGGCGCTTTGTCGCCGCTTGAAGGGATCGGGCCGAAGGACATACGGATCAAAGAGCTCTTGGTGCGTATCAAGAAGCATGACATTAAAGAAGTGATCCTCGGGACAAGCTCGGATACCGAGGGCGACGCGACCTCGTTTTATCTCATGAAACAGCTGAAACCCTTGAAGATCAAGGTCACCCGTATCGCGCATGGCGTCCAAGTCGGCAGCGCCCTTGAATTCGCGGATAAGGCCTCCTTATCGCGCGCTTTTAAACAAAGACATGAGGTATAACCTCCTGTCATGTTTGGCCTTGACACCTGTTGGGGGCTTTGTTAGTCTTGTTAAAATCGTTGTTTTAAGGAGATGATATGCCCCTCGTGATCTTGTCTTTTTTTGGCGTTTTATTCATCGCCGCCGTCATTCTTTTGATTAAATCACCCTCCATCCGCGGCATTCTTAAAAAAGGGTTAAGCGTGGCGATGGGGAGCATGAATCTGGTGCTCGTGCTATTTGTTTTTGGGGCTGTTTGGAGCGTTCTCAACTTATTTTTGTCCACACAGGCTCAGAACCAGGCCGGCCGCACTCCCGCTGTTTTGATCGCGTTTGGGCTTTTGTTCGCCTTGGCGAGCATTTTTATGCAAGCGGGCTCTTTGGGGTATGTTCGGGATAAACTGAAGCTTGGCCGGGCGGAATTTTCAAGCTTTACGGCTTCTGCGCAAAAGTATTATCTTCCGCTTTTGCTTTTGGGCATTTTGGTCACGCTTGCCATAGGCGCCTTTATTCTCGCGGCCGCTGCCATCGCGGCGCTTCTCGCGAATATCGCGAGCATGGCCGGCCTGATCCTGGCGATGGTCATCGCGGCCATCGGGATCTACGCGGTGATCCTGATGTTGATGTCGCCTTATTTTATCGTGGCGGGGGAGCAAGACGTCATTTCGTCGGTGAAGGATAGCATCGCCCTTATCCGTAAAAATTTGCTCAAAGTTCTGGGCATCGCGCTTGTTTTGCTCGTGATCAGTTTCTTCATCGGGGTTATTTTAGGGGTACTTTTCACGCTGATCAGCACCGCGATGAAGGGGGCGCAGGCGGCGCAGTTCATTTTCGCGGTCTCAAGCAGTTTCGTCAACGCGTTTTTGGGGGTCATGGTGACGGGCAGTTTTATGACTTTTTATATGGAAAATTCGAATAATACCGGCGGCGCGAACTGACAGCCTGATTTCCAGGCTGTCATCCCGAGCGTGAGCGAGGGATCTAAAGTTTAGCGCCGTAAAAAGGACACGAAATTCATGTGTCCTTTTGTTATTTCATGTAATGCGTAGCAATTTTTATGCGGTCTGCCGTAGGCAGTGCGCCGCGTTTTTTGGCGCAAGCTCAGTGAGATATGTATAAAGTTTATGTTTTGAGAAGTCAGAAATCCGGTAAAAGGTATGTGGGTATGACTTCTCAGCCATTGAATCAGAAACTTAAAGAACACAATGATGGCGCTGGATTCGCGCTTTGGACGCGTGGTCATCGACCGTATGAGTTGGCACATTCGGAAATCTTTGAGACTAAAACCGAGGCTTTAAAGCGAGAAAGATTCTTAAAATCAGGAGATGGCCGTAGGGTTTTGGATAGAGTATTGAGTGAGAAGTAAGTTTTCTCCGCTAAAAATCGCAGCGGAGAAAATTTGCTGGGATTCAAAATAGGGCAAATTTTCCCCGGTAGCTCAGTTGGTAGAGCGATTCGCTGTTAACGAACATGTCCCAGGTTCGAGTCCTGGCCGGGGAGCCATTTGGAAGTAACGAATTACCAGTGCAAGCGGGGGTCGTGGAGTTCGCGGCCCCCA